>Ga0207689_10000798_pt1 | contig 30343 bp, 28 predicted proteins | sample KBSMisM52_FD_184312 | JGI IMG/M metagenome (GOLD analysis project Ga0207689, IMG submission 184312) | Miscanthus rhizosphere microbial communities from Kellogg Biological Station, Michigan, USA - KBS Miscanthus M5-2 (SPAdes) (version 2) | ecosystem: Host-associated > Plants > Roots >...
TAGGAACCGTAGCCGATCAGGCCGGTGATCGGGAGCGTGAGCACCCACGCCCAGACGATGCGGGACACGACGCCCCATTTGACGGCGCTCAGGCGCTTGGTGGCGCCCACGCCCATGATCGTCGAGGAGATGACGTGGGTCGTAGAAAGCGGAATGCCGAAGTGCGAGGCGCCCTCGATGATGGCCGCCGCGGTGGTCTCGGCCGCGAAGCCGTGGACCGGCTGGAGCTTCACCATCTTGTGGCCCATCGTCTTGATGATGCGCCAGCCGCCGCCGGCCGTGCCCGCCGCCATGACCAGCGCGCAGGTCACCATGACCCAGCGATGCACCTCGAACTCGGGCGTGCGCAGAAAGTCGAGCCAGGCCGGCAGGTCGTTGAACGCGCCTTTTTGGGTGCCGGTCCAAAGGGCGAGCGCGATGATGCCCATCGTTTTTTGGGCATCGTTGGTGCCGTGGGAAAACCCCATCCAGCCCGCGCTCAGGATCTGGAGCTTGCCGAACCATTTGTTGACGAAGTGCGGAGTCGCCCGCTTGAGCAGGGCGTAGAGCAGGAACATCAACACCGAGGCGCCGATGAAGCCGATGATCGGCGAGGCGAGCATGGGCATGATGATCTTCGGCCAGAGACCGGAGGGCTTGCCCTTCACGGTTTCGCTCCAGTGCATCACGCTCCAGCGGCCGTCTGCGGTGGCCAGGGCGGCGCCGCACAGCCCGCCGACCAGCGCGTGGCTGGAGGAGGAGGGCAGGCCGAGCCACCAGGTGAACAGATTCCAAGCGATCGCGCCGATCAAGGCGGCAAGCACCGTGGTCATGGTGATCGCGTTGGCGTCCACCAGGCCGCTGCCGATGGTCTTCGCGACCGCCGTGCCCATCATGGCGCCGGCGAGGTTGAAGAACGCGGCCATGAAAATGGCCTGGCGCGGCGTGAGCACCTTGGTCGAAACGACCGTGGCGATGGCGTTGGCGGCGTCGTGGAAGCCGTTGATGTATTCGAACACCAGCGCCGCGAACAGAACGATGAGGAAGAGCGTCATGTCAGGTAGGGCGCGACCGCTGGGCGCGCCGTGATTGGGTTACCTTGATCGGAGACGCTCAGGAGTATTTCAGCACGATCTGGAACACGACCGCACCGGCGTCGCGACAGCGGTCCACGGCCTTTTCCATCATCTCAAAGAGTTCCTGGAGAATCATGGTCTCCTTGGCGTCATACGGACCGTTGTAGAGATCTTTAATCAGGCCGAGCATGACCTTGTCAGCCTCGCCCTCGGCATGTTGCAGGCGCTCGTTGGCCTCCTGCACGGTGCCGAGGCGGGCGCCCTTGCGGAGCTGCTTCACCATGAAGACGACGGATTCGGCGGCCATGCCGAGCAGGGCGGCCTGGCGTTGGAAACCCTCGGTGGGCACGCGGCCGGGATAAATGGAGAGGCGCTCGACGAGTTTCTCGACGATCTTGGGGATGCGGTAGAGGGCGAGGGAAAGGGCCTCGATGTCCTCGCGTTCCAGCGGGGTCACGAAAGTTTTGCAGAGCTCCTCGGTGATCTGCTGGGTGATGCGCTTGTCCTTGCGACGGCTCTGGATGAACTCGTCGAGGTCGTTGGCCGACGTAAACGCCTGACTGCGCTGGAGGTAACTGGTCAGCAGCTTGGTGCTGGTGAGCGCTTCTTCCGCGCTGGCTTCGAGAAGGTCGTAGAACTTCTCGTCTTTACCGAAGAGTTTTTTGAGCGAGAGCATGGCTGACTCCATGCGGTAGCAGGCCTGTCACGTTTGTAAACAACGGCTTTCAGGTCTTGCCGCGCAAATGTGACCAGGTTGCGCCTATCCGCTCGTAAATGCCCTTCGTGCTGCGTTCCAGGCCGTCGATGTTGCAGATCGCGAAATCGGTCCAGCGGAGGCGCGGCGGACGCGCCACGAAATCCGCCGGGCAGGCGAGGGCGTCGATGCCTTGCCGGCGGCAGAGGGCCATCGCGCGCGGCATGTGCCAGGCCGACGTGACCAGCGCCACCGGAGCGCCATGGGTAATAACGCCGATGGCCGCAGCTTCTGCTTCCGTGTCGCGGGCGGTGTCGATCTCGATGATGCGGTCGCGCGGAACGCCCAACGACACAGCGACGTCGCGCAGCAGGCTCGCGTGGGTGGGGCCGCCGTCGTGCTCGTCGGCCGGTCCGCTCACGATGAGGCGCGCGTCCGGCAGGCGGCGCACGATGCGGACGCCTTCGACGATGCGCGACAGCGCGGACTCGCTGAGCTGGTTGTTGGCCGCCCAGCCGTCCACGACGCCGTGGCCGCCGCCGAGCACGGCTACGTAGGTGCAGCGGGCGAGCGAAGCGGGCAGGGGGGCGTCGGCGCTGAACGCGGGTTGGGCGGGGTAGTGCGCTTCCAGTCCAAGCACGAGCCAGGTGCCGATGCCGACGTTGCTGCACACCAGCAGCCAGAGGCCGCCCGCGATGACGAGACCGCGTCCGAGTTTTTTCCGTCGCGTGAAATACAGCAGCCCGGCGCCGGTGGCCAGCAATGCGAGCGACAGGGGCACGGGCATGAGCCAGAATCCGACGACTTTTTTCAGCCAGAACAACATGCGGGTGAGCGTGGATTATCGAAGCAACTCGGCGACATCCTTCTGTCCGGGGAACGTGGCGCGCGCCGGATTTGGATCCACGCGGCGAATCCACACGCCCTCGATTTGGGCCGGATAGCGGGCCTGCAACTCCGCGTAGGTTTCGGGGTCCTTTTCGCCGTCATCGCCGAAGAGCGCGAAACGCATCGAGGGATACGCGGCGAATACCTCGGCGAGCACGCGCAGCTTGTAGGCGCGTGGGTCGAGGAGCGGATCGGAGCCCGCCTCGGAGACTTCTTTTAGCCGCAGCACGCCGCGCGGGAAGTCGTTTTGGGTTAAAAAGGCGCGCAGGTTGTCCGTGAGTTGCCTGGGCGAGGCCGACACATAAAACACCGCCGCTGATTCCGGCGCGGGGTTTTGTTTCAGCAGACGCCGATACAGCGCGGCCATGCCGGTCACCGGCGTGCGGTTCTCGGCGGGCACCGTCAGGCTGTTTTTGAGCAGGGTCGTTTTCTTGAGCACGTCGCTGACGAGGATCGTGTCGTCGATGTCGGAGATGATCCCGAGCCGGTTGGCCGGATCGACGATCAGCAGGCCGGCCGGGCTGCTGGCGGCAGGCTCGGTGGTGAGGGTGTGCCAGCCGGGGCCGAGATCCAGCGGCTGGTTCATGGACAATGTCCAGTAGCCGGCGTCGTCGGCGCGCACCGACCAACTCCGGTCGGCGACGTGCCAGGTGACCGTGCCCTCCTCGCCACGGGTGGCCAGGAGGCGGGTGTTGCGGTAAAACGTCCGGGCGCTTCCGTTGTGGGCGTCGGCCCGGGCATGCGCTTCGGTCAGCCGTCCGGAGAAATGATACCCGGTCGCGCCGCTCCACGCGTCGTCCACGATGACGTGGCATGCTTCATCCGTTGCGAACAAGGGACCCGACGCCACAAAGGCCGCGGCCAGCAGTATCCCGATGCGTTTGACCAGTTTGCCCGAGTCCATGGTGGGTGTCTCCACCGGGGAGACGGGCTGTCTTGAAAATGGGGCGGCCTACGGGATTCGAACCCGCGACCCTTAGAATCACAATCTAATGCTCTAACCAACTGAGCTAAGGCCGCCGTGAGAGTTGGGCAAAATCAAGAGCACCGGGGGGACTGTCAACTCCTTCTTTACCGGCTTTGCCGTTGCCGGTTTTGGGCGTCACCGCGATAGTCTCGGTGTCATGCCCCGCGTTCGGATCGTTACCTACAACATCGCGCACGGCCGCGGCCTGGCGCCGATTCAGGGTATCACCACGCGGCGCCGCATCCGGGCCACGCTGCTGAAGATCGCCCGGCTTCTCGCCGCACTGGAGCCGGACATCGTGGCGCTTCAGGAGATCGACGAAAATTCCCGCTGGGCCGGCAATTTCGACCACCTGGAGTTTTTGCGCGAGTTCGGCGGTTTCGAGCACTCCGTCTTCGGCATCAACAACCGCCGCGCCGGCCTCCTCAATCTCAGCTACGGCAACGCCATCCTCTCGCGCCATCCGATCACCGAGTGGGAAAATATCGCCTTCGGCCAAAGCCAGGTCGGCGAAAAGGGGTTTCTTTTCGCCGAGATCGACGTCGAGGGACGCCGCATTCCGGTCGCCAACATGCACCTTCACTACCGGTCGCGGGAGCACCGCTTTGCGCAGGTGGACCGGTTTCTCGCCTACCTGCGCGACAAGCAGCGCGACCGCCACCACCACTGGGCGGTGTCGCCGATCGTGTGCGGCGACTTGAACAACACCCACAAGGCCTCGGACGCGACCGCGACGTTGCTCAGCCACCTGCACGATTACGGCGACTACACGCTGCACCCGACCACGGGCCGCACGTTCCCGTCGCCGTTGCCGAGCCGCACGCTGGATTTTGTGTTTCTGCCGCCGGGCGCGCGTCAGGCCGAAAGCCACATCGTGCGCAGCTATCTTTCCGACCACCGGCCGGTGGTGGTGGATTTCGAGGTGGAGTGAGGGGTTTGGTTAACCACTCATGGGTTTCATCAATGGATGAAACCTACGATCACCGCTTCGCCTGATCGGCTGCGCGATTTATGACGGGCCGGCTGATCGCCGGCTTTTATGATCTGCGATCAGCAGATCCCTAAAACCGGATGCGGAGGCGATAAGCCACAGGGGATTTACAAGGTTTCATCCTTTGATGAAACCATCAGTGGTTCGACCGGATCGTAAAATTCCCTTTGCGCCGCGGGCCGAATTTTGCGGCGATGGCCGTTCCATGGATCGCATTGCCCAAGCCTTCGCCCGCGCCCGTGCCGAGAACCGCTCCGCCTTCGTCGCCTACCTGTGCGCCGGCGACCCCGACTTCGACACCTCGCTCGCCGCCTGCCGCGCCCTCATCGAGAACGGCATCGACGTCCTCGAGCTCGGCGTGCCGTTCAGCGATCCGCTGGCCGACGGCCTCACCAACCAGCACGCCGCCCAGCGCGCCCTCGAAGGCGGCATGACCGCCGCGCGGGTGTTCGAGCTGGTGCGCCGCATCCGCGAGTTCGCCCCGACGATCCCCCTCGTTTTCTACACTTACTACAACCTGGTGTTCTCCAACGGCGTCGACGCCTACGTGCGCGCGGCCAAGGAGGCCGGGGTCGACGGCATGCTCACGCTCGACCTGCCGCCCGAGGAGGCCGCCGACGTGCAGGCCGCCTGTGCGCAGCACGGCATCAAGACCGTGTTCATCGTCGCCCCCACCACGCCCGAGTCGCGTCTCGCGAAGATCGGCGCGGCCGCCACCGGCTTCATCTACTACGTGTCCCGCGAGGGCGTGACCGGCGTGCGCGATTCCGTTGCCGCCAACATCCCCCAGGCGGTCGCCGCCATCAAACGCCACACCGCGCTTCCCGTGGTCGTGGGTTTCGGCATCGGCAAACGCGAGCACGTCTCCGAGGTCGCCGCGCACGCCGACGGCGTGGTGGTCGGCAGCGCCTTGGTGAACGTCATTCGCGACCACCTGTCCGAGCGCGCCAAGATCGCCCCGGCCCTGGCGTTGCGCGCCGCGGATTTGGTGGCCGGCACGCGTCGCTAACCGGTTGCACCGATTAGGCTTGAGCGGGGCGTGACGGACTCGCGTTTATAGCCGTATGTCCGAGCCCCAAAAGATCCTCCTGATCGAGGACGACCGTCTGCAATTCCGCGTGACGGAACGGTTGCTCGCCGGTGCCCGCATGGCCCGCTTCACCGTGGACTGGGCGCAGACCTTCGAGGACGGCTTGAGCCGCCTGCTTACCGGTGACTACGCGGCCTGCCTGCTCGACTACCAGCTCGGCGCGCGGGATGGGCTGATGCTGCTGCGCGAGGCCCGGGCCGCGCATTGCGACACGCCGGTGATTTTTCTCACGGCCGACGCCTCCGAGCAGGTGGACGAGGCCGCGATGCAGGCCGGCGCCTCCGATTATCTGGTGAAGGGCGAGATCACCCCGCGCATGCTGGAACGCTCCATCCGCTACAGCTTGAAACTCGCCGGTGTGATGCGCGAATTGCGCGAGATGGCCACGCGGGATGCCCTCACGGGCCTGCTCAACCGCCGTTCCTTCGACACGCTTTTGTCCGAGGAAGTCGACCGCGCCCGCCGCCTCGGGCATCCGCTCACGCTCGTGCTGCTGGACCTCGATCATTTCAAAACCATCAACGACACGCACGGCCATCCGGCGGGCGACGCGGTGCTGGCCTCGATCGCGCGGTTGCTCGAGTCGGAGGTGCGCACCATTGACCGGGTGGCGCGCATCGGCGGCGAGGAATTCGCCTTGCTGCTCATGGAAACCCCCGAGTCCGAGGGGCTGGCGGTTGCGCAACGGCTGGTCGAGGCCATGCGCATCCGGCCGGTGACGATTGCGGACGGAGTCGCGCTCGCCGTCACCGTCAGCGCCGGCGTGGCCGGGTTGCCCGCCTACGGAGAGGCGGAGACCGGACTGATGGCGTCCGCCGACAAGGCGCTCTACGCCGCCAAGCGCGGCGGGCGCGACCGCGCGGTGCTTGCGTCCTGAACGCGGCGCGGCGAGTCTGCCGCCATGGCGTTCAACGACTCATCGACGACCCTGGCCGAGATCAAGACCCGTGTGCTGGCCTTCGCCCGCGAGCGCGACTGGGAGCAGTTTCACGCGCCGAAGAACCTGAGCATGGCCCTCGCCGCCGAGGCGGGCGAGTTGATGGAGCATTTTCTGTGGGCCACGCCCGAGGCCTCGCGCACCATCGCGCAGGACGCGGCCAAGCGCCGAAAAATCGAGGAGGAACTCGCCGACGTGGTCATCTACGCGCTCGAGTTCGCCAACATGACCGGCATCGACGTGGCGGCCGCCATCGAGACGAAGATGGCCGCCAACGCCGCCAAATACCCGGTCGAAAAGGCCAGGGGGCGGTCGGACAAATACACCGAGCTATGAGCGCTGCGCTCATAGCTCGGAATGACCAATGACCAATGACCAATGACCAATGACCAATGACCAATGACCAATGACCAATGACCAATGACCAATGACCAATGACCAATGACCAATGACCCGCCAGCCCTTGGGTCTGACATTGGTCATTGGACATTGGTCACTGGTCATTCCGCGGCGACGCCGCAGCGCGGTCATCCCTTGCCGCCGAAGGACACGTAGTCGTCGAGGTCGAGCAGGTCGAAGAAGGTGGTGATGTCCTCGCGGTCGGCGGCGTTGCCCTTGATCATCTCGGCGAACCATTCGTGCATCTCGGCCGAGCCGACGCCGAGCCGGGCGAGCCAGTCCGACCACGTGGTGATTTCCCAAGGCTGACGCGATGTGTGAGCCGCGACCCAGGCGAGCATCTGCGTGTCGGACTTGCCGGTCTTGATCTCCGCGAGCAGTGCCTCGGGATCGAGGCCGGTGAATCCGAAGAAGAGCTGGTCGAGCGAGCAGTTGTAGTGGTATCCGCCCGGTTTTCCGGCGGCGAAGGCGCGGGCCTTGTCGAGCAGGCGGGGCAGGTGGGCGTAGCCGCCGAGCTTCGCCCGGGGGCTGCGCGGCGGGTGTTGGGTGAGATCCGGAACGGAGAGGTTGAGCATGGTGGTTGTGACGGAAATGTCGCGGGTTGGAAAAGCAACCGCGGGCGCCGGTTTGACAGGTCGCGGCCGCTGGTATGAAGCATCGGTCGCCTCGCGCACCCATGAACAAGACGACCGCCGTTGTTAAAAACTATTATGTGCTCCCGTGCTGCCTGCTGCTGCTCAACCTCGCGAACAGCCTCGTGGGCTACAAGGCCGAGATGATCGACGAACCTTTTCTGCGCACGCTCGCGGTCATCTTCATCGTGATCATCGGTTCGTCGCTGGTGGCCTTCGTGCTGGCGCCAGCCATCGGGATGGCGGTCGGGTGGCTGCAACGCCACAGCCGCCGGAGCGGCGGACGCTTGGGCGAGACGATTTTCCTGCTGGTGTTGGGGGCGGGCGTGTTCTGGTGCTACTACCGGCTATGCAACCACGGCCCGGCCTCGCTCCTGCCGGCGGGCTGGCGCAACCCGAAGCTGTAGGCGCGTCCGGCGGAGGCCCGAAATCCAGTGTTCCGTCACGGAAGACCATTGATTAATTCATTCGGAAATTTGGCCGCAAAGAGACGCAAAAATCGCCTGTTTCGCGAACGTTGATCTCCCGCGCGCCTATAGGCGCCTTCAACGGTTCATACGCCTCTTGAGTTTTTGTGACTTTTTGCGGCCATCAAATCCGAGCTGCTACGCGGTATTTCTTAAGGGACTTAGCGGACATGATACTAGACGGATGCAAACGTGTCGCCCTGCCAGCCCCACATGCCGTGCTTCACGTCGATGAATTTGACGTAGACGCGGTTGCTCGGAATGCCGAGGTGTTCCTCGACCAGTTCGCACAGGACCTTGCTCAGCATCTTGGTCTTTTTCACGGGCAGGCCCACGGCCTTGAGTTCGAGGAAGGCCACCGGGTCGTCGCTTCCGCCGAACAGCATGGAGACGTCGGGTTCGAGCGCGACCATCACGAAACCCTCGGGTTTTTCCAACTCTTGGGAAACCAGCGCGGAGGCTTCCTTGAGGACGACTTTGCGGGCTTTGCGGGTGAGCGGGAGGTTGGTTTGGATTTTGAGGTAGGGCATGGGGACGGGGGTTGACCCGACTCTATCACGCCGGCGCGCCGCGTAAAGCGGCCGTTTTTCCCTCAAAACCGTCCCAGCACTTCGGCGGCGGTCACGCCCTGTTCGCGCAGCGTGCGCAACGCGAGCGCGTCGTGGCGCTTGGCCAGGCGTTCGCCTCGATCGTCGAGCATCAGCGGACAATGGTAATATGCCGGCTCTTTCTGCCCGAGGGCGCGGATGAGCAGGATCTGGCGGAAGGTGGACTTGATGAGGTCGGATCCGCGCACGACTTCGGTGATGCCGAGCTCGGCGTCGTCCACCGCGCACGCGAGCTGGTAGCTGGGGCCGCCGTCTTTGCGCCACACGAGGAAGTCGCCGAAGTCTCGGCCGGCCGTCGCCACTTGCGGCCCGAAGCGTCCGTCGTCGAACGCGAGCGTTTCTCCGTCGGGCACGCGAAAGCGCCAGTTGGTCGCGAGCCCGGCCGCGTCGAGCGGCGGCAACGGTGCGCCGGGCGCCGGCCGGAATGCCGGCGGGTAGACCGGTTCGTCGTGTTCGCCACCCTCATGCGGGGCGGAGACGGAGGCCTCGGCGAGTTCGCGGCGCGAGTGGTGGCAGGGGAAGATCAGGCCGGCGGCGTGCAGGCGGGCGAGCGCGGCGAGGTAGCGGTCGCGGCGTTGGGTTTGCCAGATGACGGGCTCCTCCCAGGTGAAACCGAGCCAGCGGAGGTCCTCGATCATGGCGTCGACGAAATCGAGACGGAAGCGGCTGGAGTCGAGGTCGTCCACCCGCAGGAGCAGCCGGCCGCCGGCCGCGCGGGCGCGTTGTTGCGCGATCCAGAACGTGCGCGCATGGCCCAGGTGCAGATAGCCCGTGGGCGAGGGGGCCAGGCGGCCGAGGTAACTGGAGTCAGGGTTAACCACTAATGTTCACTAATGGGCACTAATCCCGGAAAAATTCAGTCTTAATTAGTGTCCTTTAGTGTTCATTAGTGGTTTCAAAAAACCATGCCGAAGCTGCTCTGCGTCTATTGCTCCTCCAGCACGAAGATCGACCCGAAATATTACGAGGTGGGCGAACGGCTCGGGCGCGAGATGGTCGCGCATGGCTGGGGGCTCGTTTACGGCGGCGGCAACATCGGGCTCATGGGCGTGGTCGCCCGCAGCGTGAAGGAGGCCGGCGGCGTCGTGGTCGGGGTGATCCCCGATTTCATGCAGGTGCGAGAACTGGCGTTCATCGAGGCGACCGAGCTCGTGGTGGTGGACACCATGCGCGAGCGCAAACGCATCATGGCCGAGCGCGCCGACGCGTTTCTCACGCTGCCCGGCGGCATCGGCACGCTGGAGGAGATGACCGAGATCATGAGCGAGCGTTACCTCAACCTCACCCAAAAGCCGCTCGTGCTGCTCAATCAGGACGGGTTCTACGACGACTTGCTGCGGTTCTTCGAACGCATGGTGGCGGAGAAGTTCAAGTCGCCGGGACTGGCCGAGCTGCTCGCGGTCGCGCCCACGTTGCGCGACATCTGGCCGCTGCTGCACCAGCCGAAGGATTTCCAGGCCGACGCGCTGTGGCGGTGACCGGCTCAAAGACGCGGACGCCTCGGCGAGGCGGTTCGAGGTGCGTGAGCTCCGGGTAATTCGCGACGGGCCCAGCGGTCCTGGCCTACCTTGATTCCAGCAACCGCTCGATCTTGCGGGCGAGCGCGGACGAGGCTTCGTCGAGCCAGCGTTCGCCTTTTTCAGCGGTCGCCTGCGTGGCGTCGCCCATCACGCCGCTTTTCGAGACGTCGGAGGTCTTCCACGCAAAGATCGCGGGCGCGGCCTCGGGACGCAGGCGGCCGGGCGCGTCGAGCTGGGCGGGGTATTCGCAGACGGCCCGGTCCATGTGCACCAGCGCGGGTGCACCGGCGAGCATCAGCGAGGTTTCCCATTCGCCGGCGTGGAAGCCGAACGCCGCTTCCTGCGGGGCCTGCTCGGCGCGGTAATAGCCGCTCAACATGCCGGCGCGCAGGCCGAGCGTGGTCTGGATCTCGCGCAGCGTGGCGACGACCGTCGCGCTGTTGCCGCCATGGGTGTTGAGCACGGCGATCTGGTGAAACCCGAGCACCTTCACGTGCGCGGCGAGTGCCAGCAGTTGCCGGCGCAGGGTGCGCGCCGAAATCGTGATCGTGCCGGCGAAGCCGAGGTGTTCGTTGCTCTTGCCGAAGACGATCGGGGGCGCGGTGAAGACCGGCGCGTTTGCCTGGAGCTTGGGCAACGCACGGGCGAGCCAGAGCCGGCCGAGGATCGCGTCGGTCGCGAGCGGCAGGTGGTGGCCGTGTTGCTCGACGGCGCCGGTCGGCAGGATGACGAGCGCCTTCGCCTTGTCGGGGATCGCGGCGATCTCCTCGGTGGTCATCGCGGCGAGCGAGCGCGGGTTGCGGTCGGACGCCTCCGGCATCACGACGGCTGCTTTTGCGGCGGGCGCGGGCGTGGCGGGCGCGTGGTGGGCGACGATTTCGCGAAGGAGATCCGCCAGTGCGTCCGCGGCCTCGGTGAACAACCGTTCCCCGTCGATCGCGGGATCAAAGGTGGCCGGCGCGGGGTGGGCGTAGAACCCGGGGCGGAAATCCGTGTCGCGCACGTCGGTGCGGGTGGCGACCGGCGCGGGTTCGCGGCGGCCGAGCAGGCGGGCGGCGACCGCCTGCGTGCGCACGCGATGCGGATCGGCGGGGTGGAAGCCGAGGCCGATGCCGGCCGAGCCGATGACGTAGGTATGCAGGTCGAGCGCGATACGGGCGTCGAGGGCGGCGGTCGAGACGAGCTCGGCGTTCCACGGGCTGGTGTTAAACAATAGCACGCGGGAAAACCCCGAGGCTTTCACGCTGGCGAGAATCTCGCTGAGCGCATCGAGGGCGGTTTCCGCATCGACGCCAAAGTGCGTGTGCGCATAGGGGGCGGCGCCGAAGCACAGGGGCGGCAGCACCAGCACGTGAGGTTGCAGGCCGCCGGTCGGGAGGGCGGCGCGCAGCACGGCGGAGCCGACGGTTTCCTCGCAGTCGAGCGGCAGGCCGAAGCCGTGGTCGGCGTGACCGTGCACCGGCAGGATCACCAGCGTGCGGGCCTTGTCGGTCCGAGCGGCCAGATCGCTCCAAGTCTGGAGAGCCCAGGCGTTCGCGGGGTCGGCGTTGGCAGGCCAGAGGGGGGGCATGTCGCGACGTTAGCGAGATTACGTTGACGGGCGCAAGTTTGCGCGAGCGCGGCGTCAGCGCCCGGCCGCGAGCAGGTCGCCGACGACTTGGCCGACCACCTCATCCACCTGGGTGGTGAAGGCGACTTGTTTGAGATACGAGGCCGTCAGGTAGGGGAACGCGCCATTGGGATCGCGGGCGCCCAGTTTCAGGTAAACCATGTGGTAGGAAAAATCCCACGCCCAGCGATCCTCATACAGGATCACCGCCTGCGCGGAGTCGGGCAGCAGGGTGATGGGACCACTTTCGGCCTCGAAGCCGCGCGCCTGCAACGCCCGCACGATGCGCCCGTCGATGCCTTGGTTGTCCTTGAGGTTGCGCAGCACGAAGAACCGCCGCACGTCCTTCAGGCTGCGGCCTTTTTCTTCGACGTGCGTCTGGGTCGAGGTGCAGCCGGCGAACAGGGCGCAAGCCAGCAGGGCGAACATCAGGTGGAGGGCGGTCTTCATGAAAACGACCAGACACTGACGAAATCCGTCCCGCTGCAATCCTCGGTTGCGTGGCGCGTCCGCCGGTGCACGCTCGCCGGTCACATGGCCATCATCGGCAAACGCAACCAGCTCACCGTCCTCAAGTCCGCGCCTCCCGGGTATTACCTCGATGGCGGCCCGTTGGGCGAACTGCTGCTGCCCGGCGCGCTGATCCCGCCCGGCTCCAAGGTCGGCGACACGCTCGACGTGTTCCTTTACCGTGACTCCGAGGACCGGCTCGTCACCACGACCGAGACGCCGCACGCACAGGTCGGCGAGTTCGCCTACCTGCGCGTGGTCAGCGTCGCGCCGCGCATCGGCGTGTTTCTCGACTGGGGTCTGTCGAAGGATCTGCTGCTGCCCATCCGCGAATTGAAAAAAGAGGGCGTGCAGCGCGGCGACTGGGTCGTGGTCTACGTGATGCTCGATACCAAGACCGACCGCATCGTCGCCAGCATGCGCCTCAAGCGCCACTTGAGTCTCGAACTGCCCGCCTACACCGAGGGGCAACCGGTGAACATGCTCATCATCGGCGAGTCGCCGATGGGGTTTAACGCCATCGTGGAAAACTCCCACCTCGGCCTGCTTTATCACAACGACCTTTCCACTCCGCTTGCGGTCGGCGAGCGGCTCGACGGTTTCGTGCGCGCCGTGCGCGAGGACGGCAAGATCGACCTGAGCCTTGACCGCGCCGGCCACCAGCGCATCGACGTGAACACCGAGGTCGTGTTCGCCGCGCTCACCAAGGCCGGCGGACGCATGCCGTTCCACGACGACAGCACGCCCGAGGAGATCCGCGCCGCCTTCGGCCTGAGCAAAAAGGCCTTCAAGCAGGCCATCGGTTCTCTCTTTAAAGAGCGCCGCATCGTCATCACCAAACACGGCATCCGCCTGGCGGACATCACCGCGAAACCCGCGGCCCGTTCCTGATTTTTTAAACCATGTCCGCCTCCTCATCCGCCCCCCGCACCGTCATCGTCAAGGCCGAGCCCATCGAGCTTTGCCAGCTCTTGAAATTCGCCGGCCTCGCCGACACCGGCGGCGGTGCCAAGATGCTCATCAGTGAAGGGCAGGTGCTGCTCAACGGCGCGGTCGAAACCCAGAAGCGCAAAAAAGTCATGGGTGGCGACCGCGTCACCCTCGGCGACGAGACCATCGTGGTGAAGGTCGGCTGAGCCGATTCCGATCCGATTTGAACCACTGAGGAGATTCGCCAACGGCGAATCTTTCAATTAGCCCTCCGGCTGATCGCCTTCGGAGATGGATTGCGGGGCTGCTGATCGCAGCCTTTCTCCACCTGCGATCAGCGGGTGCCTCTGTTTAATCGGCGGAGTCGATCAGACGAAGCCACTCATCCGGGATTTCCCCGTTGGGAAATCCATCAGTGGTTCGTTCCATTACGGTTCGAGTCCTCCCTATTGACGCGTTTCTTCGGTGCTCCGACCATGCGCGCCTCATGGCCAAACCCGAAATCAAGATCGAGTCCCTCAAGTCCGGCGCCGGCCGCATCCCGAAAAAGGGCGAGCTGGTCACCGTCCACTACACCGGCTGGTTCACCGACGGCGAAAAATTTGACAGCTCCGTGGATCGCAAGGAACCCTTCGCGTTCGTCCTCGGCGCGGGCCAGGTGATCGCCGGCTGGGACCTCGGCGTCGCCACGATGAAGATCGGCCACAAGGTGAAGCTCACGCTTCCCCCCGAGCTGGCCTACGGCGCGCACGGCTACCCCGGCGCCATCCCGCCCAACGCAACGCTGGTCTTCGACGTCGAGCTGCTCAAAATCGGCTGATCTTCCGTAGCGCCTCTCCGCACCGTAGCGTCCGCCGCCTTCGTTCACCCCATGAAAATCATCGTCACCGGCGTCACCCGCGGTCTGGGTCGTGCGCTCACCGAGGAGTTCATTCGTCTCGGCCACACCGTGATCGGCTGCGGACGCGGCTCGGAGGGCGTGTTCGACCTGCGCATGAAACACGGCGCGCCGCACAGCTTCGACGTGGTCGATGTGTCCAACGCCACCAAGGTTGGCATGTGGGGGGCGCGCGCCCTCGCGTTCGGCGAGACGCCCGACCTGCTCATCAACAACGCCGCGCTCATGAACACGCCGGCTCCGCTCTGGCAGGTGCCGGCCGAGGAGTTCGCGGCGCTCGTGAACGTCAACATCACCGGCGTGGCCAACGTCATTCGCGAATTCGTGCCAGCGATGGTCGCCGCCAAGAAGGGCGTGATCGTCAACCTCAGCTCCGGCTGGGGCCGCGGCGTGGCGCCCGAGGTCGCGCCATATTGCGCGAGCAAGTGGGCCATCGAAGGTCTCACCCAGGCGCTCGCCGAGGAACTGCCGTCCGGCATGGCGGCGGTGCCGCTCAACCCGGGCGTGATCGATACCGACATGCTCCGCCAGTGCTGGGCCGACGGCGCGTCAGCCTACCCGAAAGCGGACGCCTGGGCGAAGGTCGCCGCGCCGTTCATCCTGCAACTCTCCGCCAAGGACAACGGCCAAAGCCTCACGGTGCCCGACTTCGAGGGCTGACCGCCTGCGGCGAAGCCGCCTTTGACTTCCGGCCGGCGTCGCGCTGTCTTCGCCGCATCATGGCAAAACCGCTCCCGATCGAGAAACTCAAGGAAACCGCCAACCTGCCCGACAACAAGTGGGGCAAGCTGCTCGGTGCGACTCCCGTCATCATGACGGTCGTGGCCACGCTGCTCGCCGGCCTGGCCTCAAGCGAAATGACCAAGGCCCAATACGAGCGCGCCTACGCCGCCCAGATCCAGTCCAAGGCGGGCGACCAGTGGGCGTTTTTCCAGGCCAAGCGCCTGCGCGGCGAACTGCAGCGCAACACCCTCGATCTGTTCGCCGCCCAAGGGACGGTCGCCACCGGCGAGGATGCTCCGCCTCCGCCCCCCGCGCCGGCGCTCGCTCCGGAGATCGACGAAGCGCTCAAGGCCTCGGCCGCCGACGCGCCCGCCGAGACCCTCAACCCGCTGCTCGCCAAAATCCCGCTCCCCGCGCTGCTGGCCGCGCAGACGGTAGCCAAGGAACACACGGCGGCCTACGACGCGCTCACCGCGCCGCTGCTCAAGCAGATCGTCCTGGGTGGCTCGGTCACGGCCCGGCTGCGGTTCAACGCGAGCCGCTATGACCACGAGGCCCAGCTCAACGCGAAGGTGGCCCGCCTCTACGAATTGCAGGTGCGCAAGGGCAACCTGGTCGCCGAGCGCCACCACGCGCGCAGCCAGAAGTTTTTCTTCGGCATGCTGGCCGCGCAGATGGGCGTGGTGATCGGCACCCTCGCGATCGCCGCCAAACAGCGCAGCCTGCTGTGGGCCATCGCCGCCGGCGCCGGCGTCCTCGCGATCGTCTTCGCGATTTACGTGTATCTCTACGTCTGAGCGGACAGATTTCCCGTGTCTTTTCGTGGCAGCCGTGGTGACATGGCTGGCTGGCGGCGTCACCGCCGCTGTTATGCTCAAAGGCCTCGGCGATTTTCGCCGAGGCCTTTCCATGAACGATGCGTCGTCGGGCTGTTGTGTGCACCATGGTCGCCGGGGACGGCGGCCGCACTTTGACTCCAACTCCTGGCGCGCCGCGGTTACTTGCCGCGTTTGCCGAAGCCGAAGCGTTCGAGCAGCAGCATCGCACCGGCGGCCACGGCGAAAGCGCCGATCACCCAAGAGGGCAGGTTGGTCCCGACCAGAATGTTGAGGCCGACGAGGAGGAGATAGATTGCGAGGAGGATATGGGCCATGAGGTTGACGGGGTTTACTCTGGCAGACCGCAGGCGCGGCGTTTGGTAACGCGAAAAGAATCAACAGCCTAAGCGCTCCCGCATCCCTGTTTTTTTGGAATACAGCCCGGAGTGGGTGGCCGCAAAAGTCACAAAAACTCAAAAGGAGAATGAAACGTGAGAGGCGCCTATAGGCGCGCGGGAGGGCAACGTCGGCAGGCTGGGCGATTTTTGCGCCTCTTTGTGGCCTAAATTCCGACTGCACGGACGAGCGAACTTTATGCGTCGCTGACGACGCTCGTGGCTCAACGCAGGCCGCGCAGATAGAGATCCTCGACTTTTTTGCGGGCCCAGGGGGTTTTGCGCAGGAAGGTGAGGCTCGATTTCACGCTCGGATCGTGGGTGAAGCAGCGGATCTCGATCATGCGCCCGAGTTCCTCCCAGCCGTGGCGCGCGACGAGTTCGGTCACGATTTTTTCCAAGGTGACGCCGTGAAGGGGATTGTTGGGCTGCGACATGGCGTGGAGGCAAAACGCGGGCGGCCTCACCGGCAAGCAAACCTTCCGGACTGTAGGCGAGACCGGTGGTCGGGCTGTCGGGGCTCGATGCCCGACCACCGGTCGGGCCTACATGCGTCCGATCACTTCCGCGTGAAATCGATCACCTTGATGCGTTCGCCCGGTTTCTGTTCGGTGAGTACTTCAAACTTGCTGGTGCGCCGGCGGAAACTGCCGCCACCGATGCTGTCGTAGATCTCCAGGTAAACTTTGCCGGTGGTCCGGTAGCGGTTGGTCCAGCCGGGCACCGGTTCGGTTTCTTCGATCTCGATGTCGGAATCGGTCACCGCGACGGAGTTCGAGCCGGAGCGGTATTCGTATTTGAAGTAGCGGCGGGCATGCGCCGTGGCGGCGGCCATGTGCGCCTCCACGGGATCGGTTTCGGGAGCGGAGGGGGTGACAGCGGGGCCGGGTTTGGGCGCGGTCGGTGTCGGGGCGACCGCCGGATAGTCGGGCGCGGGGACGGCGCCGGGTGTCGTCGCAGAAGGCGGCCTGGGCGTGGCTTGCACCAAGTCGGCCTCGGGTTTGGCGGCCGCGGCGGTTTTCAACGCGTCCGCATAGGGCGGCGGGATGAGCGCGATGGGGATGAGCAGCGCGCGACCGTCGGAGAGCACGAGGACTTTCGATGATTGCGCGTCGAACGAGCGGAGCACCACGTTCTTGAGGACGCGTCCGTCGAGCAGAGTGAGGCTGCCGACGGGTGCCACCACGGGGTCGGCATGAGCGAGGATGGCGGCGACGAAAAGCAGGAGCACGGTTCTCATTGTAGGGGAGGATGTAGCGGGTTTTCCTGGGCGGAGCGGGGTAGGCAGGTGCCCGCCGCCGTCTCTTCCTGACCATATGCGGCAACACCGTTTCGGCAAATGCAGGCGCTGTTGCGTTGCATTCTCTCTGCAGGCAACGCGTCTGGACTCCTCGGTCATGCCCCGGCTAATGCGATCAGTTATCTTGGCCGCCTTCAGGTGATCGCCGCATCGAAGAGGGATGTTACGAGTCTCGCCAAACCGTTAAAAGAGTATAAGTTAGGATCGAGGAAGCTCCGATCATATTACGGCGAGAACGTAGCCCTCGAATCCAGCCACTTCAGCCCTGTCATGGCCAGTGAATACCCCGCCCATGAATACGCATGCGCCACTCCCAACCCCACGGTCCCCGCGTCTCTCCGGCGCGCACCTGCTTTCTGCTCTTTCATTCACCTTCGTCTGCGTGCTCGCTGCTCAGACTGACTCTCCCCGATCAGACCCTAAGGAGGATATCATCAAGGAGTCTCGGTCAGGCGACGATGAGGCTGTCGTGCTCCCGGCTGTATATGTGTGGGCCAGCGCCGAGGACAACCGCTACACTCCGCCCGATTCCATCTCCGGTGGACGCGTGCGCACCGACATCTTCCACTCCTCGCAGAGTATTTCCGTCGTCTCGGGAAAGCTTCTGGAGGACGTCGCCGCCTCGCGCATCCTTGATGGTGCGAAATACGTGGCCGGCGTCACGGAATCCACCATCCCCAACGGACTCGACCGGATCAATATCCGCGGCTTCCAGACATCCTCCCGCACGACCGACGGGATCACCACGGTTTCGCAGGTCAACCTGGACCCGCTGATCGTCGAGCGGTTGGAGGTCGTGAAAGGCCCCAATGCCATCCTCGCTCCCGCCGGCGTGCCCGGAGGCACGATCAACGCGATCTCCAAGAAGCCTCTGTTCGTTGACCGAGGAAGCATCACGGGCGAAGTGGGATTCTTCGACTCGGATCGGCTGGAGCTCGATGTGAACCGCGTCGTCGGTCCGGAGCGGAAACTGGCCGTCCGTCTTCTCGCCCTGGAGCAGCACACCGAGGATTGGTGGGGGCTGCCGAAAGACCAGCGCATCGTGGCGCCGATGTTCACCTACCGGTTTTCCCCGACGACCCAGTTCACCTGGCAGACGCTCTACGTCGATTGGAAGATCCAAAACTACAACGGCATCGCCATCGATCCCACCGCCGGCACGACCAACAAGGCCAGGATATATCAAGGCATCCCGCGCGATCTGAACATCTACGGTCCGGACAGTTTTCGCAGCAATGGCTTCGTGGAAAACACCTACCTGTTCACGACCCAGCTCGGGGAATCGCTCTCCCTTCGTCTGCTGGGGCGGCACAGCAACACGTATGACGAGGACTTCGCGTCCACCGTCCTGGCGGGCTCGGCCACTTCGGCCGGGGTCAACCCCAAGTCGTTCGACCCGCTGACCGGCAACTACACGCCCGGTATCGTTTATGCCTCCACGCCCCCTTACACCGCCACTCCGGTCGCCATTTCCCGCACCTACAATCGCAGCGGTCAGATCGCCGACATCAGCCGGCTGAAATATGACCAACAGGCGGATTTGCTCCACGTGTTCGACGGCGGGCCTTCGTTCAAGGCCGAGACCCTCCTCGGCGGCGCTTACGGCTACATGAACGAATCCGATCTCCGGCACGCGCTCACCGCGCCGCCGGTGACCTTGGAGAACTTCGTTTATTCACCCGACGTCGTCGGCGCCCGCTCGCGGGATCAAATCGCCAAAAACCAGGCCTGGCAGGTCTATCTCAGCGAACGACTGACCCTGCTCAACGACCACCTCATCCTCAATGGCGGCTACTCGTGGAATCGTTATGATCTTGAGACCGACGACCGGCTGACCGGCCGTGTGTCACGCGCACATCCGCAGGTGCATCTGGTCAATGCCGGTATTGTGGTGAAGCCGGTGCGCTCGGTCGCCCTGTTCTACGGCTACGCGGAAAGCGCGGCACCGCTGCCCGCTCCCAACATCGCCGCCGGCTCCCCGCCGCTCCAGGAAGGCACGCAGCATGAGGGTGGCGTTCGCGTCCAAATGTTCGACAACCGGCTGCGCGCCACCGCCAGTTACTTCGACGTGAGACAGTCCAACGTCTCGGTCGCCAACCCGGGAAACTTCGCCTTCCCGCCGCCGGTCCCCTCCTTGCCGAGCCTTCTCTCCGATCGTGTCGCCCAAGGCTACGAATTCGAGTTGCAGGGCTCCGTGACCGAAAACCTCTCCGTCGTCGCCGCCTATACCGACTACGAAAACCGCAATTCCTACGGACAGGAATTCCGCGGCAACGCCGAGCAGGCATGGTCGGCATTTATCCACTACACCTTCTCCAAACAATCGGCGCTGCGCGGCCTGGCGGTCGGCCTGGGGGTCGATTACCTGAGCAAGCGCCCGGGCGACGATGCCACCGGCTTCACACCGGCCGGCGTGCCGCGCAAGCCGAGTTTCTACCTGCCCGCGCGCACGCTGACGAATCTCGTCGTCAGTTACGACTTCGCCAAGGCGTGGCGGGTGCAGGTCAATGTGGACAACCTGTTCGACGAGGATTACCTCGCCGCCAGTCTCGGTCGCGGCGTCGTCTGGCCGGGCACCCCACTCAATGTGAAGGTCCGGCTGACCTATAAATTCTGATGCGGAACCGATCCAATGGCGCGGTAAAGCGGCTGCAATTAGACCGGGCCGGAAGGTCCGGTCTCTTTTTGCATACGCCTTGGTTTGAAGCGTCCCGCGATTGCCCGTGCCTGGCCGGCCCCACGACCTGTCGTATGGCTTGCCCTTCGATCACGCGTGCATGAAAATCAGCCCGCCGGAGTCGAGAAACCAATGAACACAAAGCTGATATGGCTGGTCTCGGCGGGACTGCTCTTACCTCTCCTGTTTGCGGCCTGCGGGCCGGAGAAAAAACAGGTTGCGGCGCAGGCTGGGCCGGCGGTCATGCCACGGTTGTCTCCGAACGGTGTACACAAACAGGCTCCGCAGTTGACCGAATGGGTGGCGGCGGGCCGGTTGCCAAGGGTCGAGCAACGCCTGCCCGCGAATCCCATGCTCATCCAGCCCGAAAAGCGGATCGGCGTTTACGGCGGCACGTGGCATCTCGCGATGGTCGGCACCGACCTGCTTCTTATGCGACGCGTGATGGGCCTCGAAGGGCTCGTCCGCTGGGACAAGGCGTGGACCCGGGTCATCCCGAATGTCGCCCAATCCTTCGAAGCCAGCCCGGATGCGAGAACCTTCACCTTCACATTGCGCAAGGGCATGAAATGGTCCGACGGGCAGCCCTTCACCGCGGACGACATCGTATTCTGGTTCGAGGCGATCTATCTCAAGGACGAGCTCCATTATCTGGTGGATCCTTGGATAGACCTCGGCAAGGACGGTTTGAAGGTCGAGAAGCAGGATGACTACACGGTGGTTTTCCACTTTGCCCAACCCTTTGGTCTCTTTCTCCAGCACTTGGCCACCCTGCGCGGGATATTCCCCACGAGTTATCCGCGCCACTATCTCGCTCAGTTTCACAAGGATTATAACGCCGATATCGACAAGCTCATCGCCAAGGAGGGCGTCAGGGACTGGGTCGAGCTGTTCAGGAAAAAGACGCGACAGGACCGGAACGGAAATCACTTCAGCACGATTCCGGAATTCCCCGTGCTTTATGCGTGGATGCTGGAGCCGGGGTCTTTCGATGCCGACGGCAGGCCCGCTTCGGTCATCACCGCTGTCCGCAATCCCTTCTATTGGAAGATCGACCCCGAGTATCACCAACTGCCCTACATCGACCGCTTGGAATTCAAGGTGCTGGGCGGTCCCGCCGACTTCCTGCCCTTCATCCAGGCAGGCGGGATCGATATGCAGGACCGTGACATCCCGGTGGAGGCCGCGCTGCCGGAAAACCAGGTGAAGGGCGGATATGGCCTCTACCAGCTCGTTTCGAGCTTCTCCAACTACATGGCGATCTCGTTCAACGAGACCCATGTCGATCCGGTCAAACGGCAGATTTTCCGAAACAAGGATTTCCGCATCGGCCTGTCCCACGCCATCGACCGGGAGGCGATCATTCGAGCCGTCGGGCTCGACGCCAAGCCGGCGCAGGTGGCCCCTCTGCCCGGGACACCGTTCTACAATGAGCGCATGGCCACCCAATATCTGGAATACGATGTGAAGTTGGCCAACGAATACCTGGATCGCGCCGGTTACGGCCGGCGCGATGCCGACGGGATTCGTCTTGGTCCCGATGGCCACCCGATCCGTTTCACCTTGCTCGTCCAAACGCCCGTTTACGCCGGGGAATTCCGCATCCACCAGTCAATGATCCAGGCCGATTGGAGAGCGGTGGGCATCGACATGGCGATCGAAACGGCCCCCCGGAGTGTCGCGCAGAGCCGTTGGGACAACAACGACTATGACGTGACCGCGTTTACCGGCGCCGGTGGATACGACGCGGTCATTTCGCCGCGGCATTATGTGCCGGTCGAGTCCGGTTATTCTCATCAAGGCATGCTCTGGTTCAATTGGTATAACGATCCCCATTCCCCCAAGGCCGAGGAGCCGCCGCCTCAGGTAAAAGAAGCTATCGAGCTCTACCGCCAGGTGAGCCAAACCGCCGATCCGGAACGGCAAAACGCGCTGATGAGTCAGATCATCAGCATCGCCGCCGACCAGTTTCAGGTGATCGGGATACATCGGATGCCGGTGAGTTACGGCGTCGTGAAACCCGATTTCCATAACGTGCCCGCGCTCATGTTCTCGTCGGCAAACTACCCTCAGCCGGGGCCGACCAATCCCTGCCAGTATTTTATCCAACCACCGGGCGGTGACCCGGCGACGACAGGAGGCGACGAGCGATGAACCCGGCGCGTAAACCGTTTGTGCACTCCCTGGCGTTCAAGATCGGGACGATGGTCGTCGTCATTGAGATCGTCATCTCGGTCCTCGCCGGAGTCTTCTATACCCAAAAATTCAATACGGAGGTCGATCAACTGATCACGAAAAACGTGCTGCGGCCGGCCGCGCTGATGAACAGCGGCCTGCTGAGCCTGGACGTGGTCACCGATGAACGGCGCATGCGGGATCTGGTCGGCGAAGAGCTGATCGACGCCTATGTCATCGGGATCGACGGCAATATTTTCTACTCCCTGCGGAAGGATCGCACGGGGCATTCCGTTGATCGCATTCCGCAGATTGACACGAGCATCCTGACCCCGGGTTTGACCCGTCCGCTGGTGACGGATGGCGGAAAGCCGGGCCGTGTCGTCGCCGTGGCGCCCTTATTCGCGGCGGATGGCCGCAGCGTGCGTTTTTTTGTTTATATCGAGGCGTCCACGGCGGCGGCCATGGAGCGGAAAGCGAATATAGTCCGGCTGTTTCTGATCGGCTCGCTGGGGATGGTGGCGTTGACCTCCGCCGTCATCCTGGTGACGGTCAACCGTTCGATCCTCAACCCGCTGCAACACATCGTGAGGGCGTTTCAGCGGGTGGAGACCGGGGACCTGGCCCCGCAGCGACTGGCCGAATCGGACTCGCGGGATGAATTGGGCGAGCTGACGCGCGCCTTCAACCACATGGCGGAGCAGTTGCGGCAGATATTGGAGACGCTGCGCCGGGAGCGCGACCTCGTCGCCCGCATCATGGAGTGCAGTCCGGTGGGCATCACCATGGTGAACCGGGAAGGGCGGATCACCTTTGCCAACGCCCGGGCCGAGCAGCTGCTGGGATTATCCAGGGACGAGATCACCGGACGCGCTTTCAACGCTCCCGAGTGGCGCATCACGGATTACGAGGGCAACCCCGTCCCTGACGAGGACCTGCCGTTCAGCCGGGTGATGCGCTCGAAGCAGCCGGTGAACGACATCCTTCAGGCCATCGACCGGCCCGACGGGCGGCGGGTGTTGTTCTCCATCAACGGCACGGCGCTTTTGGACGAAGCGGGCCGGGTGGACGGCGTCGTGCTCACCATCGAAGACATCACTGCGCGAAAGCAGGCGGAGGAGCAAATCCGGACCCTGAATCAGGAACTCGAGCAACGGGTCCGGGATCGCACCGCGGAGCTGCGCCAGCAAACGCGCTACCTGCGGACGCTCATCGACACGCTGCCGGTGCTGGCGTGGCTGAAGGACACCCAAAGCCGTTACCTCGCCGCCAACCAGGCGCTCGCCGAGGCCTGCGGTCGCACCCCGGACGAGCTGGTGGGCAAGTCGGATCTGGAGGTCTGGCCGCGCGCGCTGGCGGAAGCCTATCGTGCTGACGACGCGGAAGTCATGGCGACGCGCTTGCGCAAGACGCTGGAGGAGTCCGTGGCGGACGCGAAAGGGACGTATTGGGTGGAAACCTACAAGGCGCCGGTGGTGGACGAGGACGGCACGGTGCTGGGCACGGTGGGCATCGCCCGCGACATCAGTGCGCGCAAGGCGACGGAGGCGGCCCGCGAAGCCGCCCTGGCCGAGGCCGAGCGGCTGGCCCGCGTGCGCAGCGAATTCCTCGCGCAGATGAGCCACGAACTGCGCACGCCGTTGAACGGGATTTTGGGCTACGCCCAGATTTTGCAGCGCGACAAAACCATCGGCGAACGGCAGCTCACCGGGCTCGGCATCATCCAGCAAAGCGGCGAGCACCTGCTGACGCTGATCAACGACATCCTCGACTTCGCCAAAGTCGAAGCCGGCAAGCTGGAGGTCATCCCGACCGACTTCTCCACCGCCAAATTCCTTCGCGTCATCGCCAGCATCATCCGGGTGAAAGCCGAGCAGAAGGATCTGATCTTTACCGTGGACGCCGCTCCCAACCTGCCGGAGGGAATCCGGGCCGACGAGAAACGCCTGCGGCAGGTCCTGCTCAACCTGCTGGCCAACGCGGTGAAATTCACCGAGCGCGGACAGGTGACCTTACGGGTGCGCGTCGTGTCGCTCGCGCGGCTTCGCTTCGAGGTTCAGGACACCGGCGTCGGCATCGGTCCGGATCAGTTGAAGAACCTGTTCCAGCCCTTCGAGCAGGTTGGCAACGCCCAGCAGCGCGCGGGCGGGACGGGCCTGGGCTTGGCTATCAGCCGGCAACTGGTGCGGCTGATGGGCTCGGATATTCACGTTGAAAGCCAGCCCGGCCAAGGCAGCACGTTCTGGTTCGAGCTGCAGGCCCCAGCGGTGGTCGCCGAGGAGGAATCCCCGGCGCCGGAAGGCCTCGTCACCGGCTATGTCGGCCCGCGCAAACGGATCTTGGTGGTGGACGATCTGCCCGAAAACCGGGCGGTCGTGGTGGCCATGCTCGGCCCGCTCGGCTTCGATCTGGTCGAGGCCGTGAATGGACGCGACGGATTGGAAAAAACCGCAGCCCTCCGCCCGGAGTTGATCCTGATGGACATCGTGATGCCCGAGATGGGCGGACTGGAAGCCATTCGCCGGCTCCGCCAGTCGCCGGACTTGGGCTCCCTGCCCATCATCGCGGTGTCCGCCAGCGCCTCCGACGTCGATACGAAGGAATGCCTGACCGCCGGTGCAAACGCCTTTCTCGCCAAGCCCATCGTCATGCCCGGCTTGCTGGCTGAAATCGGCTCCTGGTTGAAAATCACCTGGATCTACGCCCCGGAGGCGGATGTCGCCGCGTCCGACGCCGTCGAGGCCGGGCCGCTGGTCCCGCCGCCGCAAGGCGAAATGGAAGTGTTGCATCGTCTGGCCCGAAGGGGACGCATGCAGGATATTATCGAGTGGACGGATCGTGCGGCGGGCCTCGATGCTCGCCATCAGCCCTTCGTCAACCGGCTCCGGACATTGGCCAAGACCTATCAATCGAAGGCGATCCTCAGTCTCGTCGAACAACACATGAAACCAGGAACAGAACGATGAATGCCTCACCGAAGCTGAACGAGACCCGCCGCACGGGCGCGGGCGCCCACACCCTGTTGATCATCGACGATACGCCCGCCAATCTGGCGGTGGTCGTGGACGGCTTGGAATCGCACGGGTTCAGCGTGGTGATTGCGCAGGAAGGCGAGGAGGGGCTGGAGCGCGCCCGCTTCGTCGCACCCGATCTTATCTTGCTCGATGTGATGATGCCCGGGTTGGACGGCTTCGAGGTCTGCCGGCGTCTGAAGGCCCAGCCGGACACCCGGGACATACCGGTGATTTTCATGACGTCGCTGACGGATGTCGCCGACAAGGTTACCGGTTTCCGGGTGGGGGCGGCGGATTACGTCACCAAGCCGTTGCAAATCGACGAGGTGGTCGCGCGGGTGACCACGCATCTGGCCCTGATCGCCGATCGCAAGGCCGCGCTGCACCAGTTGCACCTGCTGACCTACGCGCTCGATAAGGTGGGCGAGATCATTCTGCTCATGGGCGAGAACTCGCCCGAATTCATTTATGCGAACGAGGGGGCCGCCCGCATCCTCGGTTACAGCCGCGAGGAGTTGACCGGAGGCATGAGCCTGGCGGACATCGATCCGGGTTGGTCGCCGGAAGCCTGGGCCCGCCTGTGGGCCGAACTCAGCGCGAAGCACACGCTGACCAGCGAGGGCATTCGTCGCACCAAGGACGGACGCGTTTTCCCGGTCGAGATCACGGGAAGCTGTTTCGAGTTCGAGGGGAAAATCTATCACCTCGCGATCTGCCGGGACATCTCCGAGCGCAAACACGCGGAAGCGGAGATCCGTGCGCTCAACGTCAACCTGGAGCAACGCGTGAAGGAGCGCACCGCCCAGCTGGAGGTCGCCAACCGGGAGCTGGAGTCCTTCAGTTATTCCGTTTCTCACGATCTGCGGGCTCCGCTGCGCAGCATCGACGGGTTCAGCCGGATTCTCATGGAGGATTGCGCGAAAAAGCTCGAGCCGGACGAGCAGGGCTATCTCGAACGCATCCACGCGGCCATCCATCGCATGAAGCAGTTGATCGATGACATGCTGAATCTGGCGCGGGTTTCCCGGGGGCTGTTGAAGCGTCAGCCCGTTGACCTCGGCCGGATCGCCAGGTCGGTTGCGGATGCGCTGACAAAGGCCGAGCCGGAACGGAAAATCGAATTCGTCATCGCGCCCGATTTGATGGCGGAGGGAGACCCCAATCTGCTGCAAATCACGATCGAGAATCTTTTCAGCAACGCGGTGAAGTTCTCCGGGCCCCGCCCGGTGGCCCGCATCGAGTTCGGCCTGACCGAGTGCGCCGGCGAGCCGACGTATTATGTGAGGGATAATGGCGTGGGCTTCGATCAGGACTATGCGGACAAGCTCTTCGGCGCGTTCCAGCGGCTGCACACCCAGGCGGAGTTTCCGGGCACCGGGGTCGGGCTCGCCACCGTCCAACGAATCATCCACCGCCACGGAGGCCAGATCAGGGCCGAGAGCCGTCCGAACCAAGGCGCGACGTTTTACTTCACCTTGCCAAAATCGGGCATCGACGAATCACCAAAAGGGAGCGGCCCTGAGGCTTGATGCCGCTGGGATCGCGGCTTTGAAGCCCTCCCGACTCGTCGCGACCACATCCTCGGCCACCGTGTTAACCGGGGGCCCTCGATCGAGTCGTGACCGCGGATTTCACGGATTATCACGGATCGACCCGTGATCAATGCGCCTAAGCCTATCTTGGTGATCGTATCGAGCAATGCGTAGATTTCTGGTGACATCGTAATCTTTCTAACTCCTCAGGTTAGACATGCGGTTCGGTTGCGCGGCGGGTGCGTAGTAGTGACTGCGACTCCGAGCGTAAACCGGACCGGAGTTCATGATGGCGACAGTTTTGCCATGTTTTTGCCGGTGGGCGAGGCGAAACCTACGGAACTCGCTTGTTTTAGCCCACTAAACACACGAACGGGCACGAAAAGCCGGGCGAGGCGGATTTGGTCACAGAGCCGAGCCGGAGCTCCGACACAGAGCGCACAGAGCACAAACCTTGGATTTTAGAAAATCAACGCACCGCCGTTACGTGAATTCACACATCAACCCGCAGCCCTCCTCGAAACTCCCTTCCGAAACTCTGTGCCCTCCGTGACCCTTTCGATTACCCTCCGCCGTAGTCTGAATTCTTGCGAAATGGGCGCTCTTTATTGACGGTGGGCGAATGCCGTTTTCTTCCGACGAACTCGCCCGCTATCAGCGTCATCTCTCGCTCTCCGGCTTCGGGCCCGAGGCTCAGGCGAAGCTGCAGGCGGCGCGCGTCCTCGTGATCGGGGCGGGCGGGCTGGGGTGTCCGATCCTCCTCTACCTCGCGGCGGCGGGTGTCGGGCACTTGACGGTCATCGACGCCGACACGGTCGATGTGTCCAACCTTCAGCGGCAGATTCTGTTCACGACCGGCGACGCCGGCCAGCCCAAGGCCGAAGTGGCCGCCCGCAGGTTGCTGGCGCTCAATCCGTGCATCGAGATCGTTCCCTTGGTCGCGCGTCTCACCCGGGCCAACGCCCTCGACCTCATCCGCGCCCACGACGTCGTGGTGGACGGTTCCGACAACTTCGCGACGCGCTACCTGGTCAACGATGCCTGTGTGCTCGCCGGGAAGCCGCTCATCTACGGGGCGATCCAGGGCTTCGAGGGGCAGGCGAGTGTGTTTAATTTCAAAAACGGGCCGACGTATCGCTGCCTCTTTCCCGAGCCGCCCGCGGCGGGCACGGTGCCGAATTGTTCGGAGGCGGGCGTGCTCGGCGTGCTGCCCGGACTCATCGGCACGGTGCAGGCGACCGAGACGATCAAGGTCCTCACCGGTATCGGCGAGCCGCTCTCCGGCCGTCTGCTGCTCTGGAACTCGCTCACGATGACCTCGCGCACGCTGCGGTTTGCGGCCGATCCGGCGAGCCGCGCGATCACCGAGCTGCCACCCGAGGGTTACGGCGAGACGTGTGCCTTGCCGGCGAATCCGACCGGCGACGAACTCACCGCCGCCGAGTTAAGGGCGAATCTTTCGGTGCAACTCATCGACGTGCGCGAGGACTGGGAGCGCGCGCTCGGCGCGATCCAGCCGTCGGTGCATGCACCGCTTGGCACGCTGGGCGGCGATGCGGCCCGGGCCGCGCTGGCGACGCTCGATCCGCAAAAGCCCACGGTGGTGTATTGCGCGGGCGGCGTGCGCAGCCTGAAGGCGCTCGCGCCGTTGCGTGAGACGCACGGGTTCACGGCGCTACGCAGCCTCAAGGGCGGGTTCAAGGCGTGGGCGCAGTGATGTGGAAATGAATCGACGGAGAGAGGGCCGCAAAGAGGCGCAAAAGACGCAAAAGGGACCAAGGAACGGGAACGAGTTTTGATCACGGATTGCCGGATGGGCACAGATGAGTTCCGGATATCTGGGTTTATCGTGTGATCCGTGGTTTATACCTTCGGCATGCGAGCGAGCTCGCGGTCCATGTGGAGCGCGGGGGAAATCATTCAGGGATCGCGGACTGTTTTTTGTGACTTCTGCGCCTTTTTTCGGCCATGTTTCCGATGCGGCCAGGGCGGCGCTGGCGACACTCGATCCGGCCAAGCCCACGGTGGTGTATTGCGTCGACGGTGTGCGCAGCCTGAAGGCGTTGGGGTTGTTGCGTGATGCGCATGGCTTCATGGCGTGGGCTCAGCCGTGAGGCGAGGTGCCGGGGACTGGGGTGAAACCCGCCTAGGGTAACACTCCATAGAGGAGAATCCCGGGCGGAGGCATACTTCGGTCGTGGGCACGTGCGGACTTATTCCGCGTCCGTGCACTGCGACCGAACCCCATCAACCCATGACCTCCAAATTAAAGTATCTCCTTCTCTCGGTCCTTGCGGCCGGTTTTCTGTCTGTCGCCCATGCAGGAGACGAACCTGATCCGGCCCGGCTGGGCCGCGAAAAGGAGATCGTGCCCGTCGATCAGATCAAGGTGGAGAGCGCCGAGGGAAAACAGCTTGGCCGAATCAAGGATATCGTGATCGATCTGGACAGCGGACGGATCGTCGAGGTGCTCGTTCGCCACGGTGGTTTTATGGGCATGGGCGGCCGTATCATCGCCGTTCCTCCCGCCGCGTTTGCCATCGGCCTGTCGGACAAAGCCTATCGGCTCAATGTCACTGAGGAGAAGTTCAAGGCTGCGCCGGCGGTGGATATGGCCAACTGGACCGATGCGGGCCGCTCCGACCGCGTGGCCGCAGTCTATCACTACTTTGGTTTTGAACCCTATTTCCTGGAAACGGATGCCCGCGTAAAGGCGGGCGAGGCGCGTCCGAAGGTTCCGCTCGGTTACATCGAACGGTCTTCCAAACTCATGGGCTTGCCGGTGCGGAACAAACAAAACGAGGAACTCGGCCGGGTGAAGAGCGTGGCGTTCGATGTTTCCACCGGACGCGTGCTGCATGTCATCGTGAGGACGCCCGGCTTTTATAATGAGCGCAGGGTGATCCCGTCCATGGCGCTGCGCTTCAACGCCGTTCGCAACGGTCTGGTGCTCGACGACACGGCGGCCGAGTTTGCGGACGAGCCCCGGGTGGCGCACACCGACGCGGGCAACGGCCAGCCGGCGTTTGCCAGCCAGGAATCCTATCAGGGACCCAAAACCAGCGAGGCGCTGGAGCAGGGCGGATCCTATCGTGACGCTGATCGCTCCAAACTCATCAAGCGCAAGATTTCCGCGGCCAAACTTGAGAGCAGTCATGTCGAGGTGGGCACGCTGAATGGTCGCGTGACCTTGCGCGGCTGGGTGCAGACCGCCGCCGACCGTGACCTTGTCGGCGAGATTGCAATCCAGGCGTCCCGCGTCGAACTCGTGGACAACCAGATCACTGTAGGCGAGTCCGCCTCGCAGTGACGGCAGGCTGAACCGAGTCGGTTGGCCTTGTCCGGACCTCTAGCACTACTCCGTTAAGTTCTTTTACCAGTAACAGACAGCCATGGAATAAGAGATCAAACGCTTCGAGCCGCTGAGTTTTGAACCACTAAGGAGCCTCTGAAAAACGCGCCGTTTTCACCGGGCGTTATGCGAAGGATGATTTTTCGAGCAGTATGGTGGGGC
>Ga0207689_10000799_pt1 | contig 30329 bp, 26 predicted proteins | sample KBSMisM52_FD_184312 | JGI IMG/M metagenome (GOLD analysis project Ga0207689, IMG submission 184312) | Miscanthus rhizosphere microbial communities from Kellogg Biological Station, Michigan, USA - KBS Miscanthus M5-2 (SPAdes) (version 2) | ecosystem: Host-associated > Plants > Roots >...
TCTCGATCCGGCAGGCCTCGATCGAGCCGCGGCAGCCGCGCTCGACCCGGATGCCCACGCCCTGCGTGTCGTGGATCCAGCAGGACAGGATCGCCGGGGCACTCTGCGACGCGACGGCGATGCCGGCGTCACCGGTCTGCGACACCTCGCACCGCTCCAGCGTCGGCTTGGCCGCGTGATAGACGTAGATGCCCCGGAAGCCGCAGTTCGTCACCGTGCTGTTGCGGATCGTCGGGTTCGACCCGACCCGCACGATCACACCGTCGTCGGAGATGCCGGTGACCTCGCACTTGTCGAGGGTGCCGCCCGCGTCGTCGAAGACCACGCCGAACTGGCCGCCGGTGACCTTCAGGTCGGTGCCGGCCAGGGTCGACCCGCGGGTGAGGTTGATCGCCGCGCCGTAGCCGGCGCTGGCCTCGCACTTGGACATCGTCAGGACCGTCGCGTCGGCCTGCACCGCGGTGGCGTCGGCCGACCGGATCACCAGGCCGCGCAGCGTGACCTCGCCGCCTGCGCAGCTGATCGTCGGCTCGTTGCTGTGCCGCACGCCGATCTGCACCTGGCCGGTGTCGGCCGCCGCGAGCGTGATGCGGCGACCCTCGAGCCGCAGCGGCTCCGGGTACTCACCGGCCGCGATGGTGACGACATCGCCGTCGGTGGCTGCCTCCAGCGCATCGCGGATGGACGGATACGCGCCCGGTTGCGTTGTCGAGACGATGAGAGTCCGCGCCATTTCCCCGCCAATGTCTGTGGACGAGTGTCGACTCCATATTCACTTATCACCGTCGCGGCGCGCCAAGCTGCTGTTCCAGCGACGCCAGCGTCAGCCGTACGTAGCGCTCCTCACCGCCGACGATCACCGCGAGCGCGTCGTCGTTGAGCGTCTGCATCCAGCTGCCGGCCTCGGAGCTCAGCCGCATCGTCGACGTGACGACCTCGGTCTCGGCGCGGGTGAGCCGCTGGGCGAGCACCATGTTCGCCTCCTGGATGGCCGGGATGCCGTACGAGGTGAGCTGGCGCAGCACCGTCAGCCGGGTCTGCCAGGGCCCGAGCGGGGCGCTCGACGCGACCCCGGTCAGGCCGGCGTCGTACAGCAGCAGGGCGGGCTCGTGCGCGCTCGCCGCCACCACGACCGTCTGGTCGAGCGTGAACGTGGCGACCCGCCCGGTGCGCCCGGTGGCCCACTCGCCGAACCCGTCCCAGCGCTCCGGCGTCGTCGTGAACACGGCGACCCGCGCGCCGAGCGCCAGCGCCCGCAGCGCCAGCACGTGGCACGCCCACTCCCCGCCCACCAGCGCCACCCGGGTGGGTTCCGGCCGGAACAGCCGGATCGAGGCGGTGGTCTGGTCGACGTCGTAGCCGAGCACCAGGCCAGCGCCGGGCACCGCCATGCCGAGCAGTTCGAGTGCCCGGTCCGACGCCGTGTGCGCGCCGATGCGCAGCCCGACGTGTCCGCGGCGGCGCCCGAACCGGTCGCGGCCGTCCGGCCCGCCACCCGTCCCCGCGTACACGGTGCCGGGCGCCGGCGGGCGTGGCGGGATCAACGTCGAGGGCGCGGCCTGCGGCGCGAACGCCGGCGCCGCGGCAGCGGCGGCCGCTGCGGCAGCCGCCGCCTGCTCCGCGCCGCGCGCCCCCACGACGGCGGGCGCGATGCGCGCGGTGGATGCGCTGTCGCCGGCCGGCGCGGCCTGTGTCACCGGTGCGGCCTGCCCCCCGACGACCTGAGCCGGCGCTCCCGGTGCCGGAACTCCTTGCGCCGGCACGCGTTGCGATGGCGCTGCCGACGGTTGCGCCGGCTGGGCCGGTTGGACGGCCTGGCCCTGGTGGGCGGCGCCGGGCTGCGCGGCCGCGCGGGCCTGCGCGAGTGCTTGGATCTGAGCGAGCACGTCGCTCTGGCTGAGCGCCTGCCCCGGGCCGCCCTGCTGCGGAGGAGCGGCGGGCCCAGGTGCGCCCGGGCCCGGTGCGTTCGGGCCCTGTGCGTTCGGGCCCGGCCCACCGATCGGCCCGGGCGACGCCGGTGCCCGCACCGTCGCCTGCGCCGAGCCGGGCTGGCCCTGGGCTGGCGGGCCGAAGCCGGGCGCATGACCCCCGGTGCTCTGGCCCGGTGCGGCCACCGGGCCGGGCACCCCGTGGCCGGGCACCCCGTGGCCGGGCGCCGCAGGCGGGCCGCCCTGGCCGTGAGCCTGGCCGGAGCCGGGCGCCACGATCTGGCCGGGCACAGCGGCCCGGCCCGGCGTCAGCGACTGCCCGGGGTGGTAGACCGGCGCCGGGCCTGTCGACTGGGGCGGGACGGGCCCGCCGTTTCCCTGCGCATGGGTGCCCGGCTGCGCCCCCGGACGCTCCGGGGCCTGCGGATCGTCGCCGTCGGGGTGGCGCGGCGGGCCGTGCAGCGTCACTGCGCACCACCGCCGGTCGGGGCCGTCGCGTACACGGCCGGACCGTGCTCACCGTCGAGGCGCAGCAGGTCACCGCCGCATTGCCGGACCACTTCCGCCATGGCCGCGACGGTTGCCGCCAGCCCGTACTGCCGGGTCGCCACGCGTACCAGACAGCGCAGGTCGGTCAGTTCGCTCTGCGCGTCGAGAACGAGGCTGATCGTGGTGGACGCGGCCGGAACCGCCGCGATCTGCTCGAGCATCGCGGCGCCCTGGGCCGCATCCGGCCACTCACGCACCCAGAAGCACGCCTGCGTGAGGTGGGCGGAACGCCATTGCTCCCAGGTCTCCTGCGGCTGCTCCGCCGCCGGATCCTGCTCCAGGTCGAGGGCGCGCACGAGCGTGTCCAGCAGGGCGCCCTCGTCGAGGGTCTGGTAGCCGAGCGCGTCGCGGCGGATGACCCGGCCCATCCGGCGGATCAGCGCCGCGACGACGGCCGGGGCCTGGTCGATCGGGTCGTGGTCGTCGACCCACGCCTCGATGAACGGCTGCGCCTCGAGGCGCACCGCGACCCAGACAGTGCGGTCGGCGGGGACGGCGCCGTGCTGCCCGAGCAGTTCGCGGTAGGACGACACGCAGCGGTTGCGGGAGTCGATCTCGCTGGTGGGCGCGGGCACGCTGTGCACAAGCACCTGGACCACCGACCCGGGCTGGCCCATCTCGCGCAGGGCCTGGGCCAGGCGGTCGAGCGGCAGGCGGACGAACCCGCCGCGGCCGACCACCGGATACGCGACGGCGGCCACGGCGAACCAGCCGGTCGAGTCGCGGGCCACGCCGACGCGTTCGCCATCGCTGGCCTCATAGGTGCTGACGGTGAGGTCGGGGCTGAGCACGCGCACGGCGGCGAGCCGGGGGTCGCGGGCCGGGCCGGGTTCGGCGTTGCGGCGCTGCTTGATCCGCCAGGAGAGCAGCATCCGCTCGGTCCACCACCGGCCCTGCCGCCGGCCGAACAGCACCACGAGCACGGCGAGGAACACGACGGCCGCCGCGATCATCACCCACTCGTTGACGCCGGCCAGCGCGAGCACGCCGACGAGCAACACCTCGGCGATCAGCAGCTGGCCGACGCTGAGCCAGCCCAGATGCCCGGGCCGCCGGCGCCGGACCAGCACGACCGGGCCGGGCGGCGGCGCGGGCACACCGCCGACGCGCGCCACAGCGCGCACTCGGCCGGGCGCCTCAGTCATGGGCGTACCGTCCCCCGTCGTGGTGAGCTGCTCCGGCCACCCATCCTAGACAGACATCAACCGTCCGGCTGGCCGCGATTTTCTCGATCTGTCCCGTGCCCAGGGTCGGACTCCCGGTCTGGGATGAACGGTCCTCCCTTGGTGGGCGAGTCGCGTACCTGACATCACAACCTGTTGGCGTCGGCGGGTGCCGGCCCTCTCAGGACTACCAACCCTGAGAGGAGAACGACCATGCGAGGAGTCATTGTCCGCGCGGCGATCGCGATGGCGGTTGCCGGCGCGATGGCGCTACTGGTGCCGGGTGGCAGCGCATCCGCCCGGCCTCCGGCGATCCACCTGTACAGCGCCCAGAGCGCACTGGACGCGACGCCGTCGAAGGAGGCGTCGGTCAGCTGTCCCGACGACTCCGAGGTGCTGAGCGGCGGCGCGTACGTCGTCGGCGGAGACCGGCGGGTACACATCGTCCGGAGCCAGCCGAGCCCGTCGGTCAACGGCTGGATCGCCGGCGCACAGACCGCTCCGGGCGTGGAGCGCACGGGCACCTGGCGGCTGTACGTGTACGTGAAGTGCGGTCAGCACGTCTACATCGACCTGGGGTTCGTCGGGGACACCCAGGTCGTCACGTTCCACACGTCGGCCGGCAGCGACCCGGCCGCCGACGTCAGCGCCCCCTGCCCCGACGACCGGGTCGTGGTGTCGGCCGGCGGGCGGGTCAGCGGCGGCGACGGCGAGGTCGTCCTCGACGATCTCACCATCGTTCCCGACGCCAACCTGGTGCGGGTGCGCGCGGTCGAGACCGAGGGCGGCTCGGCGAAGGCGTGGAGCGTCTGGGCGTACGCCGTGTGCGCGAAGCAGTCGTCGCTTCCCGGCTACGAAGTGGTGGACGACGACACCGTCAGCACCACCAGCGACAAGGGCTACGGGCTGGCCTGTCCGGGCACGAAGCTGCTGGTGGGATCCGGCGCGGCGATGGTCGGCGCGAACGGCCACGCGCACTTCACGAGGCTCGAGCCGAGCGGCGACCAGTTCACCGTCGAGTCCATTGTGGATGAAACCGGTGCACCGAACTCGTGGGTGCTGCAGACCCAGGCCGTCTGCGCGTTCCCGTACGGCGGCTAGCGGCTCACGGCGGCTATCGTCGCACCGATGGACGAAACGTTGGAGCGGTTCCGGGTCGAGCTGACCGGCTACTGCTACCGCATGCTCGGCTCGCCCTTCGAGGCCGAGGACGCGGTGCAGGAGGCGTTCGTGCGCGCCCTGCGCAACCGGAACCGCTACGACGCCGCGCGAGCGGGCATGCGAACCTGGCTGTACGCCATCGCCACGAACATCTGCCTGGACATGCTGCGCGGCGCCGGTCGGCGGGCGCGCGCGATGGACCTGGGCCCGGCAGCGGCCATCGAGCCGGCGTCTGCGCGTGAGCTCGGCGCGCCGCTGCCGGCGTCCGCGTGGGTTCAGCCGATCGCCGACGCCAGAGCGCTTGATGGCAGGGCCGTCGTCGGGACAGCCGATCCCGCCGACGTGGCGGCGCAGCGCGAGTCGATCCGGTTGGCGTTCGTCGCGGCGCTGCAGCACCTGCCGCCCCGGCAGCGGGCGGTGCTGATCCTGCGCGACGTGCTGTGCTGGAAGGCCGACGAGGTGGCCGCGCTGCTCGACACGTCGGTCGCCTCGGTCACCAGCGCGCTGCAACGCGCCCGCACGAAGGTCGCCGACCTCGATCCCGAGACCGTCGAGCCGTACCGGCCCGCCGATCCCGACCAGCGCAGGCTGCTCGCCCGCTACTGCGACGCGTTCGAGCGCTACGACGTCGACGCGCTGGTGGCCATGCTGCGCGCCGACGCCGTCATGTCGATGCCGCCGTTCGCGTGGTGGCTGCGCGGCCGCGACGACATCGCCAAGGCCCTGCACGCGGCCGGCCACCCGTGCGCGGGAACGCTGCTGGTGCCCACCGCCGCGAACGGCTGCCCCGCGTTCGCGCAGTACCGTCCGCCGCGGCCGGGCGCCCGCCCGGAGCCGTTCGCGCTGGTGGTCCTCGAACTGGCCGGTGATCAGATTGCGGCGACCACCACGTTCCTGATCCCTGCACTGATCCCGCTCTTCGACCTGCGATGAATTCCGGGCCGCCCGAGCGTATAACCATCATGGACAACTACCTGGACCTGGACGGCGTGCGCACCTGGTACGACGAGCGCGGCGAGGGCGAACCACTACTGCTCCTGCACGGCGGGCTCACCGACAGCCGGGACTTCACCGGCAACCTCGACGCGCTCGCCGGCCACTTCCGCGTCTTCATGCCGGAGCGCCGCGGCCACGGCCACACCCCCGACCACCCCGGCCCGATCACCGTCGACGTGATGGCCGCCGACACGATCGCGTTCGTCGAGAAGGTGATCGGCGCCCGGCCGGTGCGCATGGTGGGCTACAGCGCGGGCGCCGCCGTGGCGCTGGTGGCCGCCGTGCGCAGGCCCGACCTCGTCGAGCGGCTGGTGCTGATCAGCGGCGCCTTCGACCCGTCGGGGATGATCTTCAAGCCGACGGCCGGTGGCACGCCCCCGGAGCCGCTCGTCGCCCGGTACGCGGAGGTGTCACCCGACGGGCGCGACCACTTCCCCGTCGTCATAGCGAAGATCGCCGACGCGGCCGACCGGGCCGGCCTGGCGGCCGCCGAGCTGGCCGCCGTCGCCTGCCCGACGCTGGTCATGACGGCCGACGACGACCTGGTGACGCTGGAGCACACGCTGGCCCTGTACCGCGCGCTGCCCGATGCTCAGCTCGCGGTCGTCCCCGGCACCTCGCACCTCCTGCTGCACGAGCGGCCGCGGCTGTGCGCGTCGCTCGTCACGGAGTTCCTGACGACGGACCCGGCGCCGACTCTCATGCCGCTCCGCCGCGGCAGCGGCAATTGAGCCACCGCCGCGGCAGCGGCAATTGAGCCACCGCCGCGGCAGCGGCAATTGAGCCACCGCCGCGGCAGCGGCAATTGAGCCACCGCCGCGGCAGCGGCAATTAAGCCGCCAGCGCGAGGACCGGCGTAGGGCGCACGCCGACGCGCACGCGGGTTCCCGGCGCCAGCCCGGCCACGTCGGCGCTGGCGATCTGGGCGAGGACCGTCGTGCCGGCGGCGGTCCCCGAATCGAGCTCGACCTCGACCCGGCACAGCGAGCCGAGGAACGTCGCCGTGGCGACATGCCCGGCGCCGTCGGCGTCGGGGGTGACGAGCACGCTCTCCGGGCGCACGAGCACCGTCGCGGCGCCCGACTCGACCGAGCCGGGCAGCGCCGGCATCGTCGCGTCCAGCACGCGCACCTGACCGGGCTCGACGATCGTGCCCGGCAACCGGTTCGTCAGCCCGACGAACTCGGCCACGAACGCGGTGCGCGGCCGCTCGTACAGCTCGGCGGGCGGCGCGATCTGCTGGAGTTGGCCCGCCGACATGACGCCGACCCGGTCGGCCATCGCCAGCGCCTCCTCCTGGTCGTGCGTCACGAACAGGGTGGTGGTGCCCACCTCGCGCTGCACGCGGCGGATCTCGTCGCGCAACTGGCTGCGCACCTTGGCGTCCAGCGCCGAGAGCGGCTCGTCCAGCAGCAGCACCTGCGGGGCGATGGCCAGCGCCCGGGCCAGCGCCACGCGCTGCTGCTGGCCGCCGGAGAGCTGGTGCGGGTAGTGCCCGGCGTGCGTGGCGAGGCCCACCAGGTCGAGCAGCTCGTCGGCCCGCTTGCGCCGCGCGGCGGCGCCGGTGCCGCGCAGGCGCAGGCCGTACGCGACGTTGTCGCGCGCGGTCATGTTCGGGAACAGGCTGTACGCCTGGAACACCATGCCCATGTTGCGCCGGTGCGCGCTGACCCGGGTGATGTCCTTGCCGCCGACCAGGACCTGGCCCGAGTCCAGTTCCTCGAGGCCGGCGAGGGCGCGCAGCGCCGTGGTCTTGCCGCATCCGGACGGCCCGAGCAGCGCGACGAGCTCGCCCGGCCCGATGTCGAGCGACAGCCCGTCCAGCGCCCGCACCGGGCCGAACGCGCGGCGCAGGTCGACAAGGCGCACCTCGACGCCGGCGCGCTCGGGCGTCACGCCCGGGCCTTTGTCCACCACGTCAGGCGAGGCAGTCACGGCGATGGTTCGCTCGCTTCGCTCGCTCACGACGGCGATCCCTCCACTGTGGAGACTGTAGACACTGCGGGTTCCTCCACGACGCCCGCGCGGCGCCGCGGCGCCACGTAGGCCAGCACGAGCAGCAGGACGAACGCGAACAGCAGCGCGGCCACCGACACCGCCACCGCGAGGGCCGCGTCGCGCTTGCCCAGCAGGTTGATGACCACCTGCATGGTGTCGAAGTTCAACAGCGACGCGATGGTGAATTCGCCCAGCACCAGCGCGACCGACACCACCGAGGCGGAGATGATGGCGCCGCGGATGTTCGGGATGACCACCCTGGTGAGCACCTGCAGCCAGGACGACCCGAGGCTGCGGGCCGCCTCGGCGAGCGTCACGATGTCGATGGCGCCCAGCCCGGCGTCGATTGCCCGGTAGGCGAACGGCAGCACCAGGATGATGTAGACGAACGTCAACACGAGCGGCGAGTCGCCGAAGAAGTAGGTGACCCAGGCGTAGATGGGCGCGATGCCCACCACGAGCACGATCGCCGGGATGGTCAACGGCAGCAGGCAGATGAACTCGACGAGCCGGCGCACCCGCGGCACCCGCAGGTGCACCCAGGTCATCGTCGGCACCAGCAGCACCAGCATGCCGACCACCGTCAGCAGGGCCAGTTCCACCGAGGTGAGGATCGCCGCGACGAGGTCGTCGTCGGTGCCGATGGCCCGCCACGCGTCGAGGGAACGGGTGTCGCCGGCGCCACGGGTCGAGAACTCCACCATCGCCACCAGCGGCAGCACCAGGTAGATCCCGATGATGCCGAGGATGATCCAGCGGGCGACCGCGCGCCCCGTACCCCGTTTCATCGCAGCCACCGCGCGGTGCGGCGCTGCAGCAGCGCGTAGAGCGTCATGACGACCGCGACGACGATCACCATGCCGAGCGCCAGCGCCTTGCCGACGTTGGCCTGGCCGAGCACGACCTCGCTGGTGACCGCCGTGCGGATCTGCAGCGTCACCAGCGTGCTGCCCTGGCTGATGAGCGCGGCCGCCGTCGCGTAGGCGGAGAACGCGTTGGCGAACAGCAGCAGCGTCGCGCCGATGAAGCTCGGTGCGAGGATCGGACCGCCGACGTGGCGCCAGTACGCCCACGTCGAACCGCCGAGGCTGTCCGACGCCTCCCTCCACTGTGGACGAAGACCCTCGATCGCCGGCAGGAACACGATGAGCATCAGGGGGATCTGGAAGTACGTGTAGACCACACCCAGGCCGGTGAACCCGTAGATCCAGGAGCCGCTGGAGAGCGTGTCGACGCCGAACGAGTCGTGCAGGAACACCGTCACCAGCCCGCTGAAGCCGAACGTCGCGAGGAACGCGAAGGCGAGCATGACGCCGCCGAACTGGGCCAGCACGCCGCTCGCGGCGACCACCGTGCGGCGCAGGAAGCCGTCCGGGTTGCCCTCGGTGACCGCCCACGCCAGCAGCGCGCCGAGCACCGCGCCGATGAGCGCGGTCACCACCGACAACTCGATCGACCGCACGAACGCGTCGACGAAGGTGCTGTTGCCGGTGACGGTCGTGATGTTGGCCGTCGTGGGGCGCCCGTCGTTGTCCTGGAACGCGCCGGCCACGACGATGTACGTCGGCCACAGCAGGAACACCGCGACGAACGCGAGGAACGGCAGCACGCCCAAATAGCGCGCCAGCCGCGGACGGCCCGGCGTGCCCCCACGGCGGGGGTCGCCGAGGCCGCGAAGGCGGCCCCGGCGACCATCGGCTTCCAGCGTTTCGACCGGCGCGGGCGCCAGCATGTCGGCCATGACTGGTTCCTACTCCTACCCGACGGCCTGCTGCCAGTTGGCCTTGAGGTAGTCCTGCGCCTTCTTCAGCTGATCCTGAGTCAGCACGACGGCCGTTCCCGTGGTGGGGGGCAGCGCCGCCGCTGCCGCCTTGTCGACGGTTCCGTTCTTCGTCATCACGTCGAGGAGGACCGGGCGCGCGAAGCCCTTGAGCCACAGGTTCTGCCCCTCGGGCGAGTACAGGAACTCCTGCCACAGCCGGGCCGCGGCCGGGTGCGGCGCGTCCTTGTTGACGGCCTGGATGTAGTACGAGCCGACGACGGCGTTGTCCGGCACCACGACCTTCCAGTCGAGCTTGCCCTTCAACGCGTTGGTCTGCGCGACGTTCAGGTAGTCCCAGTCGATGACGACGGGCGTCTGTCCGGACGCGATCGTCGCCGGCGTCGGGTCGACCGGCAGCAGGTTGCCGGCGGCCTTGAGCTGCTTGAAGAAGTCGACGCCCTTGCTGATGTCGTCGGCCGATCCGCCGTTGCCCAGCGATGCCATCATGACGCCGTGGTACCCGGCGGACGCCTGCGTCGGGTCGCCGTTGAGCGCCACCTTGCCCTTGTACTCGGGCTTGAGCAGGTCCTGCACGGTCTTCGGGGCCGGCACCTTCGCCGCGTCGTACCCGATCGACATGAAGCCGGCGTAGTCGCTGACCCACAGGCCGGTCGGTTCCTTGAGGTTGGCCGGGATGTCGCCGAACGAGGCGACCTGGTACGGCGCGAAGATGGCGGTGTTCGCGATCGCCACGTTGGCGCCGAGGTCGAACACGTCGGGCGCGCGGTCCTGGCCCTTCAACTGGTTCGCCGCGTTGATCTCGTCCTGGCTGTTCGCGTCCGGCTGGGCAGAATCGATCTTGATGCCGTACTTGGCCGTGAAGGCCTTGATGATCTCGCCGTAGTTGGCCCAGTCCGGGGGCAGCGCGATGACGTTGAGCGCGCCCTCCTTCTTGGCCGCCTCGACGAGCTTGTCCATGCCGCCGAGGTCCGCCGCCGACTTCGCGGTGGCGGCCGAGCCGGCCGGCTTCTCCTCGCTGGGCGGCTTCGACGGCGAGCCGCAGCCGGTGGCCGCGGCCAGTAACAGGGTGACGCCGGCCACGGATGTGATGGCCGTCGATCGCAACCTACGCACGGATGTCCTCCTCGGGTGGTACGGGGTGGCGCGGGTGTTGCGGGTGGTGGGTGCCAGGCTGCCATCAAGTGGGCAGCTTGACCATGACATGCTTGATCTCGGTGTATTCCTCGAGCGAGTAGATCGACCGTTCCTTGCCGTGTCCCGACTCCTTGGAGCCGCCCCACGGCATCTCCGGGGTCACCGGGCCGTGGTCGTTGATCCAGACGGTGCCGAAGCGCAGCCTCCGCGCCGCCTCCATGGCCCGGCCGACGTCGCGGGTGAACACCGACGCCCCGAGCCCGTACCTGACATCGTTCGCGAGCGCGAAGGCCGTCTCGTCGTCCTCGACCCGCTGCACGGAGATGACCGGGCCGAACACCTCGCGCTGCACGATCTCGCTGTGCTGCTCGACGTCGGCTATCACGGTCGGCGCGACGAAGAATCCCGCACCCGGCAGCGCGCCGCCGCCGGTGAGGAACGCGCCGCCGTCGGCCTTCGCCCGGTCCAGGAACCCGAGGACGCGGTCGCGGTGCCCGGCGTACGCGAGCGGCCCCATCTCCGTCGCCGGATCGGTGGGATCGCCGACGCGCAACGACTCCACGGCCGGCACGAGTGCGTCGAGCACGCGGTCGTAGCAGCGGGCGCTGACCAGCACCCGGGCGGCCGCGCTGCAGTCCTGCCCGGCGTTCCAGAAGCTGCCCTCGCGCAGCGCCGCGGCCACCTGCGCCGGGTCGGCGTCATCGAGGATCACCGCCGGCGCCTTGCCGCCCAGTTCCAGGTGGACGCGCTTGAGCAGGTCGGCGGCCGCCCTCGCCACGTCCTTCCCCGTCGCCGAGTCGCCGGTCAGCGACACGATGTCGACGCCGGGGTGGCGCACCAGCGCGGCGCCCGCCACCGGCCCGTCGCCGGTGACCACGTTGAACACGCCGCGCGGAAAGATGTCCGCGGCCAGCGCGGCGAGGCGCAGCGTGGTCAGCGGCGTCTGCTCCGACGGCTTGAGCACCACCGTGTTGCCCGCTGCCAGCGCCGGGCTCAGCTTCGTGACGGCCATCAGCAGCGGGTAGTTCCACGGCGTGATGAGCCCGGCGACGCCGATCGGCTCGCGCCGCGTCATCGACGTGTACCCGGCGAGGTACTCGCCCGCCGCCCGGCCCTCCAGGCAGCGCGCCGCGCCGGCGAAGAACCGCAGCCGGTCGGCGGCACTGCGGATCTCGCCGCGCGCCGCGGCGGCGGGCTTGCCGACGTTGCGCAGCTCCAGGTCGGCAAGCGCGTCGATGTCGGCGAGCACGGCGTCGGCGAGCGCGAGCAGCATCTCGGCGCGCTGCCCGGGCGTGGTGCGGCTCCAGGTGCCGAACGCGCGGCGGGCGGCGGCGGCCGCACCGTCCACATCGGACGCTCCAGCGGCCGGCACCGTCGCGATGACCGCGCCGGTGGCCGGGTTCACCACGTCGGTGGTCGCGCCGTCCGTCGCGGCCACCCGGCCGCCGTCGACATGCATGAGGTCATTCGAAGACAAGGACATTGCGCGCCCCCTCTCCCGCCCGGAGCCGGTCGAACGCGCCGTCCAGACCGTCGAGGCCGATGCGTTGGCTGATCAGCTCGTCCAGCAGCAGGTCGCCCGCGAGGTAGCGGTCGACGAGCGCCGGCACGTCGCGCTGCAGGACCGACGAGCCGAAGTAGCAGCCGCGGATGCCCTGCTCGTTGACGAGCGGGTCGGCGTCGATCGTCAGCGTGGCGCCGTGGCGCATCAGGCCGACGACGATCACCTCGCCGCCGACGTCGAGCGAGCGCCACGCCTGCCGGATCGTCTCCTCGCGGCCGAGCGCCTCGAAGGCGTGGTCCACCCCGCCGACGAGGTCGCGGATCGCCTGCACCGGATCGCTCTGCCGGGCGTCGACCACGTCTGTCGCGCCGAAGCGGGTCGCCACGGCGAGCTTGCCGGCCGTGACGTCGACGGCGACGATCCGCTCGGCACCGGCGATCCTGGCCCCCTGCACGATGTTCAGGCCGACGCCGCCGCACCCGAACACCGCGACGCGCGCACCGGCCGGCACCTTCGCGGTGTTGAGCACCGCGCCGACGCCGGTGAGCACCGCGCAGGAGACGAGTGCGGCGCGGTCCAGCGGCATGTCCTTCGCGACGGCCACAGCGCCGGACTCGGGCACGACGGCGTACTCGGCGAACGAGGAGACGCCCAGGAAGTGGTTGAGCCGCTGGCCGTTCAGGGACAGCCGGCGGGTTCCGTCGAGGAGGGTACCGGCGTCCATCGCGGCCGCCGCGGTGGTGCAGTAGTTGGGCCGCCCGCGCGCGCAGGAGGCGCACGCGCCGCAGGACGGGACGATCGACAGCACCACCGGATCGCCGGGGCGCAGCCGGGTAACCCCGGGCCCGGTCTCGACCACGGTGCCGGCCGCCTCGTGGCCGAGCACCGCCGGGAACGGGACGAGCGTGCGCTTGCCGTCGATCGCGTTGAGGTCGCTCGCGCACAGGCCGCTCGCCGCGACCTTGACGAGCACCTCGCCGGGGCCGGGCGGTGCCAGGTCCACTTCGTGGACCTCGAAGGGCTTGCCCGGGCCGGTCAGCACGGCCGCGTTCATGCGCACGCCGGCATCACCCCTCGCTCGATGACCGAAATCGTATGCGTCGCAACGCGTTCCGCGTCGAGCTCGAAGCCGAAGCCGGGCCGTTGCGGCACGGCGACCTCGCCGCGCGCGTCGATCGCGAGCGGTTCGGCGAGCATGCAGTCGCGGGCGGCGGCGGTGAGCCCGCTGGGCGGGTCGTGCGGGAACTCGAGGTAGCCGCAGTTGGGCAGCGCGGCGGCGAGGTGCAGGTGGACCAGCATGCCCAGCCCGTTGCCCCACGTGTGCGGCACGACGTCGACGCCGTCCAACTGCGCGAACGCGGCCAGGTGCCGGATCGCCGACGCCGTCTCGCTCTTCACCGCGTCCGGCTGCAGGACGTCGAAGCACCCCTTTTCCAGCAACAACTTGAACTCGTGCAGGCCGTGGTTGTCTTCGCCGCCGGCGAGCTTGAGCGTCTCCAGCCGGTCGCGCAGCCGGGCCAGCCCGGTCAGATCGTTGCGCGGCAACGGCTCCTCCAGCCACACCGCGCCCAGCCGCTCCAGCTCGCGGGCCACCATCAGCGCCGTGCGGAAGTCCCAGACCCGGTGCCCGGAGTTGCCGGGGTCGGCGGCCGCCTGGTTGGCGTCGACCATCAGCTCCACCGCGTCGCCGACCTTGTCGCGCACGGCCTCGGCCACCGCGACGTCGTCACGCGGGTCGTCGTGGTGGAAGCGGAGCTTCACGGCGGTGTAGCCCTCGTCGGCCAGCCGCGCGACGTCGTCGGCGCGCTCCGCGGGCGAGCGCAGCTCACCCGTCGAGCAGTAGGCGCGGACGCGGGACGCGCCGCCGCCCCACAACCGGTGCACCGGCAGGCCGGCGGCCTTGCCGAGCAGGTCCCACAGCGGGATCTCCATGCAGTACGGCGGCGGGCCGAGGATCTCGGCGTCGCGGATGATCGCGGCCAACCGCTCGATCTCGGTGGGATCCTGGCCGATCAGGTGCGGGGTGACGAACCGGTCGATCGCGACCTGCGCCTCGGGGCCGCCGTGGGCCGCGCCGAGGCCGACCAGCCCGGTGTCCGTGCCGACCTCGAACAGCACCAGCACCAGCGCCGTCTGGATCCGGCCGCGCCCCCACGCCGGGCGGAACGGCGCGGCGAGCGGGAACTCCAGGAGACGACTGCGGATGCCGGTTATGCGCATGTATTCACCTGACCCGCGACGCGGCGCCGCTACTACCAGCGCTGCTATCATGCGACGATCGTTGCACGATAGCAGCGCTGATCAGGGATGGGAAGGTGGCCGTGGCCGACCGCGTGCAGTCGGTTGAGCGGGCGCTGATGCTGCTGGAGGAGGTCGCCGCCAGCCCCGTTCCCCCTACCGCGCCCGAGATCGCCCAGCGGGCCGGCATCAACCGGGGCACCGCCTGGCGGCTGCTGAGCACCCTCGAGCACTTCGACCTCGTCGAGCGCGACCCGGACACCGGCCGGTACACCGTCGCCTACGGAACGGTGCGGCTGTCGATGGCCACGAACGCGTCGTCGCTGGTGCGCCGCGCCCGTCCGGTGCTGGAGCGGCTCGCGGCCGAGACGGACGGCTCGGTCTTCCTCGAGGTGCCCAGCCGCGGCGGGCTGGTGGTGCTCGACGAGGCCCGCTCCGCCGGCCCGATCCAGGTCGACCTCACCGGCGTGCGGATCCCGTTGCACTGCGGCTCGGTCGGCAAGCTGTTCCTGGCGTCGCTGCCGGCCGACGAGGTGGAGCGCTACCTCGCCGGCCCGCTCGTGGCGCCGACGCCGCACACGGTCACCGACCCGGCCGTGCTGCGGGCCGAACTCGACGAGGGCCGGCGCACCGGTGTCGCGGTGAACTACCGCGAGCACCAGGAGGAGTGGTGCGGCATCACGGCCGCGATCCGCGACCGGGCCGGCCGCGACCTCGCATACCTGAACGTGACGCTGCCGACGTACCGGTGGAGCCGCGACGCGTTGTGGGGGCTGGCCGGCACGATGCGGTCGGCGGCGGGGGAGATCGAGGAGCGGCTGCACGTCCGAAGCAGCTGAGGAGGCCGCATGAAAGACGTGTACGACGTCATCGTGGTCGGGTTGGGCGGCATGGGCAGCGCCGCCGCCTACCACCTCGCCGCCCGCGGGCTGCGGGTGCTCGGGCTGGAACGCTTCGGGCCGGCCCACGACAAGGGATCCAGCCACGGCGGGTCCCGCATCACCCGGCAGTCGTACTTCGAGGACCCGGCGTACGTCCCGCTGCTGCTGCGGGCCTACGAACTGTGGGACGCGCTGGCCCACGACAGCGGGCGCGACGTCATCACGCTCACCGGCGGCGTGATGATCGGGCCGCCGGCCAGCGTCACCGTGGCCGGCAGCCGACGCAGCGCCGAGGAGTGGGACCTGCCGCACGAGATGCTCGACGCCGTCGAGATCCGGCGGCGGTTCCCCACGCTCCTCCCCGCCGACGACGACGTGGCCCTCTACGAGCGCAACGCCGGCTTCCTCCGGCCCGAGGTGGCCGTCGCCGCGCACCTGGACCTCGCCGGCGGCCTCGGCGCCGACCTGCGCTTCGGCGAGCCGGTGCGACGCTTCGACGCCGGCCCCGACGGAGTCCGAGCGGCCACCGACGCCGGCACCTACAGCGCCGGACACCTGGTGATCTGCCCCGGTGCCTGGGCGCCGGACCTGCTGGCCGACCTCGGTATGTCCTTCGTCGTGGAGCGCCAGGTGCAGTACTGGTTCGCGCCCGTGGGCGGGATCGATCCGTTCCGGCCCGACCGCCATCCCATCTGGATCTGGGAGGACCGCGCCGGTGTCCAGTTCTACGGCCTCCCCGCGCTCGACGGCCGGGACGGCGGAGTCAAGGTGGCGATCCACCGCAGCGGCGCGCGCTGCACGCCGGACACGATCGAGCGGACGGTGCGCGACAGCGAGGTCCGCGCAATGGCCGAACAGTTGCGCGGACACGTCCAGTCGCTCCCCGGACCGTTCCTCAAGGCGGTGACGTGCATGTACACCAACTCCGTCGACGAGCACTTCGTCATCGGCCGGCACCCCGGACACGAGCGGGTCACCGTCGCCTGCGGATTCTCCGGACACGGGTTCAAGTTCGTCCCGGTGGTCGGCGAGATCCTCGCCGACCTGGCGACGACCGGTGCCACCCGGCACCCGATCGCGCTGTTCGACCCGACCCGCGACCGCCAACCGGCACGGTGAACGGCGCCGATTCTCCCGCGATCTTGGAAGTCTTGGGCTCGGAAGGCGAGCCTCAGATTTCCACGATCGCGGGAGGCCTCAGCCGGTGAACAGCTTTGCGGCCGTCACCAGGGTCTGGATGACGCCGTAGCCGAGGAGCACGGCCACCAGCGTCCACGAGACGATCAGCCGCAGCGTCTGGTGGGCAGGTGCCTGTGCCTGCTGATCGCTCATGACCCGCTCCTGTCTCCCACCGCCAGCGGTTCCTCGGGAACCGACGTCTCGTGGTAGCGCTCCGGGACCGGACGGATCATCACGTTCGCGATGAACCCGATCGCCAGGATCACGACCATCGTGAACAGCGCCGGCCGGTACGCCGCCGCCGTCAGCGTGCCCGGCTTGCCCTCGGCGTCCAGGAAGCCGTTGATGATCAGCGGGCCCGCGACGCCCGCGGCCGACCATGCGGTCAGCAGGCGACCATGGATGGCGCCCACCTGGAAGGTCCCGAACAGGTCGCGCAGGTACGCCGGCACGGTGGCGAACCCACCGCCGTAGAACGAGATGATCAGCCCGGTGAGCAGCACGAACAGCGCCGTCGCGGCGGTGCCCACGGTTGCCACCAGGGTGTAGAGAACGATGCCGCCGCCGAGGTACACCATGTACATCGGCTTGCGGCCGATCAGGTCCGAGGTCGACGACCAGACGAACCGGCCGGCCATGTTGAACAGCGACAGCACACCGACGAACCCGCTGGCCGCGGCGACGGTGACCGTCGACGTGCCGCCCTCCCGGAAGAAGTCCTGGATCATCGGGCTCGCCTGTTCGAGGATCCCGATGCCGGCCGTCACGTTGCAGAACAACACGATCCACAGCAGCCAGAACGAGCGGGTCCTGACGGAGTTGGCCGCCGACACGTTGGCGGTGGTGACCAGCGGCTTGGCCGCGACGGTGGCCGGGTCGAAACCCTCCGGCCGCCAGCCCGGCGCGGGCACCCGCACGTTGAACACGCCGAACATCATGATCGCGAAGTAGAGCACGCCGAGCGTCACGAACAGCAGCACGAGCGCGTGCCCGTCGGCCACCGAGCCCGACACCGAGGGGTGGTAGTCGGGGTCGTAGAACGCCATCAGCTGCCGCGACAGCGGGCTCGCGATCAGGGCGCCGCCGCCGAATCCCATGATGGCGAGGCCGGTCGCGAGACCGGGGCGGTCCGGGAACCACTTGATCAACGTCGAGACCGGCGAGATGTACCCGATGCCGAGCCCGATGCCGCCGAGGAACCCGTAGCCGAAGTAGACGAGCCACAGTTGCTTCGTCGCGATGCCGAGCGCGGCGACCAGGAAGCCGCTCGACCAGAACACCGCCGAGACGAACATCGCCTTGCGGGGCCCGTTGTTCTCGACCCACGTCCCACCGACCGCGGCCGACAACCCCAGCATCACGATCGCGATGCTGAAGATGATGCCGATGGCGGTCTGGCTGGCGTCGAAGTGTGCGATGAGTGAGTTCTTGTAGACGCTCGTGGCGTAGGCCTGGCCGATGCACAGGTGCACCGAGAGCGCGGCCGGCGGGATCAACCACCGGCTGTACCCGGGCGGTGCGACGGTATGGGCTCGATCCAGGAACGCCACCCTGTCCAGCGCCGACAGCAGGGGCATGGCGTACCTCCTTGGGGGCGGGCACACACGGAGCGGCGATCATCTACCCCGATCCATATGGCCGGTAAACCATTGACGAGTACCTAATTGCGTGGTTAACCATCAACATCGCGGCCCCGCTGCCGATCATCGGTCGGAGGATCAGACGGGGAGGCGCGCGTGCGACGGGTCCGGGCGGGCACGCAGCGGGGGACGACACCCCCGCCGCTACTGCGCGACCCGTGGATGCTCGGCCTCGTCGGCTACGGCCTGATCTGCAGCGTCATCACGGTGCTCCCGGCGCAGGACGACGCGTTCATGGTCCGGTTCGCCTGGTCCGTGCAGGTGCCGCTGGACGCCGCGTTCTGCTGGTTCTCGTGGCGCGCCGCCCGGGTGCCGGGAATCGATCCGCTGGTGACCCGGTACATGCGCGCGCTCGCGTTCGGCGCGTCGATGTTCCTGCTCGGTGACGTGCTGCAGACCGCCACCGTGATCGTCGACCCCGCCGTCGACAGGCTCAACGGCAGCACCGCCCAGACGCTGTGCTTCCTCGTCGGCTGTTCGGTGCTCATCTACCGGATGCTGCGCCATCCGGTGTCGACGAGCGGCTGGGCCGAGCGCGTGCGGTTCCACCTCGACGCCGTCACGGTGCTCGCCGGCGGCGCGGTGCTCATCTGGTGCTTCAGCATCGACCCGACGGACACCGCGCGCGTCGAGTGGATCGGCACCCTGATCGCGGCGAGCATCGTGCTGGTCACCACGTTCGCGGCCGTCAAGCTGGTGCTCAGCGGCAACGCGCCGATGACCCGGACCGCGTCGATCCCGATGATCGCCGCGGCGCTGGTCCTCGGCGTGAGCATGTTTCTCACACCGTCCAGCGCCGACGTGGCCGAGCGGCCGGAGTTGCTGGTGCTGCGGGTGATCTCGTCGGTGCTGATCGCGCTGGGCCCGCGCATCCAGGAACTGCAGACGCTGGTCAACCCCGTGTTCCACCGGGAACGCCGGGTCCGGCCGTACAACATGCTGCCGTACCTGGCGATCGCGGTGACGTTCGTCGTGCTCGTGCTCGTGTTGCCGCACCAGCTCGGCATCAAGGTGTGGGGCGTGGTCGGCGGCGCGGTGGTGGTCACCGCGATGGTGGTGGTGCGCCAGATCCTCGCGCTGCTGGACAACTTCGACCTGATCAAGCGACTGGACGCGACGCTGCTCGAGCTGCGCGGGCACCAGAAGCTGCTGCGCGAGCAGGCGACCCACGACGGCCTGACCGGGCTGGCCAACCGCACCGCGTTCGGCGACGCGGTAACGGCGGAGCTCGCACGGCCCGCGTCACCCGCCTTCGCCGTCCTGCTCATCGACCTCGACGACTTCAAGAACGTCAACGACACGCTGGGCCACGGCGCCGGCGACGAGCTGCTGGTCACCGTCGCCGGCCGGTTGCGCGGCGCGGTCCGCGACGCCGACCTGGTCGCCCGCCTCGGCGGCGACGAGTTCGCCGTGCTGCTGCGTGGCGTCGACGCCGACGACGCCGGCCTGATGGCCGAGCGCATCCTGGCCGCCGTGGTCCAGCCGGTGCAGGTCGGCGACCACACGCTCGTCGTGCGGGCCAGCATCGGGGTGGCACCGGCCACCGCAGGCGACGACGTCGAGGGCCTCCTGCGCAACGCCGACATCGCGATGTACGCGGCGAAGAACGCGGGCAAGGGCGGCTTCCAGCGCTACGCGCCGGACATGGCCGCGCGCATCAGGGAGACCGCCGAGCTCGGCGCCCGCCTGCGCGACGCCGTCGGCACCGACCAGTTCTTCCTGGCCTACCAGCCGATCGTCGACCTGGAGACGGGCGGGGTGGTCGGCGCGGAGGCCCTGGTGCGCTGGCGGCCGCACCGGTCCGCGGGCCGCGACGTCGTGCCGCCGGCCGACTTCGTGCCGGTCGCCGAGCAGACCGGCCTGATCGTGCCGCTGGGCCGCTGGATCCTGGGCGAGGCGTGCGCCGAACTGACCCGCTGGCGGCGGGCGGCGCCCGCGGCCGACGCGCTCGTCATGTCGATCAACGTCAGCGGCCGCCAGCTGCGCGAACCCGGCTTCGTCGACGAGGTCGCGGCGGTCCTCGCCACGACCGGCGTGCCGGCCGACCGGCTGGTGCTGGAGGTGACCGAGACCGCGGTCCTTGACGACGGCGGCGTGACCGACGCGCTGCACGGGTTGCGCCGGCTCGGCGTCGGGCTGGCCCTCGACGACTTCGGCACCGCCGCGTCCTCGCTCGGCCTGCTGCTGACCTGCCCGGTGAGCGTGCTGAAGCTGGACCGTTCGTTCGTCGACCGGCTGGCCACCGACTCGCGGCAGCGGGCGGTGGCGACGGCGGTGATCCAGATGGCGCGGGCGCTGGACCTCGGCGCGGTCGCCGAGGGCGTCGAGCGGCCCGAGCAGGCCGACCTGCTGCGCGCGATCGGCTACCGGCGCGCGCAGGGCTTCCTGTACGCGGCGCCGCTGTCCGGCGCGGAGTTCACCCGGCGCCTCGAGCCGGCGGTCGCCGTCGCGTAGGCGCGAACCGACCCCGCTACCCGACCCGGGTTGCCGAACGGGTGCAGTTCGGGTGCCGGCGTGTTCGCGTCCGCAACCGCCGCCGATGGGGAACGGGAGCCGTCTCACCACGAGGGAGTGCCGATGCCCGCCGCCATCACCGGCATGTCGGTCCGGATGCGCCTCGCGATCATGATCGCGTCGAGCGTCGCACTCATGGTCGTGGTGATCTCGTACACGATGGGCGCGGTCGCGGATCTGGTGACGGCCCAGAAGCGGATGACCGCGGCGGCGTCGGTCTACATGGCCGGCCTGTCGTCGGCGGCGCTTGCCGCGAAGTCGGCGGCCAACGACGAGCGTGGCTTCCTGCTCACCGGCGACCGGAAGTTCGTCGACGAGGCTCGCCAGCGGCGCACCGTCGAGATCGCCGGGCTGGCCAAGGCCCGCGGCGCCGCCAGCCGGGACGCCGAGCGCGCGGCCGTCGACCGGATCGAGGACAAGCTCGCGGACTTCAACACCGCCCTCGACAAGGCATTCGCGATGTACGACGTGGACCGTGACGGTGCGGTCGCGCTTTCGGTAGGACCGAACCGCGACCTGCGCAAGGCGTACGAGCAGGAATTCGACGTCGCCGGGCAGCTCGGGGACGAGAGCATGGCGATCACCACGGCCGACGCCGAGGACATCGCCGCGCGGATCCGCACGCTGCTGCTCGTGCTCCTCGCGGTCCTCCTGGTGCTCGGCGGCGCCGTCGGCACCGCCATCATCAGGTCCATCGGCCGTTCGCTCGCCCGCGCCCTCACGGTCCTGGAGTCGGGTGCACGCGGCGACCTCACCGCCCGGGCCGAGGTGACCGGTGCGCTGGAGTTCCGCCGCATCGCCGAGGCGACCAACCACATGCTCGCGGCGACGGCGGCTGCGGTCAGCCGGCTCGCCGGCAACGCCCGCACCCTCGACGGGACGGCGACCACACTGGTCGGCAGCAGCGACGCCTCGGCCGCCGCCGCCCGGGGCGCCGCCGAGCAGGCCAAACGCGTGTCCGACACGGCCGGCGAGGTGTCCGCCAGCGTCGAGATCGTCGCCTCGGCGGCCGAGGAGATGGGCACGACGATCCGGCAGATCGCCCAGTCGGCCAGCACGGCGGCCTCGGTCGCGGCGGAGGCGGTCGGCGCCGCCGAGGCCGCGCAGGCGACGGTCGAGAAGCTCGAGACGTCGTCGCAGGAGATCGGCACGGTGGTCAAGACGATCACCTCGATCGCCGCGCAGACCAACCTGCTGGCGCTCAATGCGACGATCGAGGCCGCTCGCGCCGGCGAGACGGGCAAGGGCTTCGCTGTGGTCGCCGGCGAGGTCAAGGATCTGGCCCAGGAGACCGCGCGCGCCACCGAGGGGATCGCGAGCCGGGTCGAGGCGATCCAGAACGACACCCGCCAGGCGATCACCGCGATCGCGCAGATCACGCACGTGATCGGGCAGATCAACCAGCACCAGACGGCGATCGCCGCGGCCGTGGAGGAGCAGTCGGTGACCACGCAGGAGATCAACCGCTCGGTGACCGACGCCGCCCGGGGCACCCGCGCCATCGCCGCCGACGTGACGGGCCTGGCCGACGCGGTGGAGACGAGCAGTTCGCACAGCAACAGCAGCCGGGCGACCGCGGCGTCGCTGACCACGTTGAGCGGAGACCTGCGGGCGCTCATCGACGGCTTCAAGCAGTAGCGCAGAATACTTTCCGACCGGATGTAGAGACGCCGCCGGCGGCTCCGACCATGCCACGACGGGTGCCACCGGGGCATCCGCTGCCGCGAAGGAGCCAACCGTGAAGTTCCTGCTCGTCATCACGATGAACCCGGACGTCTGGGCGGCCCTGCCCCAGGAGGTGCAGGAGCGGGTCATGCACGGCCAGACGGACTTCATCAAGCGGATCCGCGAGTCCGGCGAGTTCGTCGCCACCTACGCGCTCGACGCGCCGGCGGCCTCGAAGACGGTCCGCAACACCGGCGGCGCGGTGGCCGTCACCGACGGGCCGTTCATCGAGGCCAAGGAGTTCCTGGCCGGGTTCTACCTGATCGAGGTCCCGTCGGCCGAGCGCGCCTACGAGGTGGCCGCGCTCATGCCCGACGTGCAGGTCCCCGGCCTCGGCATCGAGGTGCGGCCGGTGCTCTACGAGGAGACGGCCTGACGGCTGCCGCCCGCGGCGTCCCGGGCGGGCGCCGGCGCGCCCGTTCGGGCCGACCGCGCCGGCGCGCCCGTTCGGGTCCGCCCCGCCACGGCCCCGCCGTAGCGCAGCACCCGTCCGAGGATCGCCGGCGCGAACAGGCTCGGCGGCGGCGCCATCAGGTTGGCCACCCGCAGGAACGCGCGGGCCACCCGCTCGTCGCGGCCGGCGGCGCGCAGCACCCGGGCGACGTAGCGGCCGATCAGCCGCGTCTTGACGGTCCGCCGCCCCTCGACGTGCGGATAGCCGAGGTCGCCGCCCACCGACATCTCCCACGGCGCGTCGAGGATCGCGGCCGTGGCCGCGAAGAACCGCCGGGTGAGCCCCGAGCGACCGGCTGACAGGGATTCGCGCAGCGCGACGGCCTCGGCCGCGGCCACCGACATGCCCTGGGCGTACGAGGCGTTCAAGGTGCAGACCGCGTCGCCGATCGCGACGAACCCGTCCGGCAGCCGGGCCGCGCCCTCATACCGGCGCCGCACGGCCGGCGGCACGCGCAGCCGGCGCGGCTCGGTGAGCGGCTCAGCCGCGGCGAGGAGGGCGTGGATGCGTGGGTCGGGCAGTGTCGCGGCGAAGGCGAGGTAGCCGTCCGGGTCGGTCGGCGGGGCCTGCTCGGGCCCGACGCCCAGCATCACCACCATCCACCGGTCCCCGTCGGAGGCGATGGTGAAGCCGCCGTACGGCGTCGCGGGTGACGGGCCGGCGAAGATCCCCGCGAACGCGGCGTCGCCCGGGGTGCGGTGGTAGTCGCGCGACACGTAGACGGTGCCGGCGTCGACCCGCTCCTCGGCGGGCGGCTCGTACCCGATGGCGCGCAACCACTCCGGGCCGCGGTTGCCGCGCCCCGTCGCGTCGACCACCAGGTCGGCGGGCAACCACCGGTGTTCGCCGCCCGGCGGCAGGACCCAGGCGCCGTCGACGGTTTCGCCGTCGGCGGAGGTGGACAGGCCGATCGCCTCGTGCCGGTCGAGCACGGTGACGCCGGGCAGCGCCGCCACCCGTTCGCGCACGTACGCCTCCAGTGTGGTGCGGCTGACGCACAGCCCGCGCAGCCCGGACTCCGCGCGTGGCAACGGGTTCCCGCCGTTGACCCAGACGAAGTCGCGCTGCACGTCGACAGGGACGGCGCCGCGCGCGGTCAGGTCGGCGGTGGCGCCGGGCAACAGATCCTCGATCGCCGCGAGGCCGCGGGCGAGCAGGCCGTGCAGGTGCGAGTCCTGCGGGACGCCCCTGCGGCTGGCGGCCGCGGCAGGCAGCGCGTCGCGGTCGACGAGCGTGACCGTCGCGAAGTGTTCGTGGAGTGCCCGGGCGGCCAGCAGGCCGCCGATGCTCGCGCCGAGCACGACCGCGTGCCCGGACCGGTGTGTGGATGTCACGTCGTCCCCTCATGGCTTTGGTCCCCTTGGGAGCAAGCTACTCCCAAGGGGACCAAAAGCCGGAACGCTGTCGCGAAGCCGACTACCGCGGGCACACCCCGACTAGATCAACTCGACGAACCAGGTTCATGCGACATCGAAGCTAATGGAGATTTAAGGTCACCGGCGGGTAACTTGGCGGCGCGGACACCACCGCATTGACCTGCACGACTATGTTGTGCCCCACGTTTGTGTCGAGCGCGGAGGGCACCATGTCGTACACCCCGCAATGGGGGCCCGGACAGTCCGGGCAATCGCAGCCAGGCATGTACGGGCAGCCGCAGTCGGGCGGCTACGGCTAACCGCAGTCGGGCGGCTACGGTCCGTACGATTCCGGTGGATTCAACCAGGGCGGTGGCTTCGGCCAGTACGGTTCGAACCCGCCACCGAACCAGCCCTTCAACTTCGGCCCGCCGTCGGGACCACCGCCGCAGCCACCGCGCCGGCGTCGCTTCGGCGGGCTCATCCGTTTCGTCGTGCTCATCGCCATCGTCGGCGGGATCGCCGTGGCCTACCCGACGGTGATCCGCCCGGCGCTCGCCAAGTTCGGCAACAAGGCCGCCCAGGAGGCCGAGGACGAGGCCAAGAAGGGCGCGAAGACGGCCGCCGTCGGCGAGTGTGTGGTGGACAGGAACGCACCCGGCCAGGCCAGCGCCCCGGCCGACAGTGACGACGTGAAGTTGCGCGTCGTGCCCTGCGACGGGCCGGAGGCCGCGTACAAGGTCGTCGGTGTGGTGAACAACAAACTGCAGAGCGAAGCCGACGCCGACGGTGTCTGCGGTCAGTACCCGGACGCGGACGTGGTGTATTGGGAGGGCTATGCCGGCCGGCCCGGTCTGGTGTTGTGTCTGCAGGATCTGAAGAAGTCGAAGTAGTCGTGCTGCCCTAACGGGTGCGTGGGACCGCAGGTCGCGTGCACCATCGGGTCGATTCCGTTGCATCTCCGGGCGGTTCCTTCTGCCGCCCGGAGACCACCTTCCGGCGTCGGGTCCAAAGCTTTTCCAAAGCCGTCACCGCCACGGCGGCCGGCTGCGCGCGCGGCGGAACCAACTCGCCGCCTCGTCGTGCCGACCGCGTTGCTCGAGCACCTGAGCGAGCTTTTCCATCGCGCCGGTGTCGCCGGTCCCGGCGCCCTGCCGGAGCCAGAGTTCGGCCTCCTCCCACTCCGCCGCGCGGACATGGACCATCGCGAGGTTGTACATCGCGTCGCGGTGCCCGTGTGCGGCGGCCATCCGGTACCAATTCACCGCCTCGCTCTCGCGAGCGGTGCGCTGCAACAGGATCGCGAGGTTGTGCATGGCGTCGACGTTGTGCGCCGCGACGGCGCGCCGGTACCAGCGCTCGGCCTCCTCCGGACGGCCGGTCTGCTTGTAGAGGACGGCGAGGTCGCTCATCACGGCGGTGTTGCCGGTGTCGGCGGCCCGCCGTAGCCAGTTCTCGGCCTCCTGTGGCGCGCCCTCGTTCTTCAACAGCAGCCCCAGCATGGCCATCGCGTCCGAGTCGCCCCGGTGCGCGCCCCGCCGGTACGCGGTCTCGGCCTCCGCCGCCCCCACCCGCCGCTCAAGCAGCCCGCCCTGGCCGGCCATGGCTTTGCGCGCGGCGATCGCCGCCGCCCGGATGCGCGCGGCCTCCGCCAGCATGCCGCGGCCTTCCAGGAGCGGTTCGAGGTTGTTCATCGCCGCCGAATCGCCGGCCTCGGCGCCCCGGCGGAACCAGCCCTCCGCGTCGTCGGCCGCGCCGGCGTCGCGACGCAGCAGGCCGACGAGGTTGGGCGCGAACGGATTGCCGGCCTCGACCGCCAGCCGGGCGTGCGCCTCTGCCTCGTCGGCGCGCCCGGCCCGCCGCAGCAGCGCCGCCAGTTGGTACTCGGCGCCGCCGTTGCCGGCAGCCGCCCGCAACTGCTCCACCGCCTCGTCGAAGCGGCCGGCGTCGGCGAGGCCGATGCCGCGCTCGATCGCGCCCTGCGCGTCGCCCGCGCGGGCCGGCGTGGTCAACACCGCGTCGCGTTGTGCGGCACCGGACGCGAGGCGGTCCAGCTCCTCGGCGGCCCGCGCGTGTCCGGTCGCGGCCGCCCGCTCGAACAGCTCGGCGGCCCTGTCGACGCGGCCGGACTGCTTGTGCAGCACGCCCAGGTTGAACGTCGCGTTGGCATTGCCGGCGGAGACCGCGCGCTCGTACCACTGCGCCGCCTCGTCGCCGCGGTTGGACTGCTTGAGCAGGACCCCGAGGTTGTTCATCGCGGCGACGTCGCCCCGGCCGGCCGCACGGCGCAGCCACTCCTCGGCCTCCCACGTCTGGCCGCCCTCGTCCAGCAGCACGCCGAGCTCGTTCATCGCCCGCACGTCACCGGCCGCGGCGGCCGCGCGCAACTCGTCCTCACTCGCCACGTCGCGCCACCCCCGTTCCGGCGTCGACCCTATCGGCTCCCGTCGCTGCCCGACCCCGGTGTCACGTGACCCGTGCGGTGCGGGCCAGCCGCTCCAGGTAGACCTTGTACCGGGCGCACTGGCCGCGCAGGTCCACCAGCATCTGGCCCGCCGGCGTCTCCGGCGGGTGTTCGCGGCTCAGCCGTTCGACGTCGGCTCTGATCTGCGCGAGCGAGGCGCGCGCGTTGCCCAACTGGATCTGGCTGACGATCTGGTCCTTGTCGTTGTAGTGCTCGACGAGGCGGTTGAACCGGCGCACCACCGAGGCGACCGCATCGGCGCGGGCCGTTCGCGCGCGGCGCCGCTCGACGATCGCGCTGACGTCGTCGATGGCGACCGACAGCTTCTTGTGCGGGTCGCGCAGCGTCGGGTCGGTCGACGCGCGCAGCGCCAGCCTTGTGGCCCGGTGCAGCTTTCCGGAGACGTCGTCGAGGTCGGCCGTCTGGCCCTTCAGCGCGGCGACGCACACCTCGTACAGCGCCCGCGCGTGGAGCAGGGCCATCCGGGTGCACCTGTCGTCGATGCGGGCGGCGAACTCGGCCGCGGTGACGGCGCCGGCGTAGTCGTCGGCCCGTAACGCGTTCTCGGCGGTGCGCAACTCGGCCGCGAGCAGCCAGCGCAGCACCCGCTCCAGGGCGGAGCCGCTGAGCCGGCGCAGGTCGACGGTGATCGGCCGGCGCAGGCTGACCGGGATCCCCCGGCGCAGGTTGACGGGCTTGCGCCGGGTCGGCGACGAGCCGTGCTTCGCCAGCCCCTCGTAGGCGTAGGTGCGCACGTCCTCGATGGGCACCGGCGAGTCGTCCAGGGCGTCGGCCGCGAGCCATCTGTCGATGGTCTCGATGGCCCGCCGGTACTCGCGCTGCCGGAGGAACCGTCGCACCTGCGCCAGGTGCTCGGCGGATTGACCGGTCTCCATACTGGTCGGACTCGCCATGAGCCCATTGTCCGGCATGAGTGCTCACCCTGGGTACACCGCCCCCGTCGAGACGGGTAACGCGAGTGTCCGTCCACATTTGACGGCGCCGAGACATCGGCGCGACAGAGCGATCGTTGAACCGGTTCAACCACACGAACGTCGGCTGAGTGCCTGAGCTGAGTCAGAGCCAGCCGCGCCGGCGGAAAACCAGGAAGACGACGAACGACGCCAGCGCCATCAACGCCAGCGCGAACGGATAGCCGGCAATCCACTGCGTCTCGGGCATGTGCGTGAAGTTCATGCCGTAGACGCCGGCGACGAACGTCGGCGCGAAGAACACCGCCGCCCAGGCGGAGATCTTCTTGACCTCCTCGTTCTGTGTGAAGCTGGCCTCGGTGAGCCGCTTGACCTCCTCGTTCTGCGCCTGGCCGACGAGCGCGGCGTTGATGACCAGCACCGTTTGGAAGAACTCGATGACGCCCTGGAGGTACTCGCGCTCGCCGTCCGCGACCCGCAGCACCCGCTCGAAGCGGTCGGCGATGTCGGCGACGAGCGGCCGCCCGTCGCTCGGGATGCCGGGATACGTCGTCATCCGGCCATAGATCGCCGTGCTGATCGCGGCCATCGTCCGCACCGCCAGCAGGCCGTGCCGGGCCCGGAACAGTTCGGTCAGGAACTCCTCGGGCGCGTCGACAGTGCCGCCGGTGAGGCGCTGTTCGAGCAGCCAGACGTCGGAGGTCACCGCCTCGACGTATGCCTCCTGGGTTCGGATCAACCCGGTGACGATCGCTTGCGACAACTGGAACGGCGTCGAAGCGCGCAGCCGTCCGACCGCGATCCGGGCGAGCACCGCGCCGGTCTCCCGGTTGGGCGCCTGCGCCGGGACGGCCGGATTCACCGGACCGTGCACGGTTACCAGATAGTTGGTTCCGATGAACTGGTCCAGTTCGACGAAGTGGACGTGGCCACGATCACCGCGTTCCGGCGCGTGCAGGACCACGAACACGTGATCCGGGTAGGCGTGCACCTTCGGCACGCGGTTGCGCTCGACGCAGTCGCGAACGGCACGTGGATGGAAGTTGAACACCTCGGAGAGGACCTTGGTCGCCACCGGGTCGCAGTGTGGGATGTCCACCCAGGTCAAGGCCGTGTCGTCGGCCAGCAACGCCGGCAGATCATCGACGGAGCGCTCTTCGACTGCGCCGTCGGCAATGACGCGAACCTCCATGTGACAGTGTGTACCACCACCGACGCGAGGTTGCCGATGCCAGATCTCACCGAATTCACCGCCACCGAACTCGTTGCCGCGTACCGCGACGGCACCGCGTCACCGGTCGAGGCGACCCGGGCCGCGCTCGCCGCGATCGATGCGACGAACGCAGCGGTCAACGCGTTCGTCCTCGTCGACCAGGAGGCGGCGCTGGCGGCCGCCCGAGCGTCCGAGAAGCGTTGGCACACAAGGGAACCGCTCGGCCGGTGCGACGGCGTGCCGACGTCGATCAAGGATCTGCTCTACACCCGGGGTTGGCCGACGCTGCGGGGAAGCGTGCTGATCGACGACGACGGCGAATGGCCCGACGACGCCCCCGCGGTGGCCAGGCTCCGGGAGAACGGCGCGGTCCTGCTGGGCAAGACGACCACACCGGAGTTCGGCTGGAAGGGCGTCACCGACTCGATCCGGTACGGCGCCACGATGAACCCGTGGAACCCGGCGCGCACGGCCGGCGGGTCCAGCGGCGGCAGCGCGGCCGCCGTCGCGCTCGGGATGGGCGCGTGGTCGGTCGGCACCGACGGCGGCGGGTCGATCCGCATGCCTGCCGGCTTCAGCGGGATCGTCGGCCTGAAGCCGACGCACGGCCTGGTTCCGGTGTGGCCGGCGAGCCCGTTCGGGGCGCTGTCGCACGCCGGCCCGATGACCCGCAGCGTCGCCGACGCCGCGCTGATGCTCGACGTGCTCACCGGCTTCGATACCCGCGACCCGACCGCGATGCCGACGCCGGCGACGTCGTTCCTGGCCGGTCTCGACGACGGCGTGCGCGGGCTGCGGATCGCGTACTCGCCCGACCTCGGGTACGTGCGCAACGACCCGGAGGTCGGTGCGGCCGTCGACGCCGCGGCGGCCGTTCTCGCCGAGGCCGGCGCGCACGTCGAGCGGGTGGATCCGGGCTTCACCGATCCGGTCGAGGCGTTCCACGTGCTGTGGTTCTGCGGCGCCGCCCAGGTGATGCGCGCCTACGACGCCGACGCGATCGAGCGCGTCGACCCCGGCCTGCGTCGGATCGTCGAGGCCGCCGCCGCGCACAGCGTCGCCGACTACCTGACGGCGAACGCCGCGCGCATCGACCTCGGCGTGCGGATGGGCGCCTTCCACCGAACCTACGACCTGCTGCTGACGCCCACGCTGCCGATACCCGCGTTCGCGGCCGGCGCCGACGTCCCCGACGGCTGGCACTCTCCACTGTGGACGAGCTGGACGCCGTACACATACCCGTTCAACATGACCCAGCAGCCGGCCGCGACCGTCCCCTGTGGACTGACGCGCGACGGCCTACCGATCGGGCTGCAGATCGTCGGCCCGCGCCACGCGGACGCGCTGGTTCTCCGCGTGGCGCGGGCGTACGAACGATCAGCCGGCCGGCTCCCATTCCCGCGCCTTCAGGAACGCATCGAGCTCCACCCGGCCGGCGAGGTTGTCCACCACGCCGACGAATGACGCGAGGATGCACTCGGCGACGACGTCCAGGATCTCGGCCGTGGACAGGCCCTG
>Ga0207689_10000801_pt1 | contig 30315 bp, 21 predicted proteins | sample KBSMisM52_FD_184312 | JGI IMG/M metagenome (GOLD analysis project Ga0207689, IMG submission 184312) | Miscanthus rhizosphere microbial communities from Kellogg Biological Station, Michigan, USA - KBS Miscanthus M5-2 (SPAdes) (version 2) | ecosystem: Host-associated > Plants > Roots >...
AACCCAAAGCCCGGCCTTGCGCCGGGCTTTGGGTTTTCAGCTCGGCCCTCGCACGATCGACTTCGCCGGCCATTCAACTGCGAGCAGCGTGGCGTAAAGCAAAAGCAGCGGCGCCCGACTGGAAGTAATGCTTATTCCGCAAACGACCTGACACCCAATTTAGTACGGGCTGGCGTTGGAGTCCGCGGTTAAAGATACACGTTCTTCGTCCTGCGTTGGACGGCCGTTGTCAATTTGTAGAAGCAGCGACTTGAGGTGACGGACAGTGTCCGCTGTACCCACAACACCGGCCATTTGTTATCTTCGCTCGACTCACACTGCCGACCCATAGCCGACTTCCGGCCCTCACCAACTCAAGCGGCTAGGGCTTGCACGCAGTCGCTCCCGACTTCCGTAGTTGAGGTATAAGCGAGCGGTGGACCGCTAGACCAGCCGTCACTCCGTCGGCGCATGCCCACGTCACGAAGTGGGATGCGCGCGCTATATCGCCTGCAGCATAGACGTCAGGCACCGTCGTCATCCTTTCAGAGTCGGTACGGATGAAGCGGCCATTGGGGCCCTCCTCGATTTCACAGCCCAGTTGTTCCGAGATGTCGCTGTTCAAGCGCGTCCAGGGGCGGAGAAACAGGGCATCCGCATCCGACCTTCGACCATCGGCCAGTTCAATCGAAGACAGCTGCGTAGCGCTTCCGTGCAGCGCGGTTACCCGCGCCGGCTCGACGGCAACACCTCGCCCGTGCAGCTGGGTGCGCGACGCGTCGTCTGGCCCAGGGGCGCCGTTCAGGTAGAGCGTTGTTGGTCCCCAGTCGGCGATCAGCAGGGCTTGTTGAATCGAATTGGGTGAAACGTTAAGCACGCCCAATCGTCGTCCGCCGAACTCGTAGGCGTGGCAGTAAGGGCAGTGGAGCACCGAAACTCCCCATCGTTCGGCAAGCCCCGGAATGTCCGGCAATTCGTCCGAAACGCCGAAGGCGAGAACCAGCCTCGCCGCTTCAAGTACCTGACCGGTTGCCAATTCGACAGAGAAGCCGCCGGCCTCTCTCTTCGCTCGGATGGCTTTCTCATTGATGAAGGTTGTAGTGGGATAGCTCGCAACCTGTGAGCGCGCGGCTGCAAGCATCGCGCGCGGCGCACTGCCGTCCTGTCCGAAGGACCCGTGGGAGTGCTCCGCGAACCGGTTGCGAGGCGACCCTGTGTCCAGGATACTGATCGATCGCCGCGCCCGCGCGATATACAAGGCCGCAGACAGTCCGGCGAAGCTCCCTCCGACGACGATTGCATCATGACGCACGAACCTTCTCCTAGCCCAACCTAATCTGTCGCATTCTATCGCGACGTTTCTATAGGCCCAGGGATTGTCCGCTTTTGGCCGCGGAATCAACCGGTCGATGCAACAGATTCATGAAATCGCTGGAGCTGGTGTCTCGAAGTTTAGTGTTTTCCTCGGGCGTTCGTTAAGCCGCGAGCTATTGCGTGCTTCCAGTGACAACGGCTCGCGAGATTTCTTCCCGCTCGGCGAGCGTCAGTGCCGACTTCGAACGCTTCCGGCAGACCGGCCGTATGCCACCGGTCTCGGCCAGGATGCGGTGTATCGATGAGTGGAACCGATCAAACAACCCGGCAATCTGGTGAATCGTGTCGCCCTGTCGGCAGCGGTCCCAAATGATCGTCCGCTGGCTTGCCGAATAGTAGATCGCGGCCTTTGCTTCATCTGCAACACTCCTCGCAGCGTCAGAGGCGCCCAGTGTGTTGCATCCATCAGTTGAATCCGCGGCCGGTTCCGTGCCTTCCCTCGATGGCCGCTATCCTTAACAAATCGGACACTACGCGTCAGGTCAAATCCAGTTTTTCTACAGCGAATTCCTGCGGCGTGCGGTTGCCCAGCGAGCTGTGCGGTCGTTCGGTGTTGTACTCGATGCGCCACGCTTCGATGACGCTTCGGGCATGCGCGAGGCTCAAGAACCAGTGCTCGTTCAGGCATTCGTCACGGAACTTGCCGTTGAAGCTTTCAATGTAGTAGCGGCGTTTGACCGCAGCGATCTCCTCGATACGCACTCGCAGCGGTGTGCTGTCTGGACGACGACTGCGATAGCAATACAACGACCGTGAGATTGCCACCAGCCCGCAGGCACGCGTGACGCCAAAGCCGCGCTCGGTCATCAATACCTCGACCGCCGCGCGCTTCGCCTGCGGGCTCAGATTTTTCGGTGCAGCAGATCCTTCAACGCCGCCTTGTCGAGCTCAGCTTCCGCCAGCAGGCGCTTGAGCTTGGCGTTCTCCTGCTCTAGCTCCTTGAGCCGGCGTGCCTCCGACACCGTCATGCCGGCGTACTTGGCGTTCCAGTTGTAGAACGTCGCCTCCGAAATCGCGTGCCGACGACATACCTCCTTCGTCTTCGCGCCAGCGTCGGCTTCCTTCAGCCCGCCGATGATCTGCTCTTCGGTGAATCGCTTTGCCTTCATGGTCCGCTCCCTTGGGAAGCGGACTCTACGCCTACCTCGTACTAAACTCGGGTGTCAGGTCGCAAACACAAAGCCCGCCACGCGCGGGCTTTGGTACTTCATGCGCTCAATCCAGATCGCGCGTCGATCGCGCTCGCGTAGCAACGGGCTCGCCGCCACCCAAAAAAGAAGCCGCGCTTTCGGCGCGGCCCGGTGAAGATCATCGACCTGGTCCCGCACTTTCATGCGGGACCAGGCGAATGCAGTTTTACCGACGCCGGCGATATTGCAGCCAGCCCGTCGCCAACAGGAGCATCGTCAGCATGATCAGCGCCCATTCGGCCAGCGTCGGGACATTGGCCGGCGTTTGTGGCGGTGGCGGTGGCGCCGGCAAGGTGTCCGTGAACGTGCACGATACGCTCTCGCCCGCAGCGAGAACGATCGTTGCCGTCGCCGTGCCGAGGTTGACCGTCGAGTCGCCGCTGGGATCGACGCACGACAGTGCCGTCAAGTTCCAGCCGGCGGGCACGGACTGCACGACTGTGTACGAGCCCGGGGCCACGCCATTGAACGCGGCGCTTCCGTTGCCGCCGGCCGTGGTGATCGGGAACGCTGCACTGCCCGGAATGGTGCTGGTGAAGTTGAAGGTGCCGTTGCCACCGACCGCTACCTCGTTGATGGTGATCGAGCTCGCCTGGGTGTCGACGAACGTGCACACCACGCCTTCGCCCGGGCCGACGTTGATCGTCGCCGTGGCGGTGCCGATGTTGACCGACGTGTTGCCGCTAGGAGATGCACACGACAGCCCTGTCAGCGTCCAGCCGGCCGGCACCGTCTCCGTGATCGTGTACGCGCCAGGTACGAGATTGCTGATCGTGTTGCTGCCGGCGTTGGCGACCGTCGTGATCGAGAACGGCGCGATGCCACTGCCGGTGCCGGTGAAGTTGAACTGGGCATTACCACCGTTGGTGTTCTTGACGGTCGTGATCGATCCCCGCTTGGTGTCCGTGTAAGTACAAAGCGCAGACTCACCGGCCCCCAGCGTGATGGTTGCCGTGCGGGTTCCGAGGTTGGTTACCGTCGTTCCCCCGCTGCACGAAAGCGCAGTCAGGTCATAGCCTACCGGAAGCGTCTCGGTGATCGAATAGGCGCCCGGGCCAAGACCCGAGAAGGTCTGTGTGCCGGTGCCGCCGACCGTGGTAATCGAGAACGGCGCAATGCCGGTACCTGTGCCGGTGAAGCCGAAGGTTCCGTCGCCGCCAACCGCAGTCTTGGTAATCGCGATCGAACCAGGCTGGCTGTTGGTGTAAGTGCAGGTGACGTTCGGGTTCGCTGCCGTAAGCGTGATCGTCGCAGTCCCCGTCCCCAGATTGGCGACGCCGCCGTTCGTACATGACAGACCCGTGAGGGTGAAGCCGGCCGTTGGCGACTCGGTGATCGTGTAGACCGCGTTGTTGGTCGCGAGAGAGCCGATCGTATTGGTGCCGGTGCCGGCGACCGTGGTAATCGAGAACGGCGCGACGCCGGCGCCCGTGCCGGTGTAGTTGAACGTGGCGTTCCCGCCGACCGCTGTCTTGTTGATCGTGATCGAGCCCAGCACGATCACCGGTGTCGACGTGGTTGTAGAGACGTTGCACTTCGCCTTGGTCCCCGCCTGCACCCATTGGGAGACTGGCGCTTGACAACTCGCGGCGTTTCCGGCGTTGTTCTCCCATACCACGACGGCGGGAAGCGCCAGATTGCCGTTCGCGTCGGCTACGCAGAGCACCGGCACGTTCGTCAGGTTGAACGTCGCGGTCGTGTTGCTCCCGGCGATGTCGCCGCAGGCGTTGTTGTCGACGTCGTTGAAGGGCAGCGGCGCGAATGGCGTCGTGAAAACGGAACAGCTCGCGCTGCCGCCGTTGGCAAGTGCAATGTCCGGACGCTTGCCGTCGCTGGCGATGAAGGCGCCGATGTTGTACCGCTGTTGCGCGCCCACTTGGAGCTTGACCGCCAGGTCCAGATTGACCGTTGTCCCGGCGATGCAATTCGCGGCGCCCACCACGGTGATATCCGCGATCACGATGTCGTTGGACGTGCAATTCAGCGACCCGACGTCCCGGTCTCCCGCGCATGAGTTGGGTGGAAATGGCGGCAGCGCATAGGTCGCAACGGCCAGCAGCGAACCGGCGGTCAGCACGAGCAATCGAAGCCATGCGCGCACTAAAGCAGCGCCATCCTTGCCTTCACGTTTCATTCTTTTCTCCCCGACCTTGTTCGTTTCCTAGCGTACATAACTGCCCTGCGGCCGATAGTACCTTGTCATGAACGTGCAAAGCCAGCCGAATGGGACAAATGGCAGCGCGCCGCCGATGTTTCGTTGCGAAGATGCCGCTGTCGCCACAAACTGCACAGCACAAAAGGGCAGCTGGCCATGTATCTGCTTGCGCACCACCCCGACCTTGTCAGCGGTCGTGCTGCCAACCCGCTCCGACGCGCATTGCCAGCAGCGGCGAAAAATTCTTCGCGCTGGGCCATCACTTACGGACAGTTGACCGCCACATGGAATGGTTGATTGACGGCGGTCCCCGCGGAATCGGTCGTCAAAACGAAGACCCCGTTGGTGGTGCCGTTACGCACCGCGGTAGTTGCTTGGCCGACCGGTGGACTCGTAGCGCCGGGAACTCCGACCCCCGCGATGAACGAGCACCCCGTAATGTTGCGGTCGAAGATCACCTCGTACTGACCCGTAAAGAGGAGCCAGGCGGACGACACGGTGTGAAACCCCCGCGCGGTCGATCCGTTGGCATTGATAGACGCCCACATCGTGGTGACCGGGAGCGGGCCGCCTACACCGACCAGGTCAATCACCACATGCGTCGGGCTCGACGCGTAAGCATAGAAACCGCCCGAACTTGTCCCACCGCATCCGTCACACGCCGTTACGCCGAAGTTCGCGGTATTGATGCCGGGGTAATAGTTCATCGTCGAAGAGGTAGGCCCACTGGCGTCGTGCTGCATGGACAGGAAACCCGCGCCGCCTGACAGAGGCGCGCCCGGGGGGACCACCGTCACGTATACGAAAAAGCTGTCGGCGTCGGGGTAGTTACCGCAGCCCGCGGGATTGCCTCCCTGCGCGGCGATGGAGGCCGGTGTATTGAACGCGTACCACGGGCGAAACGCGGGGCCCAGCATCCCGCCGCCGCCGAGCCGCGTGTCGACGATCCGACAAGGATTGGCCAGGAGCGTGATCACCTGGTTGTTGTTGCTGGCGTGTTTTGCGGCACCCACCGACGCCAGCCCGCTCTGCATCGCTCCAAGATTGCCGGCACCGAATGCGGTGGCGAGCGTACTCACCGGCTGATAGACGAGGCGCGCGCCAAATTCGAGTTTCCAATCCATCGCACTGAAGCTGCCGCGATACTGCGCGGCAGCTTCCGCCTGGAATTTGTCGGCGATCTGGTTGATCAGCGCGGCTTGCTGCCGGGCAGTTTCGATCCTTGCCCGGACCGCCTGTGGGTCCGCCATCGCAGAACCTTGCGTGGCCGCCGCGTTAACCGTTCCCAGATCGTCGGGCGACCGGGCGGACGCAGAAGCCATCGTCAATGCCGTGAGCCCGGCGACCATCATGCCAATCATGCATTTGCGGTTCACGTGGTTCCCTGTGAATAACAGTTAGTAAAACCGCACGCTCGCCGGCTCAACCTCGAGCGTTGAACCGGGAGATCCTGCCGCCCAGCGGCGGAACTCGTGCTGCCGCAAGCGTTGTGCGGGTGCGGGCTCCTGACGAGATCCATCAGCACGCAGGGAACTAAGCAAGCGGTGTGCCATGTACGCCCCGGTCGCCGCGAGGACCCCACGAGGGGAAAAGCCACGCAAGCGCAGCCCCACGCCGTACCAGGCGCGGACGGCGAACCAATGCGTCGTCGCAAAGAAAGACGCCGGGCGGTCGCGGCGCTAAGCGACCCACCCGGCGGTGGAGGAGAAAAATCGCGGCGACCGAGATCGCGCGCAGGCGTGACGGCCTACAGCATGAAACCCAGGTCCTTGACCGTGAAGTTCGCGAGGTTGGGGAACACCTGCGCGATGTCAGTCGCCGGCATGCCGAACCACTTCCCGAGGGTAGCGCCGACCTGGTCGACGGCCGTCGTCGGAATCCACGAACCGTTGCTGCCGGCATCGTCGATCCCCTTCGGAACCAGCGTCGGGAACGTGCCGTACATGTCACCGCCCTTGACCGAGCCGCCGAGCACGATATGGTGGCCGCCCCAGGCATGATCGACGCCGGCGTTGGCGTTGCCGATGAATGTGCGGTTGAAATCGGAGGCGGTGAACTGCACGACGTCGGCCGCAACTCCCGCGGCTACCGTGTAGTCGTAGAACGCCTTCATTGCGGGAAACAGCTGGTTGAAATTGTTGGTCTGGTTGGTGACCGTGTTGGAGTGGGTGTCGTAGCCGCCGACCCCCACGAAGAAGAACTGCCGCTTGGCGCCGATCGTTGCCCGCGCCTCGATGAGCCGCGCGACCTGCCGCAACTGCTGCGCGATGCCGGTGTTGAGCAGCGCACCGTTGACGGTGAATGCGTTCTGGATCACCACGGGCAACGTGGCCGTGAGAATGGGATTGGCCGTCGCATTGGCGATCAGCGCCTTGTCCAGCACGCTGGCAGCGCCCGACACGATCTTGCTGTTGGGGTCGGCTGCCTTCACCAGCGCCACGAGCGCGTTGTACCGGGCCGTCGATACCGCATCAGCGGCCTGGCCGGAAACTGCAACGCCGCCGTTGTTGGGCACCACCAGCGGCGTCGTCATATTCCCGATCGTGAAAAACTGCGTGCCTTGCAGCGACACGGCGGCTGGTATCTTCGCGCCCGCGTTGACAGCGAGAAGCGTGTCCGCCATGCGTCCGCCCCAGCCCGTCCGCACCTGCGAGCCCGTGATCAGTCCTTGCCACGTGTTGGTCTGATCGGAGTGGGAAAACAGGTTCGAGGGCCGGGCGCTCGGCGTCGATTTATACACTGCCTGGGTAAGCGGTGTTACGAGGGTGCCGCAATTGGCCAGCACTGCCATCTTCCCGCTCGTGTAAACCGGTGCCAGCGGCGCCATGCTCGGATGGAAGCCAAACACCTTGCCGTTGCTCGGCGCAGTGAACTGAATCAGCTGCGCCTGCGTAAGCGCGACGTTCGAAGCCACCGTGCGGGTCGCCGCGTACTGCGCATAGTCGGTATATGGAACGACCATGTTGTTGGAGTCGCTTCCCCCGAAGAGGAACACGCACACGATCGCTCCGTATCCCGGCGACGCGGCTGCTTCCGCGCTTTCCACGCCCCAGGTGCCGAGGTTGGTTGCCAGTGCGCTCGCTGTGAGCGCGCCCGTCGAGGTAAGGAATTTCCGGCGATTGGTATTCATTAGCGCTGCACCTGGAAGTCGTAGGAGGAGGCCATCAGGTAGACCGCCATTCGGGCGCGGTCCGTCAGTTGTTGTGCTGTTGGCGGGACACTCAACGTAATCGCGTTGACCGCCGTCACGATGGTCGGCTCGAGCGCTGCCGGGAACTGACCGCCCGCGAGCACCTTGTTGATTTGGGTCACCATGGCTGCGGGGTTATTCGCGAGCGGCTCGAACTGCGCGAGGAACAACCTGGTACCGGACGACCCGGGAATCGTCGTGTCCGCGTTGAAGCCCTGATACACGAGCCGGTACACGAGGTTCGCCCTGCCCACCGCTGAATTGGTCGTGTGGATTGCGAACTCCGGTGCAAGGATCGAGGTCCCAGGAACCGTTGCATCCGGGGGGAAATAGTTGAACACCGTCGGCGAGAAGTACGGGTTCTGGCCGAGGTTCCCCGTTTGCGTCGAGAGCTGCGATCCATCGGTTACGCCGGACAGCGCGCGCAACATCCCCGTCACCAGCAGCACCGGTTCTCTCAGCGTGCCGAAATCGGCAGCCACCTTGGCGGGACCCCGCGCTTCCGGATCGAGCAGGACAGCGCGGACGACGGCGGCGAGATCGCCACGGACACCGTTGCCGTTGTTCGCGAATACGGCGCTGATGCGCGCGACGTAGGCGGGCGTAGGATTGCCGGTCACGAGGCGCTGGATCAACTGCTTGCTCACGTAGGGTCCCGTATTCGGATGCATGAACACGTTCAGCACCGCGGCGTCGACGTCCTGTTGCGCTGTTTGGCCCGCGGGCACCACTGTTCCGTTCAGCAGCGATTTGGCCAACGGGTCGTGTCCGAGCGTTGCGGTCGTGGGATACGTGACCATCGGCGCGCCGTAATAGCGGGTGCCGGTCTTGGCGGCCGCCGGCCCCGCCGGGTTCAAAGCGCTCGAGTAGGTGTAACCGGTAAAGACGCGGGCGAACTCGGCGATTTCCGTTTGCCCATATGTCGGAATCGGATTGCCCTGTGCGTCGAGCAACGGCGTGCCGTCGGCGTTCAGCTCCTCGAGGCCGACCGAGAACAGCTGCATGATCTCGCGAGCGTAGTTCTCGTTGGGTACGCGCGTTCCCGCCGGCCTGTCGTTGTTGACCATGTCGAGGTAGTTGCCCATCGCCGGGTTGTACGTGACGCGGCGCAGCAGCGTTTCGTAGTTGCCGAACGCTTCCTCGAACATGATGTTCTGGTAGCGCGACATCACGTGCGCGTAGGAAAGATCCGGCTCGTTCGCCGAGGTCACGACGATCTGCGACAGCGCCCAGGCTACGCGCTGGCGCAACTGGTCCGGCGCCGATAACGCGTTGGTGAAGAAGTCGCGCTGCACCATCGCAAGGGTCAGATGATCGCGGGCGCATATCGCTTGCGGCGAATCGCCCGGATAGTTGCCTCCTCCCGGCATCTGCGTCGTGCAATCGACGCTCGTCGATAGCTGGATCTTGTTGTACTTGGTGTCGGGATAACCCGAGATCGGCTTGGTGAACTGGTCGTCGATCCACTTGGTGATGCCGCCCAGTTGCACGACCTTTGCGGCTTCGGCCTGCGATGCACCGAACGTTGCCTGATTCAGCAGGCGCCAGATGTCCGGGTCGGTGGTTGCCACCGCCGGCGCCGTCTGCCCGATCACCGTCTGCGTGAGCGTGCTGTTGGTGTTGCCCAGCGAGTCGATCACCGTCGCGTAGACGGTGTGCGCGCCGGCGGGGATCGTGGCGACGTACGTAAACGGCGTCACCGAATCGTCAAACAGTTTCGCACCGTCCATGTAGAACGACACCGTGGCGACCGTTGCGCCGGGGGCGACCGCGGTGGCGGTGCCGGTCAAGGTGACCGTACTGTTCGGCGCTACCAGCGTGTTCGACAGCGACAGCGAGATCCGCGGCACCGTCGACGCTGGAACCGCCGTCGCAACGGTGACGTTGACGATGTTCGACGTGGTGCTTACGTTGAGATTGTCGTACGCGATCGCCTTGAGCGCATGCGAGCCGATCACCGTCGTCGTGAAGTTGTACGTATAGGGGGCCGCGTTGTCGGTGGCAAGCAGCGTCGCGCCGTCGTAGAACTCGACCTTCGACACGGTGCCGTCGGCGTCCGCCGCCGTCGCCGTCAATGCGGACGAGGCGCCCGCGACGATCGCCGTCGAAGCAGCGGTGAGCGAAACCGTCGGCGCTACGTTGGCGGTCGCCGACACGATCACGTTGACGATGTTGGACGTCGCGGTCGCGCCGAGATTGTCGTACGCGATCGCCTTGAGAGCATGCGCACCGAGGACTGGCGTCGAGAAGTTATAGGTGTAGGGCGCGGCGTTGTCGGAAACGAGCAGAGTGGCGCCGTCGTAGAACTCCACCTTCGACACGGTGCCGTCGGCATCCGCGGCCGTCGCGGTCAGGATGGACGTGGCGTTCGGGAGGATTCCCGTCGGTGACGCTGCGAGCGCCACCGTCGGCGGAATATTTCCGCCCGGCGGCGGCGCTCCGGCGGCGACCACGGTAATCGTGACCGTGTTCGAGGTGCCCGTCATGCCGCTGTTGTCCGTGGCGACGGCGCTGAAGTTGAATGCGCCTATGGTGCTGAGCGTGTAGCCATAGATGTGCGGCGCGCTCGTGGTCTCGCCGATCTTCGCGCCGTCCCGGAAGAACTCGACCTTGGCAACGCTGCCGTCACTGTCGACCGCGGTGGCCGTCAACGTCACGAAGTCGCCGGTGTTCACCGTTGTCGCCGAGGCAGCCAGCGTCGTCGTCGGCGGCGCGCCCGCGCCTCCGGCGGCACTGCCGCGAACGTAAAACACCGCGCCCTCGTACGTGAACCAGGGCCACGTTGTCACTGCATAAGTCGCTTCCGGCAGACTCGTGGTGAAGAAGTGCGTGCCGAGCTTGGTGTTGTAGAGACGGTAGAGCGGAACCGCGCCGGTGGCCGCATTCGCTTCAGCGTAGTACGCGATGCCCTCATACGCGTACACCGGGTAGTTGGTGATGATCGACGTCTTCTCCGACTCCGATGCCGTATAGACGTGGCTGCCGTTGAGCTGGTGATAGAAACGATAGACGGGGACCGTGCCTGCTTCCTGCGTCGGATAAGCGTAGAAGGCAATGCCTTCGTAGGCGAAGCGCGGATACAGCGTCAGGACCTTGGTCTTCTCGGTCTCGCTTGCCGTATAGAAATGGCGGCCCGCATCCAAGTGATAGAACCGATACACCGGCGTCAGGGCAGCTTGCGCGGCGCCAGCCGTCAATCCCGCGATCAATGCGACGATCGCCATCACGGTGTTACGCCACGTGCGCGTGCTCGGCGTCGCTTGGTTCGACATGTTGGTTTCGCCCTTCATCACCGGCCTCCCGATTGCTGGTCGATGGTTCTTGTGATGGGATCGCCATGCCCCCTGGATGCCGTCGCAACGCTGCGATCGCTCGATGGCGCGCTCCCCCGTGCCCGGATTATTCCCGTTAAATCTACTGTTTACTAGTCCATTACCGGACTAATCGACAAACGGCATTCTGAAATACTGTTATATGCAGAAGACATGTTAAGATTATCAAGTAGTGCATTGATTATATTAATTTTTCTCATTCCAATGACATAATGCAAAAAGTCCGAACCAAAAGATTAATGACATTCGAATGATTACCAGCAATTTCGAAGATCGGCGGAAAGGCGCTGGGCGTAGGCGCAAATCCCGGAACCGGAGCCGTCGCTGACGCGATTTGTGCGCGGTCTGATGCGGCCCCATTGCGTAGAGTGACGCTGGGATGGATGACAGCGCACTCATTGGGCTGTGGCGTCCCGCAACGCCACGAACAATTGCTCCATAGCGGTGACGGCAGCATCGCGCGTCGATTCGAACATCACGCGGTGGAAGGCTCTGTCAGTTGACCGCTTTTTTCTTCGGCAAAGTCATTGCTGAAGTTTTGCCGAAGTCTTCGTGACAAACCCGCGCCGCGGCGGCGATCAAACTTTCAGCGTTCCGGTTCGGAATAGCGAGTCGTGCCGTGGCCGTTCACGTGACCAGGTGACACCCTGCGCGTCCCGAGCGGCACGCCCGTCGGCGAAGGCGACGGCCCGACGTTTGCTTCGAGTGCTCGCACGAAACCTGTGCAACCTCGCCGCAGCGCCGCGCGCACTGCCAACTGTTGTTGTTTTCGCGAACAGGCCGTGACTGCCCCCGGGGGAAAGTCGAGTTAAGACTTGACAGAACGGGCTCGTAGCACTAGTTTCCAGTTGTTTTGGGAGATTTCCCGGGTGGCTCGGATCATTCGAACCCGCGGAGAGGATCTAGTCTGTGGGGATCACCCGGCTTCGCCGGGGCGGCAGCAGAATTTCAATAGTTCCGGCAGTGTGCTTCTCTTGGTGTGTTGAGGCCCGACACCACAGCTCGGAAGGGCGGTGCCTAGCCTTGGACGTTAACCGTTTGGCTCTGAAGGGGAGGGCATAGCAATGGGCAGGCGAGTACCTTTGCGGTTCCGGACGGTCGCGTTGTTTGGTGTTTGGCTCACCTTCATCCTCGGCGTCGCAACGGCCTCGGCGACCACGCTGGTCATGCCGAACCGCGACGCTCTCAAGGCAACGGCGGTCGTCCTCTGGGGCAACACGACCCAGGCGAACGGCACGGCGTCGTCGCTCGATTGCGGGGACGGGACCGCTCCGGTGGCGGGGCCCGTTGTCGATCGGTCGTACCTCTCGCGAATCTGCAATTACGCCAATGCCGGGCCCTTCAACGCGACGATTACGGTGGGTGCCGAGGTGGCGACAGCGGTCGTCACCGTGCGCGACCCGGTGGCTCTATCGGCCTTCGATCTTCGCGCCGTAAGAGTCAACATGGCGATCGAGGACGGCCTGCGTTTTCTCTACTACAGCCAATTCAATCGCGCGACGACCTTCGGCACGAACCTGACCTCGTGGCGCAGCGCAAATGGCGCCGAAAACGAGACGAACTCGTTCAGCGCTCTCGCCGTCCTGTCGATGCAAAACCACGGGCATACCGTCCTCAGTCCGGCCACGGACATCTTTCAGCCCGTCGTCCAGAATGGCCTGAACTGGCTCTTCGATAAAGCGATTCAGAGGGATCTGACCCCCTGCAACGAGGGCGGCATGAATCCCTGCATCGGCGTGCCGGCCCCGGTCAACACCGGACTTTCCGCACCCATGGACGGATTGGATGGGTACGCTACCGGGATCTTTGCAGCGGCGATCGGGTCGGCTGCGGCCGTTGCGCCGACACGCACTGTGGCGGCGGGACTCGGCTCCGCAAACTCAGGGTTTGTCGCGGGCAAGACCTATTCGGAAGTCCTGCAGCGCCTCATAAATTCTTTGTCTTGGGGCCAGGGCGACGGTCCTACGCTCTACGGCTGGTACTACAACCTGCAGGCGGGCAACAGGTCGGACGGCTCGACGATGGGCTGGGCGCTTCTCGGTCTGGAGAACGCCGGGGCGGCCGGAGCGCAGATTCCCCCCGAGGTGAAGACCCGGCTGGCGTTAACGCTTACGAAACAATTGAACAACAATGGCAGCCTGGACTATCAAGGTGACAGCAACCCCGCCTCCACCTCTTCGAACCCGGCGAAGACAGGGATTGGGTTGCAAGGCCTCTCCGTAACCGGGGCGGCGTTCGCCGACCCCAGGGTCGGGCTTGCAACGGGCTACCTCATCCGTAACTGGAACGCCACAGTTGATCCCCAGGACTTCACTTGCAGCGGCGGGACTCCTACCACGTCGAACAAGGGTTGCGGCTATGCGATGTTCAACATCTTCAAGGGGTTGAGGCTATATGGCGTTAACACGCTGCCAGGCATCGGCCGACCCGCGGGCCCCGGCCCGATTCCCGCTGACGATTGGTACGCGGACTATGTCGACAACCTGCTCGCGAACCAGCACAACCCGACGACTGCGACTGGCGGGGAGTGGACGCCGAATTCTGCACCGACGATGGGCTGGTCGTGCTGCGAGACCGATACGACGGGCGTCACCGCGCTCGCCGAACTGATCCTCGCGCCCACGGCGTTCGTGGCGCCGAGCAACCTCGCGCTCGCGCCGCTGGCCGCCGCAAACCCGGTCGGCACCAATCACACCGTCACGGCCACCGCGACGACCGCTGCCGGAGCGCCGGCGCCTGGCGTCACGGTGACGTTCACCGTGCTTTCGGGTCCGAACGCCGGCCCGGTCGTATGCTCGGAAACCGGCGGCACCACCAACACCACCGATGGCAATGGCCAGGCGAAGTGCACGTACCACGACAACGGAGGCGCGGGCACCGACAACATCCAGGCCAGCATCGGCGCACTGCTGTCGAACGTCGTGACCAAGAACTGGGGGGGCTCCGTCCCCATTGTCATCACTGACATCCCGACGTTGTCCGAATGGGGCTTGTTCATCATGGCGGCACTGCTGGGACTCGCGAGCATGTGGATGCTGTCCCGTCGCCGGAAGGATCGCACCGGCTAAAGCCCGCGCGCGCTCGTTCTGCTCTCCACGGGCGGCCCCAGCGGCCGCCCGTTCTTTGATGCCTCGTGGCCATCCATGGTCGCCGCGGTCAGCGATCGAAGAAGGATGGCGGCTTCTTAGGATATCTTGCTGGCGCTTGCTGGAAGCGGCCGTCGCCGCCCGAGTGATACATCAGCTGATCACGGCCATGCAGGATCGAGATCGACCACGGTATCAAGGACCGGGCCTTCCGTGCTGCCAGGTCGCGGCCGTTCGGTGGCGCGTCACGATGCCGCACGGCGCGTGAGGGAGGTTGATCCATGTTGTTCCTGCTGACCAATCGCACCCGTCCGAACCTGACCGCTGCCGAATATGGCGAGCTCGCCACGCTTGCGAAAGAGTTCTATGGGTCTATTCCAGTCGACGTGAAAATTCGCGGAGAGTGGGCCGCTGCGGACCGGTCGCACAATTACACGCTGCTCGAAGCGCCCGACATCGAAACGATACGGCGCATCCATGCGCCGTTCGAGAAATTTACCGAGACGGTGATCGTGCCGGTGGTCACGATCTCGGGCTGGACGGCGACTTGACGTCCCGCCGCCCGTTCCTTTAGGTCAGACTGGCGCGGCGAAGTCCGGTCGCCGTTATGTCAGTCAGGCTGGAATCGCGCAGCGTCGGCGACGCACGCGACAACCCGCGCGGCTTCATTACCGCCGAATCGGGGGCGCTCAATGGCGCGGCGAGTTGCGCCCCCTTCGGAGACCGTTCATGAAACGCACGCTCGTTCTCGATGTAGTCGGCCTGACACCCTCGCTGCTCGCGCACGCGCCGAACCTGAAAGCGCTCGCAGCGCGCGGCGCGATGCGCCCGCTGACGACGATCACGCCCGCAGTCACCACCACGGTGCAGTCGACCTTCGTCACCGGAGTGCAGCCGCGCGAGCACGGCATCGTTGCCAACGGTTGGTATTACCGCGACCTCGCGGAAATCTGGTTTTGGCGCCAGTCCAATCATCTGGTCGGCGGCGAGAAGCTCTGGGATGCCGCGAAGCGTCGCGACTCATCGTTTACCTGCGCCAAGCTGTTCTGGTGGTACAACATGTACGCGTCGGCCGATTTTTCGGTAACGCCGCGCCCGATGTATACGGCGGACGGTCGCAAGCTGCCCGATGTCTACACGCATCCTGCGGAGCTTCGCAACGAACTGCAGCGCGAGCTCGGGCAGTTTCCGTTGTTCAGATTCTGGGGACCCACGGCCGCCATCGAATCCACGCGCTGGATCGGTCGCAGCGCGCTGCGCATTTTCGAGCGCCAGCTGCCGACTTTGACGCTCGTCTATCTGCCCCATCTCGATTACAACCTCCAGCGATTCGGCCCCGGTTTTCCGGCCATTGCGCGCGACGTGGCCGCCGTGGACGAGGTTTGCGGCGAGCTCATCGATGCGGCCGAGCGGGCGGGTGCCGCAATCGTGGTGCTGTCCGAGTACGGCATCACCGAGGTCTCGAATCCGATTCACGTGAATCGGGCGCTGCGTCGGGCCGGCTGGCTCCGCGTGCGCGAGGAGCAGGGTCGCGAACAGCTCGATCCCGGCGCATCCGATGCCTTTGCCGTGGCCGATCATCAGATCGCGCACGTCTACGTGGCGCGACCCGAGATCGTAGGCGAAGTCGCGCAGATGCTGCGCAGCCTGCCGGGCGTCGAGCAGGTGCTGGACGACGAAGGCAAACGTGCGGCGGGCCTCGATCATCCGCGCTCGGGCGAGTTGGTTGCGATATCCGACGCGCGAAGCTGGTTCACTTACTACCACTTCCTCGACGACGATCGCGCACCGGACTATGCCCGCACCGTCGATATTCACCGCAAGCCCGGCTACGACCCAGTTGAACTCTTCGTCGACCCCAAGCTAAACGTACCGAAACTGCGGATTGCGGCCCGTCTGGCCCAGAAGGCGCTTGGCATGCGCTATCTCATGGACGTAATATCGCTCGACGCAGCGCTTGTGCGCGGCTCCCACGGCCGCCCAACCGACCGGCCCGAGGACGGTCCACTATTCATCACCTCCATGCCCGATCTGGTAAGTACGGGGCCGGTTGCGGCTGGCGAAGTCAAGTCACTGCTACTCGAGCACGTCTTTGGCGCTGTGAAACCGATTGCGGATAGGAAGGCATGACACCAGTGGAAGTGCTGGGAGGGTGGCTTGGGGTCAAGCTGCCCGAGAGCGCGCAGGCATGGCTCGCGAACTGCATCGAGCGATGTATCACCGGAATCGCCGATCGTGACTTCTACCTGCTGATGAGCGCCGTGTCACGGCATGTCGGCAAAGGACCGCTCGCCCTTACCGACGCGGAACTCGCGGCCGGGTCGGCAAGCCGCCCTGGCTGGGATCCGCGGGATTGGACGCTTGACCAGGCCGTGCGTGTGTACCTGCTTTGTGCGAGCACATTGGGGGGCGCACAGTGCGGCGTGAGGCTCGACCGGCTTTGCAGCGCCGCCGACATCGGCGAACTCGTCGCGTACTATCGTGGGCTGCCGCTGTACCCCGAGCAGCCGCGCTATGCGCTGCGGGCGGCGGAGGGCGTTCGCTCGAACATGCGCGTGGTGTTCGAAGCCGTGGCCCATCGAAATCCCTATCCATCGGAGCAGTTCGCCGAGGCGGCGTGGAATCAGCTGGTGCTGAAAGCGCTGTTCGTCGGCAGCCCACTGGCGCCCATTGTCGGACTGGACCGGCGGCGAAACCCGACTCTTGCTCGCATGCTGTGCGATTACGCGCACGAACGGTGGGCGGCATCGCGGCCCGTCAGTCCGGAATTGTGGCGTTGTGTCGGCCCCTTCGCCGCAGGTCCGGTGCTCGAGGACTTCGCGCGCTTGTTCGAGCGTGGAACGGCCGATGAACAGCTGGCGGCTGCCCTTGCGCTGCGCGAAGCGACCGATCCCGGAGCGGCGCGGCTGTTAGAATTGCACGCGAACGTGACACGGGACGGCCGCGACTCAAGCCTCGCTTGGGAGCGCCTGACGTCCGCGCGCACCTGAGGACGAGGACACGGAGATCCCAATGCGATTCATCGATCCGCATATCCACATGAGCGCTCGAACCACGGATGACTACGAGCGAATGGCGGCCGCCGGCGTCGTTGCCGTGATCGAGCCTGCGTTCTGGCTGGGCCAGCCGCGGACGCACGTGGGTACGTTCATCGACTACCTGTCGAGCCTCGTGGGCTGGGAGCGTTTCCGCGCCTCGCAATTCGGCATCCGCCACTACTGCACGATCGGCCTCAACAGCAAGGAAGCCAACAACGCGGCTCTGGCCGAGGAGGTGATGGATATCCTCCCGCTCTTCCTGGGCAAGGAAGGGGTCGTTGCGGTCGGCGAGATCGGCTACGACGACCAGACCGAGGCCGAGGACAAGTTTTACCGCGCGCAGTTGCAGTTGGCTCTGGACCTCGGGATGCTTGTGCAGGTCCATACGCCGCACCGCGACAAGAAGCGGGGCACGACCCGGAGCATGGATGTTGCGATCGAGATGGGGCTCGATCCGGGTTCGGTGATCATCGATCACAACAACGAGGAGACCGTCCAGGAGGTGCTCGATCGCGGCTTTTGGGCAGCCTTCACCATTTATCCCGAGACCAAGATGGGTAGCGAGCGGATGGTGGAGATCGCCCGGCGATACGGGTCGAACCGGATCTTCATCGACTCAAGCGCCGACTGGGGCAAGTCCGATCCGCTTGCGGTGCCGAAGACAGCGCGGCTCATGATCGAGCGCGGGCTCCCCCGCTCCGACGTCGAAGCCATCTGTTACCGCAATGCGCTGGCGGCCTTCGGCCCCAGCGGTCAGATGAAGGAGGAGGACTGGCTGAGCCAGCAACCGCGCGACGAGCGACTGCTCTACCTCGGCAACTCCGTGTTGCGCGGGCAGGTGCCACGCGTGGACGAGCTGCCGGCCATCCCCGAGTTCGACGAACGGCGGCTTGTCAAATGAGCGCGTCGGGAACCTCGGCGCCGGGAAGCGGCATGAACGGCGACGCAGCGAAAGTCGCCGACCTGCCGGCTGGCGCGGTGTACAACCAAGAGTTCACGATCCGTTACGACTATCCGGTGTATTTCACCGAACGAGTCTTCGATTGCGAGAATCCGGTATTCGAGCACGCCTTGTGCCGGCGCGAGCCCGGCAAGCGCCATCGCTTCGCCGCATTCATCGATGCCAATGTGGCTGCGAGCTGGCCGGCGCTGGCGCACGAAATCGCCGCGTACGCGCAGACCCATGCCGACACGATGGACGTCGTCGCCCAGCCGGAAGTGATAGCGGCGGGCGAGCACGCGAAGAACGACGCGGGTGTTCTGACGAGGCTCCAGCAACACCTCGGCGAGCTCGCTATCGACCGCCACTCCTACGTGGTAGCGGTGGGTGGTGGCGCGTTGCTCGACATGGTGGGTTTCGCCGCGGCTACCACGCATCGCGGGGTGCGGCATATTCGCATTCCCACTACCGTGCTGGCGCAAAACGATTCCGGCGTGGGGGTGAAGAACGGCGTCAATGCCTTCGGCAAGAAGAACTTCCTCGGCTGTTTCGCCCCGCCGGATGCCGTTCTCAACGATCTCTGCTTCCTGCGGACGCTTCATCCCCGCGACCGCATCGCGGGGATGGCAGAGGCCGTCAAGGTTTCGCTGATCCGCGACGCGATGTTCTTCGAGTGGCTGGAGGCCAACGCCAACGCCCTTAGGGAATTCGCTCCTGCCGCCGTTGCGCGCATGATCAGGCGTTGCGCGGAGTTGCACATGCGCCAGATTGCCCATGGCGGCGATCCCTTCGAGAGAGGCAGCGGCCGTCCGCTCGATTACGGCCATTGGTCGGCGCACAAGCTCGAGGCACTCACCGCGCACGAGCTGCGTCACGGCGAGGCGGTGGCGATCGGCGTAGTGCTCGACACGCGCTACTCCGTGCAGACCGGCATGTTGCCAGCCGGAGCGGACGAGCGCGTCCATGCCCTGTTCAAACGACTCGGCTTCCATCTGTGGCACCCGGCGATGGAATCGCGCGACGATCGCGGCCACTTCCTGATTTTGGACGGCATCGAGGAATTCCGCGAGCATCTGGGCGGCGAGCTCACGGTGACGATGTTGCGCGGCATCGGTCACGGCGAAGAGATCAACAGCCTCGATTGCGGCCAAATCCTGCACGCCATGTCGTGGTTGCGACGCCGGGAGACCGGCCAGTGAGGCTCGGCAGCAGCCACCTGAGCTACTGCACGAACATCCACCCCGGAGAGTCCTGGAACGAAATCAGCGCCAACCTTGCGCACTACTTGCCGCGCGTCAAGCGGCGTGTTTGCCCCGATGCGCCCTTCGGAGTGGGACTGCGTCTTTCCGCGGCAGCGGCCCGGTCGCTGAGCGCAAGCGACACGCTGGCACAATTCGCCGGATTCCTGCGCGCGAACGATCTGTACGTCTTCACCATCAACGGCTTTCCCTACGGCCCGTTCCACGGCACGCCGGTCAAAGAGAAGGTCTACCTGCCGGACTGGGGCGACGAAGCTCGGCTCGAGTACACGAACCAGCTCGCGGACCTCCTGGCGGCGTTGCCTTCGGACAGCGAGGTCGGCAGCATCAGCACGGTGCCCGGCGCGTTCAAGCGCAACGCTGTCACGCCGGACGCAGTCGCGCAGATCGCCGATCGGCTGATTCGGCACGTCGCCCACCTGGTGAAGGTCGAGCGCGACACCGGCCGCAGGATCGTGCTCGCACTCGAGCCGGAGCCCTGCTGCCTGCTCGAGACCGTCGACGAGACCGTGGCATTCTTCGGCGGCCATCTTTATTCGAGACATGCAGCGACGCGCCTGGCCTCGCTTGCAGGACTCGGGGTGAATGACGCCGAACAGGCGCTGCGGCGCCATCTCGGCGTGTGTCTCGACGTGTGCCACGCCGCGGTCGAATTCGAGGATCCGGCGAATTGCTTCGGTGCGCTCGCCGGCGCGGGCATCCCGATTGCGAAGATGCAGGTGACTGCGGGACTGCGCATCCCACGGGTGACGGCGGATGCCATCGCGGCTCTGCAACGCCTGGCCGAGCCGGTATACCTGCACCAGGTCGTCGAGCGTGGGTCCGGCGCGCTGCGGCGTTATGTCGACATCGACGCCGCCTGCGCGTCGGAGACGTGGCGCAGCGGCGATTGCGAATGGCGCGTGCATTTCCACGTACCCGTGTTCCTGGAGCAACTCGAGGATTCTTCTTCGACACAGCCCTTTGTTCGCGAGATGCTGGCGCTGCACCGGCAGCAGTCGCGGACCCCTCATCTCGAGGTCGAGACCTATACTTGGTCCGTGCTGCCCGCACGGGCTCGCGAGGTTCCGATCGAGGAAGCGATTGCGCGTGAGTTGCTCTGGGTGCAGGGCGAGCTCGCGTGAGCGCGAAGGGCCGCCCCGAGCGCGAACACCGGAGCGCGCAGCGCGAAGGTAATCCAATGACCGCGAAGGGCCGCCCCGAGCGCGAACACCGGAGCGCGCAGCGCGAAGGTAATCCAGCAACCTTCCAGGTCGCTCTGAAGCTGGGGCGCATCTCCAATCTGCCGACGGTCTGGACGAATACGCTGGCGGGCGTCGTTCTGGCAGGGGGAGCGATTGCCGATGCCCGGGTGCCGTGGCTCCTGCTCGCGCTGTCGCTTTGCTACACCGCGGGGATGTTTCTCAACGACGCTTTCGATCGGGAGTTCGATGCGCGTCACCGGCCGGAACGGCCGATTCCCTCGGGCGAGGTGACCGCGACCACCGTTTTCGGGGCCGGCTTCGCCATGCTCGCGGTCGGCATCGCGCTGCTCGGTTGGGTGGGCTACGGATTTTCGGAAGGCACCGGCTGGCGCCCGGCGCTTGCAGGCGTCGCTCTCGCGGCGACGATCGTATTTTACGACTGGCGTCATAAAGAGAACCCGCTGAGCCCCGTCGTGATGGGGCTCTGCCGCGTGCTTGTCTACGCCACGGCCGCCTACGCGATTGTGGCCAGCCCGTCGCAGGCCGTCTTTGCGATGAGCTTTCTGCTGCTCTGCTACCTGATCGGGCTGACCTATATCGCGAAGCAGGAACACCTCGAGCGCGTCGCGAATCTCTGGCCGCTCGCGTTCCTGGCGGCTCCCCTGCTTTGGGGACTGCAGGCGTCGCTCACCGACGCCAGCGTTGCCGGCATTGGGCTCGTGTTCCTGCTGTGGGTGGTGTACTCGCTTGCGTTTCTGCGCAGGCGTCGGCCCGGCGACGTCCCCCGCGCGGTAGGCGGCCTCCTGGCGGGGATTTGCCTGTGGGATGCGCTGGTGCTGGCAGCCGCCGGCCGGACGTCGGTTGCAGCGCTCGCGCTGGCTCTCTTCGGGTTGACCTTGTTGCTCCAGCGCTATGTATCGCCTACTTGAGCCCTTTGTGGGCAGCGCTGAAGAACGTCCGCCAGTGCCGTGCGTGCCGGCCAATGCTTGCCTTATGCAGCCTCGCTCGATCGACCAGTACGCCTGACAGGAAGAGCGCGAGAGCCAGTCCGATCAGCGAGCGATCGACCGGACGAAGGGCTCGGTCACCGAAGCGATGTTGCGCAAGGGAACGCGGATCCCAATCGCTGACAAGTCCGTCGGTCTTCCATCCGGTCAGCGCGGGGTTCGTGCCCCACGTTTCGTTCTCCGCCCGGTTGCGCCGCAGGTGCAGATGTCGCTGCGTACCGAGCGAAGTCGATACCTGGAAAGTGTAAAGGCCCGAACTGGTGTCGGGCAGCGTCGCCCGCAACCGGCCAGGGGCGATATAGTCGGTCACCAACCGATCCTGCGACGTCGGCGTCTTCACCGCTATCGACACGCTTTCGGGCTCGGGCCACCCCGTCACGGCCTGGACGTCGGCCTCGATCAGAAGGCCGGCAGGCAGATCCGACACCGCCAGCGCGCTGCCTTGGGGAGTGCCACTGATCCAATCCGTTAGGCCACCGGCAAGCCGCGGCCATTCTCGCCACTGCAGCCATTGCGGCGTCCAAGCCCCGAAGCCGCAAGTCACCACAACCACGCGACCCTGGCCGGACCTTTGGAATGCAATCAGGGGATCGCCGCGCTGGCTCTGCACGGCCACGGACGCGTCGGGGCGCGACCGGGTGACGGCGTAGGCCGCGATGGGTGGCCAGTCCTTCAGCGTGCCGGACGAGAACGGCAAGCGCTGACGCTGCGCAACAGCGATCGTGCCGCGCTCCACGCGCTGCCGGCGACGCTCGAGCGCTGCGCGCATGACCCTCGGCAGTTCGGCCGCCTGATTCACGCGCAGCACAAGGCTCGTGTCCGCGCCGACCACCCGTTCAAGGGCGCTGACATCGGCATCCGGCCCGACGGCAAGCGCGATCATCTCGATTCGCGAACGAGCGAGCCGCGCATGCAGCTCGGCGAGCGGCGCATCGTCGACGAAACCATCGGTGACGACGACCAGCATGCGACGTCCGGCAGCCGCGCGCTCGAGCTCGTCGATCGCAGCCTCCAGCGCCGGTGCAAGCTTGGTGCCACCGTTCGGGGTTGTCTGCCAATCTCGCGCCAGTGCCAGCGTTCCGGCTCGCGCAGGGCCAAGCGGAATCAGCACGCGGGGAACCGCGTCGAAGACCACGAGACCCAGCGAATCGCGCTCAGTGAGGCTGCGCGCGGTCTCGAGCACGGCGCGTTGGGCCAGCTGGAAGCGATTCACGCCCGCGCTGCCCTGGCCCATGCTGCCCGACTTGTCCACGGCGAACACGATGCTCGCGGGCTCATCGAGCACCGCCGCCTCTGACGACACGGGCAGGACCGACTCGAGCACGGATTGCCGATATCCACCGCGAGCAAATGACCGCTCGCCGCCCAGCACCATCAGCCCGAGGCCGCGGTTCTGCACGGCGGACACCAGCGCATTCCAGAATCGTGGGCTCCCGTCGGAGATCGCGACATCGTCGAGCACAACGGCCTGGTATCCGTCCAACTCGTCGGTGCGCACGTCAAGCCGCGTCGCGGGAATCACCTTCAGCGCCCAGCCGCCCGCCCGCAAGCTGCGCGAAAGCGCTCCTGCGGAACCCTGCACGTACAGGATTGCTGCACTAGGGGCCACGTCAATGACGGCAGCGTCGCGCAATGCATCGAGCGTCTGCTTCGATCGTGGATCCTCCAGCGCGACATCGAGGACGACGGCACCGCTGCGGCTGGCGTCGAGCTCGATGATCGCCCGGCCTTCACCATCCGGCTCACCACTTGCCAGCTGCGTTTCACCGGTGGGGGCGCGCGCGGTTGCGTTGACGCGCAGCGGTCGATCGAGTCGTCCCGCCAATTGCACGGCGACCTGAATCCGCTGGCCGACCATCACGCGATCCGGCGCAAGGACTTCGGAAACGCGAGTCTCCGGCGGCGGGCGGCCCACGGCGATCCACTGCAGTGGCAACTGCGCCTCGCGCATCGCGCGCAGCGCGCGTGCTGTGTCCCCGGCGTTCCCGAGGCCGTCCGAGATCATCACGGCGCTGGCGAACGGCGTCCGCGCGTGCGCTGCCAATGCGTCGTCCAATGCGGCCTCGATGTTCGTCCCCGAAGGCCGGAGCTCGGCAACCGAGGCGGCCGGAAGCGCTGCCGGTGCGCCCGGTCTTCCGGCGAACTCGAGCATGAGCAACTCTCCGCTTCCGGCGGCTTTCGCGGCGCGCACGACCTCCGCAACCGCTGCATCGCCGGCCGCTCGCGGCACACTGTCGGAGCGATCGACCAGCACCAGCACGCGTGGCCTGCTGCGCGAGTCGAGCCAGGAGACCCCGAGCAGGGACAGCGCGAGCGCCACCAGCGCTGCCGCTTGCAGCGCGAACGCGACGACGGCTCTGGTACGAGCCGTCTTCACTAGGGTCGTGCGCCTGCAAAGTCGCTCGAGCGGTACCATTGACGCCCGAGCGCGATCATTTCCCACAGCAGCACGAGCAGTGCGGCCACGAGAAGCAGTCGTGCCGAATTGCGGAGCGCGCGCGAGTCACTTGGCTGACCCGAGTCGGCAATCGCACCGGCGCGGCCCGGCGCAACCATTGCCGAGCCGGCGCCGCGATCCGCGATCGCAATCTCATCGAGCAAGCGGTCGTCGAGGAGCTGCTCGAACATCAGGTTTACCAGCAACGGGATCTCGGGCCGGCGCGTGCTCTCCTCCGATCCGAAATCGAGTGATGTCTCGAGTGTCTTCACCGGCCCAGCCCGCCTGATGATCAGAGGCTCGGCGCCGGCCGCAAGCAGTACGTCATCGCCCGGCCGCGCGCGAAGCCGCGCCGCAATTTGCATTCCCTCTGGGTCGAGCCCGATGCGGCGCGACGCCGGTACAGTGGCGGACCACTGCACCGATCCACGCGGCCGTGCCGGCAGGCGATCTGCAAGCACTCGCAGCGTCGCAACATCGCTCGCGGCGCCATGCGTGCCGCAGTCCAGCGCGGCTTCCACGTCCGGCGTGCTCTGTTTTGCCACGGCAAGAGCAGGGTGCGTGCGGATTGCGGCCATGAGCGCAGCCGGACACTTCGAATCGGTCGCCACTCGACGCCGGCGCAGCGGTTGAAGGTCGAGCACGATCTCGTCGTCTTCGGCGAGTGCATCAGCGGGCTGCAGCGTGGCGCGAACTCTGGGCGATGCCGGGATCGCCGCGTTCACGAGTGCGGATGCTCCTGCTTCGATGCGCAGCGTAGAGCTGCCGATTTCACCCGCGTCCGTGGCGAAAGCGACCACACGCGTTTCGACTGCGGTACCTCCATTCGTGACCTTGAGCAGCAGGTCGTACCGTTCCGGGTCGTTCAAGTTTCGACGCGCCGACAGCCGCTCCAGCCCGACATTGCGCGTGACGCCGGCGACTTGGATGATGCGATCCGGGCGCCTGTCGCCGGGCCATTCGAATAGCGCAGCATGAGCGCCATCGGTTACCAGCCAATGCAGGCGCTCGCCACGCAGAAGGGCCACGGGCGGTGCAGTTGGCGGCTTCCGTCCGGCGCCCGCGACAATGGTCTCGACCGAAGCGTCGGTGAGCGCGCCGACACTGTGCCACGGATCGCCGAGGGTCCGTACTTCGACATCGGCATCCGGGACGCCGGCCAGCAGCGATCGCGCTTGCGCCAATCCCTCGACCATCCGCGTTCGGTGCGCCTCGCGAGTCAGCATGCTAAGCGAATCGTCGATCCACAGCGTGATGCGCGTGCGCTGCTCGGGCAGCTGCGGGTCGGACAGGGCGACGAAGAGAAGCGCGGTCAACAGTGCACGGCGCCGCCACGCCGGATCCGGCGGCCGGCGCTCGCCGGCCGCGGGACTGCTCGCAGCCGAGCGCTGCCAGAGCTCCAGACGGGACACGGGTATCGCGCGCCGCTGACGTCCTCCGCGGTGCAGCCAGCGAATCACCGGCAGCAGCAGGAGCCCGGACAACCAGATTGGCGCGGCGAAGCTCAGCAAATGGATTGTGCCCGGACCAGATGGCGAAGCAGCGTGTGCTGCCACGGGTTCGTGACATCCCAGTCGGTAAATGCGATGCCGCTGCGGGCGCAGAAACCGCGCAACCGGTCGGTCATCGCGGCGCGTTCGGCGGCCGCCAGCGTTTCCGCATGCTCGCCGGCCCGCGTTTGCATGCGCGCTCCCGTCTCCACGTCGACGAGGTCGAAGTCGCCTGCCTCGCGCAGTTCCATCTCGGCGGAGTCGGTCACCTGCAGCGCGTGCAGAGCGGTACAGCGCTGGAGCAGGGCGGAAAGGTCGCTGCACATCTCGTCGTCGGCCAGAAAATCACTGATCGTGAAGACCGAAGCGGCGCCGTGCAGGAGCCGCGCGCAAACTCCCAGCGCGGACCGCTCACCCGCGCGTGCCGGCTGCAGCGCTGCGAGCTGGCCCGCAATCGCCGCGTAATGGTGGCGCCCGCGTCCGCGCGGACACTCCGCGAGCACGCGCGCGCCGAACGCCAGCAATCCCACCCGGTGGCCGTGATCGAGCAGCGCGTAGCTCATCGCCGCAGCCATGTGCACCGCAGCGTGCCACTTGGCCGCGCCGTGCACCGACATTGACGAGCTGGCGTCGAGCAGGATGATCCAGTCGGAAACCGACTCGGATTCGAACCGGCGGACGATCGGTCGTCGGCGCCGTGCCGTCTGGCGCCAGTCGATATGGCGGACTTCGTCTCCGGCGGTGTAGTCGCGATGATCGAGATGCTGGATGCCCACGCCCGCCCGGCGCCTGACGGTGCGCGAGCCGAGCGCGTGCGGCAGCCGTTCGGTCAACAGGTGCGCGGCTGCGCGCGCGAAGGATTGCAGCTCCGACTCGCTCGGCAGCACGCCGCGGATCAGCGCTGGCGTCGCCATTCGTCGATTACCGCCGCGACCGTGGAGTCCGCATCGAGGCCATCGAGCTCGCTCTCGAGGCGCAGGAGAATGCGGTGGCGCAGCACCGGCAACGCAACGTTCTCGAGATCCTCGACGTCGATGTGCGAGCGGCCGGCCATCACCGCGCGCACGCGTGCAGCGCGGATGACGGCCTGCAGCGCTCGCGGGCTCGCGCCATAGCGAATGTGGCGGCGGGGGCCGGAATTCGAGCGCCCTGTCTCCGGCTGCGTCGCTGCGATGAGGTCGACCGCCGCTTCCTTGCAGCGCTCGCCCAGCAGCACGGTGCGACAGAGCTCCGTGATCCGCAGTACATCCTCGTGCGACGCGATCGGCTGCAGCGTGTCCGCCGGTTCGCTATCGAGCGACACGTCGAGCATGGCTCGAAGCGACTCGCGGGCGGGGTACGGCACCGCAAGCTTGAACATGAAGCGGTCCAGTTGCGCTTCGGGCAGCGGGTAGGTTCCTTCGAGCTCGATCGGGTTCTGCGTCGCCAGCACGCAGAACGGGCTCGGCAGGCGGTGGGTGATGCCCGCATGCGTCACCTGTTTCTCCTGCATGGCTTCGAGCAACGCCGCTTGGGTGCGGGGGGTCGCGCGATTGATCTCATCGACCAGGACGAGTTGGGCGAAGACCGGGCCAGGTCGAAATTCGAAGGTCGACGCGCCGCCAGGCGCGGTTGTGTAGATTTCCGCGCCCGTGATGTCGGCCGGCATCAGGTCGGGAGTGCATTGCACGCGCGCCCAATGCAATCCCAGCGCCGCGGCGAGCGCCTTGGCGAGGTGGGTCTTCCCGAGACCGGGCAGCCCTTCGATGAGCACGTGGCCTCCGGCGAACACGGCGGTGATCAGATCGGTGACGAGCGTTCCCTGTCCGACGATCACGCGATCAAGCAGCGCGCGCAGGTCTATAAGCTGACGATGTGCATCGGCATAAGCGCTCCCCGCGGCACGATCGGCGGTCAACGGCGTTGTCCGCTCGCTCTTATCCATGCTTGTACATAGGCAGCCAGGGTCGGGGTCAGCCGCGTGGTCTCGGTAGCGGCAGGAGGTGTCGCTGCGGCCGGAGCGGAATCCGCCGGCACCTTCGCCGTCCGCTGCATCGGGGTGTCCTCGTCGAACGTCGCCACCTGGTCCATGTCAGCTTGCTTCTCCGGCGGCCGAAGTCGCGCACTCGACTCGCGCCTTTCCAGCGGCATCGTACTCCGCGGGACCCGTGAAGAACCAACGTCGGCGCGATCGTCAGGGCGATCGCCCGCGTCGCGACCCGAACCCGCGCTGGAAGCCCGTGTTGCTCCAGTCGTCGGCGCGGCATCGACGGATTTGCCCCCGGGCGATTTCCCGGCGGTCGCCCGTTCGCCAGGCGTCGCGGCTCCAGATTGGGAGCTCCGCGATTCGGTGTTGTCATTGCTCTTGCCGGACCCGTCCGCAGGCGCTCGTCCGACGTCGCGCCCGTCGGTCGCACGATGCGACTCCGCGGAGCGCAGGGCGTGCGCGAGTTCGCCGACCAGTTCCGTGGTCCCAGGCGGCTCGGCCTCCGGCATTGGACGGTCGCCAATGCCGGACGGGGTGGCCGTGGCGAGTTGCTGTCGCGAGGAAGGAGCGAGGTCGGGCAGCGCCAGCACGAGTATCGCGAATGCCGTGCACAGCAGCATCGAAAGAAGCGGACGGGCCATGCGCGTGGGATCGCGTCTTTCTTCGAGCTGACGCAAGCTGCGGGGCACCCTCGCTGTTGCCCAATGGTCGAGCCATGGCAAGCCTTGCGGTTGCGGCGCCCCCTGCGTACGGTTGCCTATCTCCAGCAGCGTGGAGAATGCGGAAGCCCCGCCCAGATGGCGGTCCGCCCAAAGTGCGCAAGCGGAGTCCGAGGGTCGCCGCAATACAGCCCGGGCCATCATCGAAGCCCACAGCACGGCGATTACAGACAGCACGACGCTGATGCGAACGGGTCGGACCGCCAGGTGGACGGCCACGGCGAGCAGCATCACCCCGGCGGTACCCCACAATGCCAGGCGTGCCGCAGCGACGAATTCGCCCCGCCACATTCGACGTCGCACCGCCTCGAGCAGGGATTGCACCGTGGAATTAGCCATCGGCAAATCAGGGCAACGGCATGTACGTAGAGCCGGACGCGACCCACAACGCCGCCGCCAGCGCGGTCCCAATTGCGGTTCCGGCCATGACCGCAAAGTCCACGCGGCGCAGCCACCGACGCAAGAAGAGCCCGATCAACGGCAGCGCAGCGCTTCCGGCCAGCAACAGGAGCTCCGCGAGCACCACCAGCGTCAACGAAGCCGCGCTGGCGGACCACGCAAGCGCTACCACGGGCCACGAGAGCGAGATCAGCCCCAACCCTCCCTTTGCGCCCCGGCGCCACCCGTATAGCGCCCCTGCGCGTACGCTGAGCATTGCCAGCGCCATGCCGCGAACGAGCCACAGCGTTTTCAGCGCGTCTGCGGCGCCACGGGCTGCATCCGTCCCATGATCGAGCGCGAGGCGACTGCTGCCCACCCACCACAAGGCGACGGCGATTGCGAGCGCAAGGCCCGTCATCGCGGCCGGGAGATCGATTTGCGCTTCGATTGCATGATTCCCCCCGAGCGTCGCTTCGCGCCGCTCCCCCCCAGGGGGCCGAGCGCCTTGGGGCGGCTCGGCGGCGGTAGTGTGGTTCCCCCCGAGCGTCGCTTCGCGCCGCTCCCCCCCAGGGGGCCGAGCGCCTTGGGACGGCCCGGCGGCGCTCATGGCCGCGGTGCGGTCAGGAGGAGCCATTCCTTCCGTTCGGTCGTAACGTCCGCTGCATCACCCGGGTCGGACTCCCACAGCGCCGCCACGCGGTCCGCCTGCGTCCGCTCCATCGCCATGCGCGCCGGGGCATCACGACGTTGCTTGCCTCGCTCGGTGCGTATGATCGTGCTGTCACCGGGACCGAGGGCGGGAACGTCGTGAGCGAGGCCACCCGCGAGCAGCAGGCCACTTGGCCAGGCCGTCCGTCCCGCGTTCCGGACGTTGAGCAAAGCGTCGGGGCGCGCTTCGATTGCGATCACCCTTTCCAGTGGGACCATGCCCGAATAGCAAAGCGAGACCTGCCGAAAGAGGCGCGTATCGAAATCGGCAAACGCCAAACGTCCGCGGTCGGCATCGAAGTCGAAACGCATCGGCTGGCCCGGTTCGCACGTCCGCGCCGACGCGAGTTGTGGCAGCACCGGCACACGCGTGTGACCGCGAACGAGCCCCGGGAACAGTTGCCAAGCCTGGTACCGGGCGAACTGCGCACCCGACTCGCCTTCACTCCAAACGACGAGTTGCGTTGGCGGCTGCATGGCGTGCAACAGCACCAGGATCGCAACGGTTGCAAGCGCCGGCACCAGCAGCAGCACGGGCACGGACCGGACCAGCATGAGTGCCAATCCCGCAATGGCGAAATACGCGGCAACGAGTACGAGCACTCGATTCCAGGTGACGCGACCAGGTTGCGCGAGCTCGCGAATATTGACGAGCGAAATCGCCGGGGCGAAGCTCGTGGCCAGCGACGACTTCAGCATCTCCTTGGCATCCGCCAGCGTTGCTGCGCCCATGACGGCACGGCCACCGCACCCGCCCATGCCGTCCAGCACGTGGCGAACGCCGGGATCCGGGTTCAGCAACACGATGCGGCCGCATTCCGCGGCATGCGCGAGCAGCGCGCCGAGTTGCCGTCGGTCGAGTGCACCCAGCGTCGGCGCG
>Ga0207689_10000802_pt1 | contig 30304 bp, 27 predicted proteins | sample KBSMisM52_FD_184312 | JGI IMG/M metagenome (GOLD analysis project Ga0207689, IMG submission 184312) | Miscanthus rhizosphere microbial communities from Kellogg Biological Station, Michigan, USA - KBS Miscanthus M5-2 (SPAdes) (version 2) | ecosystem: Host-associated > Plants > Roots >...
CTGGCCGTCGGCGGCTGGACGTACGTGCTCTGGGGCATCTTCTTCCGCACCACCTTCGGCCTGCACGCCACCTGGCTCGTGAACTCGGCGACGCACCTCTGGGGCCGCCGCCGTTTCCAGACGCGGGACGACTCGACCAACAACTGGTGGGTGGCGATCCTCTCGTTCGGCGAGGGGTGGCACAACAACCACCACGCGCACCCGACCAGCGCCCGCCACGGCCTCGCGTGGTACGAGTTCGACCAGAACTGGATCTGCATCAGCCTGCTGAAGAAGCTTGGCTGGGCCTGGGACGTGAAGGTGGCCAAGTTGAAGCAGCCGGTTCCGCACGAAGAGAACGAGCGGATGATTCCCGAGGAAGCCACCGCCTAGGGCCCACCCGTCCTAGAATGGCGCCATGACCCGGCGCCAGAAGACCATCGCGTTCTTCGTCACGCTGTGCGTCCTGCTGGTGACGGCCGCGGTGTCGCTCAACGTCGGCTGGATCCTCATCAGCGGACGGCGCCTGGCCGCGCTCGTCTTCGGCATGGTGCTCTTCGGGCTCATCATCGCCGGGCTCATCGTCTACACGGTGTTCCTGGTGATGGAGATCAAGCGGAACGAAGAACACGACAGCTTCATCAACGCGGTCACCCACGAGCTCAAGACGCCAATCGCGTCGATCCGTCTCTACCTCGAGACGCTGCAGTCGCGCGACGTCAACGACGGGCAGCGCCGCGAGTTCTACAACATCATGCTGGCGGACGCCGACCGCCTGCACAACACGGTCAACCAGGTGCTCAAGGCCGGCGTCCTGCGCGAGAAGCCCGGAGAAACGGGCGCGCGCACGGCGGTGGTGGACGTGGCGGCGCTGGCGCGCGAGTGCGTGGAGCTGGCGCGGCTCCGGCATCACCTCCAGGCTGACGCCGTCGAGCTCGAGGTCCAGCAGACCGCCTCGTTGCTCGTGAAGGGCGACGCCGAGGAGCTGCGCACGGTGCTGGCCAACCTGCTCGACAACGCCGTCAAGTATTCGGGGCAGACGGTGCGGATCACCGTCGCCGTCGTCTCGCCGTCGCCGCAATCGATATGGGTCCGCGTGGTCGATCGAGGCGTCGGCATTCCCAAGCGCCAGCTCAAACGCATCTTCAACCGCTTCTATCGCGTCCAGCCGCTCGGTCTCAAGGCGGTGAAGGGCACCGGTCTCGGCCTCTACATCGTGCGGTCCATCGTCCGCGCGCACGGCGGCCGGGTGTTTGCCCACAGCGAAGGCGAAGGGCGTGGTGCCACCTTCACCCTGGAGCTGCCCCGCTTTGCCGGCAACGCCGACGCGGTTGCGCTGCAGCCGAAGTCCGCATGAGCCGCATCCTCGTCGTGGAGGACGAGCCGCACATCGCCGACGGGCTGCGCTTCAACCTCGAGGCAGAGGGGCACGAGGTGACGGTCACCGGCGACGGAGAGCAGGCCCTGGCGCTCCTGGTCGACGACCAGCGGCCCATGGACGTCGTCATCCTCGACGTCATGCTCCCCGGCAAGGATGGATTCGAGACGGCGGCGGAGCTGCGCGCCGCCGGGCAGTACGTGCCGATCCTCATGCTCACCGCGCGCGGCCGCGCCGACGACGTGCTGCGCGGGTTCGAGGCCGGCGCCGACGACTACCTGGCCAAGCCGTTCGAGCTGAACATTCTGCTGGCGCGCGTCAACGGCCTGCTCCGGCGCCGGCGGTGGAACGAGCAGGAGACGCCCGCGGCCGGCGAGACGCCGGCCGACTCCTACACCTTCGCCGAGCGCGTCCTGGACTTCGGCGCCATGGAGGTGCGCGCCCACGGGCGCTCGTTCCGCCTCACGCAGATGGAGAGCGACCTGCTGCGGTATCTCGTGCAGCACGCCGGCCAGGCCGTGTCGCGGGGCGCGATCCTCGAGAACGTGTGGGACCTGCACGGCAGCACCGACACGCGCGCGATCGACAACTTCATCGTTCGCCTCAGACGGTACATAGAGGACAAACCAGCATCCCCGCGTTTTCTCCTGACGGTTCGCGGCGTGGGGTACCGGTTCGTCCCCGAGGGGGCCGACTCCAGTACGTAGAGGCGGACCTTGAGGTCCGCCTGCAGGCGGGTCTAAAGACCCGCCTCTACGTACGACAGGACCCTGCCAGTACAATCGCGAGATGGCCAGTGAAACCATCGAGGCGCGAGGCCACCTGATCGACTCGGGGCTGCTGTCCGCGATCTTCGACAAGATCATCGAGCAGAGGGCGTCCTACGAAGTCCTGACGTTCAACATCGGGAAGACCAACGACGACGCCTCGCACATCCGCATGCGGATCACCGCGCCGGACAAGGCGGTCCTGGCCGAACTGATCCAGCAGCTGACGACATTCGGCGCCCACCTGGAGCGCGAGCGCGACGCGCTCGTGAAGCCGGCGGAAAAGGACCGCTGCGTCCCGGACGACTTCTACTCCACCACCAACCACCGCACGCAGGTGCGCGTCGGCGGCCAGTGGGTGGACGTCGACAAGCAGCGCATGGACGCCGTGATCGTCGTCACCGGCGACAAGGCCGAGTGCCGCAAGCTGCGCGACGTGAGGGCCGGCGAGCCGGTGATCTGCGGCCACGTCGGCATCCGCGTCACGCCGGAGTTCCGCGAGCGCGACCGCCACGGCTTCGCGTTCATGAGCAACGACGTCTCGTCGGAGCGCCGGGTCGAGGGCAGCGTGGCGCGCATCGCCGCGATGATGCGCGAGGTCAAGAAGGCTGGCGGCCGCATCGCGGTGGTGGCCGGCCCGGTGGTGGTGCATACCGGCGGCGTGGAGCACTTCGCCAGCATCATCCGCCGCGGGTTCGTGAACGTCGTACTGGCGGGGAACGCGCTGGCGGTTCACGACGTGGAGTTCGCGCTCTCGGGGACGTCGCTCGGCATCGACCTGATTCAGGGCGCGCCCGTCGAGCAGGGGCACCGCAACCACATGGCCGCCATCAACACGGTGAACCGGGCCGGGGGGCTGCGGCAGGCGGTCGAGAAGGGCGTGCTCACGTCGGGTGTGATGTACGAGTGCGTGAAATACGGCGTGGACTTCGTCCTGGCGGGCAGCATCCGCGACGACGGTCCGCTGCCCGACACGTTGATGGATCTCGTGGAGGCGCAGGAACGCTACGCCGCCGCGCTGTCCAACGTGCAGCTCGTGCTGATGCTGTCGTCGATGCTGCACAGCATCGGCGTGGGCAACATGCTGCCCTCCTGGGTACGTGTGGTGTGCGTGGACATCAACCCAGCCGTGGTGACCAAGTTGAGCGACCGCGGATCGTCGCAAACCGTTGGCGTGGTGACAGATGTCGGCCTGTTCCTGCACCGGCTGGCTGAAGCGTTACGGGACTGATTTGCTATCCTGAGCTCATGGCCAAGCGGGTCGTCCTCTTCCTCGTCACCAACATCGCGATCGTCCTCACCGTCTCGCTCATCCTGAACCTGCTGGGCGTGGGCCGCTACGCCGGGGCCAACGGCCTCGACATGCGCAGCCTGGTGATCTTCTGCTTCGTGTGGGGCATGGCGGGATCGATGATCTCGCTCGCCATCTCGCGCTGGATGGCCAAGCGCTCGACGGGCATGAAGCTCGTGAACGGCAGCACCGGCGATGCCACGGCCGACTGGCTCTATCGCACGGTGGAGGAGTTGACGCGCAAGGCGGAGCTGCCGATGCCCGAGGTGGGCATCTATCCCTCGGAGGAAGTGAACGCGTTCGCCACCGGCCCGAGCAAGAGCCGCAGCCTGGTGGCCGTGTCCAGCGGCCTCCTGCGATCGATGTCGCGTGACGAGGTGGAGGGCGTGCTCGCCCACGAGGTGAGCCACATCGCCAACGGCGACATGGTGACGATGGCGCTGCTCCAGGGCGTGGTCAACGCCTTCGTCATGATCCTGGCGCGAGTCATCGCCTACGCCCTTTCCAGCCGCGGTTCGCGCGACGATCGCGGCGGCGCGCCGAGCTACATGCTCGTGTGGATGCTGGAGCTGGTGCTCGGCGTCATCGGCATGATCGTCGTGGCCTGGTTCTCGCGCCAGCGCGAGTTCCGCGCCGACCACGGCGGCGCCACCCTGGCCGGCAAGGCCGACATGCTGGCGGCGCTGCGCCGGCTGGGCGCCAACCGCGGGCTCATCGACCCGCGCCACGAGGCGCTGGCCACCATGAAGATCAGCGGCAAGTGGAAGGGGCTCTTCTCCACGCACCCGCCGCTCGAACAGCGGATCGCGGTGCTCGAGCGCGCGCAGATCACGTAGGACGCGGCTTCAGCCGCGTCGACCGTGGCGGGGCTCAAGCCCCGCCCTACGTACATTAAGCTAGCGAGATGAGCTTCACCACGCTCGTCTCAACAGAGCAGCTCGCGGCGCATGCGGCCGAGTGGGCGCTCGTCGACTGCCGGTTCGACCTGGCGAACGAGAACTGGGGGCGCGAGCAGTACGCGGTGGGCCACGTGCCGGGCGCCGTCTACGCCAGCCTGAACGACGACCTGTCGGCGCCCCGCACGGGCACGAACGGTCGTCATCCGCTCCCCTCGCAGGACGCAATCGTCGCCACTGTGCAGCGTCTCGGCATCGACAACGGCACGCAGGTCGTCGTGTACGACCAGGACTCGGGCCTCTACGCGGGACGTTTGTGGTGGCTCCTGCGCTACGCCGGCCATGAGACCGTGGCGCTCCTCGACGGCGGGTTCGCCAAGTGGACCGCGGAAGGACGTCCGGTGCGTGCCGGCGTCGAAACGCGCCCGCGCTCGACCTTCCGGCCGGCGTTCGACGCGGGCATGCACGTGACCGTGGACGAAGTGGCACGGCGCGCCGCCGACGGCCGCACGCTGCTGGTGGACGCGCGCGGCGCCGATCGCTTCGAGGGGCGCGCCGAGACGATCGACAAAGTGGCGGGCCACATTCCGGGCGCCCAGAACCGGTTCTACCGCTCGAACCTCGGGCCCGACGGGACGATGCTGAGTGCGGACACCCTTCGCAGTGCGTTCACCGAGCTGCTCAACGGGCGCGCACCGAGCGAGGCGGTCATGTACTGCGGCTCGGGCGTGAGCGCCTGCCACAACCTGCTCGCCATGGAGCACGCCGGGCTGCACGGCAGCCCGCTCTACACGGGGTCGTGGTCGGAATGGTCGGCCGACCCGTCGAGGCCGATCGAGACTGGTCCGGCCAGGACCGATCGGGAGCGGTGATGAGCACCGCAGCGGAGACGGAGACCGCCGAGCCATCCGCCTGGTCCACCGTCAAGGAAGCCGTTCGCGGCTCGCACCAGGACTTTACCCAGGCGCCGATCGGCCGCGCGGTCGTGCTGCTGGCCGTGCCGATGGTGCTCGAAATGCTGATGGAATCGGTGTTCGTCCTGGCGGACACCTTCTTCGTCGGCCGGCTGGGTGCCAGCGCCGTCGCGACGGTGGGGCTGACCGAATCGCTGATGGTCATCGTGTACGCGCTCGCCGTCGGCCTGTCGATCGGAGCCGCGGCCACGGTGGCCCGCCGCATGGGCGAGCAGGACCCCGAGCGCGCGGCGCTGGCCGCGATGCAGGCCGTCGTGATGGGTCTGGGTGTCGCCGTCGTGATCGGCGTCATCGGGGTGGCGTTCGGCCCGCAACTGCTGGTGATGATGGGCGCCGACACCGACGTGCTGAAGATCGGCTCGACGTTTCCCCGGGTGATGGTCGGCGGCAGCGGGACGGTGCTGATGCTCTTTCTCGTCAACGCCGTGTTCCGCGGGGCCGGCGACGCGGCGATTGCGATGCGCGTGCTGTGGTTCGCCAACATCATCAACATCGTGCTCGGGCCGTGCCTGATCTTCGGGCTCGGGCCGTTCCCCGCGCTCGGCGTCACGGGCGCCGCCGTCGGCACGACGATCGGCCGCGGCTGCGGCGTGCTGTATCAGCTCTACCACCTCACGCGCAGCGCCGGCCGCCTGCGCGTGGCGCGGCGGCACCTGCGCCTGGACGGCGAGACGATGCGAGCGATCCTCCGCATCTCCGGCACGGCGACGTTTCAGAACTTCATCGCCACCGCGTCGTGGATGGGGATCGTCCGCATCATCTCCGCCTACGGCAGCGCCGCGCTCGCCGGCAACACCATCGGCATTCGTATCATCCTGTTCGCGCTGCTGCCGTCGTTTGGCGTGAGCAACGCCGCCGCCACGCTGGTCGGCCAGAACCTGGGTGCCGGCAAGCCCGATCGCGCGGAGGCCGCGGCCTGGACGGCCGGCCTCTACAACACGATCCTCCTCGGCGTCCTCAGCCTGAGCTTTCTGATCTTCGCGCCCTCGCTGATTGCAATCTTCACGAGCGACCCCGAAGTGGCCGGCTTCGGCGTGCGCTGCCTGCGGATCGTGGCGCTCGGCTTTGGCTTCTCGGGCTACGGCATGGTGCTCACGCAGGCGTTCAACGGTGCCGGCGACACCCGAACGCCCACGTGGATCAACCTGTGCTGCATGTGGCTATGGGAGATTCCCCTCGCCTGGTTTCTGGCAGGAGCTGCGGGCTTCGGCCCGACCGGGGCGTTCATTGCGGTAAGCATTGCGTTCATCACGCTGACGATCGTCAGTTCGTGGCTCTTTTCGAAAGGCCACTGGAAGACCCAGCGAGTCTAGGGAGGCTCCGCCTCGGACCGAATCACAGGAAGGCTCCGCCTCGCAGTGTTGAATGGCCCGCCCTCCGGGCGGGCGGTTCGCGTGGCGGAGCTCGACGAGCACCCGCCGACCGGCATCCACCGCCTCGAGCGTGTCGTAGCAGGGTTTCGAGCCGGCGCAGCTCGCATAGCCGATTTCGCTGTACAGCGAGACCACGGTCTGTTGGTCGACCACCCACGGCGCATCGGCGAGTTCGAGCGCGTGCCGCAGTTCGTGCCCCAGCAGCGCCACCCCCACGTCGGTGTCGGGATCCAGTTCGATGGTGACGCGAACGTAGCGGTAGCCGCCGGTCGTCGTGAGCAGCTGCGTGGACGCGGCGGTCTGGCCCGAAAGCCTGCCGCGGCTCACGTAGACGATCAGGTCCGAGGCGTCGAGCCGGTCGACGATGGCGCGAAAGGTGGGCGATTCATCGCGGCCGCGGAGCAGCGCGGCCGCCAGCCGAGCGTCCTCGGTGCGGAGAAAGGGGCCGATCCGCTCGGCGTGCACCGGCAAAGCCCCGGCGAGCAGCGAGAGTAGCAGCAGCAACGAAAGTCTGGCGTGGTTAATGGCGCCCATGACGAGTCTCCTGTTCGATGACGTCGTCGTGGACGCAGGTGGTGTATCGCTAACGCCCGCCCGGAGGGCGAGCAATTAGACACTGCGGCGGGGCTCGGTTCGGATTTACGTGGAGGCCGCCTGCCTGATGCGAGTGCAAACGCCGCACCACGCGCGGCCTCCGATGGAATTTCGATCGCCGGGGCGGTTTCTCGAAGAAATCAGCGAGACAGGATCGACACACCGGCCGCGGAGCCGACACGCGCGTACACAACGCTGTACGGCGCGCTCGCCATGGACACGTTTCTGTGGTGCAGGCTCGTGCAGCGTCAGTCCATGTCGGCTGGATCGGTCTCGGGCGCGTCCGTGTCCGGCTCGCCCGAACGGAGGCGGCCCCGCGCCTTCTCGGCCAGCCGCATGTAGCGCGTGCGGATCCGATCCAGCTCGTGCTCCTCCAGCTCCTCGAGGTCCAGCAGCGCGTTGTGCGCGCCCAGCGTCACCCGCAGGAGCTCGTCGAGCTTCACCTGCAGCGCCTCGGCGTCGCGGTTCTGCGTGCTCTGGATGAGAAACACCATCAGGAAGGTGATGATGGTGGTGGAGGTGTTGATCACCAGCTGCCAGGTGTCGCTGTACCTGAAGAACGGACCCGAGATCAGCCACGCCACAATCAGGCCCAACGCGACCATGAACGCCCAGGGCCGGCCGGTGGCGCGTGAGGTGGCCTTGGCACAGCGCGTGAACACAGAGCGCGATTTCGTCGGACGCACGGAACCTCCTAGCCGCGAAAGGTGAAGTACACCGCTCCCATCAAGCACACGCCCGCCCAGAGGAAGTTCATCGAGACGGGCTGCTTCATGTAGAACACGGCAAAGGGCACGAAGACGGTCAGCGTGATCACTTCCTGCAGAATCTTGAGCTGCGACAGCTGCAGCACGCCGAAGCCGATGCGGTTGGCCGGCACCTGCAGCAGGTACTCGAAGAGCGCGAGCCCCCAGCTGATGCCGACGGCGACGAGCAGCGGCGCCGCGCGCAGGTTGCGCAGGTGCGCATACCACGCGAAGGTCATGAAGACGTTGGAACAGACGAGGAGCAGGATCGATTGGGCGAGAGGAGACATCGCCACTGAGCGTAGCGCACCGCTGCCCGTAGAGGGCGGTCTTTAGACCGCCCTGCGAGGACGATATCTCGACCTACGCGTCGGCGTGCGCGAGGAGCGGCGTGACGGTGACCGTGAACCCGTGCTGGTTGGGCGCGGCGTACTGGCGGTGCGTCCGGATCCGCGAATACGGGATCTCGACGAGTGTGCTCTGCTCGCCCTCCGGGTGCGGCTGCACCTGGATCGTGACCTCCTGCGGCGCGGTCGTCAGCTGCCGTGCCGCATCGGCCGACGCGAAGCCGATGAGGGTCACCTCGCCGCTCGGCAGCTTGTGGGTCTCGTAGCTGCGAAAGACGCGGCGGGCAAACAGCGGAGCGCTCTCGAGCCCGGGTGAATAGGTGAACCCGTAGACGCCGCCGGGCAGCTGCTTGATGCCCGTGCCTTCTTCCTGGGTCGAAACAGGCCGCACCTGATGCGCGGCACGCAGGCCTTCCTGCTCGGGCGTATCGGGTGTGTCTGTGTAAACGACTCGACTCATGGAACGATTATATAGAACCAGGTCAGGCGTACTTCACCAATGTCTTGAAGCCGTAGTCCATATGGTGCTGCATGTGGCAATGCAGCAGGGACAACCCCGGGTTGTCCGCCAGGAACTCCACTTCCGCCGTGCCGTCGCGGGGCACTCGTATCGTGTCCTTCCAGACCCCTGACGTCGCCTTGCCTCCCACTTTGACCAGCTCGAACAGATGGCGGTGCAGGTGCAGCGGGTGGCCGTCCTCGTGGCCGCTGTGGAAAACCAGCCGGTACCGGCGCCCCTGCTTGACCACGAGCGGGTCGACCTTCGGCCACGACTGTTCGTTGACCACCCAGCGGTTGAAGGCGTGGCCCTCGTCAGCGAGCATGTGAAAACTGAGGTCGAACGTGTGTTCCACCGGGCGCGGCGCCGCCGGCGCCTGGTCTCCGAAGAGGGTGTAGTCCCATGGCGTGTTCGCAGGCGCCTTCCACTGCGGGTCGCCCTTCTGGTTCTCGTACTCGACAACGATGCCCAGGCCCTTGGCCCGTTCGTCGTCGCGCGGCGAGCCGAGGACCCAGACGCCTGGGTTGTTCATTTCCACCACCGCGTCCACGCGCTCCGCGACGACGAGCTGCAGCACGTCCACGGCCGCCGGATTGGGCACCGGGTTGCCATCGAGTGCAACCACCGTAAAGCGGTGTCCGGCGAGTGCCAGGTTGATGTCGCGCGTCGCGTCGGCGTTGAGGAAGCGGAACAGCACGCGCTGCCCTTGCTTCACGCGAACCGGTTCCCCGTGGCCGAGCGCCCGCTCGCCGAGTGACGCGCTCGCGTAATCCACGGTCCAGTCGTTCTGCGGATCGCCGCGGTGGAGGATCCGCGGCTCCCAGTGGCGGCTGGCGAGAAAGACTTCCTGATCGTAGCGGCCGGGATCGTGTTTGGGTTCGACGTACAGGAATCCGAACTGTCCGGTGTAGGCCCCCTTGGTGACGTCGTCCATCGCCATCGCGTGGGTGTGGTACCAGCGCGTGCCGGCGAGCGTCGGCACGAAGCTCACCTGCAGATGCCCATGGGGCGGGACGAATGGACTGCCCTGCTCCTCCGCGCCGTCGGTCGTCGCCGACAGCGGCAGTCCGTGCCAGTGCACGAGCTCCGGCGTATCGGTGTCATTGAAGATGTCGATCGTGACCTTCTTGCCTTCGCGGAGACGAAGCAGCGGCCCCGGCACTGTCCCGTTGTAACCAACGGTGCGAATGGTCTTGCCGGAGGCAAGCTCGAAGGACGTGGGCGCGATCCGCAGCGTGTGGTCGGCCTTCGGTGCCGCCCACGCCGCGGGCGGGGCGAGCAGGCTGTGTCCGGCGTGCGCGGCAACTGCGCCGGCGGTGAACAGGAATTGTCGACGGTTCATGGCGGCTCCGTTCGCACGGGAGTGCGATGGCCGTCATCCTATCTCTACATGGCGCCGCGATCTGCGATCGCGCGCAAACCGACAACGAGTCTCAGAATCGTGCGCTACACCTTCACGCCGATCGGGCAGGACACACCAGTGCCGCCCAAGCCGCAATACCCGTTGGGATTCTTGGCCAGATACTGCTGGTGATAGTCCTCGGCGTAGTAGAACGGCGGCGCCGGGGCGATTTCCGTGGTGATGCGGTCGTAGCCCGCCGCCGTGAGCCGGTCCTGGAACATCTCGCGCGACGCGACCGCCTTCTCGTGCTGCTCGTCGGACGACGTATAGATGGCCGAGCGGTACTGGGTGCCGACGTCGTTGCCCTGCTGCATGCCCTGCGTCGGGTCGTGGCTCTCCCAGAACACCTTCAGCATCTCGTCGTAGCTCGTGACCTTGGGATCGAAGACCACCAGCACCACCTCGGTGTGCCCGGTCATGCCGGAGCACACCTCTCGATAGGTGGGGTTCGGAGTGTAGCCGCCGGCATACCCCACGGCGGTGGTGTAGACGCCCGGCGCCTGCCAGAACTTCCGCTCGGCACCCCAGAAGCAGCCCAGGCCGAAGACCGCCTGCTCGAGCCCGGCGGGAAACGGGGGCGCAATCGGGTGTGCGTTGACGAAGTGGCTGGCGGGTACCGGCATCACGTTGCTGCGGCCGGGAAGCGCCTGTTCGGGGCGAGGAAGACGAAGGGCTGTAGCCATAGATGACCGTTTGATTCTACTTGTGACACTCTGGTTTCAGAGCCCGACAGTCGTGAGCCCTGAGCCGAGCCATTTCTCCTTCATCGCCGATCGCGGCGACGCTGGCCGCCGGCTCGACCAGGTGCTCGTCCGCCGCGTCACGAACGTCTCGCGACTGTCCCGCACGATGGCGCAGCGATGGATCGAAAACGGCGCCGTCGAGATTGAAGCTCGTGTCGTGACCAGGCCGTCGGCCACCGTCATCGAAGGCGCGGCCATCCAGGTGACGCTGCCGGGCGACGCGCCGCTCCGGACCCGCCCGGCGGCCGAGCCCGCATCGGTGAACGTGGTCTACGAGGACGACCATCTGCTGGTCATCGACAAACCCGCTGGCGTGGTGGCCCACCCCACCTACAAGCAGACGTCGGGGACGGTGCTCAACGGGCTGTTGTGGCACCTCCGCGACCGCGGTTCGATCACGCCAGGGATCTTGACCAGGCTGGACAAGGACACCTCCGGGCTGATGGTCGTGGCGCTCTCGCCGGGTGTGCACGCCGCCATGCAGCGGGACGCGGCCGCGGGACGACTGCGCAAGGAGTATCTGGCAGCGGTGACCGTCACGCCGAATCCGCCCATCGGGACGATCACGCTGGCGCTCGGCCGCGATCCGCGGGACCGGCGTCGTGTCGTGCCGTCGCCTGACGGCGCGCCGAGCGAAACACGCTATGAGGTGCTCTCCTCGTCGCCGCGCGGCGCCTTGGTCCGCTGCGAGCTGGTGACCGGGCGCACCCACCAGATCCGGGTCCACCTGTCGGCGCGCGGATGGCCGATCGTCGGCGACCGCGTGTACGGAACGGCCGACGATCGCATCGGCCGGCAGGCGCTGCACGCCTGGCGCGTGACGATGCCCCACCCGGTCACGGGCGTGAACGTGTCCTTCGAGGCGCCGCTGCCGCCCGACATGGCAGAGTGGGCGAATTGGGCAGAGTAGGATTTTTCCCCACCTGACCCACCTGGCCTACCTGACCCACCCGACCTCAAGTCAGCTACGATCGCGGGTGATGCGCTACTCGAGGCGTCAGTTCATCGGCGGCGCGCTCGGGACCGCCGTCGCCTGGCCCGCGCTCGTGACCGCGGCCAGGCAGAGCTCCGATCCGCCGCCCGTCTTCCGGCACGGCGTGGCGAGCGGCGACCCGCTGACCGATCGCGTGATGCTCTGGACACGGGCAACGCCGCGGATCGAGACAACGTCGGCGGTGCCGGTGCGCTGGATCGTGGCCGACGACGAGCGGCTCCAACGCGTGGTGGCCAGCGACACGGTGGAGACGTCGAGCGCGCGCGACTTCACGGTGAAGATCGACGCCGGCGGGCTGCGGCCCGGCCGCACCTACTACTACGCCTTCGAAGCCGGCGGCGAGCGCTCGCCCGTCGGCCGCACGAAGACGCTGCCGCAGGACGATGTGTCCCGCGTGCGCCTGGCGTCGATCTCGTGCTCCAACTACCCGGCCGGCTACTTCAACGTGTATCGCTGCGTCGCCAACCGTGACGACCTCGATGCGGTGGTGCACCTGGGCGACTACATCTACGAGTTCGCCAACGGCGTCTACGGCGACGGGTCCGGATCGGGCCGCGTGCCGACGCCGGCGGGCGAGGTCTCCACCCTTGCCGGCTACCGTCTGCGCTACGCCACGTATCGCAGCGACGTGGACCTGCAGGCCGCGCACGCGACGCATCCCTTCATCGCTGTCTGGGACGATCACGAGGTGATCAACGACTGGTGGCGCGGCGGTGCCGCGGGCCACCGGGCGGGCAGCGGCGACTGGGCCACCCGCCTGGCCGCGGGGCTGCAGGCCTACCGCGAGTGGATGCCGGTGCGCGAGACGAACGCCGGCACCTTTCATCTGTATCGCGGCTTCCGGTTCGGCCGGCTCGCCGACCTGCTGATGCTCGACACCCGGAGCTTCCGCGACCAGCAGGTGTCCGGGCGCGACGCCGCGGCACTGGCGGACCCATCGCGCACGCTCATGGGCAAGGCGCAGGAGGAGTGGCTGTTCGCCGGCCTGCAGCGGTCGCAGCGCGAGAGCACCGCGTGGCGCCTCATCGGCCAGCAGACGATGTTCTCCCCCATTTCGCCGCGGGGCGTGCCGCCGCAGAACACCGACGTGTGGGACGGCTATCCCGCGGCGCGCGCCCGGGTCTTCGACGCGATCGAGAAGGGCAAGCTGTCGAACGTGGCCATCCTCACCGGCGACATCCACAGCTCGTGGGCGTTCGACGTCCCGCGCAGCCCGTTGCGCGGCTACTCGGGAACGACCGGTGAGGGGTCGCTGGCGGTCGAGCTCGTCACGCCGGCCATCAGCTCGCCGCCGCTCTACGCCAGCGCCTCGCTGCGCGATGCCACAGCGCTGCTGCAGCTCTTTGCACCGCACCTCAAGTTCGTGGAGGGAGAGCATCGCGGCTACGTGCTGCTCGACGTCACCAAGCGCCGGCTGCAGTCCGAGTGGTATCACGTGCCCACGGTGGACACGCGCTCGGCCGCCGAGTCGCGCTTCGCGGCCTACGTGTGCGAAGCGGGATCTTCCCGTCTCGTCAAAGCGTGAGCACGATCAGCCGGCGGCGGTTCATCTACGGCGCCGGCGCGTCTCTGGCGGCGTGGCCCGTGCTCGTGGGGGCCCAGACGCCCGACGACGGCCGCCGCGTGTTTCGTCATGGGGTCGCCAGCGGCGATCCGCTGGCCGATCGCGTAATCCTCTGGACCCGGGCCACGCCGGCCGCCGGCAGCACCGGGGCGCCCCTCTCCGTCCGGTGGCGCATCGCCGACGACGAACGGCTCACGCGCGTGGTGGCACAAGGCACGGCCACGGCGCGCCCCGACCGCGACTTCACGGTGAAGGTGGACGCGGCGGGGCTGCGGCCGGGCGCCACCTATTACTACGGGTTCGACGCCGCGGGGGAGCAATCGCCGGTGGGCCGCACGCGCACGCTGCCGGCGCGCGGCGCCTCGCGCCTGCGGCTCGCCATCGTGTCCTGCGCGGATTTCGAGAAGGGGTATTTCAACGCCTACCGCAACATCGCCGCGCGGCAGGACCTCGACGCCGTGCTCTTTCTCGGCGACTACATCTACGAGTACTCCACCACCACGCCGGGAATCGCGCGTGTGGCGGGTCGAGTGCCGGCGCCGGCGACCGAGTGCGTCAGCCTCGACGACTACCGCCTGCGTTATGCCAGCCACCATCTTGATCCCGACCTGACGGCGCTGCACGCCACCCACCCGTGCATTGCCGTGTGGGACGACCACGAGAGCGCCAACGACTCGTGGCGCGACGGAGCGCTGCGGCACGAGGCGGAACAGGGGCCGTGGGCGGCGCGCAAGGCCGCGGCGCGGCAGGCGTTCGACGAGTGGCTGCCGCTGCGCGAGTCGCCGCGCATGTATCGCCAGTTCGGATTCGGCGGGCTGGCCGACGTGATGATGCTCGACGGACGCTCCTATCGCGACCAGCAGGTGCTCGCCGCCGACTACCCCGCGCTCACCGATCCAAAGCGATCGATGCTCGGCGCCGAGCAGGAAGCCTGGCTCTACGAGCGGTTGCGCCGGTCGTCGCGGGACGGGACGGCGTGGCGGCTCCTCGGCCAGCAGGTGATTTTCGCGCCCTTCGTCCCGCAGGTCGGATCGGCGCTCGAAGTGGACAACTGGGAGGGCTATCCGGCCGCGCGGGCGCGGTTTTTCGACTGCGTCGAGCGCGACCGCATTCCCGACGTGGCGGTGCTGACCGGCGACATCCACAGTTCGTGGGCGCTCGACCTGCCGCGCAGCCCGCTCTCGGGATACGACGCCGCCACCGGGCGCGGGTCGCTGGCGGTGGAGATCATCACGCCGGCCGTGACGTCGCCGCCGTTCTTCTCCCGGGCCGGCGCCCGGGAGCGCGCCCGATCGTTCCCCAGCGCCTCGCCGCACATGCGTTACATGGACGGCGACCGCCACGGGTACGTCACGCTCGACATCACGCGCGAGCGGCTTCTCGCCGACTGGTATCACGTGCGCACGATCACCGAGCGCACGGCCGACGAGTCGAAGGCGGCGAGCTTCGTCTGCGAGCGCGGCTCCGCGCATCTCGTGCCTTCGTAGAGGCGGACCTTCAGGTCCGCCTGCAGGCGAGGCTGAAGCCTCGCCTCTACGAACCGGCCACGAACAACGCGAGCTGAGCGACGGCGTCGCGCATCAGCAGAATCCCGGACGGCACGAGCAGCGTGGCGCTGGCGATGATCACCGCGTCCAAAGCGCTCCGCAGCCGTGACAGGTGGAGCCAGCGCCGCACGAGCGCGAGCATCGGAATGCCGAGGAACGCGGGCGAGGCGAGCGCCAGCCACCCCACGATCGCTCCGGGGACGCCTCGCACGGCATACCCGACCGACACGATGTAGAGCCCGACCGGGCCGGGCGAGGATCGGCCGAAGAGCACCGCGCGACTGAGGTCGTCGTCGCTCATCACCCGATAGGTGACGACGAGATCCTGTCGAATCTGCGGCAGGGCCCCCACGCCGCTGAACGACGTCACCGAGGCCTTGAGCAGCAGCGCGTAGAGGAGCAGCAGGCTCACGACGCCGTCCTTGGCGGAGTGAGCATTCCCCAAATCGCAAGGACGAGCAGCACCCGGACCGGCGTGGCGCCCGAAAAATACAGCGCCGCCGCCAGCGCTACGGACGTGAGCGTCCATCCCACGCGCGCGCCGCGGACATACGGGCGGACGAGCGACCAGGCATTGGCGAGCACGAGTCCCCCCGCCACGAGCGTCGCGACGGTGAGCGCCACGCGCACGCTTCGCCAGCGATCGACGCTCGCCGCCGCGGCCGTGAGGATCGTCACGATCACCGAGCCGGGCAGCGATCCGCCAATGACAGCCACGGCCGCGCCCACGATGCGGTGGTACGACCAGCCGAGCGCCGCGAGATACGCGAGCACGTTCGTGCCCGGCGTGAAGCGCGAGACGGCGAAGAGCGTTCCGTGCTCCAGGTCGTCGAGCCAGCCGCGCTTCTCGAGCGTGCGCCGCAGCAGCTCGATCGACGCCATGCCGCTGCCGATGGTCTTGTTGGCGTCGCGCGTCACCAGCCACGCCAGCGTCCCGAGCGGCGGCTTCGACGGCGTCAGCGGCGCCGCGTCACGCACGGCAGCGCGCGTTCACGAGATTGGGATGACGGCGGGCGAACTGCAGCAGCGGCTCGTGCGGCATCCGCCCGTAGGCGTCGGTGCCGCTGAAGCTCCAGGGCCACGCACCGGCATAGCCGTGCTCGAGCGCGAACTCGAGGTACTCGTCGAGCGTCCGCGGTGGCGGCACGGCGCCTGGCGGCGACTGCCGTGGAGCGTCGCCGGGGAATTCGCCGATCAGCACCTGGCGCGACACGCCGAGCCCCGACGGCGGCAGGCCGTAGAGATCGACGTCGCGCTCCGGATGCTTCGTGTCCGGATAGGTGTGCACCTGGAGCAGGTCGAGCCCGAGCGCCGGATCTTCCCAGGCCCACAGGTTGCGCACGCGCGCGCCGCCGAGCGTGGACAGCGCGCCGCTGTGCGCGTGCACCAGGTCGCTCAGCCGCGTGACGAGGTCGGCCATCACTTCGAACGGCAGCGGCGACGCCACGTGGCGGCTGACGTCGGCTTCCCACTCGTCGATGACGAAGTCGGGCTCGTTCATGAACTCGTAGGCGCCCACCGCCGCGGCGAGGTCGCCGCGGTCGCCCGACGGGCTGTAGCGCCGCACCAGCGGCTCGAGCACCCGCGCGAACAGCGCGCGGCGGCCGCCTTCGGTGCCGAGCACGTGCGCGCGCCCGCGCGGCAGCCGCGCCTCGACCGCGCCGCCGGTCACCGGATCGGCCAGCGTGGTGCGCACGCCGCTGAACATCCATGGATGATCGAGCAGCACGAGGTCGAGGGCGATGGCGCGCGACAGGGCGATCTCGAGCGCCGCGTCGAGATCGGCGAAGAAGTGGGGGTCGAGGCCGGCCGGGAGGTCGCGGTCGTCGTAGACGATGCCGGCGCGGCCGTCGCAGAACACGAACCAGCGGACGACGTTGAGCCCCAGGCCGGCCATGTCGTCGAAGTCGCGCTCGACGGCGGCGCGCCGCGTCGACACCCCCAGGTGCGAACCCCACACGTTGGCGCCGAAGTCGAGCCCGTAGAAGACCGTGTTGCCGTCCGTCGACCACGGGTAATTGCACCCGTGAGCGAACTGGTAAGTGGTCACTTCGCCTGAATCGACTCCAGGTACTTCCGCGCCAGCGTCGATTCCGGGCCTTTGTAGGCGGTGACGTAGCGGCGCATCTTGTTCACGTCTTCCACCGAGGCCACCTGGCCCCCCTGCACGATCTCGTACTGGCTGACGATGGCCGCGAGCAGCAGCCCCTGGTCTGCCGGATGGCGCGACAGGAAGGCATCGAGAATCGGCATGGCTTCCGCGTAGCGGGTGGTCATCACGTAGGCCATGCCCAGACGCCGGGCGATGTCGTCGTTGGCGGGCTGGGCCGCGTAGGCCGGCTTGAGGATGTCGACCGCGGCATCGGGGATCCCGTCGCGCAGGCGCGCGTCCGCCACCATCGCGTAGAACGCCGTTGGCCGCGGCTCGGAGCCCATCGACTGCTGCCACACGCCGGCGGCGTCGCGATCGCGACCGACCGACGCGTAGGCGGCGCCGAGGAAGAACGCGGCGGGAAAGAAGTCGCGCCGTGGACCCGTCGCGAGGTTCAGCTGCGTCGCCGCCTGATCCAGCTGTCCCTTGGAGTAGAGGTCCACGCCGCGCAGGAACGCGGCCGCGGTCTGGTCGCCGGCGCTGAGCGCCTCGAGGGCGGCGGCGCCGTAACGTCCCGCGCGCGCCTCCACCATGGCGTCCTTGAGCGTGGCCGATCGCTTCTCCACCACATCCAGCATCGGGCCCAGCAGGTCGCGCGCCATCACCGCGTCGCGGTCGAACTTCGGCAGCGTGGACGCGAACGCCTTGGCGGCCGCCGCCCGCTCCGCGTAGGACACCGTCGTGGGCGCGGCCGGCCGATCGAGAATGAACGGGCGCGTCAGCACGCCCACGGCCTGGCCCTCGCGCGTGATCCGCGCGCGCGCCACGTAGCGCCCGGGCGGCAGCGCGCGCACCGGCACGAGACCGACCGCCACGCGCCACGTCGGCCTGGTGCCGGTCACCAGTTGCGCGGTGGTGCTGGCCAGCGCGGCCCCGTCGGGATCCTCCACGACGTCGATCGTGACCGACGCCTTGTCGAAGGTGGTCGCCGCGGTCGAATACAGCTCCATGTGCCCGGCGAGCATGTCGGTCGTGACATGCGGTTCCAGACCCGCGCGCAGGGCCTTCCCCGCATCGGGCGCGGGCCCGACGATGAGGTCGCCGAGCGCCAGCGTCTCGCCGGCCATCTTCCAGGCGTTCACCTCGCGCACGACGCTGCCGCGGCGCCCCGCCGAATCGACGACGCCGAAACGCAGCGTGTAGATCCCGGGCTCGACGATGACGCCGCCCAGGAAGTCCAGCGGTTCGTTGCCGCTCGTGCCGGCGGGCTCGAGCGTCCGCTTCTCGAGGTAGTTGCCGGCGATGCGGTTGTCGTCGGTGACGAGCAGGTACCCGACGGTGAAGTCGGCCTTGGCGGCGCCGGGCTGCCCCACCTGCGCCGACACCATCAGGCGCACCTTGTCGCTCGCCGGGTCGTGATGCGCGAACGTGGTGACGCGCAGCGGCAGCCCCGACACCGCGAACGGCGACAGCAGCGCGTCGCGCAGGCTGTCGTTGGGCGACTTCGGCGCGTTCGCCGTGGGTGACAGGACGAACGCCTGCCGGGAGCGGATCGAGACACCACGGCGCCGCACCTCCACGTCGATGCGGTGGCGATCTCCTTCGCTGTCCTTCGGCCGCTGTTCGACGCCGAGCAGGTAGTAGGCCGAGATCTCCGAGCTGAGGCGCTCGAAGATCGGGTCGCCGGTGCCGGCGATGTAGAAGAGCGCGCCCATCGACATCGTGGCCAGCCCCTCGAGCCCCTGCATCTGGAGGCGGCGGTCCTGGGTTTCGGTCGGCGGCGATTCGCCGATGGTGACGTCGCCGCGCTGGAGATCGAGCGCCATCACGTTGATCGAGGTGCGCGCGGCGCCGGCCAGCGTCACCAGCCGCCGCAGCTCGTTCTGATCCTCCAGCGCGAGCCCCTCGGACAGCAGGATGAGGGACTTGTGCCCGTCCACCGTGGTCAACTGGCGGAGGATGGTCGAGAGCCCGGCCACCGATTCCTCGGTTTCCTCGCGCACGCGGCGGGTGATCTCGCTGGCTTCGGTGACGATGTCGCGCTCGCACTGCGCGCGCTGCATCGGATCGGAGCCGCGGCATTCGCGGATGGCCACCGTGGCGAGCACGAGCTGATCGCGCCGGTTGGCGATGGCCAGCGCTTCGGTGACACCGATGTTGTGCTGCCCCGCGATCGCGCGCGGATGCTGTCCGATCAGCCCTTGCATGGCGAGCCGGAGGCGCAGCTTGTCGGTGGTGAAGTTGACGCGGGGCCCGGGCTCGGGGAAGACGATGAAGGCGACCTGGTCGAGCGGACTGAGTTTGTCGAGAAAGCGCGAGGCCGCGGCCATGATCGGGCGGATGGCGCCCGGCCGGATGTGCATCTGATCGACGGCGATGACGATCTGGCGGCCGTTGGACGGCGTGAGATTGCTCGTGTAGAAGGTCTCGCTCTTGTCGGCGACCACTTTCTTCGCGGCTTCGAGGTCGACCTTCACGAGCTCGGCCGACACCACGCGGCGCTGCTCGCCGTCGATCTTCACCGAGAACTCGGCAGCGCCCAGGTCCGCAACCGGGTTGCCGCGGCCGTCCACGACGCCGACGTCAACCGTGATCAGGTCGACCCCGGATCGGAAGGTGGGGCCCTGCGCCGCGGGCGGCGGCGCCGGCTCCTGCGCGATCACGATCGACGCTCCGCACGCCATCACAACGGCGAGCGCAGCGAACAGCCCGTGCCTCCGCGTTTTCATGGGGGCGATCCTAGAACAATGGGAGCTAGGGGGCTATGGAGCTAGGGGGCTTGGGAGGAGCTGGGCACACAGGGGCCGACCCAGCCCCCCAGCCCCTGTGCCCCCCAGCCCACTTGACACGTCTCTGACAGGGAGTAAGATGCGCCAATCATGGACGAATTGAAGACTGCTTCGATGTCGGCCACCGAGGCGCTGCTGCTCGATCTGATGGGCGACGGCGAGCGGTTCGGCCTTGAACTGGTGGCCACGTCAGACGGCCGCATCAAGCGCGGATCGGTCTACGTGACGTTGACGCGGATGGAAGCCAAGGGCTTCGTGGAGTCGCGACAGGAAGAGCGGCCCGCGGGCGCAATTGGGCTGCCGCGCCGTCTGTACAAGGCCACCCCCTACGGCGCCACCGTGCGGCAGGCCTATCAATCGCTGCGGCAGGCCATCAGCCTGCGGCCCGCCGAGGCACGGTGATGGCCCGCGCACCTCGACCGCCGACCGTGCGGGGCCGCTGGATGGCGGCCGCGTCGCGGCGTCTGTTCTCGGCGGAGTCGTTCTCGCTGCTCGTGGAGCCGGCGATTGCCGATCTCCAGATCGAGAACAGCGGACGGATCGCCGAGCGCTTCGACGCCTACCGCACGGTGTGGGTCGGCATGGCCGCCGCGTGCGACGACGGCGTCGCGCGCCGGGCCCGCGCCTTCGTGCGGGACAACGAGCTGGTGACGCTGGCGGCGCTGGTGCTGCTGCACGCAGCGCACTCGCTGTGGATGGTGGTGCTGCTGCTCGGGCTGGACGGGCGCGTCCATCTGAAACGCCTCATTTCGGCCGGCCTCTCCGAGCTCCCGACACCCGGCGTGCTGGCCGTCGCGAGCGTGGTGGCGCTCTACGCGGGCCGCGCGCTCGTCATGCGCCTGCTCGCGACGCGCGCGGCGTCGCCCGGCTGCAGCGTCGTACGAGTGCTCGAATGATCGGCGCCTCACGCAACGGCGGCGGCCGCGGGCTCGAGGCTCGCGGGCTGATCAAGCGCTACAACGCGGTGGCCGTCGTGCGTGAGGTCGACGTGGTCGTGCGGCCCGGAGAAGTGATCGGCTATCTCGGGCCCAACGGATCGGGCAAGACGACGACGGTGCGCATGCTGACCGGCCTCACGGAACCAAGCGACGGCACCGTGGTGCACGATGGCCGGAACATCTACGGCGATCTCGTCGCCTTCCGGCGCCGGCTCGGATACGTGCCCGAAGAGGCGCATCTCTATCCCTTCCTGTCCGGCCGCGAGTATCTGGAGCTCGTCGGACGCCTGCGGGAACTGCCGGTGACGCTGCTCGAGAAGAAGATCATGAGCCTGCTCGACCTGTTCGGCATCCTGAGCGCCGCCGACCAGCCGATCAGCGGCTACTCGAAAGGCATGAAGCAGAAGATCCTCATCAGCGCCGCGCTGCTGCACGACCCCGACCTGCTGATTCTCGACGAGCCCGAATCGGGGCTCGACGTCACCGCCGTCCTCGTGCTGCGGAGCCTCATCACCGAGCTCGCGCGCCGCGGCAAAGCGATCCTCTACAGCTCGCACATCATGGAATCGGTGGAGCGCGTGTGCTCGCGGGTGATGGTGCTGCACCGCGGCGCCGTCGTGGCGGACGACTCCAGCGCCAATCTGCGGACCCTCCTGTCGCGCGACTCGCTCGAGGCGGTGTTTGCCGAGCTGGTCGTGCAGGACAACCCGGCCCGGACCGCGTCGGACATCGCCGACGTGGCGGCCATGCGCGCCTGAACTGAAGTTGCCATGGCGTCCGAGGCGCGGCGGCTCCTCACTGCCCATTTCCTGCGGCGGCTGGTCGACGACGACCTGATCTCTCCCAACGCCGATCGTCACGAGAGCCTGGCCATGATCTGCGGCTGCCTGGCCTCGATGGGGCTGTTCGTCTCGGTGCTCGTGTCGATGAAGTACCTGTTCAACCCCTATCAGACGCCGGGCGCGACGGCGATCTCGGCGCTCTTCGATCGCTTCCTGTTCGTGTCGGCGTCGATGACCGCCACCGCGCTGGTGACGCTGCTGGCGTGGGACGGGCTGGCGGTCGACGCTCGCGACGCGTCGGTGCTCGGCGCGATGCCGATCCGCACCCGGACGATCGTCGGGGCGAAGTTCGGCGCGCTGGTGCGCTTTGCCGCGATGTTCGCCGGCGCACTGAACGTGTCGTCGTGCGTCATCGCGCCGGCGTTGATGGTGTCGAAGCTGCCGATCAGGGCCTGGCAGCTTCCCCTGCTGATCCTCGCCCAGGCCGTCACCGTGGCGATGGCGGCCGCTTTCGGCTTCTTCGCCGTGCTCGCAATCCGCGGCCTGCTGCACGCGGCGCTCGGCCGCGCGCTCTTTGCCCGGGTGTCGGCGCTGGTGCAGGCGACGCTGCTCGTCGCGGTCGCCTGCGCGTTCCTGCTGCTGCCGGTCGTGGTCTCGCGCATGAACCGGGTCTGGCTCGAGCCGCAGTCGCGCGCCGCGCTCATGGCGCCGCCGCTGTGGTTCGTCGGACTGCAGGAGATGGCCATCGGCCACATCATCGCGGACCTTCCCCGCCGGCAGATGCCGCCGCGAATCCGCGAGGGCGAAGCGCGGGCGACGCGGCTCTACGCCGGCGCCCGCACGCTCTTCCCCGATCTCGCGCTCAAGGCCCTCGTCAAGCTCACGGCCGTCACCGTGATGGCGGTTCTGCTCTTCGCCTGGAACAACCGGCGCATGGTGCCGCCGCCACCGGCGACGGCCACGGCCGGCTGGATCCGGCGCGGCATCGGCGCGGCCGCGCGTGTGGTCATCCGCCAGCCCGTAACCCAGGCGAGCTTCTTCTTCGCGCTGCAGACGCTGCTGCGGAGCGCGCAACACCGGCTGACGCTGGCGGCGTCGCTGGCGTTCGGGCTGACGGCGAGCGTCTTTGCCGTCGCGGTGGGCAGCGCCACGCGCGCGTCCGACAGCGTGCCGATGACGGCCGGTGTGCTCGCGGTGCAGCCGGTGCTGCTGACGGCGCTCCTCATCGGGTTCCGCCACGCGGTGCGCGTGCCCGCCGAGCTCGCAGCCAACTGGGCGGTGCAGGTGGCGTGGGCCGGCGATACGCGGCCGCACATCGCGGGTGCCAAGGTCGCCGGCGCCCTGCTCTTCGTGGTGGGCCCGGTGCTCGCGCTGCTGCCGTTCTACGCGGTCGTCTTCACCCTGGCCGATGCTCTGGCCATCGCGCTCTGCGGGCTTGCCGCCGGAGCAGTGATTCTCGAAACACTCTTCATGAGCTATCGCAAGATGCCGTTCGCGTGCGGCTACCTGCCGGGCGATCTCAAGACGATCCTGCCGATCGCCTTCGCGGCCTTCGTGTTCTTCACCTACCAGTTCGCCCACATCGAGCTGGCGGCCCTGCGATCCGGCGCGGCGCCCACCTTTGCTCTCGTGCTCGTCGGGATCTTCCTCGGCCTGCGCTCCATCGACGCCTTCCGGCGCCGCACGCCGCGGGCCTTCGAGTTCGATGAGATGCCGGAGCCCCCAACTCAACGCCTCGGCCTTAGTTGAACCTGGAGGCGGAGAGGGCGGAGAGGGGAGAGGGCGGAGAGGGTTTGGGCGGAGTGGGCCCACGTGGGCCATTCCAGGCGACTCTTCCGCTCAAGTCTTTGCTTCTAATGGTGTTAGGGCTGACACATCGGTACCGTAACACCCCAGTGCTATGATCCACGACCCGGGTATCCCCAGGGTCGGTCGTCATGGATCAGCCACTTCAAAATGCATCGGTCGTCGAGCCACCAGAGGGCGAGAGCACGCCCGTTCCGATCAATCTGAAGGACTCGGCGCTCTACATCAACCGGGAGCTGAGCTGGCTCGAGTTCAACCAGCGCGTGCTCGCGCAGGCGCAGGACCAGCGCCACCCGCTGCTCGAGCGGGTGAAGTTCCTGGCGATCACCGGGACCAACCTCGACGAGTTCTTCATGATCCGCGTGGCCACCACGATGCGCCGGTTCCGGGCCGGCGTCGAAGACGTGGCGCCCGACGGCTACACCACGGGCCAGCAGCTCGAAGCGATGCGCTCGTGCGCGCACGTGATGCTCGAGGCCGTGGCCTCCACGTGGACGACACTTCGCGAGCTGCTCGAGCACGAGCAGATCCGACTGCTCGATCCGCACCGGTGGACGCCGGAGGTCCACGAATACCTGAACGGCTATTTCTCGCGCGACATCTGCCCGGTGCTCACCCCGCTGGCGTTCGACCCCGGGCACCCGTTCCCGTTCATCTCGAACTTGAGCAAGAACTTCGCGGTGGTGGTGCGTCACGGCGGGCGCATCAAGTTCGCGCGCGTCAAGGTGCCCGACGTGCTGCCGCGATTCGTGCCGCTCCCCGAGTCGCTGGGCTATGGGTCGCACACGTTCGTGTTCCTCGAAGACGTCGTGCGCGCCAACATCCACGAGCTGTTTCCCGGCACGCAGGTGCACGGGGCGCATCTGTTCCGCATCGTGCGCGACGCGGACCTCGAGATCGAGGACGAAGAGGACGCCGAGGATCTGCTGGAATTCGTCGACCGCAGCCTGCGCCAGCTCCGGCGCGGCCCCATTTCGCTGCTGCAGGTCGAAGCGAACATGCCGGCACGCGTGCTCGACATCCTGGTGGAGAATTTCGGCGTCGACGACGCCGTCGTGGTGCGCTCCACCGAGCGCCTCGGGTTCGGCGACTGGCACGAGCTGGCGCGCGTCCATCGCCCCGACCTCAAGGACCCGCCGTTCTCGGCCAAGAGCCTGTGGCGCGCGGACGAGGATCCCGAGGCGATCTTCGATCTGATCCGCTACCAGGACCTGCTGGTGCACCACCCGTTCGAGTCGTTCGCCACGGTGGAAACGTTCCTCCGTGCCGCTGTGCGCGACCGCCAGGTGATCGCGATCAAGATGACGCTCTACCGCATCGGCGCCGACTCGCCGCTCATTCCGCTGCTCATCGAGGCGGCAGAGGACGGCAAGCAGGTGGCCGTGCTGGTGGAGCTCAAGGCGCGGTTCGACGAGCGCAACAACATCCGCTGGGCGCGGCGGCTGGAAGCGCACGGCATCCACGTGGTGTACGGCTTCGCCGGCCTGAAGACGCACGCGAAGCTGTGTCTGGTGATCCGGCAGGAGACGGCCGGCGTGCAGCGCTACGTCCACACGTCCACCGGCAACTACAACCCGGTGACGGCGAAGGTCTACACCGACCTCGGGTTCTTCACCGCCGACCCCGACGTCGTGGCAGACGTCACCGAGATCTTCAATTACCTGACCGGCTACTCGAACCAGCGCGAATACCGCAGCCTGGTGGTGGCGCCGATGCAGCTCCGCACGCGCATCCGCGAGCTGATCCGGCGCGAGGCCGAGCACGCACGCGCGGGCCGCCCCGCGCAGATCATCGCCAAGCTGAACGCGGTGACCGACGATCAGATGATCCGCGAGCTCTACGCCGCCTCGCAGGCCGGCGTGGAGATCGACCTCATCGTCCGCGGCATCTGCAGCCTGCGTCCCGGCATCCCCGGCGTGAGCGAACGCATCCGCGTCCGCTCGATCGTCGGGCGCTTCCTCGAGCACTCGCGCGTGCTCTGGTTCCAGAACGGCGGCCACGAAGAGCTGTACCTGAGCAGCGCTGACCTGATGGAGCGCAACCTCGACCGCCGGGTGGAGACCATGACGCCCATACGCGATCGCGGGCTGCTCACGCACATCCGTCAGGTGGTCCTCGACGCCTACCTGGGCGACCGTGCCGCGGCGACGACGCTCGACTCCACCGGCCGCTACCATCGACTGGCCACCGGCTCGCCCGACGACTCCAACGCGCAGCAGGCGCTGTTGAAGTACTACGCAGAAGCGCGCGATCAATAGGGTCCTTCACACTCCGTCAGCTCAGTCTTGTCGACCCGATCACAGAACTGTCGAGCCGGCAGCCGTGCGCTTTCGTCTCAATCGACGTTGAAAGGGAAAAGAGCTCAGCCGTGATTCCACCCGCGGGCATGCGTCGTGCACGGTGGACGGAGGACCCTGACAGCCGTGACTCCCCGCGGACCGCTCGCCACCGCACACGCGACTTCGCAGAACAGCACCCGCCGCCGCGCCAGGCGCCCGCCCGCGCCGCCGCTCGTGATCGTTGCGTCGCGTGACGTCGCCCCGACCGATCTGCGCAATCCCGGGCTGTACATCAATCGCGAACTGAGCTGGCTCGAGTTCAACGAGCGCGTGCTCGACCAGGCACGCGACACGGCACACCCGCTGCTCGAACGCGTGAAGTTCCTCGCCATCACGGCGTCGAACCTCGACGAGTTCTTCATGATCCGGGTGTCCACCACGCTGAAGAAGTTGAACGCCGGCGCGGACGACGTGGCACCGGACGGCTACAGCACCGAGCAGCAGCTCTCGGCGATGCAGGCACGTGCGCGCCAGATGCTGCGCGATCAAGTCGACGTGTGGGACGACCTCCGGCGCGCGCTCGAGGCGGCGGGGATCGGCGTACTCGATCGCGCGGCCTGGCCGGCCGACGTGGCCACGCACCTGGCGGGCGTCTTCGAGCGCGACATCGCGCCGGTGCTGACGCCGCTGGCGTTCGATCCCGGGCGGCCGCTGCCGTTCCTGGCCAATCGCAGCATGAACATCGCGGTGACGGTGAACCACCAGGGCCGTACGCGCTTCGCGCGCGTCGCCGTCCCCACCGTGCTGCCGCGGTTCATCCAGCTGCCTGACGCGCTGTCGCCCCAGGGGCAGACGTTCGTGATGCTCGAAGACGTGGTGTGCGCCAACATCGACGGCCTGTTCCTGGGCGGCACGGTCGAAAGCGCGCATCTCTTCCGCGTGGTGCGCGACGCCGACCTCGAGCTCGACCAGGCCGACGCCGAGGACCTGCTGCAGACTGTCGAGGGGCGTCTCAAGCAGCTTCGCCACGGCCCGATCTCGATGCTCCAGCTCGACGCCGACATGCCCGCGCGCATGCGCCAGGTGCTCGTGGAAGGGCTGGGGATCTCGCCGGACGAAGTGGTGCAGCTGCCCGGGCGGCTCGGTCTGAGCGAATGGACGCAGCTCACGCGCCTGCACCGTCCGGAATTGAAGGACGCGCCGTTCTCGGCGCGCAGCCTGTGGCGGCGCGACGAGGATCCCACCGTGATCTTCGATCGCATCCGCGATCAGGATCAGCTCGTCCACCATCCCTACGAGTCGTTCACGACCGTCGAGACGTTCGTGCACGCCGCCGCGGTGGACCCGCAGGTGGTGGCGATCAAGATGACGCTCTACCGCATCGGCGCGCAGTCGCCGCTGCTCGACCTGCTGATCCAGGCCGCCGAGAGCGGCAAGCAGGTGGCGGTGCTGGTGGAGATCAAGGCGCGCCTCGACGAGCGCAACAACATCCTGTGGGCGCGGCGGCTCGAGGCGCACGGCATCCACGTGGTCTACGGCTTCGCCGATCTCAAGACACACGCCAAGCTGTGCCTGATCGTGCGGCAGGAGTCCGACGGCATCCGCCGCTACGTGCACACCAGCACCGGCAACTACAACGTCGAAACGGCGCGCGCCTATACCGACCTCGGGCTCTTCACCGCCGACCCCGGCGTGGCCGCCGACGTGTCGGCGATCTTCAACAGCCTCACCGGGTACTCCACGCAGAACACGTTCAACCGTCTGGTGGTGGCGCCACGCCACCTGCGCACCACGCTGAAGCGGCTCGTGGATCGCGAGGCGGCACACGCGCGGGCGGGCCGTCAGGCGCACATCGTGATCAAGGTCAACGCGATTACCGACGACGCGATGATCCGCGCGCTCTACCGCGCCTCACAAGCGGGGGTGACGATCGACCTGCTCGTGCGCGGCATCTGCAGCCTGCGGCCCGGCGTGGCCGGGATCAGCGAGCGCATCCGCGTGCGGTCGATCGTCGGCCGCTTCCTCGAGCACTCGCGGATCTACTGGTTCGCCAACGGCGGGGCCGAGGAGATGTTCATCGGCAGCGCCGACGTCATGGAGCGCAACCTCAGGCGGCGGGTCGAGACGTTGATCCCGGTGCGCGACGAGCGCATCCTGCGCCACCTTCGCGACGTGGTACTCGACGCCTACCTGAAGGACACCGACCGCGCGATGGCGCTCGACGCCGCGGGCGGCTACACCCGTGTCGCCGCCGGTCCCGAAGGGCGCTTCAACGCTCAGGAATTCCTCTTGCGTTTCTACACGCGAGAACGGCGATAGAGACGTTCTCGCGACTGGACTCCAAGGCGGAGAGGGCGGAGAGGGCGGAGAAGGAAAAGCTTTTCCCTCTCTGCCTTCTCTGCTTTCTCTGCCTCCACAATTACATCAAGGCCCACCAGGCCGCCACACCGAGGGCGGCGACGATCGCTCCGAAGACGGGAAAGATGTAGAGGGCGGCCACGAGCAGTCCCGCCACCACGACCACGAAGGCCAGCGGGCCGATCGGCCACGCCAGCGCCAGCCCGACGCGGGTGGGCAGGCTGCCGTCGGTGAGGAGCAGGCCCACCGCCACGCCCGCCGCGTAGATCAAGAGCGCAACCTGCACGCGATCATGGTATCCCTCTTGGGATGGTCAACGACGCGCACTGCCACTTCTTCTCGACCAAGTTCTTCACCACGCTGGCGCAGCAGCGCGGCAAAGGCGACTCCGTCGCGGGACTGTGCAAGGAGCTGGGTTGGGACGACCCGGGTGAGCCCGCCGCGCTCGCGGACCGCTGGGTCCAGGAACTCGACGCCCACAAGGTGACGCGCGCCGCGCTCATCGCCAGCGTGCCGAGCGACGAGGCCTCGGTCGGAGCCGCCGTCGCCAAACACCCCACGCGATTCGTCGGCTACTTCATGGTGAACGCCAATTCGCCCGACGCCATCCCGCGGACACATGCCGCCGTGTACGCGCAGGGGATGCGGTGCCTGTGCCTGTTCCCCGCCATGCACCACACGGCGCTCGACGACGACCGCGTGCGCAAGGTGATCGACGCGGCGGTGGGCGGCAACGCCGCGGTGTTCGTGCACTGCGGCCAGCTCACGGTCGGCGTCCGGAAGGCGCTGGGCCTGCCGAGCGCGTTCGACTTCCGGCTTGGCGATCCGCTGGAAGTGGCCCGCCTGGCCAATGCCTATCCCACCGTGCCGTTCATCGTGCCGCACTTCGGCGCCGGCTTCCTGCGCGAGGCGCTCATCGCGGCCGACACGTCCCCCAACATCTACCTCGACACGTCGAGCTCGAACCGCTGGATGCGCTTCATGCCCGGCCTGACGCTCGACGAGGTGTTCCGCTCCGCCCTCGCCGTGGTGGGGCCGGGAAGGATACTCTTCGGAACCGACTCGTCGTACTTTCCGCGCGGCTGGCAGCGCGGTGTCTACGACGATCAGAAGGCGGCGCTCGATCGTCTCGGCGTCGCGGCCGCGGATCAGGATGCGATCTTCGGCGGCACGTTCGACAAACTGTTCAAACAGGCTTCGTAGGGGCGGGACTTAGACCCGCCAGCGGAGGAGACATGAAGGCGATCGTGGTGCGTGAGTTCGGCGGACCGGAGGTGATGAAGCTCGAGGACGTGGCGGTGCCGTCGCCCGGACCGGGCCAGCTCCTCGTGCGCGTGGCCGCGGTGGGCGTGAACCCGGTGGACGGCTACATCCGCTCGGGCACCTACGCCCGCAAGCCCGCGCTGCCCTACACCCCCGGCACCGACATCGCGGGCACCGTCGAAAAGGGCGGCGACGGCGCCACCCGGTTCGCGCCGGGCGCCCGCGTGTACGCGCACAACGCAGTGGGCGGCTACGCCGAGTTCGCGCTGTGCGAGGAGTGGCAGGCCAGCCCGCTCCCGCCGCGCTGTTCGTTTGCGCAGGGTGCCGCGCTGGGCGTGCCCTACGCCACGGCGTGGCGCGCGCTTTTCATCCGGGCGCGCGCCCGCGCCGGCGAAGCGGTGCTGGTGCACGGCGCGAGCGGCGGTGTGGGCACTGCAGCAGTGCAGATCGCCCGCGCCCACGGGCTGACGGTCATTGGCACCGCGGGAACCGCCGAGGGGGTCGCGCTGGCGCGGGCGCAGGGCGCCCACCACGTCCTCAATCACCGCGAGGCCGACTACCTGCAGCAGGTGCGGCCGCTCACCGGCGGGCGTGGCGTGGACGTGGTGCTGGAGATGCTGGCAAACGTCAACCTCGACAAAGATCTCGAGGTGCTGGCGCGCAACGGCCGCGTGGTGGTGATCGGCAGCCGCGGGCGCGTGGAGATCGATCCGCGGAAAACGATGGGCGTCGACGGCGCCATTCTCGGCATGACCCTGTTCAACGCGGATCGCGCCGAGCTCCACGAGATCCACTCGGGCCTGGTGGCGGGCCTGGAGAACGGGACGCTGACGCCCGTCGTGTCGAAGGAGATGCCGCTCGACGACGCGGTGAAATCTCACGTCGCCGTGATGGAGCCGGGCG
>Ga0207689_10000803_pt1 | contig 30268 bp, 29 predicted proteins | sample KBSMisM52_FD_184312 | JGI IMG/M metagenome (GOLD analysis project Ga0207689, IMG submission 184312) | Miscanthus rhizosphere microbial communities from Kellogg Biological Station, Michigan, USA - KBS Miscanthus M5-2 (SPAdes) (version 2) | ecosystem: Host-associated > Plants > Roots >...
GGCGGTGGGCGGGCGGGGAAGGGCGATGGGCGGTGGGCGGTGGGGGGTGGGCGATGGGCGGCGTACGGCTGCCTCACACCGCCCAACGCCCATCCCCCATCGCCGGCCCCACTCGACAGCCGTGGTCGTCAGTCCTGTCTGGTACACGCGTTGCGATATCACCGAGCGACGTAGACCCCCTTTTTCGGAGGCGATCGTTATGGGTATTATCGCGTGGATCGTTCTTGGCTTGATCGCGGGCGCGATCGCCAAGGCGATCATGCCAGGGAACGACCCGGGTGGGATCATCGTTACGATCCTCATCGGCATCGTGGGGGCGTTCCTCGGCGGGTTCTTGGGCAACCTCCTGACGGGCAGCGGCCTGAACGGCTTCTCGCTTTGGAGCGTCCTGCTCGCCATCGTTGGCTCGCTCATTCTGCTCTGGATTTATCGGGCAACGACCAGGTCGCGCGGCACGACGCCGCTTTAGGCGTCACCGCGCGTCTGGCGAACCATTGGCGGCCGACGTCGGCCGTCGCGGGGAAGCCTGGGACGTGAGGTCCGGTGTCCAAGGATGAGTGGTGTGGCATTATCCTCGGACCCGACCGCTCGCCCTAGGCTTCTCTCGCATGCCACTCTGGTTGTTCTGGATCCTCCTCGGACTGATCGCGGGCACGCTCGCGAAGTTCCTCATGCCCGGCCGCGATCCGGCCGGCTGCATCTTCACGATCCTACTCGGCATCCTCGGAGCAGTTTTCGGCGGAATGATCGGCACGCGACTCGGCTGGGGGCGCGTGACCGCCGGTGATCTCGATCTTCGCTCCATCGCCATCGCGACCTTCGGCGCGCTGCTGGTGCTGCTCCTGGGCCGCCTGATTCGCCGCCCCCGCCAATAGCCACCGAGATGGGGTCTGACCCTATTTCGCATTTTGGAAATGGGGTCTGACCCTATTTCGAATTTTGGAAATGGGGTCTGACCCTATTTCGCTGTTTGTTCGGTGCAGTGCGACGGCTAGATTTGGCGCCATGAAGGATCGCATCGTCGTCCGCGGCGCCCGACAGCACAACCTGAAAGGCTTCGACCTCGAGATCCCGCGACGCGCCTTCACCGTCGTCACGGGACCGTCCGGGTCGGGCAAGTCGTCGCTCGCCTTCGATACGATCTACGCCGAGGGACAGCGGCGGTACGTGGAATCGCTCTCGGCGTATGCGCGGCAGTTCCTCGAGCGCATGGAGAAGCCGGACGTCGATTCGATCGACGGGCTATCGCCGGCGGTGGCGATCGAGCAGAAGAACCCAACGAAGACGTCGCGGTCGACGGTCGGGACGGCGACGGAGATCTACGATTATCTCCGGCTGCTCTGGGCGCGCGTTGGACGCACGTTTTGCCCGTTGTGTGGCCGTGAGATGCGTCCGGACACGGTGCAGTCGGTGACCGACACCGTCCTCGCGCTACCGTCGGGCACTCGCTTCTACGTGACCTTTCCTCTGGCACTCTCGGGAGAGGTGACTCACGAAGTCGTCGTCGAAAACCTTCGCGCGCAGGGATTTGTTCGCGTGTCGGTCGACGGTGTCATCAAGCACCTCGACGACCTGCTGACGGAGGCGATCGACGTCACGTTCGCCAAGGAACTGCTCGTCGTCGTGGATCGCCTGGCTGTTGGCGACGACGCGCGCGGCCGCCTCGCCGACGCCGTCAGCACCGCGTTCCGTGAGGGCGACGGCGACTGTGTTGTCATCCGGAGCGAGGCATCACCCACCGCCCATCGCCCGTCGCCCGTCGCCCTCCGATTCACCGAGCGCTTCGAATGCCCCAATGATGGCACTCGCGCGCCGGCGCCAACGCCGCAGCTCTTCTCCTTCAACAGCCCCCGCGGCGCCTGCAAACGATGTAACGGCTTCGGCGCGACCCTCGAGTACGACGAAGCGCTGATCGTCCCCTACCCTACACGCACTCTGCGCGAGGGCGCGATCGATCCGTGGACCAAGCCGCGCTACGACAACAAACGCCGCGCCCTCGCCGAATTCGCGAAGCGCGAAGGCATCTCTATGGACACGCCGTGGGAAAAGCTTCCCCTCACGGCAAAGAACAAGCTCCTCAAATCGAAGGCTCGCGGCTACAAAGGGATCTTTCCTTTCCTCGAGGATCTCGAAGAGAAGAAGTACAAGCAGTACATCCGCGTCTTCCTGCGCCAGTATCAGACCGCGCAGGAATGCCCTGATTGTCACGGCGCCAAGCTCCAACCTGAATCGCTGCGTGTCCGCATCGCCGGTCGCAGCATCGCCGAAGTCAGCGAGCTCCCCGTCGACCAGCTGCTCGTCTGGCTCGACAGCGTTCAGCTGACCGCGTTCGAGCAGCAGGTGGCCGCGCACATCCTCAAGGAAGCGCGCGATCGCGTGCAGTTCCTGTGTGACGTTGGGCTCAATTATCTCACGATGAATCGCGCCACTCGCACGCTCTCCGGCGGCGAAGCGCAGCGCATCGGACTGGCGAACTCGCTCGGCTCGCAGCTCGTCGACACGCTCTACGTGCTCGACGAGCCGTCGATCGGTCTTCACTCGCGCGACATGGACCGCTTGCTGCGCCTGCTGCATCGGCTGCGCGACACCGGCAACACGGTGCTGGTCGTCGAGCACGATCCCGACGCGATCCGCGCGGCGGATTACATGGTGGAGCTCGGACCGGCGAGCGGCGATCGCGGTGGCCAGCTCGTCTTCGCCGGACCGATCTCGCGCATCGCCGAGAGTCCGCTCACCGGCGCTTACATCACCGGCGCGCGCGAGATCCCGGTTCCGGAGACGCGGCGCCGGCTCGGGCCCCGGTGGATCACACTCACCGGAGCGCGCGAACACAATCTCAAGGGCGTTGACATCAAGATTCCGCTCGGCGCGGTGACCGCGGTGACCGGCGTGTCGGGCTCGGGTAAGAGCACGTTGATTCACGACGTGCTCCTTCGGGCGCTCGAGACACGGCTGCACGGTGAGCACAGCGCCAAGACCTATCTCGGCGAGAAGGTCGGCACGTTCGACACGATCACCGGCGCCGAGGCGATCGACGACGTCGTCGGCATCGATCAGAGTCCGATCGGCAAATCGCCGCGCTCGAACCCGGTGACGTACGTGAAAGCGTTCGACGAGATCCGCCGCATCTTCGCCGACGCGCCCCTCGCCCGCGAGCGCCGCTACACGCCGGCGACCTTCAGCTTCAACGTCGCCGGCGGCCGCTGCGAGACGTGCGAGGGCGCCGGCTATCTCCAGGTCGAGATGGTCTTCATGGCCGACGTGTTCGTGCCATGCGACGAATGCGGCGGCAAGCGCTTCAAGCCTGCCGTGCTCGACGTGCGCGTCAACGGCAAGAACATCTACGACGTCCTCGAGCTCACCGTCGACGAAGCGATCCGATTTTTCCCGCGCGAGGAAAAGCTCGGCCAAGCACTGTGGCAGCTGCAGCAGGTCGGGCTGGGCTATCTCCGACTCGGCCAGCCGGCGACGACGCTCTCCGGCGGCGAGGCGCAGCGCCTCAAAGTGGCGCGCGAGCTCGCGCTCGGTAATAAGAAATCTGGAAAGAAGCTCTACATCATGGACGAGCCGACGACGGGCTTGCACTTGGACGACATCCGCAAGCTCGCCCAGGTATTCGACCGGCTCGTCGACGCGGGCCACACGCTCGTGCTCATCGAGCACAACATGGACGTCATCAAGCTCGCCGATTGGGTGATCGATCTGGGGCCCGAGGCTGGCGAGCGCGGCGGCGAGGTCGTCGGCAGCGGACGGCCGGAGGAAATCGCGCGCCTGGCGGGCTCGTACACCGGTCAGTGGCTGCGCAACGTGCTGCCCGGCTTCAAGGAATTCGACGCACGGCGGCCCCGGGCGCCGAGACCAACCCGGGTGTCGCAAGCGGTTTAAGTCGCTGCCGCGCTTGGGTTTTGAGCGCACACCTCGCGGTTGACTTCGCGACCGTCGGCGCTAGCTTTCGATGTTCGTTGCACCACAATTCCCGGGTAGCTCAGTTGGTCAGAGCGGGTGACTGTTAATCACTAGGTCGGGGGTTCAAATCCCTCCCCGGGAGCCTTCCCAAAGAGGCCGCCATCGGCGGCCTCTTTGTTTTACGCCGCATCAAACTCTTTCATTTGGGGTCAGACCCCACGTCTTAGCTCGCTCTACGCGAAGTTAACAGCCACGAATGGGGTCAGACCCCATTTTTAGGATGGGGTCAGACCCCATTTTTAAGATGGGGTCAGACCCCATTTTTAAGATGGGGTCAGACCCCGGCGGGCTGACGTTGCGCGCGGTTTTTCGCACAGTCCGTGCGGTATGTTGATTACGCCCGACGTGTTTCAGTCATCGCAGCCTCGACCATGATGTTCTGGATTTCAAAGCGCACTTACATCGTCTCCGCGATAGCCGCCTGGGCGATTTCAGCGGGCGCGTGCAGCGAAAAGCATGATGCCGGAGCCGTCCCGCCGCACAAAGGCACCGAAGGCGGGGACGTGTCCCGAAAGGGGACGCCGACCACCTCAGCGACCACCGTCGGCAAGCCGGCGATGTTCCTCGCGGGCGACACCGCGCGGCCCAAGCTGATCGCCGGCCGGAACGCGCACGACAGCGTCTCCTTCTTCTCCGCCATTCGACGAGGCCAAAAGTCGCTCGACAAGTGGCCCGTCGAGAAGGATCCGCTCTCCGGCGCAATCCTGCCGGCGAAGCGAATCGTCGCCTTTTACGGCAACCCGCTTTCGAAGAAAATGGGCGTGCTCGGCGAGTATCCGGTCGACCAGATGCTCGGTAAGCTCGATCAAGCAGTCGCCGAGTGGAAGAAGGCAGACCCCACTACGCCAGTTCAGCCTGCCCTCCACCTCATCGCGGTCGTCGCGCAGGGAGCGCCGGGACGCGACGGGATGTATCGCTTGCGCATGGACACTTCGCTAATCGAAAAAGTCTATCGATGGGCGCAGCAGAAGGACGCGCTGCTCTTTCTCGACATTCAGGTCGGCAAAAGCAATCTCGAGGCGGAGATTCCGCGTCTCCTTCCCTTCCTCTCACGCCCGAACGTCCACCTCGCCGTGGACCCCGAGTTCTCGATGCACTACGAGCGCGAGGGCATGGCGCCCGGCAGGAAGATCGGCGAGATGAGCGGTGACGACGTCAACTACGCCATCCGCACGCTGACGCAGCTCGTCAAAGAAAAGCACCTGCCGCCCAAAGTCCTCATCGTCCATCGCTTCACACAGAAGATGGTCCTCAACGCCGCGGCGATTAAGCCGACGCCGCAGGTGCAGGTCGTCATGGACATGGACGGCTGGGGACCGCCCTGGCTCAAATTCGACTCGTACCGTGACTACGAGGTCGCGGAGCCCGTCCAATACACGGGATTCAAGATTTTCTTTCACAACGACGTGAAAAAGGGCGACGCGCTGCTCACGCCGCACGAAGTCCTCCGGCTTCTTCCTCGTCCTCTGTACATCCAATACCAGTGATCGCTCGGCGACTCGGCGTTTCAATTCTTTTACTGGCGGCCGTTCCATTCGGGACGGCCGTTGCGCAAGGCGCCCGCGCGTTCACCGTTCGCGCGGACAACGACGCCTTTGATTTCTGGATGCTGCCGTGGAATCGGCCGGATGAGGAGTACACGAGCGGCGTCCACCTCACGTATGAGGGCGGAGACGCGCCGCGTTGGGCGCGCCGATTCCTCCAGGGGCGTCCGACGTGCGCCGGCGGAGCCGCGACATGCCGCAGCAGTCGCGTGGAGATCGGTCAGGACATCTACACGCCGTCGGTGTCGCTGGACGATCCACACGCGAGCCCGGGGGCTCGGCCCAACGCCGGATGGCTTTACCTGACGCAGGCAGCGCGCATCGTTTCACCGACGCGATTCGACGAGCTCGCCCTCACGCTCGGCGTCACTGGTCCGCCCTCGCTCGCTCGTCTGACGCAGCAGCTCGCGCACCACGCCGCACCCGAGTTCAATCGTCCGACGGACTGGTCGCAACAGATCGACTTCGAGCCTGGCGTGATTGTTCGCTATGAAGCGCGACGGCGCGCTGCCTCATCCGCAAACGATGGCGTTGGCGTCGACGTCACGCCGTACGCCGCGGGATCTGTCGGCAACGTGGTCGTCGCCGCGGACGCCGGCTTCGACGTCCGACTCGGCTGGCGCCTCGCCGCGCCCTGGCTCCCATCGAACGATGGCTTCAGCTTCGCCGTCACCGGCGGGGTCTCCACGCAGGCCGTCGCGCGAACGCTGTTCCTCGACGGGAACACCTTTCACGGCGGGCCCCGCGTCGGACACGAGCCGTACGTCGGCAATGGAAGGGCGGGATTCGAGCTTCGGTATCGCGGACTATCGGTTGGGTATCGGGTGCAGAGCGACACGCGCACCTATTCCGCCGGGCCCAAGTGGCACCCGTGGAGCTCACTCGTCGCAACGGCGATCCTCGACGACTAACGCGTCCCCCCCCAATAGCCGAGTCGCATTTCCGCGAACATCTTAGCGGGATGCGAACTCGAATGCTGCTCTCGCCCGCCGCGGCCCTGTTGCTGGGCGCCACGAGCGTTGGTGCGCAACTCAAGGCGGTGCGCTTCGCTGCCGTGGTCGACGGATCCGGAACTGTCACCCAGCGCGGCGTCGTGATCATCTCCGGCGATACGATCTTGCGCGTCGCGCGGCCGACCGATCCGATTCCACCGGGGGCGCAAGTCATCGACATGTCGCGCTACACGGCGATTCCCGGGATGATCGACGTCCACACCCACATGACGTATTACTGGGACTCGACGTCGGGCACCGATCCCTGGCGTCAGCCGCCGCGCGCGCCCGAACAGACCGTGCAGCTCGCACGCTGGAACGCGATGCGAACGCTCGAGACCGGAGTCACGACCGTTCGCGATCTGGGCGCATCGAACTACACCGACATCGCGCTGCGCGACTCGATCAACAAAGGAGGCTGGACTGGTCCGCGCATGTTCGTCGCGGGGTATGGCCTGCAGCGCGCGCGTCCGCCTTACCGTCCGAACACGGACACGACCCGCACGGCGCGCGGTCGCGTCTATGACATTTCTCAAATCCCTGAAGCGGTGAGGCAGCAGGTCGACGCCGGCGCCGACTACATCAAGATGTACGGCTCCACCGGGAGCGGCGCGGACGTTACTGGAAATGAGACGTTCAGCGCCGCCGAGATGAAAGCCGCCGTCGATGCGGCCAAAAAGCTCGGCAAGCGAATCGCGATTCACTCATACGGTCCGGTCGGAGGCCACGACGCCGTCGCCGCGGGCGTCACGTCGCTCGAGCACGCGATCGATCTCGACGATGCGACGCTCGCCGAGATGAAAAGCAAAGGCGTGTTCTACGTGCCGACGATCGATCACAATCGGTACTACTCGGAGTACGCGAAGGATTTCCGCTATACGCCGCAGCAGGTGGCGGCGCTCGATTCGTTTCGCGTCCTCAACTTCGAGACCGCGCGTCGCGCCATACGCGCCGGCGTGAGACTCGGAATGGGATCGGACGCCGTGTTCCATGGGTTCGGGCAGAATACGCGCGAGCTGGGCTGGTACGTGAAAGCGGGAATGACGCCGGCTCAGGCCCTGGCAACGGCCACCGTGAACGGCGCGGCCATCCTGGGCCAGGAAAAAAAGCTCGGACGTATCGCGCCGGGATACTTCGCCGACATCACGGCGGTGGAGGGTGATCCGCTCGCCGACATTACCGTCGCGATCGACAAGGTGCGGTGGGTCATGAAGGGCGGCACGGTCGTGGTCGACAAGACAGCGGCGCGGTCGCCGTAGCGGTTCATGGCCGCGATATAATTCATCGCGCGACACTACTTCCCCTTCCCCATCTCCATTGCCACGCCGCTCAACGACGCCGCCCGCCGCCAAACAGGAATCGGTCAAACCCTTGGTCGGCGTCATCATGGGAAGCAGCTCCGACTTGAAGCATCTCCAGCCGGCCATCGACGTGCTGAAAGAGCTCGGTGTGCCGCACGAAGCGATGATCGTCTCGGCGCATCGAACGCCCGACTGGATGTTCGAGTACGCGTCCGGCGCGGAGAAGCGCGGCATCGAAGTCATCATCGCCGCGGCGGGCGGCGCGGCGCATTTGCCGGGAATGGTCGCCGCCAAGACGGTCGTGCCGGTGCTCGGCGTTCCAGTTCCGGCGACGACGCTCAACGGGTTGGATTCGCTCCTCTCGATCGTGCAGATGCCGAAGGGTGTGCCCGTTGGTACGCTCGCCATCGGCGAAGCGGGAGCCGTGAATGCGGCGCTGCTCGCGACGTCGATCGTTTCAATCAATCGGGCGGACGTGCGTGAGCGTCTCCGCGCCTGGCGCGAACGCCGAACGAACGACGTGCTCGCGAACCGAAGCCTCTCGGGAACGTGACCGGCATCATTCGTCCCGGCGCGACAATCGGAATTCTCGGCGGGGGTCAGCTCGGTCGCATGACCGCGATGGCCGCGCGCACGCTGGGCTACAACGTCCACATCCTCGATCCCGATGCGAATTGCGCGGCGGGCGCGGTAGCCGACCGCGTCGTCGCGGCGCGCTTCGACGATGCCGACGCGGCGAGCGAGCTGGCACGGCACTGCGACGTCGTCACGCTGGAGATCGAGCAGATCTCACCTGCCGCGATGGACGCCGTCGCGCGTCACGCGCCGCTGCGCCCGTCGAAAGCGATTGTCGAAGTCATTCAGGATCGCGCGCGGCAGAAACGCTGGCTGTCGGACAACGGATTGCCGCTCGGCGCTTATCGCGAGGTGAACACGCCAGACGATCTTGCCGCCGCCTTCGACGCGCTTGGGCCACTCTTCGTGAAGGCCCGACACGGCGGCTACGACGGTCGCAGCCAGGCACGCGTGGAGGCGCGGACTGACGTGCCGGCTGCATGGGAGGCCCTCGCCGGGCGAGGCGCGGTCGCCGAACAGGCGTTGGATCTGGAGCTCGAGCTATCTGTGATGGTGGCGCGGAGGCCTTCCGGCGAGACGAAAGTCTTCCCGCCGGCCCTCAACGTTCACGAACGACAGATCCTGGCCTGGTCCGTGCTTCCAGCTCCACTTCCGTCCGCTATCACGGCGCAAGCGATCGAGCTGGCGCGCCGAATCGGGGACGCATTCGCTCTCGAGGGGATCCTTGCCGTCGAGATGTTTCTCACGACCGATGGAGCATTGTTGGTGAACGAGCTCGCGCCGCGTCCGCACAATTCGTTTCACGAGACGGAGATTGCCTGCTCGACGAGTCAGTTCGAGCAGCTGGTGCGCGCCGTGTGCGATCTGCCGCTCGGTTCGACCGACGCCCTTCGGCCGGGCGCGATCTACAATTTGTTCGGAGACGTTTGGCTGGCGTCGAATGGCACGCCGAGGTTCGAGGTCGCGCTCGCGCAGCCCGGGATTCGTCTGCATCTCTACGGCAAGCCCGGAGCACGTCCGGGCCGCAAGATGGGACATCTCTCCGCCGTCGGTGAGACGCCCGACGATGCGCTCGCGCGCGTTCGCGCCGCCGCGGCCGCGATCACAGCTACGGAAGATTGAGAGGTCGCCCCCCATGCCCGCGCCCCGAGCTTTCGCCGGTCGCTCCGCGCTCTTCGCTGCCGTTGGCGTGATGGCGTGTTCTACGGGATCGACGACGACGACGACGCGCGTCCCGGTAACCGCCGCGCCCCCGCCAGCCCGAACGCAACCTCCTGCTCCCGCCTACAACGCGACGGCCACGGCGATGATGCGCGATCTCGTCGGCAGTCGCGTCGGCACCATCACGCTCACCGACACGTACGCCGGACTGCTCATTCGCGGCACAATTAGCGAGCTCGGACTCGGCGCGCACGCGATTCACATTCACTCGGTGGGCCGGTGCGAGCCGCCCTTCACGACCGCGGGTCCGCATTTCAACCCCGATAACCGCCAGCACGGCTTCAAGAACCCGAGAGGCTGGCACCTCGGTGACCTGCCGAACCTCGACACACCCGCGTCCGGCCGATTGACGTTCGAGTTCCTGCTTACCGGGGTCACGCTCCGCGGCAAGAACGCGCTGGTCGACGGCGACGGCGCCTCGATCATCATTCACGCGTCGCGCGACGACCACGTGACGGATCCCGCGGGCGACTCCGGCGCGCGCGCCGCCTGCGGCGTCATCACGCTCTCCGCCTCCCGATAGCATGCAGATCGCGGACTTCACCCTCGAGCGATTCTTCGCTCGCTGGGAGTTCGCGGTGCGGTTCGTGTTGTGTGCGTCTGACGTTCAGCCGTTGACGCTATCCGAATTGCTCGCCCTGGCCGACGACGACGCGCGGCAGCGCTGGGAGCGGCTATCGCTTGGCTACACCGAGTCGCTCGGGCTGCCCGTGCTTCGCGACGAGATCGCGAAGTTGTATCGCGGCCTGACCACCGACGACGTAATCACCTTCGCCGGCGCCGAGGAAGGAATCTTTCTCGCGATGCACGCGCTGCTCTCTCCCGGCGATCATGCGGTCGTCGTCTGGCCGTCGTACCAATCCCTGTATGAAGTCGCGCGATCGATCGGAGCGTCGGTGACGCTCGTACAGCTCGATCCAAAGAACTGGTCACTCGACGTCGACGCGGTGGCGGGGGCCATGCGTCCCAACACGCGCGTGGTGGTGATCAACTCGCCGCACAGCCCCACCGGCGCGCAGCTTCGGGGCGACGAGTTGGCGCGGTTGATCTCGGTCGTCGAGCTGCACGGCGCGACGTTGTTCTCGGACGAGGTGTATCGCTTTCTCGAGCACGGCGCACCGGCCTTGCCGCCCGCGGCGGAATGCTCGGAGCGCGCGATGAGCCTCGGCGTGATGTCCAAGGCGTTCGGGCTCGCCGGGATTCGCATCGGCTGGCTGGCAATGCGCGACGCGACGATCCGCAAGCGCATCGCGGCACTCAAGGACTACACGACGATCTGCAACTCGGCGCCGAGCGAGATTCTCGCGTTGATCGGGTTGCGCGGGCGAACCCGGTTGATCGAGCGCGCCCGCGCGATCATTGATGCGAATCTGTCGCTGCTCGACGGATTCTTCGGTCGTCACGCGAATCGGTTCGCGTGGGTGAGGCCCGCGGCCGGCAGCGTTTGCTTTCCGAGGCTGCTCGACGGAGACATCGACGCCTTCGCGGCCGAGCTCGTCGAGCGCGAAGGCGTGTTGCTCCTCCCGGCGTCGCAGTTCGGATTCAGCGGAAACAACTTTCGCCTCGGCTACGGGCGGGCCGATATGCCGGCGGCGCTCGAGCGACTGGAGAGTTTCATCGGGCGCTAGCGGCGCGCGCCGCACAGCACGCCTCTTGCTCCGACGCATCGGAAACCTCGAACACGTCGGAGAACACAGCCATGCCTGCATCGGATCACGGCCACATCGAGCCGCGCGCGCCGGGCGAAATCGTCAGCGCCGCCGCGACGGTGGACGCGCGCAAGGCGATCAAGATCGAAGAGCACATCACGATCGACCGCCCGCGCGATGAGCTGTTTCGCATCTGGCGCAACTTCGAGCAGCTCCCGAAACACGCCAACGATCTCGAGTCGGTGACCGCCGTGGGCGACGGTCGCACACATTGGGTGGCGCGCGTTCCCGGCGGAAAGCGCGTCGAGTGGGATTCGGAGATGGTGAACGAGATCCCCGGTGAGCTGATCGCCTGGAAGACGGTCGGCAACCCGGACGTGGCGCACGCGGGCTCTGTGCACTTCCGCGACGCGGGGGCCGGGGCAACTGACGTTCGTATCGTCGTAGACTACGAGCCGCCCGGGGGTCGCCTTGGCGCGTTGGTCAACGCCTTCACCAAACTGTTCGGCCAGTCGCCCGAGCAGAAAATCCGCGGCGATTTAAAGACGTTCAAAGAGCGCGTCGAATCAGCAACCCCCCGCCGCGTCGATTAGTTGACCCCGTCAATTAGGGTCAGACCCCATTTAGAGTTCTTGAAATGGGGTCTGACCCTAATTGGACTAAATGGACTAATTGGGAGCCAAGACGGTCAGCCTGGGTTGGCGGGGCCCGCGTTGTGGCGTTCCGGAGACGGTCGGTCGGTCGCACGCCGGCCGTAGCTGCGACGGTCGGCGATCGGTGTGACGCCTTTGTCGCCGTGATCGGTCATGTCGATCTCGAATAGCCGGAACGGCGGCCGGTCCGGATAGCTCGCCTTCAACACCGCGTGCGCAACGTTGTAGACGGGAATGCCGCCCTGCGTTTTTCCTTCCGGCGCGCCCTTGTGCGCGTGGCCGTGAAACACTGCGGTCACGTCGAAGCGCGAGATCGGATCCTCGAGACGGCTGGAGCCGAGAAATGGGAAGATCTCAGGCGGCTCGCCCTCGACGGTGGCGCGAATCGGTGAGTAGTGCAGCAGGACGATGCGATGCTCCTCGCCGAGCCTCGCCAGCGCCGACTCCAGCTTGAGCGCCTCCTGTACCGCCTCGTGGACGAAATCCTTGATGATCTTCTCGCCCCACGGCCCGAGAGCGCCTCGGCCAAAACCACCGCAAAACCCTCGCGTGCCGGCGAAGCCGACGCCGCGATACTCCCACGTGTCGCCGTCGAGCATGTGGACGCCGACGTCGGTGAGCACCCGTGCGATGTCCTGCTCCTGCCCTGCCTCGAAATCGTGGTTTCCGAGTACGCCGACCATCGGGATCTTCACGGGCGCGAGGTCCTTTGCGAGAAGCCGCGCTTCTTCGGTGAGCCCATAGTCCGTCAGGTCGCCACAAAGCATGAGGACATCCGCCGCTTCCGCGATCTGCGAGAAGAGCGGAAGTAAGGCGCCGTGAGACGTCTTCGTGTAGTGAATGTCGGCGATGGCCGCGAGGCGGACGACGGATCCGGTCATGGGGGTTCGGGGTTGCGTGAGCCTTTGGGCCATTACACAGAACATTTCGGGCCACAACTCCGGACCTCGCCCGCCCCAACCCTAGCCCCGGTCTTGCATTCTACGGGCGCAAGAAGCCTCGACCGTACGCCCATGGCCTATCAATCCACGCTCGAACACGCGACACGCGACACTAACGCCTTCTACCGACGCACGTTGCACGTTCTGAGCGACGCCCGGGTGCCCTTCCTCGTCGGCGGGTCTCACGCGCTGCTGACGTACACCGGAATCGTCCGCGAAACGAAGGACTTCGACCTGTTCGTCCGCGAGCGCGACCTCGAGGCGGCGCTCAATGCGCTGCGCGAAGCCGGATATCACACCGAAGTCACGTTCCCGCACTGGCTGGCCAAGGCGCTTCAGGGCAGCGACGTCGTGGATCTCGTATTCAGCTCCGGCAACGGCATCTGTCGCGTGGACGATCTCTGGTTCGAGTTCGCCCTCGAGGCGGACGTCCTCGGTATGCCCGTGAAGATCGCGCCGGTTGAAGAGCTGCTCTGGCAGAAGGCGTTCGTGATGGAGCGCGAACGCTACGACGGCGCCGACGTCGCGCACATCCTGCGCGCCTGCGCCGAATCTCTGAACTGGGACCGCGTCCTCCAGCGCTTCGATCCGTACTGGCACCTGCTGTTGAACTATCTGGTTCTGTTCAGCTTCATCTACCCGTCGGAACGCCACCGCATCCCGTCGACGGTGATGAACGATCTCGTGGGCCGTCTTCAGGCCGACCTGGCGTCGCCACCGAGCACCGACCGCGTCTGCCGCGGTACCCTCATGTCACGCGCCCAATACCTGATCGACATCGGTCGCTACGGCTATGAGGACGCCCGCTTGGTGCCGCGCGGAAACATGACGCCGGAAGATGCGGTGTACTGGACATGGGCGATCGAGAACATCCACTGACTTTGAAAAGGCGCAACGTCGCTGTCGGGTATGGTCGGCGGGTTCGGCTAGCGGCTGGCTCGCGGCGGTGCGCACGGCTGTCGGCTTTTTGGCTCGCAGCCGCGGCTCACGGCGGTGCGCCCGGCTGTCGGCATAAAGCGTTGTCGTGAGCGAAGCGAAAGGACGGACTGTTCTGAGTTACTGACTCCCTAGGGACAGTAGTTCCTTCGTCGCTTCGGCCCTCAGGATGACACGCGGGGTTCGACCGGAGGCTGAGCGCACTGCCGCTAGCCGCCGCCGACAGCATCAGAGCCGCCAGCCGTGCGCACCGCCGCGAGCCGCCAGCCAGCCGTAAGCCGGCGCCGCCGACCATAGCCGACAGCGACGTTGCGCCGTATCAAGATTCTAAGAGTCCGGCTTCTCTCGCCCTATCCGCCAGTTCTCCTCTCGACTCGACACCCAACTTCGTGAAGATGTTCGAGAGATGCGTACTCGCCGTGCGCGCCGAGATGCCGAGCGCCGCACCGATCTCCTTGTTCGACCGCCGCGCCGCCACGAGCCGAACGATCTCGAGCTCTCGGCCGGTGAGTCCCGCCACGCCCTGCGTCATCGATCGCGTCGGGGGGCGGGCGCCGAGCTCGCGGAGTTGTTCGCGAGTCCCGTCGAGCTCTCGCTCGGCGCCGAGTCGCGCGAAGGTTTCGTGGGCGCGGCGAAGCTCGCGCATCGCGCCGTCCCGGTCGCCCGTTGCGACGAGCGCGCGGGCGAGCTGACGGCGCACGCGGCTGGCGTCGGGCATGAACGGGATCGCCTCGAGTGCTTCCGTCGCGCCGCGCAGCTGGGCGACAGAGCGTGAGGGATCACCGCGCAGAAGCTCGGCGATCGCGTCGCAGGCGTCGGCCCATGCAAGGCCGAGACGTTGGCCGATCGCGGTCGATTCGCGGCGCATGCGCTCGCCGAGAATTCGCGCCTTCGGCACGTCGGCCCAAAGCGATGCTTCGGCGATGATCGGCATCAGTCGGTGGATCGCCCACACGACATAACCGGAGCGGTCGGCGATCTCGAGCCCGCGCTCGCCGATCTTGATCGCCTCCTTGTAGTCCTCGATCGCCAGGTGGTACGCGGCGCGACCGATGTGTGCCGGCACGATGACGTGGACGTCGCGCGTCGGGTTCTTCGCGTCGTCCGCGTTCGCCAGCTCCCATGCCTCGTCCACGCACGCTTTGCCTTTGTCGATCTCGCCGCGTGCGAAGCGCAGCAGCCCGAGCCAGACGAGAAGCCGCGGCACGAGCGTGCGTTTGGCGAGGGTGCGGGCGAGCGTGATCGTGCGCTCGGCGAGATCCACCGCGTGATCCCATTCACCGGTACCGGCCTCGTACTCGATCTCGACTTCGGCGGTCCATACACGGAACAACGGCGAACGCAAATCGTCGGCGAGGCGTTGGGCGCTCGTGAGATGGCGGCGCGTGTCGTCGGAGTTGCCGGTCAACCCGGCGAGAATCGCCAACGCCCAATGCGCCTGCCAGGCGACGGCACGCTGCCCGCTCGATTCGGCGAGCGCGATCGCTCGCGCCCCGTGCTCGCGCGCCTTGTCCGCGGGTCCGGTCCACATGTGCAGCAGCAGCAGCGCGCGGTGCACGCGCGCGAGCAGCGCCTCGTCACCGAGCGTCGACGCGATAGCAAGTGCGCGCTCGATTGCTTCGTGCGCTTCGAGCGGACGCCCGATCGCTTGCAGACAGCTCGCCTTCGGAATGAGGACACGCGCCTCCAGCGCACCGGCGCCGAGTCGGCGGGCGGCGTCGATCGCGGCGTCGTAATGCGACAGCGCTTCGTCGAAGTCCCCCATCCAGTAATGCGTCAGCCCGATGCTGCGTTCGACGCCGGCGATCCGATCCAGATCGTTCTCGGCGAGCGCCGATTCCAACACGCGCTTCGATAACTCGAGCGCTTCGCGGTATTCACCGAGCCGTTGCCGCACGCGACCGAGATCGCCCGCGAGCTCGACGACCGACGACGCGTCGTCCTCCTCGGCGATCGTGAGCGCGTGGGTCAAATAGTCCGCCGCCTCGCGGTTCGCATACTTGGCCGACGCGTTGCGACCCGCCGCGCGAAGGTATTGCACCGCCTTCGACGCCAGACGCCGCGAGTCGCCGCGCGCGTAGTGAAACGCCAGCTCGTCGGCGCGGCTCATCGCGCGAGTGCCGTACAGCTGCTCGAGCGTTTCGGCGATCGTCCCGTGAAGTGTCCGCGTCCTCGCCAGACCAAGCTCGGAGTAGAGCGTTTCCTGAATGAGCGGATGCGAGAAGTCGTAAACGATCTCGCTCTCATCGACCCGCTCGGTGAGGACGTCGCTCGCGCGCAGCTCGTCGATCGCCCCCATCAGTGTATCACTATCGAGCCCGCTCACCGCGGCCAGCTCATCGTGCGTCGCGTGCGTGCCGAAGACCGCGGAGACGTCGGCGAGACGCCGGGCGTCCGCGGACAGCTCGCTCAAGCGCGCGAGAACCGCCTCGCGAATCGTCGCCGGAACGTGAAGCTCGTCGATCTCCCAGCCGGTCCACTGGCCATTCGATTCGCGCAGCTGGCCGCGCTCGATCAACGCGTTGATCGTCTCGTCGATGAAGAACGGGTTGCCGCCGGTCCAGCGGTGCAGGCGTTCGGCGAAACCGCGAGTCCGTTCAGGTTCGGCGCCGAGACGCTTCTCGAGCAGCTCGACCGTCTCGTCGATGGTCAGCGGTTGCAAGCGAAGGCGCGACCCGTTGCCCAGGTTGCGCAGCGACTGTTCCGTGGCGCGCAGTCCAGGACTGCTGCGATGGTCGGGGTCGTTATGGGTGCCGATGACGAGCAGACGCTCGTTCCCGATCTGTCGCGCGACGAAGTGCAACATCTCGAGCGACGCGCTGTCGGCCCACTGCAAGTTCTCGAGGACGATGAGCAGCGGACGCTTCGCCGCCAGCCGCGCAAGGAACTGGGAGAAGGTCCACAGCAACCGCGCTTTGAGCTCGCTCGGATCGCCGCGCGCCGCGAGCGTGCCGCGCTGTCCGGCGACAGTACCGTCGAGCGCCGGAAAGAGCTGCGCGAGCTCCGCCGTTCCGCCACGCGTGAGCAGCGTGAGCACGGAAGGCTCCACGGTGCGCAACAGCGGCAAGAGCGCGTCGGAGAAGACGGCGTACGGGACGCCTGTCTCGACGGGATAGGCGCGACCAGTGGCGACGGTGAAGCCACGCGCGGCGGCGTGCTCGCTCAGCGCGGTGACGAGATGAGTCTTTCCGATTCCACTTTCACCAACGACGAAGATCGTCTGACCATGCCCCTCGTCCGCGGCGCCAAGCGCGTTGGAGAGCGCCTGCAGCTCGCTCGCGCGGCCTACGAGAGCGGGCGGAGAGGTTGATCGTCGATTGTGAAGGGAGCGTACAGCGACTTCGCTGGGCGGGATACGACGCGACATGGAGGGGTAATCTTCCTCATCGCAACGCTTCTTGCTAGGCTGTCCAGTCCGCTTAGCTCGCCGCCTGCGCCGGTAATCCGCCGAATCGTCGCTCGCGCAACTCGAACTCGTCGAGCGCACGACGGAACTCGTTCTCCGAGAAATCCGGCCACATGCACGGCGTGAAATGGAGCTCGGCGTAGGCGCATTCCCAGAGGAGGAAATCGCTTAGACGCTGTTCACCGCCAGTGCGAATGAGCAGGTCGACGTCAGCCACGGGGAACGGATCGTGGTTCACCTGCGCGAGCAAACGATTGAATCCGTCGCGTGTGAGGGATTCCCCGTTCACCAATCGCGCCGCCTGCATGATCGACTCGCGCGCCGAGTAATCGATTGCGACACGAAGGTGCAGGTTGCGGCCGTGCGACGTCATCGCCTCGGCCTCCTGGATCGTCATCACGAGACTCGCCGGCAAGCGATCGCGTCGTCCGACGATCGTCAATCGCACACCGTTCTCAACGCAACGCTTCGATTCGACGAGGAGCGAGCGACGGAGCAGCCGCATCAACGCGCCGACTTCGGGCGTCGGACGACTCCAGTTGTCCGACGAGAACGCGTATAACGTCACCGTGCCGACACTCTCTCGGGTCGCGGCTTCCACGATCTTGCGCGCCGCACGCACACCCGCGCGATGGCCGGCGGTGCGCGGCAGTCCACGAGCGGCGGCCCAGCGGCCGTTGCCGTCCATGATGATGCCGACGTGGATTCCGTTATAGCTGCGCGAAGCGCCGGGCGTAGGTCGCTGCATGTCTATTTGGACGATTGAACTCGCAAACGCTAACGCTCGCGGGTAGTGCGAATGAGCGCTTCCATGTGGTCGAGGTAACGCTCCAGCGCGCGCCGGCCGACCGGCGTGATGGCGTAAGCGGTCTTTGGCACCCGGTGCTCGAAGGACTTGGTGCAGCTCACGTAACCGGCTTCCTCGAGCTTGCGGGCGTGCACGCTGAGGTTTCCGTCGGTGGTCTGCATCAAAGCCTTCAGGTCGTGGAAGGTCAACGACTCGTTCACGGCCAGCGCACTAAGAATTCCGAGCCGCAGCCGTTCGTGAATGAGGCGATCCAACGCGAGCGGTCCTTCGGCCGGCGCCTTGCCACGAACCGACTGGAGCGGCTGCGGCACCGGGGGGGGCGCAGTCTTCTCGACCGGGTCCGGGCGACGACCTCGTTGTGCTTTAGCCACCGTGCCTCCGTGCGATCCAAACGCCGAATACGATGTGCAAGCCGCCGAACGCCGCGATCATCAATGGAGTGGTCCAGCCCTCGGGCGCGATGAGTGCAATCGCACCGAGCACCATGAAGCCCGACCCCATCACGGGAACGCTTCGGACCGAGTAGGTACCGGCGCTGACGACGGCGGCGCCGTAGAGCAGCATCCAGATTCCGGGCAGCATGGCGAACTCCCCGTGCTTCACGAGATACGCGGTGAGCACGGTGCCGACGATCATCGCCGGCGAGAAGCTGAGCACGAGCTTCCGCATCGGTCCCGAGAGCAGCGGCATGTTGGCCGTGTGCGCCTTGACGGCCATCGACGCCACCGCGATCCCGGCGGCAATCCCCGCCTCGGCGACCCATGTCGCGACGCGTGCGAGGGGCAGACTAAAGCGCGCGGCGACGAGCGCGGCAAAGATCGCCGTGAAGCCGATGATGACCTGTCCCCACCCGGAAACGGCGGTAAAGGTGCCGGCACGCTCCATCATCCCGCGGATGTACCGCAGGTTGTCCATGGCGCGCGCCGAGATCTCCGGCGGGTCGGTTTTACGGGGGCGAAGCGGAAGTACGGGTGCCATGGACGAATGGTACAGCGCGGCGGCTATGTTGGCAAGTACTTTGTGGTGTAAAGCGCTGGTACGCCCATCCCCGACCGCCCACCGCCCATCGCCGGCTTAATACGCAGGCGGATCGCTAGCAGGGAAGCTCTCCTCGGACGCCTCGTCGACGCGCGCGTCGTCGTCGTTGGGCTTCTGCCCCTGCCCCTTCTTTTTGTCCGTCGGCTGCTCGCTATCCGTGTGCCCTTCCCGGCGCATCTTGTAGTCACTCGAGCCGGCTTCGCCGGGATCGGTATGGTGCTGGTCAGGTCGCTTTTCGGCCATGAGATCCTCAGGTGGGTCTTCGTAGGAGAGGACGGTCATGAAGCGTGCCTACCGACCCGTCACGTTGTACTTGGTGAGTACCGCGCGAACCTTGTCCAGTGGAATCGCTTCGATCGTGCGACCGTTGCTCGTCGTCGTGGTCGCCTGGAAGAGAGAGTTGTAAATCGCTTCTTCCGTTGCTTCGACGGCGCCCTCGAACAATCCCGACATCTGCTCGTTTGCCAGCTCCTCAGTCGTGAGCCGCGTCGCAGTGGACGCGCGACGAACCTTGTCACTCGTCGAGAACGCCAGCGCATAGTCGCCCGATCCGTTCGACGCCGACGATCCCGTGCGCGCGAGGCCCATGATCGCACGCGCGGCGAGTCGCTCGAGATTACGATCGGAAAGCGGTGCGTCCGTCGCGACGACGATGACGCACGAACCATCGCCGCGGTCGCCGGGCGATTCGGCTTCGCGCTTGAACGCGTATTGACCCAGTTCCTTCCCGACGGGAGCGCCGAGCACTTGAAGGATCCCGCCGAAGTTCGTCTGCACGAGAACGCCGACAGTCCAGCCGCCCAACGACTTTGGCAGCACACGCGACGACGTTCCAATCCCGCCCTTCCAACCGAAGGCCACGGTTCCCGTCCCCGCTCCCACGCTTCCCTCGGCGACCGGTCCCGATGTGGCGCCCGTCAGCGCGGCGCGTACGTGCTCGGGCTTGATCGGCCGCGAGCGAATGTCGTTCAGCGTTCCGTCGTTCGTCTCCGCGACGAGCGGATTGATCGAGCGTACGTTTGTCATGTCGGGGCGCTCGAGCAGCCACTCGACCATCGCGTCCGCCGCCTTCCAGACGCACAACGTGCAGGTGAGCAGGATCGGTGTCTCGAGCTCGCCGAGCTCTCGAAGCTGCGTGACGCCGGTGATCTTGCCGAAGCCGTTGCCGACGTGGAGCGCCGCGGGCACGCGATCGGTGAAGACGTTTCCGCCATGCGGCAGGATCGCGGTGACGCCGGTACGCACATTCGCGCCTTCCACGACGGTCGTCTGCCCCACGCGAACTCCGGCCACGTCGGTGATCGCGTTCAGCGCTCCGGGAGTGAATACCCCGGGCTTCACGCCGAGGTCGCGGGCGCGCGCCCGCTGCGCCGAGAGTGGTGTCGAAGTTGCCGCCATCGCGATGATCGCCAGAGGGCCGATGATGCTTCTCATGATGTCGATGCGTTGTGTCGAAGCATCACCGTACGTTGACGAAGCGGCCAGAGCAAGTTGAGCGGCACGATTTGGCGGCCTATCTTGCGATCGTGCCTCTCCTCTCGTTGTACGGACACGCGGCCGCGCGCGAGCACTTCCGTCGCGCGATCGAGCGCGGCTCGCTGCCGGCCAGCCTGCTCCTACAAGGGCCGCGAGGCATCGGTAAGCAGCAGCTCGCGCTCTGGCTCGGCCGCCTTTTCCTCTGCGAGAACGCCGACCGTTCGATCGCTCCCTGCGGGAAGTGCAAAGCCTGCCGGATGGCGCTGCAAGGGCATCATCCCGACCTGCACTGGTTCTTCCCGCGGCCGCGCTTGAAGGGCGGCGACCCCGACGTCGACGACATCCGCGAAGACGTCGCCGAAGGCATCGAGGATCGCCTTCGCGCGGGCGGGTTGTACGAGCCGTCGGCCGGCGACGAAGCGATCTACGTCGCTACGGTGCGGGCGATCGTTCAGATCGCCGCCATCTCGCCGGCGCTGTCGCGTCGAAAAGTGTTCGTCATCGGCGACGCCGAGCGCATGGTCGCGCAGGAAGGATCCGATCAGGCGGCGAATGCGTTCCTCAAGCTGCTCGAGGAGCCACCGGACGACACCACGATCATCCTCACGTCGAGCGAGCCTGGAGCGCTGCTGCCGACGATTCGATCTCGTGTCGTCAGCATTCGCGTTCCGCCATTGAGCCGCTCGGAGATGGCGGATTTTCTCGCCGATCCCGTCGTGGTCAAGCAGCTCGATTCACCGGATGAGCGCACACGCGACGAACTGATCGAAGTCGCGGGCGGCGCGCCGGGGCGTTTGATGGACAGTGACGCATGGCGTGCGGCGCTCGCCGAGGCGAAGCGTTTCCTCGACGCCGCGCGCGCGCCGGACCGTGGGCCGCGAATGCGCGTGGCGTTGGGCCAGAGTACAGCCGGCGCCCGCGGCCGGTTCAGCGACACCCTGGACGCGCTCACCGTGCTGCTCCACGACCGGTCGCGCGACGCAGCGGCAGCGGGCGACGGGCGGCGGGCCAGCGGCGCCGCGCGAGCCGTGGAGATCGTGGAGGAGGTGAAGGAGCAGACCCTGCGCAACGTGAACCCACAGCTGCTCACAGCGTCGCTGCTCCGGCGCATCGCCCCCTTGGTCGCGTGACGGACAAGCTCTCGCACGTCGACGACTCCGGCGAAGCCAAGATGGTCGACGTTTCGGGCAAGGCCGAGACGGCGAGGACCGCCCGCGCGACCGGGGCGATTCGGATGCGCCCCGAAACCCTGGACGCAATCTTGACGGCCCAGATAAAAAAGGGAGACGTCCTCGGCGTTGCCCGGATCGCGGGGGTCATGGCGGCCAAAAAAACTGCCGATTTGATCCCCCTTTGCCACCCGCTGACGCTGACCCACATCGCCGTGGAGGTCTCCCCCGACGCCTCCCTGCCCGGGATCCGCGCCGAGGCGACCGTGAGCACCAAGGGGCGCACTGGAGTGGAGATGGAGGCGCTGACGGCCGTGTCCGTCGCCCTCCTGACGGTCTACGATATGGCCAAGGCCTTGGATCGGGGGATGACGATCTCCGATATATCGTTAGCCGAGAAATCTGGAGGACTCAGCGGGAAATATTCAAGACTGGATGGCATGTAGTCTGCCCCCTATCCTGAGTCCGGCAGTACGAAGGCGTACTAGCCTCCTTGCTGTAAAAACTGTTGCCAATCATAAACTTATGCGCAACCTGCGTGGGACGTACGTCCACCGGGGGGACGCGGTTAGGCGACGGAAGCGCACGCAAAGAGCGCTCTTCGTTTCCGGGGCAGTGGCACTGACGGTAGTCGTCATTGCCAGCCGCCGATCCTCTACGGCGAACGCCGAACCTGCGGTGACCGACCGCCGAGCCTTGTTCTCAATCGGCGACAATCGGACGCTGCGCGCCGAGCTCGCGTCGGCCCAGGGGGAGCTTACCCTGGTCAAGGCGCAGTTCGAGCGGGCTGATAAGATCATGCAGTACTCCACCCAGTACGGCATTCCTGCCGGTCTGGCGGCGAAGGTGTTCGACGCCTCGATCCGCGCCGGCGTGGAGCCTGAGCTGGCGTTCCGGCTTGTCCGTTTGGAGAGCGAGTTCAACCCGAGGGCCGTCAGCAAGGTGGGCGCCCTGGGGCTGACCCAGCTGATGCCGAGCACCGCGAAGCTCTACGACGCGACGGTCACGCGGGAGAAGCTGTTCGTGCCCGAAACGAACCTGCGCGTCGGCTTCAAGTACCTCCGAACGCTGCTCGACATGTACAAGGGCAACGTTCGTCTCGCACTGCTGGCCTACAACCGTGGTGAAGACGCCGTGTGGCGTGATATCCGCGCCGGGGTCAATCCGGGCAACGGGTACGACCTGAGCGTATTGCAGGGGTATAAGGGGAAGGGTCGGATCGACTGATCGGGAGAGCCAACAGCTAGACAGCTAACAGCTACAGCCGACAGCAAAATGGGCGAAGGGGCAGCGACCATAGGTCGCTGCCCCTTTCCTATTCTCTGATCGCTTTAGCTGTTAGCCGTGAGCTATTGGCTCTTCGACCGCGATCCGCTCTTCTTGCCGCCCTTGGCCGACGTTGGCTTCTTCGCGCTTTTCTTGGTCGCCGGCGCGGAGGCCTTCGCCGTCGGCTTCACCGCGGCGACGGTCATCAGTGCCGGGGTGGCGTCGCGCTTTGATGACGGCTTGGCCGCAATCGTCTTCGACGGCGCTTTTGACGAGCCGCGCCGGATCACGAGCGACTGCCCCGGGAAGATGAGGGCCCGACGGAGCCCGTTCGCCCGCATCAACGCCGCGGTGGTTGTGCCGTACTTCTTCGCTATACCGCCCAGCGTCTCGCCGGAGCGAACGACGTGGAGCGCCGAGCCGCGGGAAGACGAATATCGCTCGATCGCCGGATCGGGAACGACTGTGGCGGCGCTCGCCACCGCGACCGTCGGAACGAGAATGGTCTGACCAGGAGCGAGATTGCCGCTCTTCAGCGTGCGGACTTTCGGATTGAACGCCGCGAGCTGCCGCGTCGTGATCCCGTTCTTGCCCGCGATCGTGGTGAAGCTCTGACCCTTCTTCGACTCGACCGTGAAGGTTGCCGTCCGTTCGTTCCTGGGCAGCGCCGCAAGAGCGATGGCGAAGCTGTCTGCGGTCCCGGCGGGAATTCGCACGAGCACCGAGTCGCGCGGCGGCGTCATGCCGCGGAGGATCTGCGGATTGAGCTCCTGAAGCTGAGCGACCGTCGCGCCAGAAGCATGAGCGATCGCCGCGAGCGGCGTCGCGGCGCCCACGCGCACCGAGTCGTACGTGAATGGAGCTTCCGGCGTGATCGTCATGCCGTAGCGCGCCGGTTCCTTGGCGATCAGCGCGGCCGCGATCAGCTGCGGCACGTATTCGCGCGTCTCGTTGCGGAGATAGTTCTTTTCGGCGAGCGCGAAGAAGAGGTCCTCGCCACTCGTCCCCTCGAGATCGTCGGCGTAGCGCGTAAGGCCGCGGGCGATGCGCCCGGGACCACCGTTGTACGCCGCGGCGGCCAAATAAAGCGAGCCGAATTGGTCGCGCAATCCCTTGATGAACCGCACCGCGGCGCCGGTCGATTTCACGGGATCACGACGCTCGTCGATCCACCAATCGACGCGCAGGCCCATGTCGCGCCCGGTCGACGTCATGAACTGCCACATGCCCACAGCGGCGGCGCGCGAGTACGCGTTCGGATCGAACCCACTCTCGACGAGCGCCAGGTAGTAGAGATCCTCGGGCAGCCCACCGTCGCGGAACTTCGAGCGGATCATGGGCTCGTACCGCGTTCCTCGCTCCAGCCGCGATTCGATCCGGTCTTTGGCCGAGCCGGTGAACATTCGGAGGTACCGCTCGACACGCGACGTCGATTCGTACGCGCGAACCTCGATGTCCCACATCGGCGCGGTCGCGGTCGTCTCCGGAACGACGGTCTTGGCGGTATCACCAAAGAGGTCCGTTATCCGCTTGCCGACGTCGTTGGTCGAAACACGCGCTGAGTCGTTCGTGGGCCGTGACGGAGCCGGACTGGCCTCTACCGGCTTCGAGGGCGAGGCCTGTTGCGCAATTGGTGTCGGCGCTGGAGCCGCCGGAGCCGGCGGGGGGGCCTGCGGCACCGGACTAGGTGCCACCGGGCTGACGCCGCGCTGAGAAGACGCGCAGGCGGCGGTGACGAGCGTGATGGCAATGGCCGAGGCTCTTCGAATCATACTATCCATCTTCACCGCACAGTTAACGAAAACCTTCCTTCATCGCACAGTTAACGAGAATCGCCGCTGGACCGGCGCGGCGATTCTTAACTAGTCTGACAACACTAACGGCGCCTCGGTTGCCACAAACGGGCCGATGCACCGGAATCCGGCGAGCTTACTTGGCCGCAATGTAGTTGCCCAGTACGCGATTGGTCGCGTTGAGCACGGCAAGCGCGGCACAGCGCCGCGTATCGGTTTCAGCGAGGGCGCAGCCGACGAGTTTGACGACTCGCGACGGCTCCCGCATGGAAATCGAGACGATGATCAGGTTTTCGTCGAACGCGCGCAGGTGCTTGACGCCCAGGAGATCGAAGGTCATCGCACCCTTGGTGTAGTCGGCGAGCGCGTGGAGCGCGGCTTCGGAAGCGACACGAAAATCGCCCAGGAGACTCGATTGTCCCAGGGCGCGGCCGACGTAGAGCACTCCGTCGAATTGCAAATGGACTTCCGCCGTGCACTGCCCTGAGGGCGTGCGGGCGAAGACGAAGTCCGCAAATTTAAGACGTTCTCGCTGCGGACCCGCCGGGATGATGACGTTGAAATCCGGGGAGTCCTGCTCGTTGTTGGATGACGACATGGAGTCCTGTTCGGCCGGCCGATCTCGCGGGCAGCACCGCCCGTGTCTTAAAACGAGTGAATCATGGCGAGCGCAACACGAGGCTGCTTGTAACGACCGTCACGGAAACCCATATTCGCGCACCATGTCACTCACGATCTTCGCCGCTATTATCGGCATCTCGACAGCGAACATTTTTTCACCTCCGCGCCCTGCGACGCCGATCGACTCGCTCAAGGCGCGAATCGAGCGCCGGATAGCGGAACAACACGGGGCGATCGTCGGGATCGCATTCCATGACCTGCAAACGGGTGATTCCCTCTATCTGAACGCCGACGACAGCTTTCACGCCGCGAGCACGATGAAGGTGCCGGTGATGATCGAGCTATTCCGGCGCATCGACGTGGGCGCCCTCCGCCTCGATCAGGGCATCCTCCTCGTCAACCAGTTCGGTTCGATCGTCGACGGCTCGCCGTATTCGCTCGACGCGGGCGACGATTCGGACAGTTCGGCCTACAAGCTCACCGGCACGCGCGTGCCCCTCAAGGAACTGATCGACCGCATGATCACCCGGTCGAGCAACCTCGCCACCAACGCGCTGATCGAGCTGGTGCGAGCCTCGAACGCGAACGAGACGGCACACATGCTCGGCGCGCGCAACATTCGCGTGCTTCGTGGCGTGGAGGACGGAAAGGCCTTTCGCGCCGGCATGAACAACACGACCACGGCGCGCGATCTCGCCGTGCTGCTCGAGGCGATCGAAACCGGACGCGCCGCATCACGATCGAGCTGCGATGCGATGCGCGAGATCCTGCTGCACCAGGAGTTCAATGAGGAAATTCCCGCGGGCTTACCCGCGGGGACGCGAGTCGCGCACAAGACAGGATGGATCACCGGCGTGCTGCACGACGCGGCCGTCGTGTATCCACCGGGGCGAAAGCCGTACGTCCTCGTCGTCCTCACGCGAGAGATTCCGGATGAAAAAGTCGCGCGGCGATTGATCGCCGACTTGTCGCGCATGGTGTGGGCGCACGCGGTGCCCGGTCGCGTCGCGACGGGTCAATGAACGTCGCGCTCGGGACGGATCACGCGGGGTTCGCGCTCAAGGCGACCGTCGTCGAGGCGATCACCGCGCTCGGTCATTCGGTGGTGGACTGCGGCGCGATGCGGATCGATCCGGATGACGACTATCCGGATTTCGCGGCGGCCGTCGCACAGGCGATTCTCGACGGGCGCGCCGAGCGCGGGGTGTTGTTGTGCGGAAGCGGCGTGGGCGCCTCCGTCGCGGCGAACAAATTCGTCGGCATTCGCTCGGCGCTTTGCCACGACACGTTCTCCGCGCGCCAGGGCGTGGAGGACGACGCGATGAACGTCCTCGCGCTCGGCGCCCGGGTTATCGGCCCGGCGCTCGCGGTGGAATTAGTGGGGGCCTTTCTGCGTGCCCAGTTCTCCGGCGCCGAGCGCCACCGCCGACGCCTGGCCAAAATCGAATCCTTCGAGCGCGGCTAGCATCAAAACCGGTCAATTGGGGTCAGACCCCGTTTAGCGAATTGGGGTCAGACCCCGTTTCACGGAATGGGGTCAGACCCCGGTTTGAAAATGGGGTCAGAGTCGGGGAAGGAGACGATACTAGTCGGGGCGATTGGGCTCGCGGTTCTCTGAGCTCGATTTCGATTCGCCGCCGCGGCCACCGTAGCCGCTTTCGTGCTGGCGATCGCGCGAGGCGCCCGGCGCGGGTTTGTCGTGGGCGACGCCAGGCGAGCCGATGGACGACTCGGGTGTGCCCTGCACTGCTTCGGTGCCTGCTCCGGTCTTCGTGCCGTCGGCCTGGTCCTCGATGTCGTCTGGATCGTTGGTGGTCATCTGGACCCCTGGGTGGTGGGTGATCCGGAGCGGACGTACAAGAAGCGCGCCGGGCGCAGCCGGCTGGTCATCCGCATTGCTCAATCAGTTGTCCGCGCGATATGATGCGCGAGCATGCTATCGGCCGACGTCGTCGTCATCGGGGGTGGTCCGGCGGGCGCGGCCGCCGCGCGGCTGCTCGCGCAGTGGGACCGATCGGTGGTGGCGATCGGCCGCGCGCCATCACGGCGTTCGCTCGCCGAATCGCTCCCGCCCAGCTGCACCAAGCTGCTCGACGCACTCGGCGTTCGCGCGGCGATCGACGCCGCCGGTTTCGTGCGCGCCTCGGGTAACACGGTCCAGTGGGGAACCGGGGGCGGGCAACGACGCTCGGAGTCGTTCCTCGGGGGCTCTGGTTACCAGGTTGATCGCGTGCGGCTCGACGCGCTTCTCAACGATGCCGCGCAGGCGGCCGGGGCGCTCGTCGTCCGTGGCGCGACCGTGCGAGCGGTGAAACGCGGCGACGACGGCTGGACCGTCGAATATGATTCCGACACTGGGCCGCCGACCTGTCGCGCGCAGTGGGTGCTCGACTGCAGCGGACGCGCCGGCGTCGTCGCGCGCGCCGGCTATCGACGCAGCGAACAAGCTGCACGGACGACGGCCGTCGTCGGTGTTTGGGAGAGCGAGGCGTGGGCGAACGAGGAGTATGCGACGCACACGCTCGTCGAGAGCCACGATGATTTCTGGGCGTGGTCTGTGCCGGTCTCTCCAACACGCCGATACGTCACCGTCATGCTCGACCCGCGGCACAGCGACGTTCCCACGCGCGACGCGCTCGACCAGGCGTATCGCGCGGAGCTGGGGCGGACGAGTCTCATCGCCGACCTGATCCGCGGCGCGTCGCTCGTCGAATCGTCGTGGGGATGCGACGCTTCGCCCTATCGCTCGCATCGCGTGAGCGACGACGGACTGTTGCTCGTCGGGGACGCGGCGTCGTTCGTCGATCCGCTGTCGTCGTTCGGCGTGAAGAAAGCCCTAGCCTCCGCGTGGCTCGCGGCGATCGTCGTGAACACGGCACTCGCTGACAACTCGCTGTCTGGCGCCGCGCGCGATTTGTATGAGCGCCGCGAGCAGACGATGTTCACTGAATTGCAGCGACAGGCTGCCTTGCTCGCCCGAGACGCATCCGACGGTGCAACCGGAGGGTTCTGGCAGGCCCGAGCCGACGAGATACCTGGGGCCGATTTGGAGCTCGACGCGGCGGTACTGCGCGGCGACCATCGCGTTCGCGACGCGTTCGAGGAGATCAAGCGTCGGCCCGCTATTCAACTTCGCGCCGCGGACGCCTTACGCGTCGTCGAACGGGCCGTAGTGCGGGGCAACCGGGTCGTCCTGGAGCAGCACCTGGCCTCGCCGTCGATTCCGCACGGCGTGCGCTACTGCCGCAACGTTGATTTGCTCGCCGTCACACGGCTGGCCCCGCAACACGAACAGGTGCCCGATCTCTACGAAGCGTACTCGCGGTCGATCAACGCCGTACCGCTCCCCGATTTTCTGGGCGTGCTCTCGGCGCTCGTCGGGCTCGAGATGCTCACTTTTGCTTGACAGGCAATCGCCGGCGGCGTATTCGTCTCGACACTCTCACCGGAGCGAATGTCCGATGACCCGTGTGATGTCGGCAGGTGGTCGCGCTTCGCTCGGCATGTTGCTGGTCGCGTCGCTGATCCTCCCCCTCGCCGTGCGGGCGGCTCATGCGCAGCGCGGCGGCGGCGGCCGCGGTGCCGCGGGAGGAAACGGCCGCGCGGGCGGTCCCGCGCCCGATACGACGCGCGGATTTCCGATCACTGAGCGCGCGATCGTCGGCAACTGCATCGGCTGCCACAAGCAGGACAGCGCCGGCGTCGTGCAACGCATTTCTTTCGAGCGCAAGACACCCGAAGGCTGGGAGATGTCCGTGCGTCGCATGGTCGGGCTGCACCATCTCGACCTCGATCCCAAGGACGCCCGGACGATCGTTCGTTACCTGAGCGACCATCAGGGCTTGGCGCCGGCGGAGATGAAGCCGGCGCGCTTCGAGCCCGAGCGGCGCATGATCGACTATCGGTACACGGCCGACACGCGCACCGAGACGGCGTGCCGAGCGTGCCACTCGATGGGTCGCGTCATCTCGCAGCGACGCACGCGAGACGAGTGGAATCTTCTCATCGCCACGCATCGCGCGCTCTATCCCGACGCGGATTTTCAAGCGTTCCGTCGCTTTGGACCGGCGGTGAACGACAGTGGCGTGCCGCAGCCGCATCCTATGGAAGTTGCGGTCAATCACCTCGCGCGCGTCTTCCCACTGCGCACACCGGATTGGACCGCGTGGTCGGCCACGATGCGAACCCCGCATCTCGAGGGCACGTGGCTGCTGAGCGGGAACGAGCCCGGACGCGGCGCGTACACGTGCCGCCGCCTGCAGTGCTTCGAGCGAGCAGTCGCGAACCGCGGCTTCGCCCGCACGCTGCGCAGACCAGTCCGGGTCGATCGATCGCTGGCTCGTCTTTACACTAGAGGGAGCGAAAATGGCTGAAGGAAAAGGAAACTCGAAGGGCCCGAAGAGGCCCGTCCGCCCGCGCCAGGCACCGGGTGGGCGCAAGCGCCGCGTCGTCATCGACAGCGGCGCCGCCCGGCCGCGCCAGGACGCGCGTCAGGCCCGCGAGCGCACCGAGCCCCGGCCCAAGTCCGGCCCAGGCCCCGCGCCGACCGGTCCCGTCACCGTGCCCTCGGGTGTGTCCGTCAAGGACCTGTCCCAGGCGCTCGGAGTCCCGGCGGCCCAGATCATCAAGATCATGATGGGGATGGGCGAGATGGTGACCATCACGCAGTCCCTCTCCGACGAGGCCGTGCAGCTGATCGCCGCCGAGGTCAAGCGCGAGATCAACATCAAGCACGTCGCCGAGGAGGACGAGCTCCCGGAGGTCTTCGAGGACGCTCCCGAGGACATGGTCGACCGGCCGCCCGTGGTCACGATCATGGGCCACGTCGACCACGGCAAGACGACGCTCCTGGACGCGATCCGCAAGACCTCGGTCGTCGAGACCGAGGCCGGCGGCATCACCCAGCACATCG
>Ga0207689_10000811_pt1 | contig 30159 bp, 27 predicted proteins | sample KBSMisM52_FD_184312 | JGI IMG/M metagenome (GOLD analysis project Ga0207689, IMG submission 184312) | Miscanthus rhizosphere microbial communities from Kellogg Biological Station, Michigan, USA - KBS Miscanthus M5-2 (SPAdes) (version 2) | ecosystem: Host-associated > Plants > Roots >...
TCGTGCCACAAGTATCCCGCCTCCTGCGCCACGCGATAGGCGCGATCGAGGTGCAGCGATCGGTCGCCGCCAGCAGCCGCGATCACCTGTTCGACCATCGCGAGATGCGTGGCGTGCGGTTCATGGAAACCGGTGATCATGCCGTTCACTGCGCGCAAGGTGCGCTCCGCATCGATCACGAGATCGGTCCAGCCTTCACCGGGAGAGATGCGCCCCCGATTGTCGGTGACCGTCTCGAGCGCGCGTACAACCGTCGTGCCGACCGCAACGACACGATGGCCTGAGCGCCTCGCGGCGTTCACGAGAGCAGCCGTCTCGGACGGCACGCGATAAAACTCCTCATAGGGCGGTTCGTGATCTTCCAGGCTCGCAACGCCCGTGTGAAGCAGCACAGGAGCGATTTGGACGCCGCCCGCGACCAGCCGCGTGACCAGCTCCGGGGTGAACGGCCGCGCGGCCGATGGCATCTCCGCGCTCCCCGGTTCAGTCGCGAAGATCGTCTGGTACATCGATTCCGGCCATGGCCGCGCGACGTAGTTATACCGAATAGGGCTACCGAATCGCTCGAGATACGACAGCACCGGTTCATCCAGCTCCACTGCCGCCATCCACAAACGCGACTGCGCGCGAAGAGAACTGACGAGCGGGTAGGGCGCCAGGAGAATCACACGCCCGCCGCCCGCGAGCTCGAACAGGGTGCCCGCACGTGCATCGCGACAAGGAAGCGAGGCGACCGGGCCAGGACGCCGAACTTCGATCACCCAGAAGTTTCCGGGCAGTCTCGTCGAAAGATGCAGCTCGAATCGATCGCCGTCGCTGGTCCTGGCGGCCAGCGCGGCTTTCACGGTGCCGCTCGTATTGACGACAAGAAGATCGCCCGGCGCGAGCCACTGTGGCAGTTCGCTGAACCGCGAATGGACAATCGAGTCGATGTCAACGCGTGAGACGAGCAGACGTACCTCGTCTCTCTTCAGCCCGCGCGCCTCGGGCGGTTCGCCCGCCTCGAGATGCGCCGGGAGCGTAAAAGCGTCGATCACGCGTGTTGCAGCCATCGCGCATCCTCGTGCTGGGCGGCGAACCGCTCGCCGCCAACCGCACCCGGATCCTGGTCGAACAACCAGTTCCAGAATGGAACGGTGATCTCGGGCAGCGGTCGATCCGAGATGTCCTGGCCCGGAAACGCTTCCTGGTGCATCCGCGTCCGCATGTCTCCAGGGTCGACGAGAACCGAGGACACACCCTGCTCGCGCAACTCGACCGCGAGCGTCCGCGTCAGCAATTCCAGAGCGGCCTTGGTGGCGCCATACGGTCCCCATCCCGGATAGGCCGCCGTCGCGGCGTCGCTCGTGATGTTCACGATCAGCCCCCGCCTTTCAGTCAAAAGCGGCAGGGCCAGTTGCACGAGCACCATGGGCGCTCCAACGTTGACGGGGAACAGACGGCCAAAGCGCGGCACGTCGAACGTCGAAAGCGGTCCGATCGGGCCAAGCTCCGACGCATTGTTCACGAGTACATCCAGGCCGCCGAGCCGATGCGCCGCGCCGATCAGGTTCGCGCGCACCTCCGCGTCGGTAATGTCGCCGGGCACCGGCACAACGACGGGTGCGTGCCTCGATAGTTCAGCGGCAGCCGCAGCCAGCGCGTCGCGATCGCGGCCACCGATCACCAGTCGGTATCCGCGTGTCGCAAGGACCCTGGCAATCACCAGCCCGAGGCCGCGGCTGGCGCCAGTGACGAGAGCAATTCGAGTCGATTCAGTCATGAGCGTTCTCGCCTCCAACGAGCACGCCTCAAGCATCGAACTTCAAGTGCACTTGAAGTCAAGTCAAAAGCGGCGCACACTGGTGACTGTGAGTGAAGCGCTGACGATCGGCGAAGTGGCCGCCCGCAGCGGCGTGGCGACCTCCGCGCTGCGCTTCTACGAAGATCAGGGCCTGATCGCCTCGGAACGGACCGATTCCGGGCACCGGCGATACCCGCGCACCGTGCTTCGACTCGTGGCGTTCATCGTCTTCGCTCAGAAAGTGGGCCTGTCGCTGGAGGAAATCCGCGCCGAGCTGGCGCGGCTCCCACGCAACCGCGCGCCGGAACGTGCCGACTGGGTAAAGCTTTCCGGCAGCTGGACGAAACGCATCGAGGAACGGATCGCCGAGCTCGAACGGATGAAGGCGACCCTCGGCGAGTGTATCGGATGCGGTTGCCTCTCGCTCGATCGCTGCCAGTTCGCCAACCCTGGCGATCGCGCCGCGCGCCGTGGCGCCGGACCTCGCTACTGGATCCAGACGACGACTGAACCGCGGGACGGGAACCGCGAACCTTGAACCGCGAACCGCGAACTCGGAACATGAACCGTGAACACGAACCAGAAACTCGGAACCTGAAACCCGGAACCACGCGTTCGTCTGCAGAGATCGTGATCATTGGCGGAGGTGTCGTCGGGTCCAGCATCGCGTATCACTTGCGTGGCGCCGGGCATCGCGGTCGAATCGTCGTCATCGAACGCGACGACAGCTATTCGCGGGCGTCGTCCAGCCTGGCAATGGGGGGCATCCGGCAGCAGTTCACGCTCGCAGCCAACGTCCGGATGGTCCAATACAGCATCGGGTTCTATCAGGATCTCGATCGGCGCTCGCGCGTCGCAGACGAGGCACGACGCGTAAATTTCCGCCAACGCGGGTATCTCTTTCTCGCTGACGCCGGGAGCGCGGCACGTCTGGACCGGCGCTACGAGGCGATGCGTTCCGCCGGCGCTCGCGTCGAGCGGTTGAGCGCAGATGACATCCGGCGCAGACTCCCGGATGCCTCGCTCGACGACATCGAGTTCGGCGTGTTCGGCCCCGAGGATGGTTACGCGAATCCAAAAGCCGTGCTCTTCGCGATGCGAGAGATCGCCCAGGACGCGGGCGTGGAGTATCTGCACGGCGAGGTCGGCGCGATTCGACGCACCAACGACAACCTGACCGAGATTGCTCTCGGTGCCGTGTCGATCGACACGCCTGTCGTCGTGAATGCGGCGGGAGCCTTCGCCGGTCGAGTCGCGGCGCTGGCCGGTCTCTCGCTGCCCGTGGCCCCCGTGCGCCAGCAGCTATTCCGATGCGTCCTGCCGCGCAGGTGGGAGTATCGGTTTCCGATGGTGATCGATCCCGACGGCACGCACTGGCGGCACGATGACGCTGTCGCGCCGGACGGACCCGATCGGATCGTGGTGGCGAAGACGAACCATCACGAGACGCCAGGTGAGAACTTCACGTGCGACGAAGCGCGTTGGTTGAATGATTTCTATCCCAGCCTCGCCCGTCGCATGCCGGCATTTGCCGGCCTCGCGATCGTTGAAGGATGGGCGGGTCTCTACGAAATGACCCCCGACCACAACCCGATCATCGGAGAACATCCCGACGCGCCCGGGTTCTTCCTCGCGAATGGGTTCAGCGGCCACGGACTGATGATGGCGCCGGCGACCGGCAAGGCCGTCGCGGATCTTGTCATGACGGGCTCGTCGCCCACGATCGATGTCGCGGCGTTCGCTTACGATCGATTTCGCCGTGGGGCCTTGCTCGACGACGAAGCGACGCTGTAGTACGCGACGCTCTATTCGCAGTTGATGGTCCAGGGGATTCCGAACTGATCGACCAGCACGCCGAACCGCTTGGCCCAGAATGTCTCCTGGAGCGCCATGCCGATCGTGGCGTTCTCCGCCAGCAACTGAAATATCCGATCGGCGGCGACCGGATCGTCCGTCTGGAGTATCAGCGAGAAACCTTTCGGTGTCTCGTACTGATCCGGAAGCGCGTCCCCGCCGTTGAATACGGCGCCGCCGACATTCAGCGTCGCGTGGTACACCTTTGCCTTCCAGCCGTCAGGTGCTTGGGCCGCCATCGGCGAGTCGCCCCACTTCATCATGAAGCTGATCGTTCCGTTCAGGCATTGTTCGTAGCACTTGAACGCGGCTTCGCACTGACCGTTGAAGGAAAGCGCGATATTGGCATTCAGCTTCATCGGAGCACTGGTTATGTGATCCCTACTTCGTTCCCGGGGATGCCAACGGCGCGGCGGGCATCGCGCCCTTCGATTCGACCAGGCGTCTGGCCACGTAGTTGGTGACCTGCGCGTCGCTTCGTACGGCGGTGAGATACGCGGTGCGCATCAGCTGTTCTTTTCGTCCGCGCAGCGTGCGCGTGATGCCGTCACGCACGGCGGGCATCGACAAGTCGCGCTGGCCGGCTTGTTCGTGCGCCACGACGAGCACCAGGGCATATGCGCCATTCGAGGTCGCGACGTTCACGGCGCCCGCTTCCTTGTTCAGCACCGCATCACGCAGCGGCGGGGGGGCCTGCTTGATCTGCGACACCGGCACCAGGCCCATGTCACCACCGCGCGGCGCGGAGTCGGGATCCTCCGAATATCCGACGGCGAGATCGCGAAAGTCCGCGCCCGCCTTCAGCCGTTCCATGAGCATCTGAATCTTGGCGACGGCCGCCTGTGGTGTCGCCGCGTCATCCCCGGTCCGGTTGGTGATCCGCGCGTCGCGGACCGGCGTCACCACGATTTGCGCGACGTGGTACGACTCCTCTGCCACATTGAACTGCGCGCGATTGGCGTTGAAGAAATCACTGACCTCCTGATCGCTCACCGTGATCTTGCTGACGACCTCCTGGTTGATGACCTTCTCGGTGAGCAGCTCGCGTCGCAGTCCGTCACGTATCTCCGCCGGTGTCAGGCCGCGCCGGCTCACTTCCTGCTGAAACTCGGCGTCGGAGATGTTCTTCTTGGCATTTCCGTACGCGGTCTCGAGCTCGCTTTCCGGAACTTCGAGCTTGAGTGTCGCCGCCTTCGCCAGCAGGAGGTCCTGGACGATCATGTCGTTGAGCAGCCCCAGTTTGGCCGTCATCTCCTCTTCCGGCGACATCGGCTGCGATGCGTCACGCACGCGCTTGAACGCCTTCTCGACTTCGTCGCGCTTGATCTCGTGGCCATCGACCACGGCCCATGCGTCAGGCGATACGGGGGGCGGCGCGGGCACTGTCGATCGACACGCCGTACCCGCGCATCCAGCGAGGACGGCACACAGGATGAGTTCTTGGCGTCGTGAGCTTTGCATATTTGTAGGCAGCGTACTCTCTGTTCGCGCTGCGGACAATACTAGCGAGGCTGCGCCTCGGACCGACGAGCATGTGGCTCCGCCTCGCTAGTGGCAGTATCTCTGGCCCGCACTCCGTGCGGGCGAGACGTCTTGAAAGGCGGATCCAAAACTGGACTCATTTTGAGGATTCTTACTTTCAAAACGTCTAGCGAGGCTCCGCCTCAGACCGAGAGCCTCGAATTCTGCGCCGTCCTGACCGCGCAGCGGTTCCCATGAGCGCCGCGACTTCCCCCGGCGTCAACAGTCGCCACTGTCCGATCGGCAGCGTGCCGATCGCAATCGGGCCGACTTTCACGCGCACCAGTTTCAACACCTTTGCACCGAGTGCTTCGACCATCCGGCGGACCTGCCGGTTGCGCCCTTCTGTCAGGGTGACCTCGAAATGGGTGTATTTCGCTGAATCTCGCACGCGCCTGACGACGGCAGGCCGTGTCGGACCGTCAGCGAGATCGATGCCGTCACGGAGTTGCTGGAGATGCGCGTCGGTCAGCTGCGTTGACGCCTTGACCAGATACGTCTTCGGCACATGGGACTGGGGATTCGTCACGCGCTCCGCAAACCGGTTGTCGTTCGTCATGAGCAGCAGGCCTGATGTGTCGAGGTCGAGCCGCCCCACCGGCGAGAGAAACGTTCCGATGTCCGCGATCAAGTCGTACACCGTCGGTCGCCCTTCCGGGTCCTTGTACGTCGTCAGATAGCCGCTGGGTTTGTAGAGCAGCAGGTACATGCGCTCGCGAACCACGAGCGGCTTGTCATCGAACCGCACGCGGTCGCGCTGTATGTCAACCCAGTGGTCGGGATTGCGAAGGACCTTCCCGTTCACCTGCACGCGTCCCGCGTGAATCCAGCTGCGAGCCTCGACACGCGAACCGAGGCCGGCTTTCGACAGCACTCGTTCCAGTGTCTTGAGTGGGCGTTTGCTCTCCACTTGTGCTTTGACGTTATCCCAGTTTCGAGGAGCCAATCGAACCGACCCAACAAGCACAACGGGGCTGTCACAGGCACGAAGCGCGGCCATCGTTGCAATCCGTGCTGTGAGATGTGTGCTCGCTGCACCCGCGCTGCACGATGAGATTGCCCAGTGCTCACGCGATCGCCGTGTAGCGAGGGCCCAGAAGTTGCTACAGGTCAGACTTGAACACATTACGAGGGAGAAATTTCCATGGCTGACCCGAACGACCGATTCAGATGGGACGAGGAGGATACGTACTGGCGGACCAACTACCGCGACCGGCCGTACGCCGCAGGACGCGACTACGACTTCTATCGCCCGGGCTATCGGTACGGTTACGAAGCGGCGAACCGCTACCAGAACCGCAGCTGGAATGATGTCGAGTCCGACTTGGCTCGCGACTGGAACAGCTACGAGCATCGCGGAACGTCGACCTGGGAGCACATAAAGGACGCAGTTCGAGATGCATGGGATCGCGTGACCGGCAGACATCCCGTCGGCACGCGCCGATAACGTCAATCTGCGAAGGGCCGCTCGATGCGACCCTTCGCCTCGCCATCCTCTCCAATCAGCTCGCTTGACGGCAGCACGCAGTGCACACAAGATCGGGGTCTCCCGATGCGCGTGAGACTGCCCCTTGCTGCTGCATTCTGTGTGTATGTTGTCGGTGGCCTCTCCGCCCCGCTCACAGCCCAGCGCGCCGGTGCCTTTCGTGGTTCGACGGAAGATCCGGCCATCCGGTATTCGAGCACGCCGCTGCACAACCCGGTCGCGCAGGCGAATCAGAAGATACAGGAGGGTTCGTTGCGGCTGACCTTCGAAGGCCGCAGCGGATTCCTGCGCTCAGCTCTCGACGCGCTGCAGATTCCCGTGGATTCGCAGCTGCTTGTTTTCTCGCGCGCCAGCCTGCAGGGAAAACTGGTCAACGAGGGCAATCCGCGCGCGCTCTTCTTCAACGATCGCGTGGCCCTCGGCTGGGTGCGCGGCGGCGAGATCATCGAGGTGGCCACCCATGACGAGGCCGCGGGAGTCGTCTTCTACACGCTCGATCAGCGCACCGACCCGGCGGCCGGCTCGCCACAATTCAAGCGTGCCTTCGAGTGCCTCGGCTGTCACCTGAACGGCGATACGCTCGGTGTGCCGGGCTTCCTCATGTTCAGCACGACACGGCCAGCGCAGTCTCAGGAGTTCAGCCTTCCGCGTCAGGTCGATCATGGAGACGCGTTGAGCCGGCGCTTCGGTGGCTGGTTCGTCACCGGCAGCACTGGCTCCGCATCTCACATGGGGAACGACACGGCGGCGTTGAATGGACGGGCCACCCGTGAGCTCAAGTCTGTCGAGGGATTGTTCGACGCGGACGGCTATCGCGCCCTCTCGAGCGACATCGTGGCCCACCTGGTCTTCACGCATCAGGTGGGCATGGCCAATCTCCTCACGCGCGCGAGCTGGCAGGCGCGCGCCGCGGACCCATCTCTGCACCCGCCCTTCACCGCATCGCCCGGGGAAGAGGAACGCATTGCTGTGATGATGAGTGGCGTCGCGAGTGAAGTGGTCGACTACCTGTTGTTCATCGATGAATCGAAGCTGACCGACGCAGTCAAAGGCGCGTCGGGTTTCGCGGAGCGCTTTTCTTCCCTCGGACCGCGAGACCGGAAGGGACGATCGCTCTACGAGCTCGATCTCACTCGCCGGGTGATGAAATATCCCTGCAGTTATCTGATCTACTCACCGGCATTCGATGCCTTACCGCCGAGCGCGAAGGAACCGATTTACAAGCGGCTCTGGGAAGTGTTGTCGGGGCAGGAACAGAGCGACCGCTATCGCTCGGCCCTCTCTCTCTCTGACCGGCAGACGATCGCCGAGATTCTGCGCGACACCAAGAAGGATCTGCCGCCGTATTTTCAAACCGTGACCAAATAAGACGGGGTCGGACCCCATCTCAGAAATGCGCGTCAGAGCCGCCGAGACCACCGAGATCGATCACCTGGCGCGACTGTGGTTCGATGCCTGGCGTGAGGCGCACACTCGTCTGGTACCGCCGGAACTCACGCGTGCCCGGACCTTGGAGAGTTTTCGACAACGGCTTCTCGCCGCGCTTCCGCATATCCGGGTCATCGGGGCGCCTGGCAATCCAGAAGGCTTCTGCATCGTGAAAGACGATGAGGTCTACCAACTCTTCGTCGCGCCGCACGCACGTGGCTCAGGCGTCGCGGCGGCATTGCTTGCCGACGGCGAAGCCACGCTTTCGGCGAACGGCATCGCTACGGCCTGGTTGGCGTGCGCGATCGGAAACGATCGTGCCGCTCGCTTCTACGAGAAATGCGGATGGCATCGTGCAGGAACGATGACCAACGAATTGACAACGACCGAAGGACAGTTCCTGCTCGAAGTATGGCGCTATGAAAAATCTCTGACTGGATGAGTCGGGCTTACAGCGGAGTTACTGGATCGTACGATGCCGCGCATGCGCGAGACGCTATCGGCGCCCGGCATGCGTACTGCTCCTCCATGAGGTACCACGGGCCTGCCGGCGCGACGGTTGGGCAGGCCCATCAAGGAGGGGATCTATGGCCTCAGACATCGTTGCGTATGGCATCTACCCGGATCGACTTGCATTCGAACGCGCTCTCGAGGCGCTCCGGGCGGCCGGGTTTCGCAACAGTGACATCTCAGCGATTCTTCCCGATCGTGATCAGACGACGAGAGATCTCGCGCCCGAGATCAACACGAAGGCACCTGAAGGATTTACAACTGGCGCCAGTACTGGTGCAGCGATCGGCGGCGTACTGGGATGGCTTGTCGGCATCGGCGCCCTCGTCATTCCAGGCTTTGGACCGATTGTGGCGGCCGGCCCAGTGGTGGCCGCTCTGGCCGGCGCTGGCGCTGCCGGAGCCACTGGTGGACTCGTCGGCGGTCTCATCGGCGCCGGTATCCCGGAGATCGAAGCCAAGAGATACGCAGGCCGCCTTCGGGAAGGCGCGTATTTAATCTCTGTGCACTGCGACGACAGCAAGTGGGCCAAGCGCGCGGAAGAAATTCTCGAAACCACCGGCGGCCGGGACGTCGTCAAAACTTCAGAAGCAAGCGCGGATTATCGTCCGTAAACGTTTTCTGCCGTCGTGCGGTGCCGCCTGGAATGGCTGAGGCCATTTCCGGGCGCGCCGCCCTAAGATGTAGGCTCTCCACACGCCGACGTTGGATGTGACTAGCACTGCACGCCCGCTCAATGACCGCCTGCGATATGCCATCGAGAACAAGCACCTGATCGAAGTCAGTTACCACGGCAGCATGCGGATCGCCGAGCCGCATGATTTCGGTGTCTACAAAGGCATCGAGCGGGTGCTGGTGTTCCAGTTGCGCGACTCTGTGCACGCGCAGGCCCATCACGCCACGGGGTGGAGACTGCTCGAGACCTCGGACATCGAGGAGTGCCTCGTTCTCGAGAAGAATTTCCCAGGCAGCCGCGGGCAGTTGCACCACAGCCATCTTGTCTGGGACATCGTCTACGCGCGCGTGAGCTGCTGAACGCGTACACTCGTCGTTCGTAGACATGGCACCACAGTGCCTGACCGTTCTCGCGCCGATACTGCCGGGGAAAGACACCGATCTGCGCGCACGGCTGCGCGCCATCGGCGATGACATCACTGGCAAGCGCTTGTCGCCGGCTCTCCCACGCCCCGACATCGCGTTCGTCCGCAGTCGCCGAATTCATTTCGCGCGATTCGCCATCCTGAACGATCCGGATCGAGGATCGGGCCGTACTCGTCTCCTGTTCGCGTCGGTCTACGATGGCGCGCTCGATGAACACCTCGATGAGCTCGTCTCGATTACGTCCGACATGGATGCGATCTGGGGAGCATGCGAGGGCTATACCGGCGTTGCCGGTTTCCGATCGTTCATCAAGTCGTATGCACACGATGCGGACGCGTACTACATCGCCTTTCGTGACGACACCGTCGTCTCCATTACCGACGCAATCGCTGCACGACACAATCGGCATCTTCTCCAGGACTCGGCCACACCAGGCGCGGATCAGAGCGGCGACCGGCGGGCCGGCGGCGCCGGCCGGCGGTTTGATTCGCTCGTCACGGTACTGCGGCGGATCTTCCGCGCGGCCCCTCTCGTCACGGACGTCGCTCGCGCCATCGTGCGGAATGGATTCGGCAACGTCTACCACGGCACGCTCCGCATCACGGCGAGCCTCAATCGATACGACGTGTTTCGGATCGTCAATTGGGTGACACGAAATCGCGTCCCGCCGCGGCAGTCTCCGTACAGCAGTCTCGTCCTCGATCAGAGAAGCCCGTTCGCTCCTCTCGTGCCGGGCGACGAGATTCCTGCCGAGTGGACCGCCATTGCGCCCGCGCTCCGGGAAGACGCGGTGGCCCAGAATCAGCTCACGCTGGTGACGGTCGTCGATGCGACGGCTGTCGGCCGCGTGCGAGCCGTGCTGGCGGCGATCGATTCGGCCGCCCGGCGTCTCTCCCCGCCAGGCTCGTTGATCGGGATCAGCACGATCCACTTTGCGCGCTGGATGCTGATCGATCGCGGCCGGCGCCTGCTCTTCATCAGCGACTACGATGGGAGCTGGGAAAGCTACATCGACGAATTCGCCGAGATGATCCTGTCGGGTCTCGACGCGATTTGGGAAACGTCGTTCGGCATGCCACCTGACGGCGCGCGGGATTTGCCCGCGTTCAAGCGCTTCTTGCGCAGCCACCAGGTGCCGGCTGACATTTTCTTCGCCGCGTACCCGGACACGACGGTGCTGAACATCACCGCCGATCGTGCGCAGTAGCTGAAGGGAGCACATCACACGTTGCGGCTGACAGACGAAGCCCTCGGCGACATCCAGGGCGTCATCACGAGCGGCTATGGACATCTCCCGTACGCCGCGTACCTCTTTGTCACGATGACACGGGACATCGGCGCGCGCCGGTGGCTTTCACGCATATCAACAGCGATCACCTCGTCGAGGCGGTGGCCGCGCGACCGCCAGCCGGCAAGCGCCAAACCACACTCGGCAGTCAATGTCGGTATCACAGCGGACGGTCTGCGTGCGACTGGACTACCCGTGCAGGTGCTGTCCACATTCCCGTCCGAATTCCAGGACGGCATCGCATCGCCGGAGCGTTCGCGGATCCTGGGCGATACCGGTGAGAGCGCGCCCGAGCGTTGGGAATTTGGCGGTCGGGACACCGAACCCATCCATGCCGTGCTGCTCCTCTTTGCGTCGGACGAAACGCGGCTCGATGAACTGTGCGCCTCGCAGCGCGCGATTCTCGAATCGTGCGACGGTGTTGCCGAACTGCGCGGCAGCCTGCAGCGTGGCTATCGACCGGACACGGCTACGGAGCCCTTCGGCTTCCACGATGGCATCGCGCAGCCACAGATCGCGGGAGTGCACGATGCCGGCGTCGCAACGGGCGAGTTCATCCTCGGGTACGAGAATCATTACGGACTCATTCCGCCGACGCCGGTCGTGCCGCGCGCGATGGATCCGGGTGCGATCCTGCCGCAGCTCTCGAATCCGTATCACGCGAGCGAACCGCTCGCCGATCTCGGCAGACACGGCTCCTATCTGGTGTATCGCAAGCTTCAGCAGGATGTCGCCGGCTTCTGGCGATTCATGGTCCTTGAAACGACTCGCCGTGGTGACACGGACATCAGCAGCGCAATCTGGCTGGCATCGAAGTGCGTTGGACGCTGGCCCTCGGGCGCACCGCTGGCGCTGGCACCGGAGAGAGATGATCCACGCCTCGCTGAGATGAACGAATTCTTCTACTCCGATGATCCCGACGGCCTGAAATGCCCTGCCGGATCTCACGTCCGCCGGACCAACCCGCGCGACGCGCTCAAACCGTACCCGTCGCCACAGTCGCTCCACATGACGGATGCGCATCGGCTGATCCGGCGGGGACGCGTCTTCGGTCCTCCGCTCTTCAATCCAGGCGCGTTGCGTCCCGGGTCGACGGACATTCATCAGACGCTTCTCGAGATGCGCGACGATGGCCAGGCGCGAGGCGTACATTTCTTCTGCGTCAACGCCAGCCTGAAAAGTCAGTTCGAGTTCGTGCAGCAGACCTGGTGCAACAACCCGCGCTTCGGCGGACTGAATGACAACATGGATCCGCTTGCGAGCAGTCCCGGCGCTGAGGAGATCCCGAGCCGGATGACGATTCCGCGCCAGCACGGCGCGCTGCGCACGCAGGTATTGCCACGCTTCATAACCGTGAAAGCAGGCGCGTACTTTTTCCTGCCGAGCCTGACAGCGCTCCGCTTCCTGGGTACTGAACACTGACGGCGGGGCTTCAGACCCGCCTTGATCCATCCGCTGCTTCAGTTCAGCATGAGCATCGGGGTGAACACATGAGCGTCAAGGGAGCACAGGCCGCGGCCGGATCGTTGTGGTCGATCGGTGTGATCAGATCAACGTTGACCGAACGGCACGGGGCGCCGAAACAGGGAGCAGAGGGCGCGCCCGAAGCCTGGCTCGACGTGCATCCGTTGGCGGCCGAAGGACTGCTCGGGATTTCGGTCGGCGACGAGCTTATCGTGATCACGTGGTTGCATCAGGGACGCCGCAACGTCCTTCAGGTGCATCCACGGGGAAATCCCACCAACCCGCTCACGGGGGTGTTCGCAACGCGATCTCCTGACCGACCTAACCCGCTCGGCCTGCATCCGGTCGTCGTGCGCGAAATCGACGGACGGCGCTTGCGCATCGGTCCAATCGAGGCGATCGACGGGACACCAGTCGTCGATATCAAGCCGGTGCTCTGTTAAGTCGATGTCCTGCGTGTGCGCTTCGTGACGGATTTGGCTTTCCTGGCGGTGGATTTTGTGTTCTTTGATGCACGGCCGCTTCTGGCTTTGGCCTCGGTTGAAGACGAGAGATCGTAGGCCTCCTGCAGCCAGCCGGTGATGGGAGCCTCGACCTCGTCGCGATGGCGAATCTGAATGATGTGAGCGACTTTCGATTTCGACGTGCGATCAGCACGGCGCACTTGCGGCGCCTTCACCGCACGCCCGAGAAACACGCAGACCTCGAGAAAACTCTTCTTCGGCCGAACGAAGAAGTAACACGACTTCCGCGAGAACATGATCGAGTTGTGCGACGCATAAATCCGCTGTTCGCCGAACTCGGCGGCGGTGTCGCGCAGCCGTTCCCATGCGTCGCGCAGGTCTTCCGACAGATCCTGCGTCAGCGCCGTCTCCGTCGTCGTCCAGCAGTCGTGGGCCTCGCCTTCCTCGACCCACTGTTTGCAGTGGTAGCACTCTCGACCGGCCATGACTCGATGCGCACGACTATTATTGTCGCGACGATGCGCGCCGTTCACGATTCACTGCCTGACACCGACGAGTTTTCGGGTATCGTCTGCCTATGCGACTGAGCAGCGCGATGGTGTACGTGAAGGACCTGCCCCGCATGCGCGCGTTCTATGGCGAGATGCTTGGCGTCAAGCCGAGCAATGACACCTGGACAGACTCGTGGACCGAATTCGATGCCGGCGGTGTGCTTTTCGCCCTGCACGCCATCCCTCCCGAGATTGCCAGTCAGATCGAAATCACGTCGCCGCCGCGCCCGCGTGGACAGAATCCAGTGAAGCTCATTTTCGAAGTCGACGATGTGGATGCCGAACGAACGCGGCTGGAATCGTTGGGAATCACGATGGTGCAACGGCCGTGGGGCGCGTGGGACGGAATCGACCCTGAAGGCAACGTGTTCGGCATTCGTTCGCCGCAGAACTGACGGCACCGTCCGCTGTGGAACGCGTCCGTTTCATTGCCCTGCTGTTCCCTGTCCCTGGGCGCTCGACGCGGCTGGGCCCGGACCTGGGTTCTGCAGCCAGCGAATCGTGTCGGTCAATGTCTCGCGCAACGGTCGCGTCGACCATCCGAGCTCGGCCCGCGCCTTGGAGGTGTCGTACCACGCATAGCGCCCGATGATCTGTAACACGTCACGGGTCAGGGGAGCTGGTTTTCTGCGAATCCTGCCGACCAGCTCGACGAGGCCGATCAGCGCGCGCAGCAGTGACGTCGGAGGCACGAAGTGGGGTGCGCGAATGCCGGCGATCTCCGCCACTTGTGCGAGCAGCTGGTTCACCATGACGTTGTCGCCGCTCAGGAGGTAACGCTGTCCCGATCGGCCTCTTTCCGCGGTGAGCACGACACCAGCCGCGAAGTCGCGGACATCGAGGACTCCAAACCCGATAGGAAGGGTGAAGCGCAGTTTCCTTGTAATGATCGATTGCACGAGCTTATTCGCGGGCGCGCCGACCGGATCGTCCGGCCCGAAGGTGAACGCCGGGCACACCGTCATCACGGCAAAACTGGGCGAGGCGTGCGCCAGCGCATTCAGTTCCGCCTGGCGGCGGATATTGGCGTACTGAAGATCGAAGGCGTGCTCGGACCAGTTCGCAGACTCGTCGAGCGGCTTCGGATTCCTGTTGACACCGACAGCCAGAGCACTTCCGCCGACGACCGCGCGCTTCACCCCGCAGGCTGCAGCGGTCTCCAGCAACTGGCGCGTGCCCGTGATGTTGATCCGTTGCATGTCCTCGGCCAGTTGCGCGCCGCTGCCGACGCTCACCTTGAACGCCAGATGCAACAACGTGCTGACACCGGAGCACGCCACGCGTATTGCGGCGGCATCGTCCACGTACCCGGAACAGCGCTCGACGTTCAATCGATTGAGCACGTCGGGCCGGCTGTCGCGCAACTCGAGCACGCGTGGACGGACTCCGATCTCGTTCAGCTTTCTGGCGACGTGGTACCCAAGGAACCCGGTCGCGCCCGTTAGCAGGACGGTGTCCATCGTGTGTGAGCCTCCGGTGAAGAAGTTAAACGACGAGTACGTTGCGCTTGAACATGAAAAGCCGATCGGTGTGCACACAGATTCGTTCGGATTCAGAGGCGCAGTCGTTCTTTCTTTGGGGCGTATTCGAGCGAGTCGTGAGCGGCTGATCCCCAATCTCAGCCGTTGCTCGCCGATTTGCTCTTGTTTCGGCAGGAACAGCCAGTGAGAATGAGCCACCCCTGCTGGCTGAGGTTTTACTCATGCGCCTTTCCATCGACGATCACGTGTACTTGGCGCCAGCTGCCTCTGCGCCTGCCGCTGCGCCTGTCGTGCCGGCTGATCCAACAGCACCCGACATTACCTTTCTCATCAGGGAGACAGCGGCGGCGCTGCAGTCGTTCTATACGACGATCGAGCGAATCACCGCTGACAACCCGGTTCCACTCGCGAGGCTGCAGGAACTTGCCGGGAAGGCACGCCTCGGTCAGATGACGCCGCCGGAAGCGCAGGAACTGCAGACGCTGAAGCTCCAGGCCGTTCGACAGGGTAAGGCGATCGGTGCCGTGATCGGGTTCTTCCTGAAGCTCAGGCCCTATCCGATGCTCGAGGAGATCAGGAAAAAGGCGAAGCTGTTTCAGCCGGCGTTCGGTCCGGTGCTCGTCGTCGAAGGCGAAACTGTCCGGAATGTGCTCGAGCGCGACCAGGAGTTCACGGTCGATCCCTACGGCGCGGAGATGGTGAAAGTGATGACGCCGTCGCACAACGGCGGATTCTCCACGTTCATCCTCAGCACAGACGACAACACTGCGTACGAACCGGATAAGCGGCTGCTCTCGGCCGTGTGCAACCGCGATGATGCGGAGCGTATCACCGACATCATTCATCAGGACTGCAGGCGCCGGATGGGAGCTGCGCTTGCGGGCGCGCGGGCGAACGCGTCATCGACGATCTGCATCGTGCAATCGATTGCGCGCTTCGTGCCCGTCACGCTCGGCCACAAGTACCTGGGCGTGCCGGTCGCCGCGCAGCCGGGTTCCTTCGAGCTGACCCCGGAGATGCTGACCTACTACGGGTCGCCGATCGAGGGTCAGGCCGAGACCGCGCTCAAGAAGGAGGACGGCATCATCCCCGACGAGAGCACGATGTACCTGTGGATCAAGGCCGCATTCCGGCACTTCTTCAACAACGTGCAGAAGGATCCGCAGGTACAGAAAGAGGGACTGCGCTCGTGCCGTCTGTTGCTCGCCTACCTGCTGCGCGAGGTCGGGATCCAACGCGCGCGCGTACTGAGCGGCCAGCCGGTGGACGATACGATGCTCACCAGGCTCCTGCTCTTTCAGCTTGGTCGTTCCGCGCCCACCCTGGCCCGGCCGGCGAATCTCGACCCGCGGCTGGTCAGCGACCTGCGGATCGCCGAGAACGTGATGGGCACGATCGTTGGCGCGATTGCGGGCCAGGAGGAAGCCACGTGCCGCGCGATCGACTCGCTGGTTCGACTGAAGAGCGGCGAGTATCGGACGAGCGGCTCGGAAGGCGTCCGTTATGGCACTTTCGCCGAGGCGACGCAGCTGGCAGTCAATGTTTTGAGCGGCACCCACGTCGAGGACAGCCGCCGCGAGCTTTACGGATACTTCCTGGAGGCGCTGCGGCTGCAGCCGCAAGGCGAGGTGCTGTTGCGCAAGTGCGCGATCGAGGGTGCGCGCATTGCCGACAGTCGACCGATATCTGCAGGCACGCTCGTGTTCGCGGCCCACGGGTCGGCGATGAAAGACATTCCCGAGCCCGACGCGTTTATCCTCGATCGGCCGCGTCAGCACTATCTGCAGTACGGCTGGAGTCGGCACACCTGTCTCGGCCAGCATGTCTCGCCGGTGATCATCGTCGAGTCGATCATCGCTGTGCTGGGTCTTCAGGATCTGTCCCGGCCTGACCCCGCGTTCGGTGAGCCTGCGTTCCCCTTGGAACGGCGGTTCGGGCGACTTCAACTCGACGACCAGAACCTGTACGCCACCACGTTCTCTCTCCGATTCGCCGACGCGGGTACCACGCGTCAGTTCTGGCCGCTTGCGGCGGCCGGCAATGCCGAGGTGATTTGAGATGTCCATCAACAGGATCCGACCACTGGTATGCGCCGTATTCGCCTGCCTTCTCCTGTGTGGGTGCGGCCGCCAGGCGGCCAACGAGGGCACGGCGACCAAGGCGACGACGGCAGCAGTGGCCACGGGAACCGCGGGACTGGTCGGACCGCTGACCAACGATACGAGCGACGACATCGTGTCGTGGGTGGATGGGCAGGTGGTTACCGATTGGGCAGCCGAGATCAAGAAGCGGGACAACGCGCTAGAGGGCTATTTGAACGACGCCGATCCCGGCCGCGCAGCGAAGTATGGCTTCCGCAGCGGACAGAACCCGCAGTTGGCGTGGAGTTGGTTCCGCGACTACCCGGTTGGATTCAACGGCGTCCCGTTCGTGCTGTTCAAGACGATCATCGACCTGGATCCAAACGATCCGGATCCAGCCCTCCAGAAAATCGCGCGGATCTGGAAGCATCAGACCACCATGCCGATCGGATCCGGACCATCGGCCGCGTGGACATTCGATCACCTCGGCGTCGGACCGAACCCGGCCGATTACGTCGACGGCGTAGCGCGGCCGGTCAGCGAGCGGCTGTCACCGTTGCCATTCGGGTTCGCGTACGAGAACCCGAAATCGTTCGAACCGCTCTCGGACATCGAGATGAAACGCTACGACACGCAACTGCGACTGAAAAGCGTGTTTCAAATCACCAGTCTGCTCCTCGCCAAGCTCAGGACCGCCAACCAGGAAGAGAACTGGGAGAACGATCGCAAGGGCTTTGGCACGCCCGGATCCATGGATCGCGTGTTCTTCTCGTGCGCGGGGTGCCATGTCGGTCGTGTCGTCGTCGGCGGCAAGATGAAATTTCTTCCCGGGATGCCGAACACGGAAATCGAGGCGCAGTACTACTCGAAGCTGCTGATGCTCACCGCCGCGGCGCTGGTCGAATCGGGGTTCGATCCCACGTCGACGACACCAGTGAACCCCGCCAACATCTCGCCCAACAGGGATGCCGTCCGCGCGTTGTATGGGGCGATGCTGAAGAAGGTGCTCGACCACCCGGAGACGATGTACGGTTCATCGCCGGCGCAGATCGCGCGCGCGAAGATACAGACGCTGGCCGTTGCCGACAAATTTCCGGATGTCATGAAGGATCTCATCGCCATCGGCGTGAAGACGCACTTCATCTACTACGTCGTCGCCAAGAACAACGCCTACAAGCGGCCGCTCCCGGACGTCCTCGAGGACCGTCCTGGTCAGATGGATGCGTTCGGCATCGCGTCTGGCCTGGTCGCGATTCACACGCGCCGAACCGACAACAGCTTCATCGAGTTCGTGAAGAGCGATAACGCGAAGAGCCCGATCTTCACCGGGTTCTCGAAGGCCAATGGCCTTCCGACAGACACGCCGGGGATGACCGACGCGGTCACCGATGCGAAAGTCGCCGGCGAACGCATCTTCAAGAACATTCCGGCCTGGGCTCCGCCCGTACCAGCGCCGATCGACGTCAAGAGCGTCAATTGGGCCGTGGAACGCTATCACGCCAACTGGGACGGCAATCAGGGCGCGTCCTCGCGAACGCTGGCCTCGGGCGCGTCGGCGACAGGCGATCCACGAATGGTGAACGTGCACATTCACGAGCCGCTCAACCCGTTCATCGACAATCTGCCGCCGCCGCCATACCCGTTTACGAACGTCGACCTGACGCGCGCGCGCGAAGGCAAGGCGCTCTTCAAAGCGAACTGCGCGAGCTGCCACACCTCACGCAATCAGACGATCTATCCGGCCGCGAAACTCGGCGTGGACCCGAACCGGACGATGGTCAACACCGAGGTGTCTCGCTACGGCCTCGCGGCACTGGTCACCGAGGCCTGCAGCATTTACGGCGAGAACAACAAGGGGCAACCGGGCGCGGACTGGTGTGTGCCCCAAGGCGACTGGCAGGCGAGACTCGACGAGTACTTCCGCGACACGCCTCGGCGCGTGGCTGAGGGCGCCAACGGCTACAAGGCCGATGTCCTCCACGGCATCTGGGCCCAGGCGCCTTATCTCCACAACGGCTCGGTTCCGACGCTAGGCCAGTTGGTATGTCCATCCACGCGTCCGCAGAAATTCCTGCGCGGCAACCTGAACTACGACGAGGCGCTCGTCGGATTCGAGTGGGCGACTCGGCCGGCCTCGCGCTACGGTCCGAGTGAGACGCTCCTGGTCAAAGAATACGACACGACCGTTCCGGCCAAGTCCAACGCTGGCCACACTTTCGGCTCCAACCTGTGCCCCGACACCAGCGGCCTCGACCCGGTGAACGATCGCAAGGAAATCGAGTCGCGGGTACTGAAATCTCAAGTCGGTGCGTTGCTGGCTTACCTGAAGACGCTCTAAACCAGAAACCCGCGACTCCCACGAGCCAACACCCAGAGATCGGCCATTGGGAATGGGGAGTTGGAAGTGTCGATCCGGCGGCGGTTCATTCGACTATAAGTAGAGGCGCCCGGCGGGCCTGAAGACCCGCCGTGGGAAGCGCCCTCGTCGAGAGGCTGTGAATTTATGAGTTTCGTGACTGATCTCAGATTTGCCTTGCGTTCGCTGCTGCGGGCCAGAGGCTTGACGATCACCGTCGTGCTGACGCTTGCGCTCGGCATCGGCGCGAACGCCGCCATCTTCAGCGTGGTTCGCGGCGTCCTGCTCAAACCACTCACCAATCGCGATGAAGACCGCCTGATCTACATCCGTCAAAGTGCGCCTGGCCTTGGCACTCAGAACACGACGTTCTCCGTCCCCGAGATCGATGACCTCAAAGCCCGCGTCAAGTCGATCACCTCTTTCGGCGACTTCTCCACGATCGGCTTCACGATGCTCGGCCTTGGTGAACCGCGCGTCGTCAGCGCCGGCGTCGTCGGGGGATCGTATTTCGAGGTCATGGGCCTGCGCCCGGTGCTCGGCCGATTGATCAACGCATCAGACGATGGGCCGCAGGCCGCAGGCGTAGTGGTGCTGACCTATCGTTTCTGGACGACGGAGTTCAAGAGTGATCCGTCCGTGATCGGAAAGGCCGTGAGATTGGACTCGCGCGCCGCCACTGTGATCGGGGTCCTCGAGCCGTCAGTGCCTTATCCGCAGGACACCGAGATCATCGCCAACATCGTCACCAGTCCACACCATCTTTCGGCAACGATGGTCACAGGGCGCGTTCACCGCATGACCGAGCTGTTCGGGCGCCTCGCGCCCGGCTCCGACCTCGACGCGGCGCGCGCCGAGCTGCGCACCGCACACGATGCGATCCGCCGCGAGTATCCCGACGTGTATTCAGCGAAGGCTGACTACCGCATCGATGCCATACGCCTGCGCGATCAGATTACTTCCCCGGCCAGGACGGTGCTGTGGATCCTCCTTGCCGCTTCCGCTCTGGTCTTCGTGATCGCGTGCTCCAACGTCGCGAATCTGATCCTCGCGCGATCGGTGCGTCGCGAAGGCGAGCTGGCCGTGCGCGCGGCGCTCGGCGCGCGCGCTGGCGCGCTTCGTCGAACGCTGCTTGCAGAGAGCCTGCTGCTGTGCGGCACGGGCGCCGTGATTGGCGTGCTGATGGCGCGACCGATGGTGTCGATCCTCTCGCGATATGCGGCGCGATTCTCCGTGCGCGCGCTCGACGTCACCATCGACTCGAGCCTGCTGTGGATCGGCGTGGGTCTGGCACTCCTTGCCGCGACGCTTCTGGCGTTCGTCCCGAGACTGCCAAGTGCCGAGGCGTCCAGCGGGTTCGGCTTGTCGAATGGGAGCGCCCGATTGACCACGGGAACGAACCGGCGCCTGCGCGTGTTCGCGGTCTTGCAGATCGCGGCCTCATTCGTGCTGCTCGCCGGCGCCGGGATGTTGCTGGCGACGCTCATCGAGCTGCAGACCGCACAGTTGAAGCTCAACACCAGCAATGTGCTCGCACTCCACGTGCCCGTGATCTCGGGACGCGAACCGGGACAGGTCACGGCGTTCTACGACGAAGTACTCCGTCGCATTTCGGCGCTCCCGGGAGTGGAGCGTGTGGCCGTGGGCACGCTCGTGCCCTGGCGCGAGGCCGGAGGCTTCGGCCCGGGCTTTCAGTTCACAGCTGAAGGTTACGCCAAGGTCGACGGCGAAGAAGATCCACGTGGACGTTTCCGTACTGTGTCGCCCGGGTTCTTCGCCGCCCTCGGAGTCCCGGTTATTGCGGGCCGCGACTTCAACGACGCGGACCGCCGCGAGTCGGAGAAAGTCGTGATCGTGAGCCAGAGCCTGGCGCAACGGATGTTTCCCAACCAGGATGCGGTGAACCGTCACGTGATGTGGAGCGATCCGGTGATGAAGTTCATCGATGTCAGCCCAGAACCCAGGCGAATCGTTGGCGTCGTTGCGGACGTCGATGATGAGAACGTAGTTCCGGGCCCGGCGGTGACCATTTATCACCCGCTGGGCCAGGCGCTGGGTGGCGGGAGGCTGTTCGTGCACGCGCGGACCGATCCGTACGCGCTCGTGCCGCCCATCACGCGCATCATCAGAGATCTCTCTGCCGATCAGCCCGTTGAAAAGGCGGCGACGCTCGACGACGTGCGTGCGGAGGTGCTGGCGCCCAATCGACTGAACGCGCTGGTGTTCGGCGGCTTTGCCGGTGTCGCGCTGCTCATCGCAATCGTCGGCGTGGCAGGCGTGCTCGCATTCTCGGTGAGCGCGCGGACACGTGAGTTCGGCATTCGGCTCGCGATCGGATCCGCGCCGAAGGACTTGCTGCAGGGAGTGGTGAAGGAAGGCGCGACGATCGCGGCGGTCGGAGTCGTGGCCGGATTGCTTGGAGGGCTTGCCCTGACTCGGGCGGTGGCGGCTTACATCAACGAGGTCAGCTTGCCTGGACTCCTGCCGACACTCGGCGCCGCCTTCGTGCTCGTGGTCGCCGCTCTCGTTGCGTCGCTGATTCCGGCCGCGCGCGCATCGCGGGTGGATGTCATCGACGCGCTTCGACCCGAGTAACTTGGCAGACGTAGGCCGGGTCCTGCCCTTCGGACCCGGCATGTACGAGGCGCGACACTCGTCTCACGTCGCTTCCAAATCCTGCCGATAAGTGAAGACGTGCAGACCTACGGGCGATGGCTCTGGGCGTTGACGGCGCTCTTTGTCTTTCGCGTCATTGCGCAGCCACTCGCCCTTGTGATCGACTCGCCACTGCTGCCACGGTTCGAGTCATGGCATAGCGGCGTGCTGCCCTACCCGCTGCTCGTCGTCGCCCAGCTTTTCATAGTGGCCTGGCTCGCGCTCACCGCCTGGCGTGTCTCGAACGACGCAGTGACTCCGAACCAGAAGGCCGGCAGATTCCTGCTGACGATTGCAGGGCTGTACGCGGCGACGATGCTTACACGACTGATTCTTGGTGCAACCATCTTGCGCGAGGAGCGGTGGTTCGCAAATCCGCTGCCGACTGTCTTTCACCTCGGCCTGGCGAGTTACCTGTTCGTATTCGGCCACCTGCATACACGCCATGGCTAAGTGGCTGCCGTCGATTCACTATCCGGCCACAATGGCCGGGGCATTCGCGTTGTACGCCGTGCTGCAAGCTGCCGGCATGCCACTGATCGTGAGTACGTACCTTCCCGCGGTGTCGGTCGCGGCCATCGTCACGTGGCTCGAGTTACGACAGCCAAACCGCGAAACCTGGCGCCCGCCCGCCCGCGAGATCAAGACGGACCTGATCTTTATGATCGTGGTGCAGTTGGCGATGCCGCCGGTGGTCGGGCTCCTCTTCGCGAACGCGCTGATCGAGCCCGCACGATCGCTGAATCTTCCAGTCGCACGCGCGTGGCCGCACAGCTGGCCCATATGGACGCAGGCAGTCCTCATGGTGCTGGCCGTCGACTTCATGCGCTACTGGCTGCACCGCGCCGCGCACGAGAGCGACACGCTATGGCGCCTCCACTCCGTGCATCACTCCGTCGATCAGCTGTACTGGCTCAACACCGCGCGCTTCCACCCGATCGAGAAGGCGCTGCAGATGTGCCTCGACAGTCTCCCATTCCTGCTCCTGGGAGTCGACGCCACGGTGCTCGCCCTCTACTACCTCGCGTACGCGTCCAACGGTTTTTTTCAGCACTGCAACGTCCGTCTGCGCTACGGCTTCCTCAACTACATCGTCGGCAGCGCCGAAACGCACCGGTGGCATCATTCGCGCGAACCGCGCGAGTCCAACGCGAACTACGGGAACACCGTCATCGTGTGGGACCTGGTCTTCGGCACCTGGTTCCTGCCAACCGACCGGGCCGTCGGGTCCTTGGGACTCAAGGACCCAGCCTACCCGAAGGCTTTCCTCGGGCTGATGCGCGCGCCGTTCAACAGGTAGGGTCGCAGAACTACTCATGCACGCATTTCTGCGACGAGCGTCGATGCACATCTACCGGCATCGCCATTGGCTGCCGCTCGAAAGAAACGCGTCGCGACCGGACCTCGCGCAACGCGACGTGCTGCGCTCGATCGTGTCCGCCAACCGCACCACGACCTTTGGACGGGAGCACGGGTTTGCCGAAATCGACAGCGCTCGGAGATTCGGCGAGCGCGTACCCGTCCAACAGTACGAGACGCTGCGACCTTACATCGAGCGACAACGGCGAACTGGTCAGACCGAGCTGACAGCCGAAGCGCCGCTCTTCTACGCGCAGACCAGTGGAACGACCGGCACACCCAAGTACATCCCGATCACCAGAACATCACTGGCGATGCAACGAGGACAGCAGGCGCTTTTCTCGTATCTGCAGTTCAGAGCGTGTCCATCGGCATTCGACGGGATGGCGATGGGAATCATGGGCGCTGCCGTCGAGGGCCGGCTCGACTCGGGTCACACCGTGGGATCGGTATCCGGTCACTTGTACGCATCGCTCCCCCGCTTCATTCAGTCCAAATTCGTGGTGCCGCCGGCGGTGTCGACGATCTCGGACTATGACGTGAAATACCGCGTCATCCTTCACCTCGCGCTCGCACAACCCCGCATCACGTATATCGGATCGCCGAACCCGTCGACGTTTCTCCGGCTGCTCCATGTGCTCAACCGCGAGCGCGAATTGCTGCTGCGCTCGCTGGCAACAGGCGTATCCAGCGTCACCGCCGCGCTCGATCCGTCGCTGCAGCAGATCATCGCCAGTCGTATGCCGGCGATGCCGGAGCGCGCCGCGCTGCTCAACAACCTGCCTGAGCTCACTTACGCCAACGTCTGGCCCGACGTGAAGTTGCTTACGACGTGGACCGGTGGGAGTTGTGGCACTGCACTCGGTGCACTTCGAAAGGCGCTTCCTGTCCATACCCAGGTCATGGAGCTGGGCTACCAGGCAACCGAAGTGCGCGGGACGATTCCGCTCGAACCCGAATTGCCCGGCGGGCTGCCACCGCTGAGTCACACGTTCTTCGAATTCGTCGAGCGCTCGGCATGGGACCGTGAGCGACCCGACTACGTGACCGTCGATCAGCTGGACCAGGGATTTCAGTACTACGTGCTGATCACGACGCCTGCCGGGTTGTATCGCTACTTCATGAACGATCTCGTAGAGGTTACAGGCTTCTTTCGGAAGACGCCCCTCCTGCGATTCGTCCAGAAGGGCAAGGGCGTCACGAACCTGACCGGCGAGAAGCTGTACGAAGCCCAGGTCATCGACGCGGTTCAAAACGAGCTCCCTCGATGCGGAGTCATTCCGACGTTCTTCGTGATGATCGCTGACGATGAAAAGATGTCGTACCGACTGCTGGTCGAAGGCCCGGCCAGCTTGCCTGAGTCGAGCTTGGTAGGGCAAGCGGTCGACCGCCGTCTCGCGGAACTGAACATCGAGTACCGCGCCAAACGAGACAGCGGCCGTCTCGCACCCTTGACGCTCGCGTGGCTCCGACCTGGTGCAGGCGAGGCGTACAAGGCAGCCGCTGTCAGCGCCGGTCAGCGAGAAGCGCAACTGAAGCCAGCTGTTCTGCAACACCGCAAAGATCTGCTCATACCGCTCGACCAGTTCGTCGCGTGATGCGCATCGAGCAACTCTCCCTCAGCGAACTCCACATCCCCTTCAAGACGAGGTTTCGGCACGCGTCGGCCGAGCGCAGCGAGACCGCCAGCATCTGGGTCGAGGCAAGCGCGGAGGGCTTCGTCGGCCATGGAGAGTCGTGCCCTCGTCCGTATGTGACCGGCGAGACCACCGAGTCAGCTCGCGCGTTCTTCGCCGGCACCCATCAGTCGCTACGGCAGGACATCGTGGATCTCGATTCACTCCGGAAATGGATGACCACGCATGCCGACGCCATCGACAGCAACCCGGCGGCCTGGTGCGCCGTCGAGCTCGCGCTTCTCGATCTGCTCGCCAAGGTCACGGGCCAGACAGTGGAATCCCTGTTGTCAGTGCCCGCCCTGTCGGGTCCCTTTCGTTACACAGCGGTCCTCGGCGACTCCGGCGAGGCGGCTTTCGCCGCAACGGCGCACGCCTATCAGCGCATGGGCTTTCGAGACTTCAAACTGAAACTGTCAGGCGACCTCGAACGCGACACACGAAAGGTCGCCCTCCTCGATTCGGTCGACTCCACATTTCGAGTGCGCGTGGACGCCAACAACTTGTGGCCGGATGTTCGCATCGCCGAAACGTATCTGCGAGACCTGGGACGATCGTTCGCTGGAGTCGAGGAGCCTCTGATCTCGAAACGCTACGCCGAGCTCCGCCAGCTTTCTGAGGCGCTCGGATACCCGATCATTCTCGACGAAAGTCTCACCTCGAGCGCCCAGTTCCGATTCCTCGAGGGAACGGCCGATCGCTGGGTGATCAACGTACGAGTGTCGAAGATGGGCGGACTGCTGCGATCGCTCGGAGTCGTGTCGGCCGCGCGCGCCCGCGGTATTCCCCTTATCGTGGGCGCCCAGGTTGGCGAAACGAGCCTGCTGACCCGCGCGGCGCTCATTGTCGCGCAGGCCGCAGGCGATGACCTGCTGGCGCAGGAAGGAGCCTTCGGGACCTTCCTGCTCGAGCGCGACGTGTGCGACCCGTCACTGATGTTTGGAGCGGGCGGGATACTCGATCCGCGGACTTACCCGTTCGATACTCTGGGATTCGGGCTTCCTCTGTCGCCCTACGGCGCGAATGGGAAGCCGCCAAAGAACGCGTAGGCCGCCGCGAACGTCACGAGCACATTGAACGCCTGTGCACCGAGAAACGCGATCGCCGGGCGTCCTCCGTCAGTCGAAACGAGACTCGGCAACGACGTCTCGAGACCGATCGACACAAACGCCATCGCAAAGAGCGTCGTGCGAATGGCCGTCAATGGACCGCGTGTGTCGGCGACCGTGGCATCACCAACCAGCCACGAGAACACGATCGATGCGACCAGGAATCCAAACACGAACTTCGGGAAGCGCTCCCAGATCACAGCAAGGCTCGTTCGCGACGACGTCTCCGATCCCGCCGGCGCCTGGCGCTTCATCGCCCACCAGACGGTCAGCAGAAACGCCGCCACTCCGATTAGGGCGTTCTGCGAAAGCTTGACCACGACGGCTGCATCGCGCGCGGCATCACTGATCAATTCGCCACCGGCGACGACGGCGGCACTGGTGTCGAGCGTTCCACCCAGCCACGCTCCCGCAACGACATCAGGCATGCCGACCGCTTTCGCGATCCAGGGCATCAGTACCATCATGGGCATCGCGACGACGAGCACGAGTGACGTCACGTACGACAGTTTCTTGCGGTCACCCTGAATGGCGCCGCACGTCGCAATCGCCGCGGACACGCCGCAAATCGACACGGCGCTCGCCAGCATCGTCGCAAACTCATCGTCGACGCGAAGCCGGCGTGCCAGCCAGAACGCGAACGTCCACACGCTCAGCACCACGACGAGCGCTTGCGCGATCCCGAGGAATCCCGCGCGCGCAATGTCGTCGATCAGGATCCCTGCGCCCAGCACGACCAGGCCGGTCTTGATGTAGTACTCGGTGCGCACGGCCTCGCGCAGCCACGTCGGCACGGTGACCGTGTGATTCACCACCAATCCGATCGCCAGCGCAAAGACGACGTATTCGAGGCTCCACGCGGAGACCGCAGGAAGCGCGGCGATCGCCTGCGCCAGCCAGGCCAGCGCCGCCACAAGCAATACGCCGGGGAGAAATCGGATCAACCGCATGCCGAGCACGGCCGCGCCGGCAGTCAGCGGCACCAGCACCTGCAGCCCGACCTGCACCGGATCAGTCGCGCGCACGCCGACCAGGACAAGGGCAATAAGGGCGCCACCGACGAGCACCGAAAGCCAGTCTTCGCTGATGAGAGGGGGGCGCGTCGAAACCGATTCGGGAGCAATGTCCGAGACCCCGGCAGTATTAGTGGCGGCTGTCTGCATGGGCGAGAGATTACTCCAATCCCTCGCTGCGTAGGGCGGGTCTTGCTTTGCAGGCCTACGAACCTCAGGCTGCGGACTCGGCCGGAACGCCGTCTTTCCAGCCAAACTGGAGGATGAGGCCGCTGACGTTCAGCATGTCGCCATCCTGGAGGATGCGACGTCCCTCGAGGCGTTCGTCGTTGACGAGCGTCTTGCCGCCAAGAGGCGTGGCGACGTAGCCGTTGCCACTGCGGGCAATCGCAACCGCCACTGACGGTTTGAACCAGCCGCGCAGCCGCACCAGCGCCGTGTCGGATCGCCCGATCAATGACGTGTGCGCGCCGAGATCGTACTGATCCTGCTCGGAGCGTCCCGCGACAACGCGCAGGATACCGACGCGTGGCGGTGCCGTCGTGACGGGCGTGGCCGGGCGGGCATTGATCGATTTCGCCGCGTCGGCACGCGCCGATTCGAGCGTGGCACGCAATGCGCGGTGCTGCTTGGTGTCGAGATAGACCGTGTCTCCCAGGCTTTCGAGCGGAGGGCCGGAGACCGGCTGCGGTTCGACGGCGTTCTGATCGAAGACAATGGAGTGTTTGCCGACGAGCACTTCGTCCCCGTGCTGCAGGACGTGCCGGGTGATCGGCCGGCCATTGACGAAGGTGCCGTTCGTGCTGCGCAAGTCCTCGAGGATCACCTGGTGTCCTTCAAGGAACACACGCGCATGATGACCAGACACGGCCGGGTTGTCGATGATCATCGCGTTGTCCGGAAGACGCCCGATTGTGAGGCCGGATCCGACGGCGTGATCCTTGAGGACGATCCCTTCATACTGCAGCGTAAGTTTCGACATCCTTCCCTCGTTTAATGGGGTCGGGGGTCATTTAAAGGAGACACTCGCATAGAGTCTCGCGCGAGTGTCCTTCTTAAATGACTCCCGACCCCATTTATCAAACGGTGCCACCATCCCCCCGTGACTTCCACAACCACGACCGTGATGTTGTCCGCACCACCGTTCTGGTTGGCGGTGGCGATCAGGTGATCGCAAATCTGCTGCGGCTCCTGAAACATCTGAATCGCCTTCGCCAGATCCTCCTCGGACACCATGCGGGTCAAACCATCGCTGCACAGCAGCACGTAATCTCCCGATTGCACCGGCACTTCCGTGACATCGACCTCGACGGCCGGCTCGCGACCCAGCACCCGCAGGAGCACGTTCTGCTGCTCGACCGGAAGCTTCCTGCCTTCGTCGGCGAGCCCCGCCTCGATGTGCGCTTCCATCAACGAGTGATCGCGCGTGAGCGGCTCGAGTCGATCGTTGTGCCACAGATACGCGCGACTGTCCCCTACGTGGGCGACGCCGGCAATGTGCTCACGGATCCACGCGCTGACCACCGTTGTTCCCATCCCGGTCTGGCGCGGATCCTTTTGCGCCTCGCCGTAGATGAATTCATTCGACTGACGCACCGCGTCCAGCAGGCGCGTCGTATGCGGCAGAAACGGTGACGTCGAATCTTCACCGGTGTCGGTGCCAGTCAGCCGGCGCGCGATGGCCTGAATCGCCATCTCACTTGCCACTTCCCCAGCCGGTGCGCCGCCCATGCCATCGCAGACCACGAACAGGCCTTGCTCGGCCTGCGACATGAACGCGTCCTCGTTCTGAGGACGAATCCGTCCCGTATCGGTGCGCGCTCCGACTCGCAGCCGCATCAGTAGCTGTAGTTACAAGTCGCACGCCGGGATGGCACGGCGGGCGGAAGTGGTGATCTGCGAGAGAGATACGGCCGAGCTTTGGCCCGGTGTCCGACGCGATCGCGAGACCGATCGTGAGCGCTTTTTGAACGAGGCTTACAGAAGCGTCAGTCTTTTTCTTTGGGCAATTCGATGAAGCGCGGTTGATGACCGGTTCGCTCTTCGAGCGCCAGCAGGACACGCTTCAACAGGACCTCATCGAAGCGCATCGAGACGAACTGTTCTTCGGTGCTCGTGCGCAACGCTACCCAATCACGCGAGACCTGAATTCCAAACTTGCTGAGCGTTCCACCGGCACGCGCGACAGGGGCCGGCCCTTGTGGCGAATCCCACAGCGGATCGCGTCCGCGCGACACGTTGATCGCGATGACACGTCCGTAAGGAAACGAGCACAGCGGCGATGCCGGGTTGTTGGTCGGGATGATGGTGATCTTGCCCTCGCCCATGAGGAGCTGTACGCCTTGCTCTTTTGACTTGCGGGTACCGACGAGGGCTCTCGTCTCGAACACGAGGATCGGATCTTCGATCGCCGTGCGCGTCGCGCGCCGCTCCACCGGCGCAGGTGGCTCGACCGGGGCAGGCGCTGCCTCGACGACAGGGACGCTCGGCTCGACCGGCGGTGGCGGCGCGGGATTCGCTACGACGCGACGCGGGCTGACCGGTGCTGCCGAGATCGCCCCAGCCCGTTCAACCGGAGCAGGCTGAACTGCTTTGAGCCGACGCGCCTCTTCGCGTGCCGGTTCGGGCGCGATGTCTTCGACGACAGGATTTGGCGCAGGAGGCGCAGAGACAACCGACGCCGCTGCTTCGGTGGGTACTGGCTCTACAACTGGCGGCAGCTCGTTGGCGGCCTCTGTTTCGTCTCCGCGCAGCATTGCGTAGCCGACGGCGAACGCCCCGACGGTCACGACCACGGCCGCGGCTTGCGCCCATACATGGCGACGTCGCGGCACAGCTGCCGGACGCTCGTTGACAACCGGCGCGACGCTCACAGCCGGACGCGGTTGTGCGAGATCGATCGTCTCCATCACGGGCTGCGCCAGCACCATGCCTTCGCGATTGCTGGCGGCAAAGGTCTTCGCGAGGTCGGCCGTGGCG
>Ga0207689_10000812_pt1 | contig 30156 bp, 26 predicted proteins | sample KBSMisM52_FD_184312 | JGI IMG/M metagenome (GOLD analysis project Ga0207689, IMG submission 184312) | Miscanthus rhizosphere microbial communities from Kellogg Biological Station, Michigan, USA - KBS Miscanthus M5-2 (SPAdes) (version 2) | ecosystem: Host-associated > Plants > Roots >...
GGCTATTTCCTGCTGGTCATCAGCTCGGTGCTGGTGCTGCGGGTGCTCGTGCTGATCTTCCGCAGACAGCAGTGACCCCCGGTCCCAGGGGGACGGGACCGGGGGTCACGGGTTTCGCCGCTGCGGGCGGCTAGGCGGCCTCGACCTCGGAGGTCTCGGGCGTGGCCTCGACGGCCGGGGTGCCGGTGGTGATCTCCACCTTGCGCGCCTCGGTGCCGGCGTACGCACCGGCGACCCGGATGCTCAGCACACCCGCGTCGTACGAGGCGGACACGGCCTCGGCGGTCACACCCTCCGGAAGCCGGAAGCTGCGCCGGAACGCGCCGTAGCGCACCTCGCGCAGGCTGCGACCGTTCTGCTCCTCGCTCCGCTCGTCACGGCGCTCGCCGCGGACGACCAGGCGGCCGCGGTCGACCTCGACCGTCACGTCCTTGGCCACGTCCAGGCCCGGGACCTCGACCTTGACCACCGCGTCGGTGCCGTCGCGGACGATCTCGGCGGCGGGGGTGAAACCGAACTGCCGGGCCGGCAGCGCCGGCCGCAGGTACAGAGTGCTCATCTCGTGCGTCTCCCTCAGGTTCGCTGACGCCGGCTACAGCCGGCTCGACTGTCATAACCTGAGTGAGGTCGACTCAATTCCTGCGGACGGCGATTCCGGACAGCGCCTCCAGCACGACCCGGTTCGCGAGGAATGCGGTGATCTCCGCGTGGTCGTGCGCGGGCGCCACCTCCACCACGTCGAGGCCGGCGACCGGCAGCTCGAGCGCGCACCGGCGGACCGCGTCGAGCAGCTGCCGGCCGGTGAGCCCGCCCGGCTCCGGGGTCCCGGTGCCCGGCGCCATCCCCGGGTCGACCACGTCGATGTCGATCGACAGGAACACCCCGTCGCAGTCGTCGGTCGCGATGGCGAACGCCTCGGTCAAGCACTCGTCCAGGCCGCGGGCGACCACCTCGGTCATCTCGTACGACCGGAAGCCCTGCTCGTCCATCCAGGCCAGCGTCTCCGGCCCGGGCCAGTAGCCGCGCAGCCCGATCTGCAGGAACCGGTCGCCGCGGACCGCGCCGGACTCCACCAGCCGGCGCATCGGGGTGCCGTGCCCGTACAGCGAGCCGGACTGGGTGTCGCCGGTGTCGGCGTGCGCGTCGAAGTGCACCACCGAGACCCGGCCCCAGCCGACGTGCTCGGCCACGCCCTGCACGTCCGGCAGCGCGATCGAGTGGTCGCCGCCGAGGATCACCGGGATCGTCCCGGTGCCGGCGACCTGTGCGACGGCGGCGCGCAGCGCCTGCAACGATCCCTCGATGTCGCCCGGCGGCATCGGCACGTCGCCGGCGTCCCGGACCCGCAGGTCCTGCAGCGGGTCGACGCGCAGCGCCAGGTGCGGCCGGCTGGCGTCGTGCGGCAGGTAGTCGGTGCCCCGGATCGCCTGCGGGCCGAACCGCGCCCCCGGCCGGTGGCTGGTGCCGCCGTCGAACGGCGCGCCCACGATCACCGCCGCGGAGTCCGCGTACGACGGCGGGTCGGTGAGGTCGCACGGCGGCACGCCGAGGAACGTCACGTCCGGTCCGTACATGGGTCCATACCGCGGCATGCCCGCAGCGTACGGTCGGCCCGTGACGTCCTACGCGGGTGTGAGCCTCTGGATGGAGCAGGTCGGCGGGCTGGTGCCGCGGCCGGCGCTGGGCGGCGACGTGGACGTCGACGTGGCGGTCGTCGGTGCCGGCTACACCGGCCTCTGGACCGCCTACTACCTGGCCCTGGCCGAGCCGTCGCTGCGGATCGCGGTGGTCGAGCGGGAGATCGCCGGGTTCGGCGCGTCCGGGCGCAACGGCGGCTGGTGCTCCGCGCTGTTCGCCGCGTCCCGCGAGAAGGTGGCGAAGGCGGCCGGTGGCGGCGGGTCCGGGCGGACGGCGGCGCTCGACCTGCAGGCGGCGATGGGCGAGACCGTCGACGAGGTCGGCCGGGTGGTCGCGGCCGAGGGGATCGACTGCGGCTACGCCAAGGGCGGCACGCTGACGCTGGCCACCTCGCCCGCGCAGGAGGCCAGGGTCCGCGCGGAGGTCGCCGCCGACCACGAGTGGGGGCTGGCCGACACCCGGTGGCTGTCGCCGGCCGAGGTGAAGGAGCGGATCGACGCGTCCGGCGTGCTCGGCGCGGCGTTCACCCCACACTGCGCCCGGGTGCAGCCGGCCGCGCTGGTGCGCGGCCTGGCGCAGGCGGTCGAGGCGCGCGGCGTGCAGGTGTACGAGCGGACCGCGGCCACCGCGCTGCGGCCCGGGGTGGTGGAGACCGACCGGGGCGAGGTGCGGGCGCCCGTCGTGGTGCGGGCCACCGAGGCGTACACGCCGGAGCTGGCCGGGCTGCGCCGGGCGGTGCTGCCGATCTACTCGCTGATCGTGGCGACCGCGCCGCTGCCGCCGGACGCCTGGGCCGAGGTGGGCTGGGACGGCTGCGAGACGCTCACCGACGGGCGGCACCTGCTGATCTACGCGCAGCGCACCGCGGACGGGCGGGTCGCGTTCGGCGGCCGGGGCGCGCCCTACCACCTCCGTTCGGCCACCGAACCCGCCTACGACCGGGACGAGCGGGTGTTCGCCGAGCTGGAGCGGACCATGCGGGCGCTGCTGCCGGGGATCGGCGACGTGCCGGTCACCCACCGCTGGGGCGGCCCACTCGGCGCCCACCGGGACTGGTTCCCGTCCGTCGGCATCGACCGGGGCACCGGGCTGGCCTGGGGCGGCGGGTACGTCGGGGACGGCGTCGGCACGGCCAACCTCGCCGGCCGCACGCTGGCCGACCTGATCCTGCGCCGGGACACCGCGCTGACCCGGCTGCCGTGGGTCGGCCACCGGTCCCGGCGCTGGGAGCCGGAGCCGCTGCGCTGGGCCGGCGCGACCGCGGTCCGGCGGCTGGCCACGTCGGCCGACGCGGCCGAGACCCGCACCGGCACCCCGTCCACCCGCCGGGCCGCGCTCCTCTCGCGCTACACCGGCGGCTGAGCACCCGGCCGGCGGCCGGGTGGAGGGCAGGCGGCTGAGCAGCCGGGCGGCAGCGGGGATATGGGGGGCGGCTGAGCAGCCGGGCGGCGGCCGGGTGTGGGCTCCCGGCTGAGCGGGGCCGGCGGCCGAGGCAGCCGTTCCGGCGGCTGGGGAGGCCGGCGGCTGAGCGGGGCCGGGGGCTGGGGAGGCGGGCGGCTGGGGAGCCGGGGGCTGGGGTCGGCGTCAGGCGGTGAGGTCGGCCGCGGCGGCGGCGAACGCCTCGGTGTGCCGGTCGACGTCCGCCTCGGTCGTGGCCGGGCACATCAGCGCCATGTTGTGGAACGGGGTGAGCAGCACGCCCCGGTTCAGCGCGTGCAGGTGCAGGAACGTCTGCAGGCCGAAGTCGTCGGCCGCCGCCGCGGTCGCGCCGTCCCGCGGCGGCTCGGCCGCGAACCCGTACTCGGCCCGGCAACCGAGCCGGGTCACGTGCCAGGGCAGCCTGTTGTCCGCGAGCACGCCGGCGACGCCGGCCTCCCAGCGCCGGCCCAGCACCGTCATCCGCGCGAACGCCGCGTCGGTCAGCACCTCGGCCAGCGTCGCCCGGGTCGCCGCCAGCGAGAGCGGGTTGCCGGCCAGCGTGCCGCCGATGCCGCCGAGGTCCACGTCCTCCAGCTCGACCGAGGCCGGGATCGCGGCGGCGAGCTCGGCGGTCATGCCGAACGCGCCGATCGGCACGCCGCCGCCGATCGCCTTGCCGATCACGAGCAGGTCCGGGCGGAGGCCGTCGGCGCCGGTCGCGCCGCCCGGCCCGGCGCAGAGCGTGTGCGTCTCGTCCAGCACCAGCAGCGTGCCCGCCGCGCGGGTCAGCTCGCGGGCAGCGGCGTGCCAGCCTGGCTCGGGCAGCACGATCCCGATGTTCGTCATCGCCGGCTCGGCCAGCAGGCAGGCCACGTCGCCCCCGGCCAGCGCCCGCTCCAGCGCGTCCACGTCGTTGAACGGCACGACGACCGTGGTCTCGGCCGGTGGCACCGGGGGTCCGAGGTTGCCGCGGCGGGCGACCACCCGACCGCCCTCCAGCGTCGCGAACGCCTCGTCGACCGAGCCGTGGTAGCAGTAGTCGATCACCGCGACCCGCGGGCGGCCGGTCAGGTGCCGGGCGTAGCGCAGCACGTGCCGGTTGGCGTCCGTCGCGGTCAGCGTGAACTGCCAGGCCGGCAGCCCGAACCGGCGGGCGAGCTCCTCGGCGACCGCGGCGGCGTCCGCGCCCGGCAGCATCGTGGTGATCCCGCGCGCCGCCTGCTCCGCCACCGCCCGCACGGTCGGGGCGGGGGAGTGGCCGGCCATCGCCCCGGTGTCGCCGAGGCAGAGGTCGACGTGGTCGATCCCGTCCAGGCAGCGCACGTGCGCCCCGGCGGCCTCGGCGGCCGCGATCGGGAACCCGCCGGCCCACTTCGCCATCCAGCTCATCGGCACGCCGGCCGGCATGGTCCGGCGGGACCGCTCGTGCACCGCGGCGCAGCGCGGATGCGCGGCCGCGAACCGCGCCGTCTCGCCCGCGGTCAGCTCGGCCAGCCGGTCGCGGTCCACCCTCCGGTCCGAGCCGGCCGCCACCCCCGTCATGCCAGCGCGGCCGCGACCGCCGCGTCGAGCACGTCCAGCCCGTCCAGTAGCAGGTCCTCGCCCATCACGAGCGGCGGCAGCAGCCGCAGCACGTTCCCGTACGTCCCGGCGGTGAGCACGACCACGCCCTCGGCCGCGCACCGGCGGACCACGTCCGCCAGCAGCGCCGGATCCGGCGTGCGGCCGTCGGGGCGGACCAGCTCGACCGCGAGCATCGCGCCGCGTCCGCGCGGGTCGGCGACCGCCGGGTGCCGCTCGGCCAGCGCCCGCAGCCGCGGCAGCGCCAGCTCGCCGATCCGCCGCGCCCGGCCGGCCAGGTCCTCCGCCTCGATCATGTCGATCGCCGCGAGCGCGGCGGCACAGGCCACCGGGTTGCCGCCGAAGGTGCCGCCGAGACCGGACACGTGCACCGCATCCATCAGCTCGGCCCGCCCGGTCACCCCGCCCAGCGGCAGCCCGCCGGCGATGCCCTTGGCCGTCGTGACCAGGTCCGGCTCGATCCCCTCGAACGTCGAGGCGAACCAGTCGCCGGTCCGGCCGAACCCGGTCTGCACCTCGTCGGCGACCAGCAGGATTCCGTGCGCGGCGCAGAAGTCCGCGACCCGGCGCAGGAAGCCCGGCGCCGGCACCACGAAGCCGCCCTCGCCCTGGATCGGCTCGACCACCACGCAGGCCACCCGGTCGGCCCCGACCTGGGTGGTGACCAGGTCCACGAACCGCTCGTACGCCTCGTCCGCGCACCGGTCGGCGCCGCCTGGCCAGCGGAACGGGTAGGCCATCGGCGCCCGGTAGACCTCCGGCGCGTACGGTCCGAAGCCCGCCTTGTACGGGCGGTACTTCGCGGTCAGCGTCATCGTCAGCAGCGTCCGCCCGTGGTAGCCGTGGTCGAAGACCACCACCGCCGGGCGTCCGGTCGCCGCCCTGGCCACCTTGACCGCGTTCTCCACCGCCTCGGCGCCGGAGTTCACCAGCATCGACCGCTTCTCGAAGCCGCCGGGGGTGAGCCGGTTGAGCCGCTCGCACACCTGCACGTACCCCTCGTACGGGGTGATCATGAAGCAGGTGTGGGTGAACCGGGCGGTCTGCTCGGCCACCGCGGCGACCACCGCCGGTGCGGCGTTGCCGACCGAGGTGACCGCGATTCCGGAGCCGAAGTCGATCAGCGAGTTGCCGTCCACGTCGACGAGCACGCCGCCGCCGGCCCGATCGACGAAGACCGGCAGCGCGGTGCCGACGCCGGGCGGCACGGCCGCGCTGCGCCGGGCCATCAGTTCCTGCGACCTCGGGCCGGGAACCGCGGTGACGAGCCGGCGGCGCTGCGGGACGTCGGTGCCGGGCCGGTCGGCACCGGGGAGGGTCTGCACCACGGCGCACCCCTTGGCTAGTGATTCGAGCGGTGCACCCGACCGTACTGTGCTTGATCCGTCGCGAACCAGGGGTTCGGCGAGGGAATCCGTCGCTAGGGTGCGGTCGACCGGCCGAAGCCGAGCTTGACCGCGAGGTCGCGCAGCTCGGCCTCGAACAGGGGCTCGGCGTCCGGCAGCGCGAACTGCACGTGGCCGAAGACCTCCAGCGCGACCATCCCGTACAGCCGGATCCAGCAGGACAGGAACACCTGCCCGGCGCCGACCGGCAGTTCGACCGGCAGGGCGGAGCACCAGTCCCGCAGCTGCCGGCGCAGCTCCGGGTCCATCTCGTCCTCGGCCGGCACCGGGAACGGGCTGGCCAGATAGATGCGCGCCACCAGGTCGCCGAACACCTGGCCGAACCGCTCCGAGGCCAGGCCGGCCGGGCTGTCGTCGGAGTGCGCGTCGATGCCGGGGATGGGGCTGCCGAACAGCAGCCCGAACTCGCGCGGATGCGCCAGCGCCCACGCCCGGAACGCCCGGCTCGCCGCCGTGATCCCTGCGCGCGGATCACCCCCGGCCGTCTCCCCGGCCGCTGCGCCCCCGCCAACGCCACGGGCCGTCCCGCGCGCCGGGTTTCCGGCCGCGCCCCGGGCCGCGGCTCCGGCGATCCGGCCGGCCGCGTCCCCGGCCGCCCCGCGCGCCGGGTCTCCGGCCGCGCCCCGGGTCGCGGCCCCGGCGATCCGGCCGGCCGCGTCCCCGGCCGCCCCGGCGGCGGTGGAGATGGCGGCGGTGAGCTCGTCGTACAGGTCGGCGATGAGCGCGCCGATGAGGTCCTCGCGGCTGGGAAAGTAGCGGTAGAGCGCCGGCGCGGTCATCCCCATCTCCCGGGCGATCGCGCGCAGCGACAGCCCGTCCGGCCCCTCGGCGACCAGGATGCGGCGCGCCGTGTCCTTGATCTCCGTCACGGTCGCCGCGCGGACGCGGTCCCGCCGGCTCAGCGTCGTCGCCACGACAACCTCCTAAACGCCCTTGACTTCAGTAAACGCTGTACGCATCCTAGACCTGCTCCGAGATAAACGGTGTTCACATCAGTGAGCGAGTCTAGTCCAGGAGGACCGTGATGACCGAGAAGCTGGGCCGGTTCGCGTACCGGCGGCGCTGGCTGGTGCTGGCCGCCGCGATGGCGTTCCTGGCCGTGGCCGTGGGCTGGGGGACCGGCGTGTTCGGCCGGCTCACCAGCGGCGGGTTCGAGGACCCCGGCAGCGAGAGCGCCCGGGCCGCCGCCGTCGCGGCAGCCGACCTCGGCCGGGACGACGCCGACGTGGTCGTGCTCTACCGCAGCCAGGACCGCACGGTCGACGACCCGGCCTACCGGCAGGCCGTCACCGGCACGCTGGAGGCGCTGCCGAGCGACGCGGTCGCCCGCACCGTCAGCTGGTTCGACACCCGTGCGCCCGGGCTGGTCAGCGCCGACCGGCACGCGACGTACGCGGTGCTGACCCTGCGCGGCGACGAGCAGCAGCGCACCGACGCCCTGGAGCGGATCGAGGACCGGCTGGCGGCGCCCGGGCTGCAGACCGAGGTCGGCGGCGCGACGACGGTCGGCCGCGACATCGGCGAGCAGGTCAGCAAGGACATCGCGCGGGCCGAGACGCTGTCGATGCCGGTGCTGCTGGTGCTGCTCGTGCTCGTGTTCGGCACGGTCGCCGCGGCCAGCCTGCCGCTGGTGATCGGCGTCGTCGCGATCCTCGGCGCGTTCACCGCGCTGCACGTGCTCTCGCTGGTCACCGACGTGTCGGTGTTCTCGGTCAACGTGGTGACGATCCTCGGGCTCGGGCTGGCGATCGACTACGGCCTGTTCGTCGTGGGGCGCTACCGGGAGGAGCTGGCCCGCGGGCTGGACACCGAGGCGGCGATCGTCGCCACGATGGCGACCGCCGGCCGCACGGTCGCCGTCTCCGGGCTGACCGTGGCCGCGTCGCTGGCCGGGCTGCTGATCTTCCCGCAGGTGTTCCTCCGGTCGATGGGCGCGGGCGGCATCGCGGCCGTGCTGGTCGCCGTGGCCGCCGCGCTGACCGTGCTGCCGGCGCTGCTCGCCGTGCTCCGCCCGCGGGTCGAGGCCTTGCCGGTGCGCCGGCGCCGTCCCCGGCTGCACGCCGACACCGGCGCCTTTGCCCGGCTGGCCCGCAGCGTGATGCGCCGCCCGGTGCTCTACGCGGTCGGCGTCGTCGCGGTGCTGCTGGTGCTCGGCCTGCCGTTCCTGCGGGTCACGTTCGGCGGGATCGACGCCCGGGCGCTGCCGGCCGGCACCGGGAGCCGGCAGGTCGCCGAGACGCTGGAGCGCGACTTCCCGGCCAACGCGACCAGCCCGATCCGTGCCGTCGTCACCGTGCCGGCGGGTGACCCGGCCGGGCTGCCGGCCTGGCTCGACGCAGCGCGGACGGTGCCCGGGATCACCGCGGCCACCGTGGTGGGCGAGCGGGACGGCACCGCCGAGGTCGACCTCGGCTTCGCCGGCGACCCCATGTCGGCCGGCGCTCGGGCGGTCGTCGACCGGGTGCGGGCGCTGCCGCCGCCGCCCGGCGGCACCGTGCTCGTCGGCGGCGAGACCGCGGTGCTCTCCGACCTGCTCGGCAGCCTCGGCCGGCTGCTGCCGTACATGGCGCTGACCGTCGCCGGCGCGACCGTGCTGCTGCTGTTGTTCGCCTTCGGCTCGGTGGTGCTGCCGGTCAAGGCGCTGCTGATGAACGTGCTGTCGCTGACCGCGTCGTTCGGCGCGATCGTGTGGATCTTCCAGGACGGGCACCTGTCCGGCCTGCTCGACTTCACCCCGACCGGGACGCTGGAGGCGACCCAGCCGATCCTCGTGCTGGCGGTCGTGTTCGGGCTGTCGATGGACTACGAGGTCTTCCTCATGTCCCGGATCCGCGAGCACTACCTGCGCACCGGCGACAACACCGCGGCGGTCGCCGCCGGGCTGCAGCGCACCGGCGCCATGATCACCACCGCGGCGCTGCTGCTGGTCGTCGTCATCGGCGCGTTCTCGCTGTCCGGCATCACGTTCATCAAGCTGATCGGCGTCGCGATGGCGATCGCGATCGTCGTGGACGCGACCGTGGTCCGGGCGCTGCTGGTGCCGGCGAGCATGCGGCTGCTGGGCCGGTGGAACTGGTGGGCCCCGGCGCCGCTGCGCCGGCTGCACGACCGGATCGGGTTCGGCGAATCGGACCCGGCGATCGGATCGGACCGCGACGGTACGCTCGATGTGCCGGTCGGCGGCGCCGGGAACCGACGCAACGGCGCAGAAGTTGTCCAGTAGGCGCGGCGGATGGCGGGCGGAGGGCTCGAGCGGATGGCATACGGCATCGGGGTGGTGATCTTCGCCCTCGGCCTGCTGTTGTCGGTGTGCCTGCACGAGGCCGGTCACATGGGCGTGGCCAAGGCGCTGGGCATGCGGGTCAGCCGCTACTTCGTGGGCTTCGGCCCGACGATCTTCTCGTTCCGCCGTGGCGAGACCGAATACGGCCTCAAGGCCATCCCGGCCGGCGGGTTCGTCAGCATCGACGGGATGTCCCCACACGTGCTGGACATCCCGCCCGAGCAGGAGCGGCAGGCGTTCTGGCGGGCGTCACCGTGGAAGCGCACCGCGGTCATGCTCGCCGGCTCGGCCACCCACGTCCTGCTGGCGATAGCGCTGCTGTGGCTGGCGCTGTCCGCGTTCGGCGTCGAGCGCTCGGTCAACCCGGCCAGCACCCCGGCCAGGTTGGCCTCGATCTCCGACTGCGTGGTGGTCGGCAACGACACGCTCTCCGACGGTGCGCTGCGGCCGTGCCGGGCCGGTGACCCACCGGCTCCGGCGGCGACCGCCGGGCTGCGGGCCGGCGACGTCGTCACCGCGGTCAACGGCACGCCGACCCCCGACCTCGCCTCGTTCCAGGACACGTTGCGCAAGGTCGACGGCAGCAAGCCGGTGCAGCTGGCCTACACCCGGGACGGCGTGACGGCGACCGCGACGCTGCAGCCGGTGCTGGCCCAGCGGCCGCCACCGGGCGCGACCGACTCCTCGACGCTGGTGCCGACACCGACCATCGGCGTGGTCGGCGACCTGCCGAGCACCGTGCAGCGGGAGGGGCCGGCCAGCGGCCTCGGCACCGCGTTCAGCACGACCGGGTCGATGATCGGCGCGACGTTCAAGGCGCTCGGGTCGATCCCGTCCAAGGTGCCGGCGCTGATCGACGCGGTCTCCGGCGGCCAGCGCGACCCCGACTCGCCGGTCAGCGTGGTCGGCGCCAGCCGGGCCGGCGGCGAGATCCTCGGCCACCAGGGCGTCGGCGGCATCGCGTTCTTCCTCGCCCTGCTGGCCGGGGTCAACATCTTCCTCGCCGTGTTCAACCTGCTGCCGCTGCCGCCACTGGACGGCGGGCACATCGCGGTCATGTGGTTCGAGCGGATCCGCCGCCGGATCGCGCTGTCCCGCGGCCGGCCCGATCCCGGCTTCGTCCGGCCGGAACGGATCGCGCCGGTGGTGATGGCGTTCGTGGCCATCTTCGGCACGTTCGCGCTGCTCGCCGTCGTGGCCGACGTGGTCAACCCGGTCCAGCTGTTCTGAGCCGGGCCGCGGTCCGACCCGGTCCAGCTGTTCCGAGCCCGGCCGCGGTCCGACCCGGAGCGGTCAGCCGAGCGAGGTCAGGAACGCGCGGGCGACCGGGACCGCCGTCGTGCCGGACGACTGCCCGTCCTGGACGAACACCGCGAACGCGAGGTCGCCCCGGAACCCGGTGAACCACGCGTGCGAGCGCGGCGGCACCTCCGTGCCGTACTCGGCGGTGCCGGTCTTGCCGGACACCGGGCCGCCCGGCACGTCCCGCAGTGCGGTGGCGGTGCCCTCGGTGACCACCGCCCGCATCATGTCCCGCAGCGCCGGCAGCACCGCGGCCGGCGGCCCGGCCGGCGCCGGACCGGTGTCCGGCGCACCCGCGAGGAGCGACGGCACGACCGGGCCACCCTTGGCCACCTGCGCCGAGATCAGCGCCATCGTCAGCGGGCTGACCTCGACCCGGCCCTGGCCGATCGCCTCGGCCGCCTTCTCCGTGTCGTCCTTGGGCACCGGCACCGACCCGCCGAACGAGCTCGCAGTCAGCTTCCAGTCGGTGCCGACGCCGTAGAGCGCCGCGGCCTGGCGCAGCGCGGCCGGGTCGAGCTGCTGGGACAGGCCGGTGAAGGTCGTGTTGCAGGAGTGCGCGAACGCCTCCCGCAGCGCGATCCGGCCGAGGTCGAACTTGTCCTCGTTCTCGAACTCCTTGCCGTACACGACGGTGGTCCCGGGGCAGTCGACCGTCGAGGCCGGCCGCACGACCTTGGCCTGCAGCAGCGCGGTCGAGGTGAGGATCTTGAACGTGGAGCCGGCCGGGAACCGGCCGCCCAGCCCGATCTCGAACGGGACCTTCGCGTTGTCGGCGACGGCGAGGATCGCGCCGGTGGACGGCCGGATCGCGACCAGCGCCGCCGGCTTCGGCACGGTCGCGACCGCGCTGTCGGCGGCGGTCTGCACGGAGCGGTCGAGGGTGGTGCGCACGGCACTGCCGGCCTGGCCGGGCTGCTCGGTCAGCACGCCGGTGGAGGTCGAGATGCGCAGCCCCGGCTTGCCGGTGAGCCGGTCGTTCAGCGCCCGCTGCAGGCCGGACACGCCGAGCTGGTCGGTGGCGTCGTAGCCGGCGCCGACCTCCTTGAGCACGTCCGCGGTGGCCGGGCCGATCCGGCCGAGCAGCGGCTGGGCGAACGTCCGGCTCGGCGCCAGCAGCTGCTGGCCCTCCTGGAAGACCGTGCCGGGCAGCTCGTGGATCTGCGCGCGGACCTGCTCGTAGTCCGACCGGCGCAGCGTGATCACGGTCACGAACGCGTTCGGGGACGCCTTCTTCACGTCGGCGACGATGTCCGCCGCGTCGATCTTGAGCACCGCGGCGAGCTTGGCGGCGAGTCCGGGCAGGTCGGTCACCTTGCTGGGCTGCACGCCGACGGTGACCACGTCGGTCTTCGCGAACAGCGGCGCCCCGGCGGCGTCCTGCAGCGCGGCCCGCTCCGGCAGCACGTGCTCGACCTTGAGCGAGGCGAGCCCCGCGGCGGTCAGCTTCGGGTGCAGGTCCGCCGGCTTCCACTGCACGCCCCAGGTGTCCTGGGTGCGCACCAGCGGCAGCGTGCCGTCGTACCGCCACGGTGCGCCGACCCCGGGCAGCTGCCAGCTGGCCGTGTACGCAGCGCTGGCGTGGTCGTCGTCCTGCTTGGTCACCGCGCCGACGGTGGCGGTCAGCTTCGCGCCCTCGCCCAGCGCCTTGGCCAGCCGCTGCAGCGCGGCGGCCGCGGCGGCGCTGTCGTCCGTGCGCCCGGCCGTGGTGGCAACGTCGCCGCTCGACCAGCTGTCCAGGAACGCGCTCGCGGCGTCCTCCGGCCCGGGCTTGTCCTTGCCGAGGAAGCAGCCCGAGGCCAGCAGGGCAACGACGGCGAGCAGCGCGGCGAGCGTCGGCGGTCGGCGGCGCACGAGATCCCCCTGGGAAGAAGCGGTGGTCGGGACTCAGAACAGGACGCTGGCGAAGGTACCGACGTTGCTCAACCCGACCCGCTCGTAGGCCCGCCGGGCCGCGTGGTTGAAGTCGTTGACGTACAGGCTGACCGTCGGGGCCACGGTCCGCAGTGCCTCGGCGACGACCGCGGCGGTGCCGGCCGTGCCGAGCCCCTGGCCCCGCTGCGCCGGGTCGACCCAGACGCCCTGGATCTGCGCGACCCGGTCGCTGACCGCGCCAAGCTCCGCCTTGAACAGCACCCGGCCGTTCTCGATCCGGGCGAACGCCCGGCCGGCCAGCACGAGGTCGCGGACCCTGGCCCGGTACGCCGCACCGTTGTCGTTCGCCAGCGGCGACGTGCCCACCTCCTCGGTGAACATCGCGACGCAGGCCGGCATCAGGATCTCGAGCTCCTCGAGCGTGACCCGGCGCACCGCGGGGTCGCCGGCCACCAGCGGCGCGGTCGAGATGGCCAGCAGCGGCTGGGTCGCCCGCACCTCGCGGGCCGGTCCCCAGTACGGCTCCAGCCGCTCCCAGAGCGCGCCGACCGCGTGCGCCGGGCCGACGATCGAGGAGCAGCGCCGGCCCTGCCGGCGGGCGCGGTCGGCGAACGCGGCGAGCGCGGCCGGCGCGTCACCGACCGGGACCAGGTTCGCCCCGGAGAAGCAGGCCGCCTCGAGCCTCGGCGTGCCGTAGCCCCACAGCTCGGCGCCCAGCCGCCACGGGTCGACGCCGGCCGCCTCGACCCGGGACGCGACGAAGCAGTGCGCCACCGGGTCACGGTCCAGCAGGGGGCGCAGGGCGGGTAGGTCGGCGCCGGTCAGCAGGCGGGCCGCACCACCGAGCCTCAGCACGGCCCAAGCGTATTCCCGTCCCCCTCGGGTCGGGTGCCGGGGCGGGCGGCGGGCTGGGAGGATCGGCCCGTGGACGGGCTGGAGGAGGGACGGGTGACCGTCCGGGACCGCACTCCCGCCGACCAGGCCGCTGTGGCCCGGCTGCTCGCCGCCACCGCCGACCGGGTCGCCGCGCTCGGCCCGGCCCGGCTGGGCCGCCGGCCAGGTGCCGGCGCGGCGCTGGTCGCGGTCGGCGAAGACGGCACCGTTTGCGGGCACGTCCGGCCGGTCGAGCACGTCCTCGCCGAAGAAGACCCGGAGCGGACGTACGCCCCGGATCGGTCGGTGGCCTGGAGCGACGCCGCCTTCGCCGGTCCCGACCCCCTCGCCGCCGTGCTCGCGGTCGCGGCCAGGGTGCGGGCGAACGGGACCGGCGCGCAGGCCGACGGAGTGCTCTGGCCGTACGGGGACGAGCCGGCCGAGCGGTGGTGGGCGGCAGCCGGCTTCAGCCGGAGCGGGAACTACTGCCTGCGCCCGCCGCGGCCGCTGCCCGGCCCGCTGCCGGCCGGGACGACCGCGCGGGCCGCGACACCGGCCGACCTGGACCAGGTGGTCGCGCTGCACCGGGAGGCGGTGCGGTTCCAGGCCGCGGCGAACCCGTCGGTGCGGCTGCTGCCGGCCGCGGACGCGGGCTTCGTCGACCGGCTGCGTTCCGGCCGATCCGCCTCCAGCGTGGTGGCCGAGGGCGGGCGCCTGCTCGCGGTCTGCGAGTGGTGGCCGGTGGACGGCGGCGGCGAGCAGGACCGGCCGGCGCTGCTCCCGCCCGGTCGGTACACCTATCTCAACTCGGTCGCCGTGACCGAGGACGCGCGCGGCCGGGGTCTCGGCCGGGCGGTGGTCGCGGCCGCGCTGGCCGCCGCGGGGGGCGGTCCGGCCGGCAGCGCGCTCTGGTTCTCCCCGCCGAATCCGATCGCCAGCAGGGTCTGGCCGCACCTAGGGTGGCGGCCGATCTGGTCCGCCTGGGAACGCCGGAGCTGAGCCGAGTGCCCGACCTGATGTCCAGCTGGTTCGTCCGGACCCTGCGCGAGGAGCCGGCCGAGGCCGAGGTGCCCAGCCACCGGCTGCTGCTGCGGGCCGGCTACGTCCGCCGGGTCGCCGCGGGTGGGTACGCCTGGCTGCCGCTCGGGCTGCGGGTGCTGCGCAACGTCGAGCGGGTCGTCCGGGAGGAGATGGACCGGATCGGCGCGCACGAGGTGCTGTTCCCGGCCCTGCTGCCGCGCGAGCCGTACGAGGCGACCGGCCGGTGGACGGCGTACGGGCCGGACGTGTTCCGGGTGGTCGACCGGCGCGGCGCCGACCACCTGCTGGCGCCGACCCACGAGGAGATGTTCGCGCTGCTGGCCAAGGCCGAGCTGACCTCGTACAAGGACCTGCCCCTGTCGGTCTACCAGGTGCAGACGAAGTTCCGGGACGAGCCGCGGCCGCGCTCCGGGCTGCTGCGCACCCGCGAGTTCGTGATGAAGGACTCGTACTCGTTCGACCTCACCGACGACGGCCTCAAGGCCTCGTACGCCGCCCACCGGGAGGCGTACCTGCGCATCTTCGCCCGGCTCGGGCTCGACGTCCGGATCGTCTCGGCGGTGTCGGGGGCGATGGGCGGGTCGGAGTCGGAGGAGTTCCTCGCGCCGACGCCGGTCGGCGAGGACACCTTCGCCTCCTGCGCGCGATGTGGCTACGCCGCCAACACCGAGGCGGTGCCCTCGCCGCTACGGACCGCGCCGATCGCCGAGCCCGGTCCGGTCGAGGAGCTGGACACCCCGGACACGCCGACGATCGAGACGCTGGCCGCCCACCTCGGCGTGCCCGCGTCGGCGACGCTGAAGAACCTGCTGGTGATCGCCGGCGAGCCGGGCGAGGTCGTCGCGATCGGCGTACCGGGCGACCGCGAGGTCGACCTGCGCCGGGTCGAGGAACTGCTCGGACCGGTGCGGATCTTCGAGGCGGCCGACTTCGCCGCCCACCCCGAGCTCGTCCGCGGGTACGTCGGCCCGCAGGGCCTGGCCGGCCGGGCCTTCCGGTACGTCGCCGACCGGCGGGTCGCGCCCGGCACCAGCTGGGTCACCGGCGCCAACCGGCCCGACACGCACGCCCGCAACGTGGTCGCCGGCCGCGACTTCACCGTCTCCGAGTACGCCGACGTGGTCACCGTGGTCGACGGCGACCCGTGCCCGCGCTGCGGTGGGCCGCTGACCCTCGCCCGCGGCGTCGAGGTCGGGCACGTCTTCCAGCTCGGCCGCAGGTACGCCAACGCGTTCGGGCTGGACGTGCCCGGCCCGGACGGGGCGGCGGTCCGGCTGACCATGGGCTCGTACGGCATCGGGGTGTCCCGGGCGGTCGCGGTGATCGCCGAGCAGCACCACGACGAGCGCGGGCTGGTCTGGCCGCGCGAGGTCGCCCCGTACGACGTCGAGGTGGTCCCGGTCGGCCGCGGCGACCAGCCGGCGCACGCCCGCGACCTGGCCGAGCGGCTGGCCGACACCGGGCTGCGGGTGCTCGTCGACGACCGGGAGGCGACGGCCGGGGTCAAGCTCACCGACGCCGAGCTGATCGGGGTGCCGTGGACGGTCGTGGTCGGGCGGCGGGCCGACGAGGGCGTGGTCGAGGTGCGCGACCGGGCCCGCGGCGGGACGAGCGAGGTGAGGATGGACGACGTGGTCTGGGCGGTGACGCGGTGACGGTCGCGGCGGTGGTGTTCGACTGGGGCGGCACGCTCACGCCCTGGCACACGATCGAGCTGGCCGAGGCGTGGCGGGCGCTGCGGCTCGGCGACGACGCGGCCGAGCGGCTCCTCGCGGCCGAGGAGACGGTGTGGGCACGGGCGCGGCAGACCCAGCGCAGCGGGACGATGGACGAGGTGTTCGCCGCCGCCGGCGTGACCGCCGGACCGCAGGAGATCGCCGAGTACTACGCCTGGTGGGAGGAGCACAGCTACACCGACCCGGACGTGCGGCCGCTGTGGGGGCAGCTGCGCTCGCGCGGGATCCGGATCGGGGTGCTGTCCAACACGCTGTGGCCGCGCACCGAGCACGATCGGGTGTTCCGCCGCGACGGGGTGGCCGACCTCATCGACGCGGCCGTCTACACCAGCGAGATCGAGTGGACCAAGCCGCACCCGGCCGCGTTCCACGCCGTGCTCGACGCGCTCGGCGGGATCGCGCCGGAGGACGCGGTGTTCGTCGGCGACCGGCCGTGGGACGACATCGCCGGGGCCAAGGGCGTCGGCATGCGCGCGGTCCTGCTGCCGCACAGCGAGATCCCCGCATACCAGGAGGGCCCGGTCCGCGGCGAGCCGGACGCGGTGGTGACGCGGCTGGCCGACGTGCTCCCCCTGGTCGACTCCTGGCGCTAGTGCTCCTCACGACGCTGCGCCCGCGACGAGCAGCGCGCCCCGGACGACCAGCACGACGCCGACGGTGAACGAGGCGCCCAGCAGGAGCGTGCGCGAGTGCCGCCCGGTCCAGCGCTGCACCCGCACGACGGCCTCGCGGGCCGCGAGGGGATTGACGATGCACGTCGCCAGGGCGGCGATCGGCAGCGCGAACCAGGCGGCGTTGTAGATCAGCACCGCCACCAGACCGCCGGGCACCCGCGGTTCCTGGGCGACGATGACGTTCAGCGCGATCAGGTAGAAGAGGCCGGGGATGTGGGTGAGCGGGCCCGCGATGGCGGCGGTGGGAACGGTGAGCCGCCGGTCGAGGCGGGCCTTCCAGGCGCCTGCCGCCGGCGCGTCGCGGGTCACCCGCCGTGGCACGAGGCCGGCGAGAACCGCGCAGCCGAGCAGCAGCGCGACCGCGCCGCCGACGATCCCGGCGATGCCTTTCGCCCGGTCGTCGGCCGCCCCGACGTGGATGCCGTGGAACGCGCCGACCACGAGAACGCCGAAGGCGATCGTGAAGGCGAGCCCGCCGACGACGTACGCGAGCAGGAGGCGGCGTGGGGACGCGTGCGAGAGGAACGCGGAGACGGCCGCCAGGCTCGTCGGCCGCACGGTGCTCGCCAGCCCGAGCAGGACCAGCTCGACGATCAACGGAGCGTCTCGGCGGTGAGTGCGGTGTGCCTGGCCGCCGCCCGGCCGGGCACCTGAGCTCGCACCGACGCGGCGGTCTCCCGCCGCTGCTGCGGCGCCGCGGCGAGCGCGAGGCACGGCGCCGGGAGGAGCGGGGGCAGCGCTGTCACGGCGATCTCACCCCCTCGGCCCGGGACCCTGCTGACGGCGCCGGCACCGCCACGATCACCGCAGACTCGTCCGTCGACGCCGCGACGGCATCCCCCACGGAGGAGGAGGGCACTCAGTCGCCGGGGAACGGGACGGTCGCCGGGCTTGTGTGCAGGGCGAGGCGCCAGCGGGTGGCCCGGACCGCGGCGTCGGAGAGCGCGACGAGCGCGGCGCGGCGGACCGCGACGTCGTCGGTGGCCGCCACCGCGTACCGCCAGGCCGCGGCGGCGCCCTCCTCGAGGTGCACGGCCAGCCGGAGCGCGGAACCCCGATCGGTAACCGGGAACGGCAGGGCGTACTCGGGCTCGGTCGCGACCGGCGTGCCGCCGTACCGGGCGACCAGCGCGACCGTGTCGTCCCGCAGCGTGCGGTGGGCGTCGTCGGCGTCCCGGACCTGGGGCAGCAGCGCGTCGCCGGCGTGCGCGCCGACCACCCCGTAGCCCCAGATGACCGCGTGCTCGGCGGCCAGCCCCGCCTGCAGGGCCGGCACCTGGCCGGTGCCGCTCGGGGTCGGGCTCGGGGTCGCGGTGGGCGTCCCGGGGCCGGTCGGGGTCGGGGCCGGCGCGGTCACGCCAGCACCGCCACGTGGCTGGCCTCCGAGGCGGAGATGCCGGCGAGCAACCGGGCCCGGTCCGGCGGCGCGGTCAGCGCGACCGTGCCGCGCGCGGCGGCGGCGGCCCGCTCCGCCGCCCGCAGCGCCGCCACCGCGGCCGCCGGCGTCGCCGGTATCCCGGTGCCACCGCCGCTCGACTCGATCCCGGTCGACGGCGCCGCACCCGGGGACCCGCCGGGGGACGCGCCGGACGACGCGGTGGGAGACACGCCGGGGGACGCGGCGGGGGAATCGGTCGCGGCGGGCGTCGTGGGGGAGGGCGGCGCGGCCGGGCCGAGGGCGGTCACCAGGGCGGCGGCGTGCGCGGCGTGGTCGTCCCGGACCGCGGTCAGCCGGGCGCGCAGGGCCGGGTGGCGCGCGATCGTCGCGTCGTACCCGGCGACCAGCCGCCGTTCGTCGGCGAGCTCGGCCAGCAGTGGGTCCGGCGGCGCGGGCGTGGTCGGCGCCGGGCTCGACGGACCGCCCGCCGTGCAGCCGGCGGCCAGCAGCCCGGCCCCGACCGCGCCGCCGATCAGCACGCTGCGACGAGCGACGGCGACCACGGTCCGGGAGTCTTCCAGGTGAGCCGTACAGCCGGATGGAGTGGTACGGCGTCCGGCCTCGTCACCGTTCGTATCCCGAGGTCGGAGCCGCTACCCTCGTGAGGTTGGCCGCACGCGTGAGGAGGCTCCAACGATGACGTCGGGAGCGGCCCAGCGGGAGCGGCTGGCAACGGCGATCGAACCGGCCGTGACCGCGGCCGGTTACGAGCTGGAGAAGGTCTCGGTGAGCCCCGCCGGGCGGCGCACGGTGGTGCGCGTGGTCGTGGACGCCGACGCCGGCGTCTCGCTCGACGACGTGGCGACGGTGAGCCGGGCGGTCACCGACGTGCTCGACTCCCACGACACCGAGCTGTTCGGCGACACGCCGTACGTGCTGGAGGTGACCTCGCCCGGGGTCGACCGCCCGCTGACCGAGCCGCGGCACTGGCGGCGCGCGATCGGCCGGCTGGTCGAGGTGCCGGTGGCGGGCGTGCCGACCCGGGCGCGGGTGACCGCCGCCGACGACGACGGCGTGGAGCTGACCGGCGAGGCCGGGCACCGGGGCCGGCACGGCTGGGCGGAACTGGGTCCCGGCAAGGTTCAGGTCGAGTTCGGCCGGGTCGGGGCCGACGACGGGGACGGGCTGGACGCGGAGGAGGCGGAATCGTGAACGTCGACATCGCGGCACTGCGCTTGATCGAACGGGAGAAGGAGATCTCCTTCGACACCGTTGTCCAGGCGATCGAGACCGCCCTGCTCACCGCGTACAAGCACACCGAGGGCCCGCAGCCGGACGCGCGGGTCGAGGTCGACCGCAAGAGCGGCGCGGTCACGGTCTGGGCCCAGGAGCTGGCCGACGACGGCACGGTGCTGCGCGAGTGGGACGACACCCCGCAGGACTTCGGCCGCATCGCGGCGATGACGGCGAAGCAGGTCATCCTGCAGCGGCTGCGCGATGCCGAGAACGAGCACACCTACGGCGAGTGGACCGGGCGCGAGGGCGACGTGGTCGGCGGTGTGGTGCAGCACCACGAGGGCCGGGCCGAGCGCGGGATCGTGCTGGTCAACCTGGGCAAGATCGAGGCGGTGCTGCCGCCCGCCGAGCAGGTGCCGGGCGAGGTCTACGAGCACGGGCTGCGGCTGAAGGCATACGTGGTCGGCGTGACCAAGGGTCCGCGCGGCCCGTCGATCACGCTCAGCCGCACCCACCCCAACCTGGTCCGCAAGCTGTTCGCGCTGGAGGTGCCCGAGGTCGCGGACGGGACGGTGGAGATCCCCGCCGTCGCGCGGGAGGCCGGCCACCGGTCCAAGATCGCCGTCCGGTCCACCGTGCCCGGGGTCAACCCGAAGGGCGCCTGCATCGGCCCGATGGGCGCCCGGGTCCGCAACGTGGTCGCCGAGCTGCACGGCGAGAAGATCGACATCGTCGACTGGTCGGACGACCCGGCCGCGTTCATCGCCCAGGCGCTCTCGCCGGCCGAGGTGATCTCGGTCGAGGTCGTCGACGCGGCGGCGCGCGCGGCCAGGGTGATCGTGCCGGACTACCAGCTGTCGCTGGCGATCGGCCGCGAGGGGCAGAACGCCCGGCTCGCCGCCCGGCTCACCGGCTGGCGGATCGACATCCGCAGCGACGCCGCGGGCGATGCGCCCGGTGCTGCACCCGGCGCTGCGCCGGGCGCCGCGGGTGGTGGCCCGGGCGCGCCGGCCCGGCCGGCCGGTGCCCCGCTGCGCGGCTCCGGCCCGCGGCCCCGGCCCACCACCTCGGCACCGCGCGTCGTCCGGTGACCGCGCGGGCATACCGGCCCGGACCGATGCGTTACGCACTGGACCTGTTGGTGACGGTGTGCGGTGATTCCGCAGTCGCCGGCACGACCCGGGCTCGGCTGTGTCCCGCGGTCGGGTCCCGACACGACGCGCAGCGGGCGGGGTAGACTGTCAGTGGTCCGTCGGACGTCGTCGGTGCCCGTGCGCACCTGCGTTGGTTGCCGCTGCCGTTCGCCGGCCTCCGAGCTGTTGCGTGTCGTGGTGGTGGAGGGTCCGTCCGGTCTCCGGCTCGAGCCCGACCCACGTCGTCGGTCGCCTGGTCGAGGTGCGTCCCTGCACCTCGACCTCGGGTGCCTCGATCTCGCGGAGCGGCGCCGGGCGTTCGGTCGCGCATTGCGCGTGACCGCCGCGCTCGACGCCGGATCTGTCCGTGAGTACGTTGCGCAGCGCGTCTCGGAAGCAGCCCCGGAGGTGGGTACGGTGCCCGCCCCCCGACCAAGTCAGGCAGGTCGAAACGGCATGAGCACCCCATGAAGCGCCAGCGATGAGTGTGTTCACCCACTAGCTGAGCCGAGCGGACCGCCGCCCGGCTCCGGACGAGGAGACCAGTGGCAGGCAAGGCCCGCGTGCACGAGCTCGCGAAGGAGCTCGGGGTAGAGAGCAAGGTCGTTCTGGCCAAGCTCAAGGAGATGGGCGAGTTCGTCAAGAGCGCGTCCTCCACGATCGAACCGCCGGTTGCGCGCCGGCTCAAGGAAGCGTTCCCGGCCAGCGGTGGGCAGGCCAACGGCAGCCAGGCGAACGGGGGGGCCCCGACTCCGGGTCCCCGGCCCGGTCGCCGTTCCGGCGCGTCCGACCCCGCCGCCGCTCCCGCGCGCCCCGGCCCGTCGGCCGGCGGCGAGCAGGGTGGCCATGGCGCTCCGGCCCAGCCGGGGGAGACGCTGCCCGGCCCGCGCCCCGGCCCGGCCCAGCGCCCGGCGGCATCCGCCGGCGCGCCCGCGCCGGCCCCGACCAGGCCGTCCACCCCGGGCGGCCCGACCCCGGGCCCGCGCCCGGGTTCCCGACCCGGTCCCGCGTCCGGCCCCGGCCCGTCCGGCACCGGCACGCCCGGCCTGCCCCCGCGGCCGGCGCCGCGGCCCGGCAACAACCCCTTCGGCGTCAACCAGGGCTCCACGCCGGGCCTGCCGCCGCGCCCGCCGGCTCCGCGCCCGGGTGCGGCCGGTGGCCCGCGTCCGGGTCCGGGTGGCCCGCGCCCGGCGCCGGGTGCCGGCGGGCCGCGCCCCGGCCCGAGTGGTGCCCGTCCTGGCGGCTCGGCGGGTCCCGGTGGCGCGCGTCCCGGCCCGCGTCCGGGTCCCGGCCCGGGCGGCCCGCGGCCCAATCCGGGCATGATGCCCGGCCGCGCGACCGGGGGTCCGCGTCCGGGCGGCGCCGGCGGACGTCCCGGTGCCCCGGGCGGTCGTCCCGGCGGCGGTGGCGGCTTCCGCGGCGGTCCCGGCGGTGGCGCCGGCCGTCCCGGCGGTCCGGGTGGTGGCGGTGGCGGCGGCTACCGCGGCGGTCCCGGCGGCGGCGCGCCCGGTGGTGGCTTCCGCGGCGGTCCCGGCGGCCGTCCCGGTGGCGGCGGTCGCGGTCGCGGCGGCGGCACGGCCGGTGCGTTCGGCCGCGGTGGCGGCCGGGGTCCGGTCCGCGGCCGCAAGAGCAAGAAGCAGCGGAGGCAGGAGTTCGACAACATGTCGGCTCCGACCATCGGCGGCGTGCAGGTCCCGCGCGGCAACGGCGACGTGGTCCGGCTGCCCCGCGGCGCCTCGCTGGCCGACTTCGCCGACCGGATCAACGCCAACCCGGCGTCCCTGGTCCAGGTGCTGTTCCACCTCGGTGAGATGGTGACGGCGACGCAGTCGGTCAGCGACGAGACGCTGCAGCTGCTCGGCGCCGAGCTCGGCTACACGATCCAGGTGGTCAGCCCGGAGGACGAGGACCGCGAGCTGCTCGACGCCTTCGACCTCACCTTCGGGGAAAACGAGGGCGACGAGGACGACCTGGTCGCGCGCCCGCCGGTGGTCACCGTCATGGGTCACGTCGACCACGGCAAGACCCGGCTGCTGGACGCCATCCGCAAGACCAGCGTGATGGAGTCCGAGGCCGGCGGCATCACCCAGGCCATCGGTGCATACCAGGTGACCGCGCGCACCAGCGAGGGCGACGAGCGGCCGGTCACGTTCATCGACACCCCGGGTCACGAGGCGTTCACCGCCATGCGTGCCCGCGGCGCGAACGTGACCGACATCGTCATCCTCGTGGTCGCCGCCGACGACGGCGTCATGCCGCAGACGGTGGAGGCGCTCAACCACGCCCAGGCGGCCGACGTACCGATCGTGGTCGCGGTGAACAAGATCGACAAGGAGGGGGCCAACCCCGCCAAGATCCGCCAGCAGCTCACCGAGTACGGGCTGGTCGCGGAGGAGTACGGCGGCGAGACCCTGTTCGTCGACGTGTCCGCCCGGCAGAACATCGGCATCGAGGACCTGCTCGAGGCCGTGCTGCTCACCGCCGACGCCTCGCTCGACCTGCGGGCCAACCCGCACCAGGACGCGCAGGGCGTCGCGATCGAGGCCCACCTCGACCGCGGCCGCGGCCCGGTGGCGACCGTGCTGGTGCAGCGCGGCACGCTGCACGTGGGCGACTCGATCGTCTCCGGTGACGCCTTCGGCCGGGTGCGGGCGATGCTCGACGAGAACGGCCGGCAGTTGGACGAGGCGGGTCCGGCCCGCCCGGTCCAGGTGCTCGGCTTCACCTCGGTGCCCGGCGCCGGCGACAGCTTCCTGGTCGTCGACGAGGACCGGGTGGCCCGGCAGATCGCCGAGCGGCGGCAGGCGCGCGAGCGCAACGCGCAGCTGGCCCGGTCGCGGCGGCGGATCTCGCTGGACGACCTTGACCGGGTGCTCAAGGAGGGCTCGGTCGAGCAGCTCAACCTGATCCTCAAGGGCGACGGCTCCGGATCGGTCGAGGCGCTGGAGGACGCGCTGATGAAGATCGAGGTCGGCGAGGGCGAGGAGGTCTCGCTCCGGGTGATCCACCGCGGCGTCGGCGGCATCACCGAGGACGACGTCAACCTGGCCACCGCGTCCGACGCGATCATCATCGGCTTCAACGTCCGGCCGGTCGGCCGGGCGCGGGAGGCCGCGGACCGCGAGGGCGTGGAGATCCGTTACTACACCGTGATCTACCAGGCCATCGAGGAGATCGAGGCCGCGCTGCGGGGCATGCTCAAGCCGGAGTTCGAGGAGGCGCAGCTCGGCACGGCGGAGGTCCGCGAGGTCTTCCGGGTGCCGCGGATCGGCAACATCGCCGGTGCGCTGGTGCGGTCCGGCGAGATCAGGCGCAACGCCAAGGCGCGGCTGATCCGCGACGGCTCGGTGGTCGCCGAGAACCTGACGGTGACCTCGCTCAAGCGGTTCAAGGAGGACGCGACCGAGGTCCGCGAGGGCTTCGAGTGCGGCATCGGGCTCGGCTCGTTCAACGACATCAAGATCGAGGACGTGATCGAGACGTACGAGCTGCGCGAGAAGCCGCGGAAGTAGGGCGGTCACGGGCGGTTGTTCACCGGGTCGCTGGTGGCCGACCTGCTCCTCGGCGACGTCCGGTCGTTGAAGGAGAAGCGGTCGATGGTCCGGCCGATCGTGGCCGAGCTGCGCCGGCGCTATGCGGTGGCCGCGGCCGAGGTGGGCGACGCCGACCTGCATCGCAGGACGCAGGTCGGCGTCGCCGCCGTGGCCGCCGACGCCGCTCACGTGACCGAGCTGCTCGACGCATGCGAGCGGCTGATCGCGGACAGACCCGAGGTACAGCTGCTCGCCGTGCGGCGACAGTTGTTCAGTGACACCGACGAGTAGGTACGAGGAGTTCCGGTGGCCGACCAGGCGCGTGCGCGGCGGCTTGCGGTGCGCATCCGCGAGATCGTCGCCTCCACGCTGGAGAACCAGGTGAAGGACCCGAGGCTGGGCATGGTGACGATCACCGACGCCCGGGTGACGGCGGACCTGCGGGACGCCACGCTCTACTACACCGTCTACGGGGACGAGACCGCCCGCGCGGACTCCGCGGCCGCGCTGGACAGCGCCCGTGGAGTGCTGCGCAGCCAGGTCGGCCGGCAGACCGGGATCAAGTTCACCCCGACGCTGGCGTTCGTCCCGGACGTGGTGCCCGAGCAGGCCGGCCGCATCGACGAGCTGCTCGCGGTGGCCCGGGACGCGGACGCCGGCCTGGCCCAGGTCCGGCAGGGTGCGAGATATGCCGGCGACCCCGACCCGTACAAGCACGAGCACGATCACGTGGACGAGACCGACGACGCCACCGCAGTGACCGAGGTGGACTCGGCCTCCCCGGCCGGGCAGTCTTCCGACTCGTGACCGGGCTCCGGCCGCCCACCGAGGCGGAGTGGGACAAGGCGGTCGCGGCGCTCGCGGCCGACCGGGGCGAGGTGGTTCTCGCCTGCCACGTGAGTCCCGACGCCGATGCCGTCGGCAGCATGCTCGCGCTGGTACACGCGCTGCGCCGGCGCGGCACCCGGGTGCTGCCGTCGTTCAGCGCGCCGTTCGAACTGGCCGGCTCGCTGGGCGGGCTGCCGGGCGTCGACCTGCTGGTGCCGCCCGGGCAGCTGCCGGCCGCGCCGGCCCTGCTCGTCACGCTCGACACCGGCAGCGCCGACCGGCTCGGCTCGCTCGCCCCGCTGGTCGAGTCCGCGGCCGAGGTGCTCGTCGTCGACCACCACGCCTCCAACACCCGCTACGGCACGCTGCACCTGGTCGACCCGGCCGCGGCGGCGACCGCGGTGCTGGTCGAGGAGCTGGTCCGCCGGCTCGACGTCGAGCTCGACCAGGACATCGCCGCCTGCCTGTACGCGGGGCTGGTCACCGACACCGGCTCGTTCCGGTTCGCCTCGACCACGCCGGAGACGCACGAGCTGGCGGCCCGGCTGCTGCGGACCGGGATCCGGCACGACCTGATCACCCGCCGGCTGCTCGACACCCACCCCGCCGGCTGGCTCGGCATGGTCGGCGCCGCCCTCGGCCGGGCCCGGCTGGAACCGGACGCGGTGGGTGGCCTCGGCCTGGTCTGGACCGACACCCGGCTGGCCGAGCTGGCCGCCGCCGAGCTCGGCGCGGACCAGGCGGAGAGCGTGATCGACCTGGTCCGGACCGCAGCCGAGGCCGAGGTCGCGATGGTCTGCAAGCAGGCCCCGGACGGGGGCTGGACGGTCTCGATGCGGTCCAAGGGCCGGGTCGACGTGGGCGCCGCGGCGGTCGCGCTCGGCGGGGGCGGGCACCGGTTCGCGGCCGGCTTCAGCTCCGACGCCGACCTGGACGCCACCGTCGCCGCGGCCCGCGCCGCCCTCGCCGCCGCCCCCACGCTCCCCGGATGACCGACCCCGGCCCCGGCGGGTTGGTGGTGGTGGACAAGCCGGCCGGACTCACCTCGCACGACGTGGTGGCCCGGGTGCGCCGGATCGCCGGCACCCGCCGGGTCGGCCACGCCGGCACGCTCGACCCGATGGCCACCGGCGTCCTGGTGCTCGGCGTCGAGCGGGCGACGAAGCTGCTCGGCCACCTGACGCTGACCGACAAGGCGTACGCGGCGACGATCCGGCTGGGCCAGGACACGGTCACCGACGACGCCGAGGGCGAGGTCGCCGGCGGCTCCTCGGCCGCGGCGGTGACCGAGCAGGAGGTCGCCGCGGGGCTGGCCGCGCTCACCGGAGTGATCGAGCAGGTCCCGGCCACGGTGTCGGCGGTCAAGATCGACGGGCGGCGCGCGTACGCCCGGGTCCGCGCCGGCGAGCAGGTCGAGCTGGCCCCGCGCACGGTGACCGTGTCCCGGCTCGCGCTGGCCGGCTGGTCGCGGCCGACCGCCGACCTGCTCGACCTGGACGTCGAGGTCGACTGCTCGTCCGGGACGTACGTGCGGGCGCTGGCCCGGGACCTCGGCCGCGCGCTGGGCACCGGCGGCCACCTCACCGCGCTGCGCCGGACCCGGGTCGGGCCGTTCACGCTGGCCGAGGCGGTCACCCTGGACGAGCTGGCCTCCCGCGCCGACCCGGTGCCGATCCCGCTGGACGCCGCGGTCGCCGCCGCGTTCCCCCGCCGCGAGCTGACCCCGGCCGAGACCGACCGGCTGCGGCACGGCGGCCGGCTCGACCCGGTCGGCCGCCCCGGTGCGTACGGGGCGTTCGATCCGGACGGCCACGCCGTCGCCCTGGTCGAGGACCGCGCCGGCGTCGCCCGTCCGCTCGTCGTCTTCCGCCCGGCGTAGGAGCCCTTCCGCCCGGCGTCGCCGTCCGCGCGCGACACCTCGAGGTTCCCGTCCGGCGTCGGGGTTGGCGCGACGCGTGGAGGTTTCCGCCCGGCGTCGGGGGGTGCCCCCGGCGCGGGGGTCTGCCGGCCGGCGTCGGGGTGTCCGGCCCGGCGTAGGGCGGGTGGAGCCCACCCGCCCCGGCTACGCTCAGCCCGGCGAGCCGGAGGAGCGGGAGGAGCACGGGTGCTGCGCTGGCGGGGGATCGACGACACGCCGTCGGGCTGGGGTCGGTGCGTGGTGACCATCGGCGTCTTCGACGGCGTCCATCGCGGTCACCAGGCCCTGATCGGTCGCGGGCTGACCCGCGCCCGCGAGCTCGGACTGCCGCTGGTGGTGGTGACCTTCGACCCGCACCCGAGCGAGGTGGTCCGGCCGGGCAGCCACCCGCCCGTCCTCACGCCGGTCTGGCGCAAGGCTGACCTGGTCGAGGAGCTCGGTGTGGACGCGTTCTGCGTGCTGCCGTTCACCACCGAGTTCAGCCGGCTGCCCGCGGACGAGTTCGTGCACGTGGTGCTCGTCGAGCGGCTGCACGCCGCCGCGGTGGTCGTGGGGGAGAACTTCCGCTTCGGTCACAAGGCCGCCGGCGATCTCGAGCTGTTGCGTACGCTGGGCACCAGATTCGGGTTCTCGACCGAAGGGGTGGGGATGCTGCGCGACGACGACGTGACGCTGTCCTCCACGTTCGTCCGTTCCAGCATCGACGCCGGCGACGTCGTCCAGGCGGCCAAGGCGCTCGGCCGGCCGCACCGCATCGACGGGATCGTGGTCCGCGGCGAGGGTCGCGGCCGGCAGCTCGGCTTCCCGACCGCCAACGTGCGCACCGACCGGCACGTCGCAATCCCGGCTGACGGGATCTACGCGGGCTGGGCGGTGCTGCACCGCAAGCGGCTGCCGGCGGCCATCTCGGTCGGCACCAACCCGACGTTCGAGGGCAGGCAGCGCACGGTCGAGGCCTACATCCTCGACTTCGACGAGGACATCTACGGCGTCGAGCTCGGCGTCGAGTTCGTCGGCCGGCTGCGCGGGATGGTGAAGTTCGACTCGGTCGAGGCGCTCGTCGAGCAGATGGGTCGGGACGTGGAACAGGCCCGCGACCTCCTGCGTTAAGTTCAAGACCTGCACGGATGCTATCCTGTGGGTCACGCACCACCGGGTGCGGTGTGAAGTTTGCCTCCGTGACGACTACCGGGGCACACACCTGAGACGACGAGGAGTTGCGGCGTGGCCCTGGCCAGCGACGTGAAGAAGCAGATCATGGCGGACTACGCCACGGCAGCGGGCGACACCGGATCTCCCGAGGTCCAGGTGGCGATGCTGTCCCGCCGGATCGCGGACCTGACCGAACACCTGCGCACCCACAAGCACGACCACCACAGCCGCCGGGGTCTGCTCCTGCTGGTCGGCCGCCGCCGCCGGCTGCTGCAATACCTCGCGAAGACAGACATCACCCGCTACCGGTCGCTGATCGAGCGACTGGGTCTGCGCCGGTAGCACCGAGAGGGGAGTGGCCGCCACGCCACTCCCCTTCCTCGTACGGCGGCCGCCGTACGGGACCAGAGTTCCGTGCCGGAACGCCGGCGTGAGAACGACACGTCGGTCCTCGGTAGTGGCCCCCGGGACAGCAAGCCCGGGCGCTCCCATCGAAGACCGGCTGGGATTCCCACCGCGTCGCGCGTCCGGTCCGGACGTAGCAAGAAAGAGGGCACACGAGAAGTGTCGGAAAGCACCATTCATGAGTCCGTTGCCACCATCGACAACGGCAAGTTCGGCACCCGCAGCATCCGCTTCGAGACCGGTCGGCTGGCAAAGCAGGCCGCCGGCTCCGCCGTCGCATACCTCGACGACGAGACGATGCTGCTGTCGGCCACCACGGCGTCCAAGCACCCGAAGGAGCACCTCGACTTCTTCCCCCTGACGGTCGACGTCGAGGAGAAGATGTACGCGGCGGGGCGGATCCCCGGTTCGTTCTTCCGCCGGGAGGGCCGGCCGAGCGAGGACGCGATCCTCACCGACCGGCTGATCGACCGCCCGCTGCGGCCGACGTTCGTCAAGGGCCTGCGCAACGAGGTGCAGGTCGTCATCACGGTCATGTCGCTGCACCCCGACCACCTCTACGACGTGGTCGCGATCAACGCGGCGTCGATGTCCACCCAGCTGTCCGGCCTGCCGTTCTCCGGCCCGATCGGCGCGACCCGGGTGGCGCTCATCGAGGGCCAGTGGGTCGGCTTCCCGACCTACTCCCAGGTCGAGGACGCGACCTTCGACATGGTCGTGGCCGGCCGGGTCGTCGGCGACGACGTGGCCGTGATGATGGTCGAGGCCGAGGCGACCGACAGGGTCGTCGAGCTGATCGCCGCCGGCGCCACCGCGCCGACCGAGGAGATCGTCGCGCAGGGCCTTGAGGCGGCCAAGCCGTTCATCCGGGAGCTGTGCCGGGCCCAGTCGGAGCTGGCCGCGGCGGCCGCCAAGCCGGTCGCGGAGTATCCGACGTTCGTCGACTACGGCGACGACGTGTACGCGCTGGTCGAGCAGGCGGTCGCCACCGAGCTGGCGCAGGCGCTGACCATCGCCGGCAAGCAGGAGCGCGAGGGCGAGCTCGACCGGATCAAGTCCGCGGCGGTCGAGGCCGTCGCCGGCAACGAGGAGTTCGCCGGCCGCGAGGGCGAGGCGTCGGCGGCGTTCCGGGCGCTGACCAAGAAGCTGGTGCGGCAGCGCATCCTGCGGGACAAGGTCCGCATCGACGGGCGCGGCCCGACGGACATCCGGCAGCTGTCGGCCGAGGTCGACGTGCTGCCGCGGACACACGGGTCGGCGCTGTTCGAGCGCGGCGAGACGCAGATCCTCGGCGTCACCACGCTGAACATGCTCGGCATGGAGCAGAAGCTGGACACGCTCTCGCCGGTGAAGAGCCGCCGCTACATGCACAACTACAACATGCCGCCCTACTCGACCGGTGAGACCGGCCGGGTCGGCTCGCCGAAGCGGCGCGAGATCGGGCACGGTGCGCTCGCCGAGCGGGCGCTGATCCCGGTGCTGCCGTCCCGCGAGGAGTTCCCGTACGCGATCCGGCAGGTCTCCGAGGCCCTCGGCTCCAACGGGTCGACCTCGATGGGCTCGGTGTGCGCGTCGACGCTGTCGCTGCTCAACGCGGGCGTCCCGGTCAAGGCGCCGGTCGCCGGCATCGCGATGGGCCTGGTCTCCGACGAGGTCGACGGCAGCACGCAATACCTGGCGCTGACCGACATCCTCGGCGCCGAGGACGCGTACGGCGACATGGACTTCAAGGTCGCCGGCACCCG
>Ga0207689_10000814_pt1 | contig 30119 bp, 26 predicted proteins | sample KBSMisM52_FD_184312 | JGI IMG/M metagenome (GOLD analysis project Ga0207689, IMG submission 184312) | Miscanthus rhizosphere microbial communities from Kellogg Biological Station, Michigan, USA - KBS Miscanthus M5-2 (SPAdes) (version 2) | ecosystem: Host-associated > Plants > Roots >...
TGATAAAGCTCGCAGACGGGGATATTTTCCTGGCTTACAGCGACGGTGTCACCGAACCAGAAAATGACTATGGAGAGTTTGGAGAGCAACGCCTGATCAACCTGGTGTGGGATAACCGCCAACTGCCCCTGGCAAAAATCAGTGAGATCGTTACTGCTGCCGTCGATGATTGGATTGGCGCCATGGAACAGCCGGATGATGTGACGCTGGTGCTGGCACGAGTGAGATAGCCTCCCTTAATATCCCATGTAAAACTGGAACGGTGCCCAATAAATAGGTTTGCGAAAAATGGTGTCGGAGTGAAGAAGGGAAAGCTTTGCGTTTCGTAATGCATCCTCGGGCCGACGTCCATTTCTAATCTCTGAATAAAATCGACCCATTACCTGAGAGGTCGATTTATCGCTAACCGCCCAAAGAGCACCCACCACACCATGTGCGCCGGCTCGAACAAATCCCCAAGCCAGGCCCACCAGACCTTCACCGTTATAAACCGTGGATCCGGAGCCGTAGCATGCAGAAATCGTGACTAAGTCAGCGTTGAGCGGGTGCCCAATGATGTCACGCGCATGCAGTTTGAAGGAGTCCTCTTCAACAGTTGCTTTCGACAATACAATCGCAGAATCAAGCGGGCTGAGTTGGCTGGCTGTACCATGAGCGACGAAGTGAATATAGGAGTATTGCTCAGGTTTATTGTTCAAATAGGCAAGAGGGGTGGCCGCCTCGCGTTTGTAAACCTGAACGAGTCGCTGAGGAAAGCTGGCCTCAACTTTTTCTATTTCCGTTGCTGCTTCCGGCAGGCTCGGATATTTTGCATCCGGCACAACCGGATCCCCAATCAACATCAGCCTGCCTTGACTTGTGTGTGCAGAAGGTCGTTTCGCTGCTAACACGCGCAACGAACTGGCATAGGAAATCGTGACGTCCTCGATCCAATAGTGGAGCTTAGGGCCAGGCACCAGGAGCGTTTCAAAATTTAGATTGTTCAAGCTCTGATCGGGAATGATGACTAGCCGCGAATCATTCCGAATGAGGGGCTGAGCAGGTTCAATGAGGCTCTTATAAAGGTCGGATCCAATATGTCCGCCGCTTTGCAATACATCGTCTGCTCCGAGCAGTGATTTTCGATATTGCCCAATCGCTGTTTCAATTTCATGTGCAGGCGGCAAATTCACAATAGAGATTTGCTTTTTGTCCACGATCCACTCATAAGATTGATTGTGTCCAATCCAGTAAAACAATATGGTTGCGCCAGCTTTGGCAGCAGCGATTTTTGGATCGAATGAGCCATTGGGTCGTGCGGAACAATTTGTTTTGTTTTTGACCAGACCCAATCCTTCGGCCAATGTCTGAGCCCGGCCATAGTCGGCAACCTTAAGGGCGCGCTCTTTTTTCCCGTCCTTAACCAGGAACTGAATGTAGTCGCCATAGACGTCAGCTGCATTGGTCAGGAAAGGTAAGCGGAACTCTTCATTCCGTAGCGAATCACGCGCACACTCGATTGTGGCCAGGGCCGATTGATAGTGCTGCTCCGCGGTTTCAGGTCGATTTTTCCTTTCGTATACATGAGCCAGCTCATCCTGAGCTTGCCAACGCAAAGGGCTTTCTGTCTGTCCATCTTGCGCGATCTCTGTAAATAGTTTTTCCGCCTGTCGATCATCCCCTGCTTTTACCGCAACTTGTGCCTGAGTGAACAGGGCATAGAGCTCCCTTGGACGGTCACCTTGCTCATGAGCCAGAGTAAAGACCTGCTGACTGTAGTTCTTTGCTGCTTCAAACTGCTCTTGTCGAAATGAAAGGAATGCCAGGGAAGAAAGCGCGTTTGTAATTTGGTCTGTATCGCCGAGCTCTTTGGCGAGGTTGAGGGACCGTTGAAAGTGGTCTCCGGCCAGCGCGAGCTGGGACTGTTCATAGTAGATAACGCCAGTGTTGTATACCCACCTCGCCTGATCCTTCATGATCGCCAAGTCGCGGGATCGCTTTTCTGCGTCAAGCGTCAAAGACAAAGACCTGTCAAAGTCTCCCATCTTGTAGTATGACCAGCCGAGATTCCCCAGTGCTTTTTCTTCGGTGATGCCGGCGTCAATGGAATGGGCCATTTCATAAGCACGGTTTGACCAGTCGATTGAATCGTCGTAGTGCAGCTGGCGGAGTGAAACGGAACCCAGATTTAAAAGCGTGGCTGCTTCCACAAATCTGTCATTGCTTGCATGGGCTAACTGCAAAGCTTTGCGAAAGTATTGCTCGGCAGTGGGCAATTGACCGCGACGAATCTCCAGAATTCCTCTGCCTGCCAAAACCTCGGCAGTGATATTGGGGCGAGCAGCCTGACTTAGATTTTCAGCTCGCTGTAACCGTTCTTCTGCCAATTGAGGACGATTGAGGGCCATGTATGCGAATCCCTCTAAAAGGTCTCTTCTGATCTGAAGATCATTTTGGGTTGAATCTAAAGAAGGCTGGTTATTGAGCAGTGTCAGTGCATCCTGACTCAATCCCCGATTAATCAGGATTTCACTTGTTAAAAGACGGAATCTCCAGGCCCATTCCGGGCTTGTGGCAGAAAAGTGACGATAAGCAAGTTCAGCTTGTTGCTGGGCTTGAACCAGGTGTCCGTGAAGAAATTCAAGTTTGATGCGGTCAAAATTTCCTTGAGGATTTTTATCCAAATCCTGCCGCTTGCACGAGGAAAGATTGACCGCCAGACAAAAGATCAATAACCGGCTTAGGGTTGCGTAGTGCCGTTGCCAACCAGATTGCCCCCGCTGACGCCACCCCTGGTCGGGCATCCAAGCTCGAGACGAAACATACTTAAGCGATAGGAGTTGGAATCTATGATTAGCTCTGCCAAGGAAATTTTGCCGAAGCCTGGGATGGTTAGCACATTGCCCTGAATCGTTCCCGGTAGCTTGCCCTTGGGCGTGATTTTTTCCACCAAAGAACACTCGATCTGGCTCTTTCCCTTCACTGCCGGATTATACTGACCCCGCTGTTGCAGGGAACCAAGAAAACGTTGGTCTGCCATGGTGTGCTGCTCAGGGAAGCCGTCAGCATCTGCCTTTTCTGGCGTACACAGATTCAGATCAAGATCGACGTCAATTGGACAACTGCCAATCCGCAGGTTGTCAAACCTGGTTCCAACGAAATTTACTATGGGAGCATATTTCCCCACCGCCGCCGGATGATCTGTAATGAGTTGCGCCACCACGCGATCGGCGAGGAATATTTCGCCAACATTCAAACCTTCAATGACGCTCGTTGCCAGTGTCGTCCATCCCGGGCGTTTCTTGCTGACAATGCCCGCAACCTGTGTGTAAGCGGACTTGAACGAGAAAAGGCCCTCGACCGCGAAGTAGTCGATGCGCGCGCTGCTGTAGCCGCCATCCGGCGACAACGTCAGCGGTGCTTGGGCAGGAATGATTCTTTCAAATGGTTGTTCCAACTGCCCGCCAAAGGCGCTGGCATCGGCGTGAAACGAGTGGGTACGGCCACCAATTGTATGACCCATAGAGTTCTCCCTTAAATTTTTTCGGGGAAAGAAAATTGCGCTCGGCCAGAGCCCAAAGACGTTTTGGTTAGGTTAATCCTGTATCTGCAACTCGAAAGGCTGGCGCTCGACTGCAACTTTCTGTGTCCCATCCTGCGAGACACCGAAAACTACCAACTGGTACGTCCCAGGCTTTCCATGCTTGGGATACATGCTCATGGAAACTGAGTTCTTGGCAGCTTCTGCAGAAACTGCGAGCGACCCCTCCAGCTCTCCGGATGGCGATTGTAGCTCACACACGTAAGAAGTGAAACGGCTTTCTGCCGGAATGTCGACTGTCAATGTAAAAGGACGACCACGTTTCGCGGTTACAGTTACCTGATTTTCGGATCGACTTGTGCCCGCAGTGAGATAAACCGGATTTAGAATTTGTGGCGCTTGCGCAACGGCTACTTCATTCTTCAATCCAGGAACGGTGACAAGATTCTGATAACCAACCACCGCAACCAACAACGCCATCACAGGCGCCGCAAATGCCGGACGGAACCATGACAACCACTGGTTCGGCTTACCGGGAACAACTGCTTTCGGAACTTCTACCGCTGTCGACGCCAACACTTCTTTCGAACCATCTATAAGTGCGTAACCAGCCTGAACATCAAATTCACATTCCTTACACTCGAACAAATGCTCCTCAAAACTCCGTCGAAGCTCAGGGGAGAGTTCGTTGAGTAAGTATTTTTCGACCGCCATCAGGCGGATTGCCTCGGGGTGATCCATTCCGCTTTTTCCTCTCTGGACTGTAGTGAAACAAGGCGGTGAAACGTTGCAACTAGGGGGTGCCGGCCGCTTTGGCCCCATTACCTTTTCTGAGGCCTTGATCGAAGGGTTTCCCCTTTAGATACTGTGACTTAAACGCCTGTTTGGCGCGATGAACCAAGACCCGCAAATAGTCGCGGTCAATACCAAAGTCACGGCAAATATCATTTTTTTCGCGTTCTTCGAGGAAAAGCTCCTTCAGGACGCGGCGATCGCGCTCGGGTAGCTCTTCCAGCACATCACGGACAATTTGCACCGTCTGCTTACCCATGACGCTGTTCAGGGGATCAATGCTCTGATGATCAGGAACCGTATCCTCCTGCTCCTCTCCTAATGGGGCTTCGCGGGAAGAGCCTCGGTAGTGTTCCATCAAAACGTGGTTGCAAACGGAGACGACATAGGGACCGAGGCGTTCGGGGTGCCGCAGGCCGCTGTCACTGCGCACCATCTTAAAGACCCGAACAAAGGTTTCTTGGCACAAATCTGCTGCTTGCTGTGCTGAAGACACACGAGAGCGCAGCTTTTTCTGAATCAGCTCTCCAAAGTATGCGACGAAATGATTCTGCGTCTGGATGTCGCCGTCTTTAAGACGCTTCAGATAGGACGCATCAAAGGCCTCGAACTGCAAGCGGTAACCCCCGGTTGACCTTGCGAGTGCGCAACATTTTACACTGCGGCAGGCTGTCCTGAGACATCTAGTTATGAGCAATATTGATTGGGAGCATCTGGTCCACCAATAAGACAAACCCTGAGATAGCACGTCCGGTAGCCATTCCCGCGATTTTAAAAAAATTCTTTTCCATCTTGAAACGGAATTCTGCAGCTATGCACTATCCCGGTGAAAAGCAAAAAAACAAGAGTTTGGGGGATGTAGTGGGAACCGCAGTGGCCAGAATCAACCGGCAATTACCGTTGACAAAATCTGCGGTGAACGACGCTACACAGGATTCAGGGGCGAAAGGGAAATACCAGACCTTTCAGGCCCTCGTGATGCAGGCGCTCCAACTACGCAGGACTTATCGCGAGGTATTTATTCTCTGCGACATCCGCGGGTATGACACAGCTGAAACGGCGTCAATGTTGGGCATCAGTGAGGATTCGGTTGTGCGGAGGCTGGCACGAGCCCGCAGCGAGATGGGTTTGGATGGCGAGGATGGTGCCAGTGCTCTCACTGAATTAGTTGATATCTAGAGTTGTGCTTGGGGGAAGCACAAGTCCCGAGGTATGGACCTCACTCCTCTGGGGGAGGGCTGTGGGGTAGGATCGCCGGAACTAGCAACCACTGGTTCCGGCGTCTTCGGGAATCTCGAGAGAATTCAGGGGGCAAGTTGATTGGCAATCGCAGGGTTGGCCCATCCCAATCTCCGTCCATCCAATCCATCCAGCTCGTGTGGAGATAATCCACGGGTCTGGTATCGATCCCGGAGGGTCACAGAAAATAGCCCGGTGTTTCCAACGCCGGGTAGACGCGTGGTCATTGACGGCGTGTCCCGTAGGGACACCTGAAATTTTTCGGAGGAGTGTTTCATGCGTCCCTACGGGACGCCGTAGTTTTGTTTGATTCGATACCCTGCAGTAGAACGCGAGGGCTATGATCAGTCGTCCCTCCCGGGACACGCCCAGTTCGGTTCCGCCGAAACCGGTTGGCCTTGACACTTACCTTCCGAACCGCCATCCTTACAAGCTAATGGGAGAGACCATGGCCGAAGCCTCACCAGAGAAGCGTTCCACACGCCGTTTCGCGCTTCGTCTGCCAGTCGCAGTTAAACAAGAAGAAACTGACCCGAAAGAACAAGCTGCCACCAGCCGTGACGTAAGTGCCCGTGGCATATGTTTTTACGTGGAGTCGGCGGTGGAAGAAGGGGCCTCCATCGAATTCACGCTGACCCTTCCGCCGGAAATCACCCTTACTGAGAGCATTCATGTCCGTTGCAAAGGAAAAGTGGTGCGAGTCGATGAACCTTCCGAGGACGGCAAGGTCGCCGTGGCGGCGGTCATAGAAGAGTATGAATTCCTACCCCAGACGTAACCTTTGGGCGTGGGATCAACGTGATATCTTCCCAGCGGCATCATAAATTAAATTAGTAGTGGATGGATTCTTGCCGCGTTCTTATTACCAGCCAATCGTGTCGCTGTTGATGGTTGTTGGTCTGACTGCTGCTTTCAGCAGTGCGCAGACCACGCCAGCGACCGATGTAGCCCGCGTCCGTTCGGTGCGGGTGATTGCTGGCGGCGATGGGCCGGCAATTGAAATTATCACCACCCGTCCGATTACGCCGACCATTACAACACTGAAAGATCCTTCGCGGCTGGTTATCGATCTGCCCGATTCTTTGTTGCTGCCACGCAAGCCAATCGACTTCCGCAGCGACCAGATCGAAGGCATTCGCGCCAACCAATTTCAAAACACGCCTCCGATTTCACGCGTGGTGGTGGATCTGTCCCAGCCAATCGGCTATAGCTGGGACGCAGCCGGTAACCGGCTGATGATCCGCTTGAAATCGCTCGAGCAAAAAATTGCCCCCGCACCACTACCGCCGAGCAGGCCGGAAATAGCCATGGCTGCTCCGGGCTCGGCAGGTGCGACCGTGCAAACTGTCTCGAGGGCAGAGGGGCAGGGATCATCACTTACCGCTGGCACCGACACCGCCATTCTGCATCTCCCGCGCGGTGGACAGGTACGTGTGTGTCCAAGCACCACAGTTTCGGTGAACTATTCGAAAAACGGCCGCGACATGTTGCTGGCGATGAACACTGGCGCTCTCGAAGCGCACTACGTGCTGGATACTTCCGCGGATTCGGTGATGACTCCGGACTTCCGCATATTGTTTGTCGGCCCCGGAGAATTTGATTTTGCCATCAGCGCCGACGCTCGCGGTAACACCTGTGTAAAGTCGTTGCGTGGAAATGCCGGTTCCGCAATTGTCTCAGAGCTTTTGGGAGGCGGAACCTATCAGGTCAAATCCAGCGAAGAGGTCGTTTTTCACGGCGGGCAGATCTCGCAACGTTCTAGCGTTGCTCCGTCCAATTGTGGTTGCCCGGAGGAAGAGATTCCAGAGTTAATGGCCGCGGCCCGTCATCCTGAGGCCCTAGCCACCAGCATGGCAACTCAGCCCCTGCCGAATCCCGACAAAGTCCATATCAAAGTGGACGCGCCCTTCGTTTTCCATGCTTCCGATCCCCAGGTCCCAACCGCCCCAGTCCGCGAAGTCGCCCATTTGTCGTTGGTTTCTTACCAACTCCCGGAACCCCTGGAAGTGACAGTGCTGCCTCCGGCCCCGCAAATTATCGCGGAGAAGCCCCGAAATGCCGGTTTTTTCGGCAAGATTAAAGGCTTCTTTTCTGCCATCTTCCGATAACCTTTTGTCCAAACCATTCGTTGCATTGCGGGTTCCTGTTACTAAGGTTCATTGCCCGCAAATCTGGGCCCCGCATATAATTTCTCTACTCTCTTCCTAAATTTCGAGGGATTTGTTGTCCATGACGAAGGCCACCGCGGCAACCCCTGAGCCGGACCACGACCGGCAAGGGCAGGAACTGGAAATTTTTCATGGTGTGGCCAAAGCCCTCACCTCGTCGCTGGACCTCGACTCCATCCTGCAAACCATCATGGAAAAAATGGCTGAGTATTTTCAGCCAGATACGTGGTCGCTGCTCATGGTGGATGAGGACAAGAATGAGTTGTATTTCGCCATCGCCGTGGGTACCGCCGCCGAGGCCCTGAAAAACGTTCGCCTGAAAGTAGGAGAAGGCATTGCCGGATGGGTGGCTAAAAATGGCGAGCGGTTGATCGTTCCCGATGTCATGACCGACCCGCGCTTTGCCAAGCGGATTGATGAAATGACCAAGTGGGAGACGCGCTCGATCATTTGCGTCCCATTGCGTTCCAAGCACCGCGTGCTGGGAGTAATTCAGCTGGTCAACGTTCATCTCGATCATTTCACCAACCAGGAAACTTTCTTTTTGCAATCACTCTGCGATTACGCGGCGATTGCAATTGAAAACGCGCGTGCCGTCGAAAAAATTCAGGAACTGACCATCACCGACGATTGCACCGGCCTCTACAACGCGCGTCATCTTTATAAGACGCTGGAAGCCGAAGTGTATCGTTCGTCGCGTTTTGGATATGAGTTCAGTGTGTTGTTTATCGATCTTGATCACTTCAAAGCAGTCAATGACACGCACGGACATTTGGTGGGCAGTAAACTGTTGGCGGAGATTGGATACTTGATCAAAGCTCAGTTGCGTTTGATCGATTTTGCATTCCGCTATGGCGGCGATGAATTCGTCGTTCTACTTCCCCAGACCGGAAAAGACTCCGCAATCAATGTAGCCCGCCGTTTGCAAGACAGCCTGCGTGCCAGCGTTTTTTGCAAAGAAGAGGGATTGAACCTGAACGTCCGCGCCTCCATGGGCATGGCCACGTTCCCGCACGACGCCAAGACGCCGCACGATATCATCCGCCAGGCCGATGAAATGATGTATCTGGTCAAGAACACCACCAGAGACAATATTGGAATTGCCCAGCGCGGGGTGATGAAGTAAAAATCAAAAGCCTTCAACCACAGAGGACACAGTAGTGTCCGCTCTATTGTGGCTCTTTCACGGCAACAATCCGGTCAGCGGGGACATTCTTCAACTGCTGCACAATTCCCGAAGGCCAACGAATCTCCACCAGTTCCGCAGTGGCGTCCTCACCCATGCCAAAATGCACTGGCCCCGCACCCGACGACGCATAACCTGTGCTCGTCGACATCTGGCTGTACAGTGTGCCGCGCTTAGTCACCACCTTTATACGCGCCCCGATGCCGTCGCGGTTGCTTTTCGTCCCTTGAAGTTTCAACTCGAGCCAATGATTGTGATCCGGGCTGTTGTTCATCCAAACCTCCGCTGGGGCACTCAAAGCTGTGACAACAACATCCAGCTTGCCATCACCATTCAGATCTCCGACCGAAGAGCCGCGATGTCGTGATGGGGCGAGCGCAGTAAATCCCGCGTCCTCAGTTAAAGCAGAAAATTTCATGCCACCCAAATTGCGAAAAACCGTATTCGGCTGTTCGACCATGACACGCGGCTGGGACTTCATGCCTTGCACATGTCCGCGTGAAACAAAAATATCTTTCCATCCATCGTTGTCGAAGTCAGCGATGTTCGGAGAATATCCCGCCATCGGCAAGCTCAGCTTCGTCATGCCGCTCGGTTCGGTCACGTCCTGAAAGTCGCCTTTGCCGGTATTGCGGTAGATGGGAAAGGTTTCTTTGTCGAGCGCGACGATGACCATGTCGGGGTAGCCGTCGTTATCGAGATCGCGCGCATCGACTCCCATGCCGGAGATAAACGTGCCATCTTCCCGCAAAGAGACACCAGCCTCGAAGCCAGACTCGGTAAACTTTCCGTTGCCCTGATTGCGAAAGAAAAAATTCACCAGCTTGTCGTTGGGAACAAACAAATCCATTTTGCCGTTGAGATTGAAATCCGCCACGGCAGCTCCCATGCCTTTTCCCGGTTGCGCGCGCAGGCCAGATTCCACCGAAGCGTCGCGGAAGGTTCCGTTGCCGTTATTAATGAACAGCTGGTTGGGAGTCGGTTTGTACATCTTGGGATGGCAGTAGTCGCGATGGCCGAAGACTTCGCAGTCCGGTTCGGTCTTGGCATCCCACTTCAGATAATTAATGACAAGCAAATCCAAGAGGCCGTCATTGTTTACATCCACCCACGCAGCTGCGACAGACCACAGCGGCCCGAACTCTGCGTCAGGTTTGTTCAAGCCAGCTTTCGCGGTGGCATCGGTGAAGGTGCCGTCTCCGTTATTGTGAAAAAGCGTGTTGTGATACACTCCCGCCACAAAAATATCTTCGTAGCCGTCGTTGTCGTAATCACCGATGGCAACTCCGATGTCGAAACCTGTGCCGGCTAAACCTACTTTCTGGGTGACATCAGTGAAATGGCCGTGGCCGTCATTCTCAAAAAGGCGATTGGAGTATTTCGGAGAATCTTTCTGGAGCGTGTCTATGTTTGCGCCGTTGGTGAAAAAAATGTCCAGCTTGCCGTCGTTGTTGTAGTCGAAGATGGCAACGCCACCAGCCATGGTTTCCGGCGCATGAGCCAGAGGAGTTTCCGAGTTTTCCAGCCGGAAGTCGATCGGCTGATAGGTGAAGTGAATCGGACTGCTGTCTTTTCCTGGAGCCGATTGTGCGCTCAGAGAAATTGCCAGCACGATGATCCAGACCGCGACCTTCCAAAAATTCATTGGCCCAAGCTATTCCGGCAATTTCTGTTCGCCGTGGATAGAAAGTTTCGCCTCAGTTCCTGCAGCTCCGGTTCCAGGCTGACCGCCACCCACAGAAATACTGTAAGCCCCTGCATAGACCCCACGGTCTCCGGCTTCGTTGACGAAGCTCAAGTCGCGCGGATTCAAAGTCAACTGCACATGCTGCGTCTCACCCGCCAGAATGTGGACGCGGGTGAAGCCACGCAAAGCCCGCAACGGCGCACCCGGTGCCTTCGGGAAACTGATGTACAACTGCACCACTTCGTCTCCATCCCACTCGCTAGTGTTCTTTACATCCACATCCGCTGTAAGCGAGTCTCCAGCAGTTAGATCATTCGAAGACAGCTTCAGGTTGCTGTACTCAAACTTCGAATAGCTCAATCCATAGCCGAATGGATACAGCGGCTTGCCTTCGAAGTAGCGGTAGGTACGGTTCTTCATTGCGTAGTCGGAAAAGGGAGGAAGCTGCTCAACACCTGTGTAGAAAGTCACAGGTAGGCGTCCAGCAGGATTGTTCGCGCCGGCCAGAGTCTGCGCGATTGCCGCACCACCTTCTTCGCCGGAGTACCATGCATCAAAAATTGCGTTGGCATGATCGTTTGCCCAATTCACCGCCAGCGCGCTCCCGTTCATCAGCACAACAACCAGCGGCTTACCGGTCGCACTCAATGCCTCAAGCAAATCCTCTTCTTCTTTTGGCAGATCAATTTTGGTACGGTCGCCGCCCTCGAATCCAGGGACGTTGACCTTCATTTCTTCGCCTTCCAGTTGCGAGCTGATGCCAACCACTGCGACAACAACATCGGCTGCTTTCGCTAAAGCCACGGCCTCCGGGATAGGGTTTGCAACCACTTTCAGCCAAACCAGTTGAATGCCCCTACCGCCTTGCCCATACTCCAATTTGATCGGGTAACGGCGACCCTTTTCCAAATGCACAGTCGTTGTCAGGTTCGGCTTTGGCGAATGCTGCACAAAATCGTCAACAATTAATTTGCCATCGAACCAGAGCTTCTCCATTGACCCGAAAGTTCCCAACTGATAGTCAGCGGTTTCATTTGCTGTCAGGAAGCCGGTCCAGCGAGCGGAGAAATTCTGCATGCCTGGTGGCGGTGAGATCGTGTCGGGGCGGAAACGGTTGAAGTTAATAAACTTGTCGACGCGGACAACCTGCGCTGCCTCCTGGAAATCTTTGGAGAAGTATTCTCCCCGCAGGCCGGGCTGTCCATCCGGAGACGACAAAACTTCAGTTGGAACCACCTCTTCCGTGCGCAGCAGATTCATTCCTGGAGCATAGGTCACTTCGGCCGCCGGAAATTGCTCGCGGATGCCGTCGAGCGCAGTCGTGGAGCGCGAAGGCGTGCCGCTATAGTTGCCCTCGAGCACGCGGGCAGATTCAGCCAGTGGCCCGAGCACGGCGATTTTCTTGACGCCATCGTTCAGCGGCAATGTGCCATCGTTTTTCAGCAACACGATCGATTCCCGCGCTATCTTCAGCGCGAGAGCGCGGTGTTCTTCACTGTCAATTTCTGATTCCGGAGTCTGTGCATAGCTCACCATCTCCGGCGGATCGAACATTCCCAAACGAAACCGCGCGGTGAAGGTCCGTCGCAAGGAAACATCGATGTCCTTCTCTGTCAGAAATCCCTGCTTAACGGCATCGATAAATCTCACGTAGTCCGAGTTGTCGCGCATAACGCGGTAAAAGTCGGCGCAATCGTTATCCATGCCCTTCTTTAAAGAAAGCCCGGCGGCCTCGGCCATGCTCTTGGTGTATTTGTGCCCGTTGAAGATGTCGGCCACGGCGTCGCAATCCGATACTACATAACCGCTGAATTTCCATTTATCGCGCAGCTGATCGACCATCAGGAAATCGCTGGCGCAAGCCGGCTGTCCATTCACACGGTTGTAAGCACACATAATCGAACCAGCTTTGCCTTCGGTGATTGTGGCGCGGAATGCCGGAAGATATGTGTCTTCCATGTCGTGCTTCGAGACAGTAACATCCACGCTATGCCGCGTCGGTTCCGGTCCGCTATGAACCGCAAAATGTTTTGGGGTTGCAATCACGCGGTAGTACTTCGGATCATCACCTTGCAATCCGGTAACGAAGGCAACGCCCATACGCGCAGTCAGGAACGGGTCTTCACCGTAAGTTTCCTGCCCCCGGCCCCAACGTGGATCACGAAAAATATTGATGTTGGGTGACCAAAAATCCAGTCCCTCCGCGATGTCGCGCCGTCCAGCCCGAACGGCCTGATGATGTTTTGCGCGCCCTTCGATGCCGATGACGACAGCCATCTCATGAATCAAAGGGGAATCAAACGTGGCCGCAAGGCCAATGGGTTCTGGAAACACTGTTGCCGTCCCTGCCCTGGCAACACCGTGTAAAGCCTCACTCCACCAGTCATATTGAGGCACCTGCAGGCGGGGAATGGCGCGGGCCTGGTTCACGAGCTGCGAAGCTTTTTCTTCCAATGTCATACGCGAAATCAAATCATCGACTCGTACTTCGATGGGTTGATTAGGATCGAGATACTTCGCATCTTTTGGAGGCACATCCTGAGCCAGCAAACTTCCAGTGAACAGCAGAACAGCTACACCAAACCGCAGCAACAAATTGCTCATCAGCTTAGCCCCTTGGAGATACCGGTGAGTTGCTCGTGACGGAACGAAACAAGGTTAGTGTGTGTAAATCGTTTTAGAAGTGCTCAAGACACAAATTTGATAGCGGAGAGATTGTAGGACGAGCAGCAGAAAAGTTGCAAGGGAGGGAAATCGCCGGCAACTACGCCTGCTTGCGCAATTCGTGCGACTGCTTGTTGCTGCGGGCCCGTGCCACTGCTGTGGTTTCGCGGATCATCAACTCGGGCTCCACGACTACTTCCTTACCTAGGGCATCAGCTTCTTCAGCCGGGTGTGTAATTCTTCGCAGGATGCTTTGTGCAGCGATCTCGCCCATTTTTCTTAAAGGCTGCCGGACAGTAGTCAGCGCGCGCCCTTGATACGCGGCACTTTCAATATCATCAAATCCCACCACTGATACATCTTCGGGTACGCGCAAGCAGTACTCCGTCAACGCGCGTGTCGCGCCCATCGCCGACACATCATTGAATGCGAACAGCGCAGTGAATTTTTCTCCCGTAGCTAGAAGCTGTTGCGTAATTTCGTATCCGCTGTGCGGCGCAGTAGCGGCATTTTCCTTAATCGTTGCCACCAGCTTCGGTGAAATAGAAAGTCCCATCCTGTTGGCAACCTCAAGAATGGCCTTCCAGCGAACTTCAGTGTCGGGGACAAAATCCTGCCCTTTTATAAAGGCTATGTGGCGGTGTCCTAGGTCAACCAGGTGTTGCAGAGCAATTTCCGCGGCGCAATGGTGGTCGAGCAAAATTCTTGTGACCCCAGGAATGGAATGATGGCTCGAAATCGTGGCCACAGGAATTGATAGATTCAAATTCCACGGAGTGCAGACAGCAATGAGCCCATCTACGGAGCGATGCTGAAACAACTGCACATACTCTTCTATTAAGTCCGGTCGAAAGTGGTGGCTGGCGACGAAATAGAAATATCCGGCCTGGACAAGATGGTCCTCAATTCCACCGAGAACCGTAACGTTGTAACCCTCGCTCACTTCGGGAACCATGACCCCGATGGTGAAGCTGCGCCGCGTGCGCAAACAGCGCGCAAAGAAGTTGGGCTTGTAATTGAATTGCTTGGCCGCGGCAAAAATCAGATTCTTGGTTTCAGCGGAGACGGTGTCGGCGACCGCCGAGCCGTTCAGCACCAGAGAAACTGTGGCTGGAGCGAGCCCAAGATGATCCGCGAGCTTTTTAAGACTGAAAGTTTCAGTGGAAGGACCTGAAGACGTCCCGTTGGAATCCCCCCTGGGCATGGGGGGCAGTGTGTCATATCCGGATCATAAGGGCAAGAGGGCGTTTGCAAAGAAAATTAGAGAAACGTTATTGTAAAAGGTTGAAAAATAGGTTCCTCTTGGCCCTTATTTTCTGCTGTTTATAAGACTAAATCGATATAGATGCGATTTAGTGGATTTCTTTTTTGCTTGACAGTCATTATCAAGTAGCGATACAAACCCCACCGTGCATCTCCACTAAACACCGTAACGTTTAGGGTAATTAAGACAGTATTCACCGTTTGAAAACTCGTTCCGGAGGCTAGCAATGAATTTTTGGGGTATCTTTAATATACGGAATTTGAAGCACTTGCTGCTGGGCACGCTGCTGCTCGGCATGTTCGCGAACTGGGCATTAGGCCAGGATACCGCGACGCTGCTGGGAACGGTTACCGATCCCTCGGGCGGTGTTCTTCCGAACGTAACTGTAACAATCACGAATCCTGCTACCGGAGTGACCAAAGCCACTCCTACTAACGACGTCGGTCAGTACGTATTTCCCGGTGTCCAGATCGGCACCTACGACCTTAAGGCTACCGCGCAGGGCTTTAAGGCTCATGAAACAAAGCGAGTCGTCCTGAACGCATCGGACCGTGTGCGCATGGATTTTCAGATGGCGGTTGGCGCCAACACGGAAACAATAACCGTGGAAGCTACCGCCCTGAACGTACAAACTGACAGCGGTGAACAGAGCTCGCTCGTCAATGGCAAGCAAATTACCGAACTGGCGACCAAGAATAGAACGATCTATAGCTACGCAGCGTTGACCACGGGAGCCGCGAATTTGAACCCGGACACGCAGGTCCCAGTGCCAGTGGGCGGAGCCTCGGGCAACATCAGCTTCAACGGCAACCGGCCCGGCCACAACTTGTACATGCTCGACGGCGGAGAAAACTCGGACCGTGGCGGCGCAGGTAGTTCAAGCATCCTGCCCTCTTTGGACGCTATTGCCCAGACCCAAGTCCTCACTTCCAACTACAGCGCCGAATTTGGGCTTTCTTCGGGCGGTACGATCAGTTCTGTCACCAAATCCGGAACCAGCAAATATCATGCTTCGGCTTGGGAGTTCTTCCAGAACGACGCCTTGCAGGCCAAGAACTACTTCAACACCGGGAAGAAAGCTGAGTTCCGCTACAATGTGTTCGGCTTTAACATCGGCGGCCCGGTTCCGGGTTTGAAGAACAAGCTCTTCTTCTTCTACAACATGGAATGGCGCAAGCTGATTAACGGAACCAACATCAACCAGCAGGTGCCTGATCCTGCCACCTATGGCGGGGATCTCGGCACCACGAACATTACCGTGCCTACCGGTGCTCAAGCATCGTATTTGGCACGGAACTGCCCCGGTGGCGTACTTCCGGCAGGCATAACCCAAGGTTCGCAATTCCCTGGCAATGTCATCCCGACTTGCATGCTCGATCCAAACGCTCAGTCGCTGTTAACGGCTGGCGGCGCGTTTGGAGGGATTTTCCCGGCACCAACCAATGGCAACCGGTTCCAGGCTCCCGTGAGTCTGCCCAACAACCTGCGGGAAGAAATCACTCGCATCGATTACAACGCCACCAAGAAACTCACGATTTATGGCTCGTTCGTTGCCGAATCGGTTGCGCAAAATATCGCGACCAGCATGTGGAGCGGCGACAACGTCCCATCGGTCGGAAACACGTTTGGCAATCCCTCGTATGCCGGAGTGCTCCACACTGCCTACGCGATTAGCCCTAACCTCGTCAACGAAGCATCCTTTAACTATAACGGCAACCGCATCCACATTTTGCCAGCCGGACTGGTTACGGCGCCGTCGAGCTTTACGTATGCTCCGTTTTTCCCGCATACCGGTGACGGCGAAAATGTTCTGACTCGCATTCCCTCGATCCAGTTAAACGGCAGCACAGGTACGAACTATACGGTCAACTGGATGCCTTGGAATAACAAGGCCGATAGTTACCAGATCCGCGATGATGTTTCCTGGTCCAAGGGGCGGCACCAGCTCAAGATTGGCTTCGGGTGGCTGCTTTACAAGAAGACTCAGGACTGGTTTAAGAACACGCAGGGTAACTTCCAATTTAACGGTAGCTTTTCGGGAAACGATTTTGCTGACTATCTGCTCGGTCTGGCTTCCAACTACACGGAAGACGCGGTCAAGAGCGCGGGGAACTGGAACAACGTTTCCTGGTCGACCTACTTCCAGGACAACTACCGCGTAACCAACCGCCTCACTCTGAACCTGGGTCTGCGGTGGGATGGCATTCCGCACACCTATGAAGCCAGCAACAACATGGCCAACTTCTATTCCGCGCTCTATGATCCCGCAAAAGCGGCCACGCTGGCTGCTGGGGGCGGAGCCGTTAGCCCTAGCAGCGCAGGACTTGGACCAAGCCCGGACCCCGCTTTGCCAGGCCAATTCTATGTCAACGGTATCGGTCAATGTGGGGTCGGTGGTATTCCGAAGGGCTGCGTGAATGATGCCTGGAAGAATTTCGGGCCGCGCCTTGGCTTTGCTTATGACCTAACCGGAAACGGCAAAACCGTGATTCGCGGTGGATACGGCATCATGTACGAGCGTATCCAGGGCAACGACGTGTACAACAATGCGGGTACGGTTCCCCTTGCCGCCAGCGTGAACTTTAACAACGTGGGCCTCTCAGCTCCGACAATGGACCTGGCAACGGGCGCGGTGAATGCGGGCGCAATCCCGGTTAATAACATCACGGGTCTGGACCGCAACAGCTACAAGGCGCCGCTCAGCAGCCAATTCAGCCTGGGTGTTCAGCACTCGATCGGCAAGTCCGTGCTGGACTTTAAGTATGTTGGCACGCAGAACCGTCACCAGAATTTCTACACGCAAACGAATCTGCCTGCCGCAAGCTTGCTGCCGGGGTTTGTAACCGACAGCTCCCAGTACAATTTCGACGTGCCATTTGTCGGATATAAAGACGTTCGCATGGCGCGAAACGAAGCCAACGGAGATTACAACTCCTTCCAGGCCTCCATCCGCGGTTCTCTAAAGAGCGACCTGCAATATCAGGTGGGATACACCTACTCGCACACCAATGATGCAGGGAGTCAGGGAAGCAGCGCGGGCGACCTGGGCACGATTTCCAATCCATATGTGGGTTGGAAATATGACTTCGGACCGTCCAACTATGACATCCGTCATGTTTTCTTCACCAATTTCGTCTATGACATTCCTTTGCTGAAGAACAGCACCAGCAAGGGACTGAAGACGGCCTTCGGTGGGTGGGAGATTTCCGGTATTGTTGCCGCGCAGTCAGGCGCTCCGCTCAATATCGGTTTGAACGGGAGTAACGTAGCCAGCGTGGTTCCGAATACCTCCAACCGTCCGGATGTAAGTGGTAGTGGGCACGATCCGCACACCGTCAACCAGTGGTTCGATACCTCCATTTTCACGGCGCCAGTAGCCGGCACGTGGGGCAATACCCCGCGCAACTTCGTTCGGGGACCCGGCCGTGACAACTGGAGTCTCTCGCTCTTCAAGAACTTCTGGTTCAACCAAGAGCGCGGGAGCAACCTCCAGTTCCGTGCGGAATTCTTCAACGTGTGGAACCACACTCAGTTCATCGGCAATGGCCAGTTAAATGGCATCAGCAACAACTTAGGGGCGGGCGACTTCGGCAAAGTCACCGGTGCCTATGACCCCAGAACCATCCAACTGGCGTTGAAGCTTAGCTACTAGGCTTTCAACAGTCGTAATGCATTGAATTGCGGCGGGCGGGTCAATCCCATCCGCCGCATTTTTATTGCGGCTATGCGGATTCGGTTAGGATCCCATCAGGCTCTTAACCGTGTATCTGACGAGGCTTCGTTTACTAAAGCAGGGTGGAGGCAAGGGCTAAGACTCCCGTCGAGTCTTCTCGTTAGAAAGGCATTCGGACCGCTCCAATCGGTGTGCCAATAAAGCGACTTCAACTGGAGGGAATTTGATCAGAGTGGCTAAGACGAAACAGGAGAACGGACTACCTCGGTTCAATGTTTAGAGCTTGAGGTCTATTGGCGAATCTTCCCGTCTGCGGTCAAGCGCTCCAGCCAATGCCGCGCTGTCTTGGCGTCCGGACCCTCGGTAGTGTATTTCAGGAATTCCCGCAGGACTTGCGCGGAGTCTTCATAGCGCCCCATCACCGTCAGGCACTGGGCCAGAAGCAACTCGGCCTGGGCAGACGATCCGTGCGATTCGACGTGCGCCTGGTTCGCCATTTTTAGCGCTTGTTCGTACTGCTCATGATAGTAATAAGCCTTAGCGAGCGCCCATTCGGTTTCCCAGCCTGATGCTGGCTGCAACTGGATTGATTTCTCCAACAGTGGAATGGCTTCCGCAAACTTCTTTTGATTTACGAGGTTCATTCCCAGCGCTGCAAGGGTGCGGGGCTGATTGGGATCCATCCGGCTGGCTTTTTCCAGGGTGGTCTGTGCCTGCTCCCAATTGCCTTGCCTCATATAAAGCATGCCTTGAAGGTAAAGCACATCCGGATTTCCCGGCGCGAGTTTCATAGCCTCGCCAATATATTTCTGCGCGTCCTCCAGTTTCCCTTCCTTTAGAGCCTGCGTGCCCTTGTCCAATGCCTCTTTCGCCTTTGGAGCAAGCACGGCTCCGCCGGGGGCTTCCGACGAGGTCGCGTCCCGCTCAAGATACACGTCCTCCTGGTACTGAATGGCAACCGCAATCGAGACTTCCTTTTGCGCTGCCTTGTAGCCCGCTGCCTCCACGGTGACGGTAAAATCTCCCAGACCTCTCGGGATAAAGAAGGCGCGCCCCTGTGACGTTGAACGCTGGTCCTCCAGCGCCCCGTTCTTGTAGAGCTTCACCACCGCCGGAGCGGTAATTACCTGACGGGACTTGTCGCGAACTGTGACCGAAATCTCGGCGCGACTACCGCGCATATTCGTGCCTTGCTCGGCGCTGTCCTGGCAGGCAGCGGGAACCGTAAGCAAACACAAACCACCCAGAAGCGCAGCTCGCCTAACGCAAAGGAGAAGGTTGCTCGTCATGGGGTACACCCGCGAGGCGCCCAAATACGGCCAAGACTCAATCTTGGCAGCGATTATAGCTCTATTTGAGGATGTTCTTCGAGCCCAAAACTCGCGCAGAAATGCACAAAAGCTAGGCTATGATTAAAGTTAGCTCTATGAGGAACTGGAAGTTCCATTTGAGCACTATAGTGCTGTTTCTGCCCTCGCTGGTCACTGCACAAACTCCTACTCAAGCGCTCGCTCTCGAGCAAGAGGGAAAGTTCGCGGAAGCGGCGGAAGCCTGGCGAGGAGTCACCCGGAAGAATCCGGGCGATGCGGCTGCTTTCGCCAGTTTAGGTGTAGTGCTCTCAAAAGAACAAAAATATAACGAAGCAGTGCAGGCTTATAGAAAGGCTCTAGCCCTAAATCCCAAGTTGCCGATTCAACTTAATCTTGGACTGGCTGAATTCAAACAGGGACGTTTCGCAGAGGCGGTTGCACCATTCAACAAGGTTCTCGCCCAGGATCCGAACAATGTTCAGGCGCGCACCCTCCTGGGTTTGAGCTATTATGGCGTGAAAAAATTCGTCGATGCTGCCAATCATCTGCAAATTGCCTCCCAAGCTCAGCCAGATAGTGCAGAACTACATCATGTGCTTGCTGAAAGCTGTTTGTGGGCGAAACAATACGACTGTGCCCAGGAACAATTTCGCCAGATTCTACAGAAGGAGCCTGATTCTGCCGCCGCTCATCTGCTTTTAGGGCAAGCCTTGGATGGTCTGGATAGGACTCCTGAAGCGATTACGGAGTTTGAGACCGCAGCACGTTCGAATCCCAAGGAACCAAATGTGCATTTTGGCCTGGGTTATTTGTATTGGAAGTCGCAACGCTATGACGAAGCGAAAAATGAGTTTCAGGCTGAGTTGGCGCTTGATCCCAAACATGGTCAGGCCATGGCCTACCTTGGGGACGTCGAATTCAAGCAGAATAACCTGGACCGCGCCATTTCCCTTTTGCAGGAAGCGATCAGTATTAAGAACGATATTCGCATCGCTCATATGGATTTAGGCACGATATTCAGCCAACAAAAGAAATATCCGCAAGCTGTCAAGGCATTACAACGGGCAATTGAACTGGATCCGAAGCGATCTGACGCGCACTACCGCCTTGCCAATGTCTATAAAGCAATGGGAAATACTATCGGGGCGCAGGAAGAGTTTGCCAAGGTGCGAAACTTGCAGGAGAATCCGAAAGAAGACATGGTCCGCAAAATGTCTTCTTCTCCTCCACCCCTGAATCAACCTTAACTACTTGTTTGCCTTCGGCGAGCGTGTTTTCCAGCAATGATTCGGAGCCCTGGTGTATCTTGGTTGCGCCTGAACGGAGCAACTGTCCATGGATCCGAATATCGCTCTGGGAATTCTTATCGGTTTCGTTATCTGGTTTCTAGTGAGTTACCTCGCGGGCGGCATCTACACCGTCAATCAGAACGAACGTGCAGTAAAGACCAACTTTGGCCGCGCCGAGCGCATTGGCGTTGCGACCACTGTTAACAGCCCTATAGCCCAATCCCTCGATGCTGAAGAGAAGCAACGCTACAACTATCCGCAAGTACGGGTGATCATGCCGGGCGGGCCGTATTTCAAATGGCCATGGCAGAAGATCTACAAGGTTTCGATTGCCACCCAGACCATCAACATGGCCTACGATCCCGAATTTCCCAAGGCCAATATGTCGGGCACGGTGGTCGAAGCTGTGACTAAGGACCAACTCAACACAGGAATGACGGGACAGATACGCTACCGTATCTCGGAGCGGAATCTGTACGCATACTTGTTTGGGGTTAAAAATCCGATCGCGCATGTGATGGGCTATTTCATTTCGGTTTTGCGTGAGCGCATCGCCACCTTTGAAGCCCCTTCTAATCCCAATGCGCCTGATCCCTCGGTCGTTGGAGGCGGAATATCCATTAACGATCTGCGCAAGAACCTACGTGACCTCAATGAGCATATGGACCGCGAGTGCAGCTCTTCGGATGCGCGCTATGGAATGGTGCTGGATGCATCGCTAATTACCGGCATTGATCCGCCGCCTGAAGTGGAGTCAGCGCTGGCTGCGATCAACACGGCGCACAACATGGTTTCATCGGACATAAGTTTGGCGCAGGCAACGGCCGACCAGCGCATCGAGCAATCGAAGCGCGCGGCCGAGATTGAAACTTTAAAGGCGCAAGCCGAAGTTCAGCCGTTAACTGCGTTGGCAAGCCAACTGGCCGATTTGAAAGCCACCGGGGAAGGAGCCTTACGTGCTTATGTGCGCAACGTTCGTCTGGGTCTTTTCAGCAACGCACAGCAAGTTGTAACGGAGGCAAAGCGATGATCGCCCTTGCCGTCTCTATTTTCGCGACGTTTCTAGGATGCTTCATCATCGTCCCTTTGATCTTCTGGTTGCTGCGTTTGTTTGGCGTATACGCCGTGGTGGATGAAGGCCGCTGTTACGTTTACGTGTTGTTCGGAAAAGTCGTTGCCATCATCGACGAGCCGGGCTTGCACATCCTGCTATTCAAGTTAGGCCTAAAGGCTCCGATTGTGCGCTGGCTGGGAAAGCTCTATGTCCTCGACATGCGCATTGACCAGCAATATTTGCGCAGCCAGCCAGTGAACTCAGAAGAAGGCGCGCCCATGGGGATCGGTATCTGGTACGAAATGTTCATCAGTGATCCCGTGGCGTTTCTGTTTAAGAACGCCGACCCGCGCGGATCCCTGGCTGCGAATGTGAGCAATTCGACCGTGCGTTGCCTGAGCAACATGAAACTGGCCGATATGCTGCAGAACCGTCACACCATGAGCCTTACGGTTCGCACTGAAGTTTCCCCACAATCGCACGACTGGGGATACAAATTGGGCTCTGTCTACATTCGCAAAGTGCACTTCCGCGATGGGCAGATGATTCGCCAGATTGAAGAGAAAGTCGTGAACCGTCTTCGTCAGGTGACTTCGTCCATCAAGCAAGACGGTGCCAACCAGGTGAATATCATCACAAGCACCGCCGAGCGCCAAGCTGCGGCTGAATTTGCCAAAGCAGCTGCCATGCGCCCCCGCATCGTCGGCGAGGCGCTGAACAAAGTCGCGGCTGATCCTGAAGTGGAGGCGGCGATGTTCGAAATTCTGGAAGTCCAAAGAATTGTGGACAGCAAGGCCAAGATCACCCTCATTCCAGAAGGCGGTGGCTTGCTACCCGAGCTATTAGCGTCACGCACAACTGACCCGCCAGGCGCCCCACGTGCGAAGTGAGGAGTGCTGGCTCAACTACTTGGGATGGGATAACCTATAGCAATTCCCTATGAACTCAGTGCTCTGTGGTTAAAGCTTTTACGACCTTAAACCACAGAGGAAAACAACCAGATGCGATTTAGACGCAAACTCCCCATCCTCGCCGGCATCCTGGTGATCGCCATCGCGGTTGCCGTAGTAGTTTTCTTGCGCAAGCATGCTCCACCAGAGGCGGCCCGTCTGTTGCCTCAAGCCGATGGCTTCGTTTACATCAACTTGAAGCACCTGCGACGGGCAAAGGTTCCCGCAAAGCTGCCGGATGTCTCGCACGATCCAGAATACGAGCAGTTCATTCAGGCCACGGGATTTCAGTTCGAGGATGATTTGGATGAAGTAGCCTTTGCCATCCACTATCCGACTCGGCAGCAAGCAGAGACACGCTATAGCGAAATTTTTATCGGCAAACTCCAAGGCCAGCGACTACGCGACTACCTTCAGAAGATCGCCAAATCAGTCGACAGCTATCAGTCGATTGAGATTTACACTATCCCTCTCGAAGACCGCGTGTTTCGTGTTGCCATCCTTGGCGTTGACACCGTGGCGGCCAGCAATTTACCTGATCCACGCGTGATGGAAGGCATCATCGACCGCTCGCGCAAACTGGCATCGCCGTTTGCTGGCCCGGCGCTTCTGAGGAAGTATTACAAGTACGTGCCTTTTACCGAGCGTTATGTCCCCTTCGCCAGCCTGGGATGGTCAGTATTCCGTGTGGAGCCTGCCACGGGACGTGGCGGAGGCGGACCAATGGGAATGTCGTTTCTGTTTAACAAGCCTGCCGTGGTGGTGGCATCGGTGAACCACATCGGGAGCATGAGCTTTAAAGCCGAAGCCATCACGGACGACGAAGATGAGGCGAAGCGTGTAACCGAGCAGGTCAATACGTTCCTGTCGCTCTCCCAGTCTGCCGAAGAGAGCGTGGGCAAGGCAGGTCCGGACCCCGATATCAAAGAGATATTCAAGAGCCTGGAAGTAAAACAGCACGGAGACCGTGCCACCCTGACCGCCAAAATTCCTCCCGCACTGATTCAAAAGCTTTTGACCCCACCCGCACAAGAAATTCCTGACAAAACAGTCCCACAACAGCAAACGTCACCGCCGGCCAAGCCTTCCAAGAAATAGACGTTCGGCCGTGCATGTCCTTTTTCCCGGCCGGAGGACGCATCAATACCTATACGGGCTACATCTGGTTATCTACCCGTAGCTGCTCGCGGGAAGGTAAAATGATTAGTATCTATGGGCAATCTGCCTCTTCCTTTGGCATCGTTCACCGCGGGGCTTATCTCGTTCCTGTCTCCATGTGTTTTGCCTCTGGTGCCTGGTTATGTCTCGCTGATTTCTGGCGTCGGTGTCGAAGAACTCCAGCGTCAGGACTCCAAGCTGATGCGCAAGGTGATGTTGAATTCCATGGCATTCATCCTGGGATTCAGCGTTGTGTTCATCACCTTGGGCGCGATTTCTACCAGTGTTGGTCAGCTGCTCGCCATGTACAAATCGAAGATCGCCATTGCCGCCGGCGTGATCATCATCCTGTTTGGATTGCACCTCACCGGCATTCTTAAGATTCGTGCTCTTTACTCCGACAAGCGGCTGCACAGCGTGAAAGGCGGCAGTACGGCGTGGGGAGCTTTTGTGATCGGCTTCGCTTTTGCTTTCGGTTGGACCCCTTGCGTGGGCCCGATCCTCAGTGTGATTCTGGGCTTTGCTGCCAGCCAGGATTCGGTCACCAAGGGCATCATCTTGCTGGCAATTTATTCGCTGGGATTGGCGGTTCCGTTTCTTTTGACCTCGCTAGGCATCCAAAGGTTTTTGAAGTTTTACAGCCGCTTCCGCGCACATATGCATGCCGTAGAAGTGGCCAGTGGAGCATTATTGATTGCACTCGGCGCCTTATTGGTATTCGGACGATTTACCGTAATCTCAAATTACCTGTCGTTTTTGAACCGCTTTGCGTTGTGATTGGGGGAGCTTTGTGAAACGTGATCCAGTAATTTTTGTGGTGGTAGCGCTGGCGCTCAGCCTGATGTTGGTGTTTGCATATAAAGCCACCGGGAAGCAACCAAAGGACGGTCCTACAGGCGCCGGAAAACCTGCTCCTGAATTCGCGCTGCAATCACTCGATGGCAAGACCATCCGCCTGAGCGATCTTCGCGGCAAAGCGGTTGTGGTCAATTTCTGGGCGACCTGGTGCCAGCCCTGCCGCATAGAGATGCCGTGGTTCGTTGAGCTGCAGAAGCAATACGGCCCAGATGGATTGCAGATCCTCGGCATCAATGCGGATGAAGATACCAGCAAAGAAGAACTGGAAAAGTTCGCCAAAGGCATGGGCGTGAATTATCCCGTTCTGCTCGGCAAAGAAGAAGTGGAACAGGCTTACGGCGGGATTCAATTCCTGCCGATTACGGTTTACGTGGGCCGCGATGGCAATGTCGTAGATAAAGTCTTTGGCCTAAAGGGCCGTGGCGAAATTGAAGAAGACGTCAAGCTTGCCCTCGGTCAGAAGAAACCGGCGACGCAAGCAATGAAATAGACGCTTCGGGGGGAACTCTATAGCGATGCCAAGAAAACTCACGCAGCTAGTTTGGCTGGTAGTTTTTTGCAGCGCAATATTCGGTATTTCAAATCTCAATGCGCAGGATATTCCCGGGCGCAAAGCTCCCTCAATAAACATGGTTGATCCCGGTATCACCACTGCCATCCGGGGAAAAGCCGCTAACATCGATTTGTTCTTCCGCATCAGTCAGGGATTTCACGTCAACTCCAACAAGCCGCGCTCGGAGTACCTGATCCCCACCACGCTGCGACTGACCGCGCCGACCGATATTGTGATCGGAGTCATCAACTATCCGGCCGGTGTAGAAAAAAGTTTCCCCTTTGCTCCCAATGACAAGATGAGCGTTTATGGCAGTCAGTTTGTGATCAACTTTGCCATCCGGCCGCTGGCAAGTGTCATGCCGGGAAAGTATGCGGTGCATGGCGTTTTGAAATATCAGGCCTGCGATGACGCGACCTGCTACCCGCCGAAACAAATCCCAGTCAATTTCCTGATAAAAGTCACGAAGTCGACAAGCGAACCACAAGGCCGGAACCCACCGCAAAGCCCGCACGTCCATCGTTAGCTCGGTTGTGTGGAGGCGGGGCTTCGCCCACGAGTCGAAGAATTTTTTCGAACAACAAGCCAATTGAGAAACCCGATGCAGACCACTCCGCCCAAAATGTAAGACCCAACATGATCCACGCGCGTTCCCAGCACCAAACAGACCATTACTCCGAGCACAGCAAAAACAACTCCTCCGGGTAAACGAAATCCGGCGGCATCCGGCTGTTTTCGTCGCAAAACCGGCAAGGCCGCGCAAACCAGTCCATAATAGAACAGCCGCGCCACCGCCGAGAGGGTGACATTCCACTCGAAACTCGCCCCCAGGGCCAGCCCCCAGGTGAGCAAACCAAAAATCAAAATAGAAATATAAGGAGTACGAAACCGCGAATGGATGGCCGCAAAAAATCGCGGAAAATCTCCGCCCTCTGCCAAAGCAAACGTAATTCGTGGCACCGCCAACAGGTTGGCGCTGAGGTATCCGTAAATCGAAATCAACGCGCCGACCGCCACTACGGCTGCACCGGTCGGTCCAAAAATGTAACGCGCTACCTCGGCGAGCGGACGCGAAGCATGCGTCGGATCTGCCAGCACCCTGACCACGGTCCACTGAATCGCAGTATAAAGCAGCGTGCAGAGAGCCAGCGCCGAGAGCAGAGCAAACGCCGCATCCTTGCGGGGATTTTTCACCTCCGCGGCCGGCGTGAGTGCACTCTCGAATCCGCCGTAAGCAAACACCAGCAGCAAGATCGCCTTCAACCATGTGCCCGTGCTCGCTGAAGGAGGGGGCGCGGGAGTAAAGCCGTGGCCAGCAGCAAGAAACAAAACACCGCCAATGGCGACTGCAAAAAGGGGAACCAGCTTGCCTAGCGTAAACACATTGCTCACCTGCGTTCCCGCGCGCACGCCAAGCAGATTGACCACCACCAACACGCCAATCAGCAGGGTAAGAATGGCGAAGCGAGGTGCAGGATCTTTGGCATGCGGCCAGAACTCTCCCACATACACCACGAACAAATTGGCATTGGCTGCCGGCGCAGTAAGCCGTGCCAGCCAAAGCAGCCACCCGGTCTCAATCCCCAGGAATCGCCCGAATGCGGCCCGCGCATAGAGATAAGGACCACCAGCTTCGGAGAACTGCGAAGCCACCTCTGCGTAGCAAGCCATGATTACTCCCACGGCCAATCCCGCCAGCAAAACGGCCCATGGGCTGTGACTCCCAACCAATCCCGCAATCGAAGACGGCAAGCCGAACACCCCGCTGCCGATGATGGAATTCACCATCAGCGCAGCCAGGCTCCAGCGGCCGATGGCGCGAACCAGAGTAGGAGTGGGTTGAGGCACTGAAGGTTTGTATCACAACTGTTGTTTGATACGATTGCGGCGCGTTTGCCAGTGCTTTGGTCCCGGGCAATCCATCGTCAACACTTTTGCGTAGTTAAAGGTGGAACTGATTGGCACAATATGAATGGTGAAGGGCGAAGAGTTTTTATTACGGGTGGTACAGGCTACTTGGGACGTCCTTTAACCCAAAGGCTTGTTGCCGCCGGGCACAAGGTGCGAGCGCTTGTTCGGTCCGGTTCGGAAAACAAACTTCTCCCGGGTTGCGAAGCAATCATTGGAAATGCGCTCGATGCCAATTCCTACGCCTCGCAAATTAGTCCATCAGACACTTTCGTTCAACTGGTAGGAGTAGCACACCCCAGCCCCGCCAAAGCCAACAAGTTCCGCCAGATCGATTTCGTCTCCGCCCGTGGAGCCATCAAGGCCGCAAAAGAAGCGGGCATCACGCATTTCGTCTACCTCAGCATCGCCCACCCCGCGCCCATGATGAAGGCCTACATTCAGGTTCGCTCTGAATGTGAACAACTCCTTGTCGACAGCGCTATGAACGCAACCATCCTCCGTCCCTGGTACGTGCTCGGACCTGGCCACTGGTGGCCTTATGTCTTAATTCCTATGTACAAGCTTTGCGAAAAAATTCCTTCCACACGCAAAGGTGCACTGCGCCTTGGTTTGGTAACACACCAGCAAATGGTTACTGCGCTGCTCCATGCTGTGGAAAATCCCTGCACTGGGCGACGCATTGTGGAAGTGCCGGAAATCCGCGCCCAGCGCGGCGTTTGAAGCATAAGTATGGTCTAATTTTCTGCTCGCCAAGGCATATTTTGTTTGAGACATCCAAGGTAATGTCATCAATTACCAAAGCCCATTGCACATGGGATATCTACTCGCTAAACGGAGTGAATGAGATGTTGTGTGGAGCGTTAACCCGAACGACATGGGACAAGAAAACTACCTCGAAGAAGTACACAGCCGGGTGATGCGCGTGACCGAAGACTTGCGTGCCATACAGCGCGAGTTGAACTGCGCCGCCATGCAAGCCCCCACCGATCCGGAATTGATGGAAGCCTTGAGCAAGCTGCCGGAGATGGATTCGCTCCAGGTATTGAAGTCAGCGCTCGACCAGATGCGCCATTTCCTCTGGTTCTACATTCAGGTGATGACCAACGAATCCGAAGGTGGAGAAAAATTGCGTCAGACCATCCGCCAGAAGGCTTCCGAAGATGTCGTGGTAAGCGCAGAAGCAGCGTTACTCAAAAAATGCCGCACCGCCACCGATGCCGAACTGATCCGCTACTTGTCAGAAGGAAAGGTCCGCAAGCCGAACTAGTTTTCAACTACTCCAGCATCACTGACTTGACCAGATTGCGTGGACGATCCACATCCAAACCGCGTTTGACGGCAACGTGATAAGCAAACAACTGAAGCGGGACAATCTCCAAAATCGGCAGCAGTAACTCCGGCGCCTGAGGAAGAAGGATGGCGTGATCGGCGAGCTTGGGTAACACGGAGTCTCCCTCGGATCCAATGGCGATTACTCTGCCGGACTGTTGCTTGAAGCTTTTGATATTCGCAATGTTCTTTTCGTATCGAATCACGGAGCCGGGATCATTGCGGTCACGAGTAGCGATAATCACCACCGGCAACTTCTCGTCGATCAATGCCAAAGGGCCGTGTTTGGTTTCTCCTGTGGGATAACCTTCAGCATGGACGTAAGAAACTTCTTTCAGTTTCAGGGCGCCATCCATGGCGACGGGATAGTGAACCGCCCGTCCCATAAAGAGGAAATCGTCAAACTTAAGGTAAGTTTCCGCGAGGTGTTCGCACTGTTCTGCGCACTCGAGCACAATATTTAGCTTGTCGGGAACCTCAAGCAACTCGCGCAGAAAATGCCGACGCTGATCTTTCCCCAACTTTCCACGTACCTGTCCCAAAAAAATAGAGAACAGAAACAGTACCGCCATCTGCGCGGTGAATGCCTTGGTGGAAGCGATACTGACTTCCCGCCCGGCGTGGGTGTACATCACGCCATCAGCTTCACGCGCAATGGTCGAGCCGATGACATTAGAAATGGCAATCGTATGTGACCCGCGGGTCTTGGCCTCGCGTTGGGCAGAAGTCGTATCAGCTGTCTCTCCAGATTGGGTAATGACAACCGTGATCTCATCCGGGCCCAGAAGTGAGTTGCGGTACTCAAATTCACTGGCATAGTCCACATCTACCGGCAGGTTGACCAGCTCCTGAATCATGTACTGTCCAACCATGCCGGCATGGCGGCTGGTCCCGGACCCAACGATATTGATGCGGCGCAAGGTGCGGATCTGGTCCGCCGGAATATGAATATCCTCCAGCTTGACCGCGGCTTCTTCGAGCACCACCCGCGGCAGAATGGTGTCACGTAAGCCTTGCGGCTGCTCAAAAATCTCTTTCAGCATGTAGTGCGGGAATGCACCTTTTTCGATCTGCGCAGCCATGCTTTTAGGAAACCTCCGCCAACCTCAGATTGTGATGGTATGCCACAAAACCTTCGAGCCCGGACCTGCATGCAGGTCATCAAAAAAGATAAAAATAAGCTGTATTGTAACGTTTTAATATTAAAGAAAATCGGGCAGTGCAATTGTAAATGGAATTGCACATTTCATTCAAAAATAAAGCGATTTTGTCCGGTCCGGAGGCGAAGGCGGTTCCCATCGCTGTTATAATGCCTAAATCGTACTGCGTTCCACGCGCAGCCCGCGTATTCCCGCTCAAAACAACGCGGTCAACGATTCCAGTCGGGGAGTGGCTCAGCCTGGTAGAGCACCTGGTTCGGGACCAGGGGGTCGGAGGTTCAAATCCTCTCTCCCCGACCAATTTTTCTCTGTCCGTTCCGGAGACACAGGTTACACTTTTGGCCCGAAGGGGTT
>Ga0207689_10000819_pt1 | contig 29949 bp, 28 predicted proteins | sample KBSMisM52_FD_184312 | JGI IMG/M metagenome (GOLD analysis project Ga0207689, IMG submission 184312) | Miscanthus rhizosphere microbial communities from Kellogg Biological Station, Michigan, USA - KBS Miscanthus M5-2 (SPAdes) (version 2) | ecosystem: Host-associated > Plants > Roots >...
GGTAGATGTGGTTCCTTGCGGAGGCAGCGAACCGGTTGCAGTAGCGCAACACGGTGGTTTCCTGTACCTGGTGAATGCGGGAGGGACAAATAATGTGGTTGGATTTCGCCTGACCCACGATCAAGACTTAAGCAGATTCCTCATGCAAACTACCTGCTAAGCACAGGCAACACCGGGCCTGGCTCCATTGCGTTCAGCCCGGATGGACGGTTGCTCCTGGTCACTGAGAAGGCCACGAACAAGATCGATGCTTTCAGCGTTCACGCGGACGGAACATTAGGTTCGATTGACAGCACGCCAAGTGCTGGGCCTGGAGCCTTTGCAGTCCAGTTTGCTCCCAACGGGACTGTGCTGGTTGTAGAAACCGGACCGGGGGGTGCCACAAATGCACCTGCAATCTCTTCCTACGCTGCCTACGCAGGAGGCTCGTTGTCGGTCATCAGCCCCAGTGTCGCCACACAGGGCGCGGCAACTTGCCGGTTGCAAGTCACTCCGAACGGACGTTATGTCTACACCGCCAACTCCGCCACCTCGACCATTTCCGGGTTCGCAATCGGAGCGAATGGATCGTTGACGCCATTGCCAGGAACGATTGTCGGAACTTTCCCAGCCGGCAGTACCGACATCGATATGACCGTGAGCGCGAACGGAAGGTTCCTCTACACTCTCAACACAGGTACTGGAACGATCGGAATCTTCGAAATTCAAAAAGACGGAACTCTGCTTAGTTTGGGCAGTGTGGATGGTCTGCCTGCCAAAGCCGGGTTAAATGGAATTGCAGCGAATTAATCTTGAATAAGCTGGGCCGGGGATTTGCTCCGGCCCTGCATTTTTGGCCGCGGTGACGGTCGTAACCTTTTGGGCAGTCCCGATCACCTGCCACAATGCCACCAATGGAAGGAACCCGCAAAACCGCCACCGAATCGGGCATCAGTGCCGGGAAACATTTCAGCACTCTGGCCCGGATCCTATACGCGCCGCAAGATGAAGTTAAGGAACAAGTCGAGGCTGCGCGTGAGCGGATCAAACAGCTGGGTCCAATTCACCGCCCTCCTGAAACAGATGATGAGAATCTGGTTTCGCTTTACGATGAGATCGCGGGTCGTGGGCTCGAGAATTGAACTTCCGATAGTCAGTTGGTAAAGCTCGTGCCACTTTCCAAGCCTTCATCAGAACGCAGACCCAGCTTCTCCCCACCTTAGTTCCAAGCACAAATTTCCCAATGCTGAGTAAACGTTTTCTCGAAATTTGAGATATCATAGCGTGCGCTGCCTCAAGCTCAATTTAAGGCTATGGCAGGAAAAGACATTTAGTAACATCGTGACCGCCAGACGCCCACAACCGGCGTGGCGAATAGGAGGAAGAGCACCTTGAAAACGCTCAACCGCATTTGGTTCTTACTATGCTTATCCGTTCTGATGAGCCTCGGCTTGCTGGGATGCAACCGCACCGGCTCCAAACAGGTCCAGCTGGCTTTTGTGACCAATAACGCTGCCGATTTCTGGACGATCGCGCGCAAAGGCTGCGAGAAGGCCGAAAAGGACATCCCGAACGTCAAAGTTGAATTCCGTATTACCGCCGATGGAACCGCGGCGGAGCAAAAACGAATTGTGGACGATTTGTTGTCGAAGGGCGTGACGGGAATGGCGATCAGTCCCGTTGATCCCGTGAACCAGACGCAGATGATCAACGATGCGGCTAAGCAGGCCGTGGTCATGACCCAGGACAGCGATGCGCCGCAGAGCGATCGCCTTGCTTATATTGGTACTGACAATCATGCCGCTGGAATGCAGGCAGGTGATCTGATCAAGCAGGCTCTGCCGCAGGGCGGGAAGATCATGATCTTCGTCGGCAAGATCGACGCGCAGAACGCGCAGGCTCGCTATCAGGGAATCAAGGACGCTCTGGCTGGTTCCAAGGTGGAGATCATCGATGTCCGCACCGACGACACCGATCCGGTTCGCGCCAAGGCCAACGCGGCTGACACGTTAGTTCGCTATCCACAGATTTCGGCGTTGGTTGGTTTGTGGAACTACAATGGCCCGGCGATTCTCAACGCGGTGAAAGATGCCAATAAAGTCGGTCAGGTTAAGATTGTCTGCTTCGATGAAGACGACCAGACTCTGGCGGGCGTGAAGAGCGGCGCGATTTTTGCCACCGTGGTGCAGCAGCCGTTCGAATTCGGCTATCAAGCTGTGGAGATGATGGTGAAAATTGTGGGCGGAGACAAATCCGTGATTCCCGCCGGCAAGCAGAAATACATCCCCACACTGGTCATCGATCAGAAGAACGTGGACGATTTCACCACTAAAATTAACCAGCTTCGTGGGCGCAGTTAACGGAAACTGAATGGCGGATCCGTTGCTCCAAATGAAGGGGATCGTCAAACGCTTCCAAGGCGTGACGGCCCTGCGCTCGGTAGACTTCGAGATTTTTCCCGGGGAGGTGCTCGCGCTGATCGGTGAAAACGGCGCGGGCAAGTCCACTTTAATGAAAATCCTCGGCGGCGTTCATCAGCCGGACGAGGGTGTCATCAATCTCGATGGCAAGCCGGTGACCTTCCATTCTGTTTCGGAATCGATCGCCAAAGGCATCGGCTTTATTCATCAAGAGTTAAACCTGCTCGACAATCTGGATGTGGCGGGCAATGTCTTCCTCGGGCGCGAGCCCGTATGGGGCGGCCCTCTGCGGATGCTGGATTACGGAAAGATGCGGCAGGATACCGAAGTTCATCTGAAGCGGTTGGGAATGCAAATCTCCAGCCGTACCAGCCTAGCGACGCTTTCTCTTGCCCAGCAACAGATGATTGAAATCGCCAAGGCACTGTCGCTGCACGCGCGAATTTTGATCATGGATGAGCCGACTTCAAGCCTTACTCTGTCGGAAACAGCGCGGCTGCTCGATGTGGTGAAGCAGTTGCGGTCAGAGGGTGTCAGCATTATCTATGTCTCGCACCGGCTTAGCGAAATCACGGAAATCGCAGATCGAGTAACAGTGCTGCGCGACGGCGCCAACGCTGGCGGCTTAAGCAAGAGCGAAATCACCCGCGAGCGCATGGTGAAAATGATGATTGGTCGGGATCTGGAAGATTTTTATGTTCAGCCCGAATCAACTCCGCGCCCGGGATTTTTTGAGGTAAAAGGTCTGCGTACTGCGCGGTTCCCCAAGCGCGAAGTTTCGTTTTCGGTTGGGCAAGGTGAAATACTCGGGATGGCTGGTCTGGTTGGCGCTGGGCGCACAGAGGTCGCACAAGCCATTTGCGGGATCGACAAGCCGCAAGCTGGCTCTATGACGATCGATCAGAAACCGATCCAGATTCAGTCGCCGAAAGACGCTGTGGCTCACGGAATTTATCTGGTACCAGACGACCGCCGCCGTTTCGGCCTGGTGATCGACATGAGTGTGCTAGAGAATATGACTCTGCCCGCGCTGTCACGATATTCGTCGCAGGGGATCATCAATAGCAAAGCGGAGCACAAGGCTGCGGAAGAGGGCGTGAAGAAGCTGAACGTGAAGACTCATTCAGTGGATGCAAGGGTGGGCAATCTCAGTGGCGGGAACCAGCAGAAAGTGATTTTGGCCAAGTGGCTGGCTTTGAACCCGAAGGTCTTGATTCTCGATGAGCCTACGCGTGGAATCGACGTAGGCGCGAAAGCGGAAATTTATTCGTTGCTGCGCGCATTGGCGAAGGAAGGCGTGGCGATTATCGCCATCAGCAGCGATATGGAAGAAGTTTTAGGAATCAGCGATCGCGTCGCGGTGATGCACGAAGGTTCGCTGACTGGAATTTTGAAACGGCAAGATTTGAACGAAGAAGCGATTATGAAGCTGGCGGTCCATTAGCCGCCGCGATCTATTTACTCATGCGAAAAGAACTGGGAATTTTCATACTGCTGCTGCTGTTATGCGTGGTTGTGGCTGCGATCAATCCGCGTTTTCTGGTTGCCTCGAACCTGCAAAACATCTCGCGGCTGATCGGCATGTTTGGGATTTTGAGCATCGGCGCGGGCGTGGTCATCATCACCAGCGGAATTGATCTGTCGGTTGGGTCGATTATGGCCCTGGTTGGAATTCTGTTGTCTATCTTTTTGACCCAGAAGAAATGGCCGTCCGTGCTGGCAGTATTGGCTGTCATTGCCATCGCCGCAGGTCTGGGATGGATCCACGGGTTGCTCATCACACGGCTGAAGATTCAACCATTCATTGTGACCTTGTGCGGGTTGCTGTTTTATCGTGGACTGGCGCGGTTTATCGCCAACGATGCCACTCAAGGGTTCGGCAGCGAAGGGTTCATGTGGTTGCGAAACCTTGCATCCGGACAGTTATTGAATATCCCTACCCCGTTTTTGTTTTTGATTTTGATTGGAATTCTGATGTGGGTTGTGCTGCAACGCTCGGTCTACGGGCGGTATTTGTTTGCCATCGGACGAAATGAAGAAGCGGCGCGCTACTCTGGAATCGGCACTCGCAAGATTATTTCCAGCGCATATGTTTTGTCCGGATTATTGGCAGGCATTACCGGCGTCTTGATGGCCTTCTACACCAACTCCATCTCGCCGTCCTCTCATGGCAATTTTTATGAGCTGTATGCAATCGCGGCGGCCGTCCTCGGCGGATGCAGCTTGCGCGGGGGCGAAGGTTCGGTCATAGGCATTGTGATTGGTACAGCCTTGTTGCAGGTATTGCAAAACTTGGTGAATTTACTGGGAATTCCGAGCTCGCTGAATTTCGCCGTCATGGGGACGGTAATTCTTATTGGTGTCGTTGCTGATGAGTTGGTTCGGCGACGCGCTGTGCGAAAGCGCGTCGCTCAATGATGTTGCTAGCGACCGGCGTGCGGTCGTGTGATCGCACCCTCGCCCGCAGATTGCACCAAGGCTGAGTACTTTGAGAACACGCCGCCGGTGTACTTCGGTGGCAGAGGTTTCCACGACGCAAGTCGACGTTTCATTTCTTCATCACTGATATCGAGTTCCAATAGTTGCTTGGTCACATCGATGTGTATGATGTCACCTTCATGCACTGCGGCAATGGGGCCGCCCAGTGCGGCTTCCGGCGACACGTGACCCATCATCAGGCCGTGGGTTGCGCCGCTGAAGCGTCCGTCGGTGAGCAGCGCCACGGAATCTCCCAAGCCTTCGCCCACGATCGCTCCGGTGACGCTCAGCATTTCGCGCATACCGGGCCCACCTTTGGGGCCTTCGTTGCGGATGACTACCACGTCGCCAGATTTGATTTTCTTGCCAGTGACCGCCTTCATTGCATCCTCTTCGGATTCGAAAACGCGCGCCGGGCCCCGATGACTTAAGCGTTCGTGACCGCTAATCTTGGCCACGCACCCGTGGGGAGAGAGATTTCCTTTCAGGATGACCAGGCCCCCGGTCTTCTTGAGTGGCTTATCCAAAGGCATAATGACCGGCTGCCCGGGAGTTTCTTTGGCCGCGCCCGTTTCTTCCGCAAAAGTTTTCCCCGTGATGGTGACAGTGGAACCATCCACCAGTTTGCCCTCCAACAGGCGTTTTGCAATTAAAGGAATTCCTCCCGCTTTGTGTACATCAACCGCGACGAATTTTCCGGAAGGCTTTAAGTCCGCGAGTAGCGGCGTACGCTCGCTGACCTTTTGAAAATCATCGATGTCCAGCGATACTCCCATCTCGCGTGAAATTGCGAGCAAGTGCAACACCGCGTTGGTCGAGCCGCCGGTGCAGGCCACTCCCGCAATGGCATTGTGGAACGCGGTACGGGTGAGAATGTCCTTTGGCTTGATCCCTTTTTTAAGGGCCTGCATGATGACTTCACCGCAGCGGTAGGCAATTTCATCTTTTAGCGGATCCATTGCCGGCACGCCGTTGAATCCCATCGGCGATAGTCCGATCAACTCCATCACGGTGGACATGGTGTTGGCGGTATATTGTCCTCCGCACGCTCCGGCTGCCGGACAAGCTACGTTTTCAATCTCCAACAACTCGGCGTCGCTGATTTTTCCCGCTGCGTTTGCCCCGACTGCTTCGAAAACGTCCTGAATGGTTACGTCTTTTCCTTTGTAGCTGCCGGGCGCGATGGTGCCTCCGTAGAGCACCAACCCCGGGATATCCATGCGCGCAATAGCCATGGCAGCGGCCGGAATCGTCTTGTCGCATCCCACCACGCAGACCACTGCGTCGAACAGTTGGCCGCGACACACCAACTCGATGGAGTCGGCGATCAACTCGCGGCTCACCAACGAGGCGCGCATACCTTCTGTTCCCATCGTCTCACCATCCGAGATAGCGATGGTGTTGAACTCCATGCCAGTTCCGCCCGCGGCGCGAATGCCCTCCTTCACCTTGGCGGAGAGACGACGCAGGTGGAAGTTGCAGGGCATGGTTTCAATCCAGGTATTGGCGACGCCTATGATCGGCTTTTTAAGGTCGGCATCGGTGAATCCGATTGCTTTGAACATGGCGCGCGACGGCGCCCGGTCGCGGCCTTCAGTAATTTCACGACTGCGATGTTTTAGGTCCATGGTGTAAAAGATTATTACAGAGAACGCGGTTACGTGCAGAAGTGGAGGGCAGCTGATTTTTATGCAAACAGATTTTTTGCAGACGTCGCGACTGGAAGAATCACAGAAAAAATCAGGAAAACGTTATTTTGAATTTTTGCGCGTTCCGGCGATGAGCGCTGGGATTTACACGCTGACGGCAGGAGCGACTGATCCGCAGTCTCCGCACCGGGAGGACGAGCTTTACTTTGTCGTTCGCGGCCGAGCCCGCATGAAAGCCGGGAACGAAGATCACGCTGTCGCAGCGGGTGCTGTGATTTTCATCGCCGCTGGAGTAGAACACCGCTTCTATGACATCGAAGAAGAGCTTTCGGTGTTGGTTTTCTTCGCTCCCGCTGAAAGTTAAACTTGGGCGTGCGTGGGTTCTTTTGACGGAATCCAGTAAACCTCCTCTTTCAGAATTTCTTTCGTGAATCCGATGCGGTTCAGGATCCCCATGGTGTTCGCGACCATTCCGGGATGTCCGCACAGATATCCCACTGCATTGGTTTCTGAGATCCCCCACATATCGGTGTATTTGCGGATGAGATCGTCGACGCGCCCCCACTCGCCGGTCCAGCCGTCATCTTCATGAGGGCGGCTTACAGTAGCGACATATTTGAACCACGGAGCTTCTGCCGCGAATTGCTGTAGCTCATCTGCGTAGCCGAATTCCCAGGAACGGCTGGCTCCATTCAGCAAGAAAAGTTTTTGCTCCCCGGCGAAGCGTCCCTCTTTCCAGTCTTTGAACATGGAGCGCACCCAGCTCACGAACGGCGCGACCCCGGTGACAGTTGAAACCATCAGATGGTTATTGCGTCCGCGACTGGTGTCGAGAGTAAAGCGCCCCTTCGGGGCTTTGCGCATGAGCAGTTCATCGCCTTCGCGCAATTTGTAGAGCTGCGGCGTAAGTTCGCCGTGCGGAACCAGTTCAAAGAAAAACTCAATTTCATTCTCATAAGGGGAAGAGACGATGGAGTACGGCCGCTGTGAGATCTTGTTTGGGCCTTCGACCCCTAAGGTCGCATATTGCCCGGGCGCAAATTTGAATTCGCCTCCGGGTGCGATTCGGATGGCCCAAAGATCAGGTGCAAAATCCACACGCTTGGTGATGCGTGCGCGGTAATACTTGTCGTCAGTCGTGCTCATGGAACCTCAAACCAGGAGATTTGTAGCAAACGCGTGGACGGTAGTTTACAGGACTTTTGCAGGTTTTAGGGGTGGCTTTGTTACTTCCCGGAGCCGGGCTGGTCCTGAGCTGGCGCTGCTTTTAGCTTGGCTAGCTCATCCTGTAACTTCTCCCAGCGCTTCGCTTCTTTCTTTGAAGCGGGCGGCTTGGCGCTCGAGAAGAATTGAATGATATTGGTGCGTAATCCCGCTGAGACAGAGTTGGTTGAATTCTTGCTGAGGTCATCCAGCAAGCGGGTGTAAGTTTCATCAGCCAACACATATTCGCCTGCTTGCGCCTCTTTGCCGGTATCAAAATCCAGGTTACGCAGCGTCAGTTGCTCCGCATGCTGTTGTTTCAACAGCCGACCGTATTGTTCCACTGTGTCATTCACACTGGTGATGTACATGTTCTCGGTTTGCGTGGTGGGGATTTTGAAGCTCACTGCTTTGAACGGACCAACCTTGGGAACGATCTTAAGAAAAAATGCCAGGATGCGCGCGCCTACGCCTGGCTTTCTATAGCCCTTCCCCCATTCGTGTTCGTACTGTGTTCGCGAAAGGTAGTAGAGGAACTTTTTCTTTTCAAAATTCGGCGTTTCATGAACGATTTGATCATGACGTGACAGAAGGGCCACGCGTGTCATCGCGGGAATAAATTTCGAAATACTACGCCGATAGGTCCCGATGGCCAGATCGACACTGTCAAAAACATCCTCCAATTTCAGGTTGTATGTCTCGTAGAAGGCGCGCTGCAAAAGCGCTTTGGAGACTTCAAAACCTATGAAGTCGTGGTAGCGATCCGAGGTGTAGCGGTTTTTTGCTACTTGCACCATGTCAAAACCAAATTCAGTACGGATGTGCGCTTTGCGGTTCTGGGCGTAGGTGATCGAGTCCCCGTACTTTCTTTGCAGTTTGGGAAATTCGATCGCGACCACTTGATTGATCACCGGGTGTCCCTGATTGTCGGACGCATAGTGGGCTAGCGCTCCCAGGGCGAATGCATATTCATTTAAGTCAGATGAATCCCGGATTAGCGCGAGAACGAAATCTCCGCTACGAACGTAGTGAACAAGGTCGCTGAAGTAATCGCTGCTCAGTGGGTAGTAGCCCATGTCCTGGATGACGCATCCGCCATATGCGTAGGCGTGAGCCTTGCGCAAATCCTCAGGAGAGGAATTGGGGAAACGTTGAACCAGCAGCGGACCGATCTGATCGTTCCAGAGAAGATCAACCACCTGTTCGTGGGTGAGTACGGAATAGCTGTACCCCGGCGCTGAATTCAGCAGCAGCACAACGATTAGCGCGGCGCTCCAGCAGCGAAAGTGTTTCATCGAGTCGGGCTAGTTAGAGGCAGAACGAATCTTAGCAGTTGCCATTGCGCTGGCAAGTCAGGTCTATCTATTTTGTTATCAATTGGTTGAGAGAAAATTAAAGATGCGTCGACGGTAACTTGCAAGGTGGCTTACAAGGACACATACTTTGCCGCATGGATGCGCCGAACTCTGATCCGCGGCTGAAGCCAACGCCCGATTATGGGACCTTAGGGCCTGCTCCGGATTTGGAGCAGAAGATTATTCCTCCAGGGACTTTTCGTTCCCTGCGAGTGCTCGCCGTACTGATTGGGGTTCTCTGTGCGCTGCCGTTCGTGGCCAGTGGAACTGTGCGCGCCACCTGGGATGAGATTGCGCAACTCCTCAGTATCAAGGGTAAGCCGAAACCGGCTTCTCCGGCGCTGCTTTCCGAGCATGAAATCGAAGGGTTGGACCGCGCGTCCCCGCAATCGCAGGCTGAGTTGTTGCTGGAGCGTGCCATCAATCACTACGACGGCGCCAATGATCAGATTGCGGCGCGCGTCGATGGCTGGCATGGCAAGTTAAAGATGACACCCAGCCTTTCTTCGCTGTTTACGACTGCATTGAATTCGAATGATCTGCGCGTGCGAGCGGCGGCGATCGAAGTTGATCTCGCGGCGTTGCATGTTCCGAAGACTTCGGCTGCGGTAGACCAGTTCGCGGCCCAAGCTGAATCGGGAGATCAGAAAACGGTTGTGTGGGGATTGTGGACCCTCGGACTACTTGGCAATCGGGGTGTAGAACCGCAGCGTGCAGCGCAGGTTCTCACCGCACATGTGCATGACTCTAACGAGAATATTCGCTACTGGGCCGTCGAAGGCCTGGCTTATCTGGGGACCGACGAGGTAATTCCCATCCTGCTCGAAACTTTTCATGATGATCCATCGCCGACCATCCGCGAACGTGCTGCTTGTGGACTGGCACAGTCGGGCATGTTGAGTGAAGAACAACGCCGGACTGCGATCCCAGAGTTACTGAACTTTGCCGATGATCCTTCGCTCGATCCTCAGACTCACACCTGGGTTTATCAAGCCTTGCGCGATATTACCGGGCAGAGTTTGCCAAACGATCCTGCTTCATGGAGAAACTGGTATTCCAGCCACGGGGCTTGAGATACCAGTTCCCGGTCCACCGTCGTTAGTTCTCAGCCATCTTGGCTACATGCAAGTCGAACCCAGTTTTCGGCAATAGCGATGTCAACTCGAATGCCTTGAATCTATCTCCGCTGATTTCAGTGTGGCGATAGAGTCCTGGCTCGCTGTCGACGGTTTGATGACGGCCTTCCATGTCATCCAGAAATGCTTGCGCTGACTTTTCGTCGGCGTCACGGTTTTTGCTCTGGGTCACGATGGCTTCCGCAGCATAAGAGCGGGCGAGCTTCGGCCAGTATTTTTCCAGCAGGCTGGTGCTGCCAAAAATATCTGCCCAGATGATTTCTCCGTTCACTGCGACCACCACGCCTACTGCATTGTGCTCACGAAGTTGTTGAATGACGCTGCGGTAGTCACGCTCGATAGGCGCGGCTACGGAGTCTACTTTCTGCTTCACGTCTTCGTTCTGCATCACACGAGCATAGGAACTTGTTCCGCCTAATGCAGTTGCTGCTGGCGGCGGTGCCTGGGCAATGATTCCCGCACGGCTTCTGCCAACCTCTTCCCATACTTTGGATTGATCTTTGTCAGCCATGGCCTTGGATCTCACGGCTGGTTGTGCCATCGCTCCCATGAGTCCGTTGAATTTCTCTGAGGTCGCGGTCCAGCGTCCGGGTTCTACGCAGAACACGCTCAAATCTACCGGGTCGCTCTCGGCGGGAATCAAGCGATCCTTGCCGATCACACGGTCTTGCTTGCCTCCAGTCACGATTTCGCCGGCCAACAAGATCAGCGGCCGTTTGGAATTGTTGACCAATACGAGCGTATTGACCTGAGCGCCGGGTTGACGACGCGTATCGCGTTCACTCCAGAGGTCTCGGCGGCGCGGGCGGATCATGCCCTGCACGTTGCCATACTCGGTCACGATTACATCGCCTGAGCGCAGGCCTTCGTCCAAAGTCAGAAATTCGTTGGTGTCGTGGCTTGTGGCCGCAACCACCGGAAAGACGGTCAAATTGCCATGCCGAATCGGTGCCAAAACCTTGTAACGAGTCGACGTCGGGACTTCGCCGGCTTCAACGCTTGTTCGCGGAAAAAATGCGAGCGTAAAGGCGCCTGCAAAAAGCAGAGATGGAACCAGGATCTTCAAACTCATAGGGCCTCCGTGGGCGGGAAGACACCCCGAGTTACGCCTTGGTTGAGGGTCCCAGGGTATCTTGCTTCCCCCTACCGGATGAACGGTAGAATTTGAGCTACTTGCATCTTAAAAATTGATAGCATCGCCAGTAGCCAATCATGACGCAGCGGCCGCAACCCGTGGTGGAGATATCGGAGGGGATAACCTCGGTTACGGTGTCGCTGTACGAGCGGAGCGGTGGCGCAAAGCTTGGTCTGGACCAGAAACGATTCTGCGCTGTTCTAGAGGAAATCGCCGCCAAATACCTGCCCGAGGGAGCTTCTACGTTCGATCGGCAGGAACTTTACTCATCCCTGAAAGTGGAAGATCTGGCTTTGGCCCATGCCTGCGCGGAGGGCAGCGAGAGGGCATGGGAAGCCTTCATGCTGCGCTTCCGCGAGAAGCTGTACGACATCGCTGGCTATATCGCAAAGGAGAGTTCGGCCGCGCGCGAACTTGCGGACAGCCTCTACGCCGACCTTTATGGAACGACTACGCGCGAGGGAAAGCGGGTTTGCAAACTTTCTTCGTATACCGGGCGGGGATCGCTTGAAGGCTGGCTGCGGACGGTGTTGTCGCAGGAGTACGTCAACCGCTATCGCAAGCAAAAGCGGCTGGTGAGTCTCGACGAAGAGAGCGAAGAAGGCGAACAGTTCGCCGCCCCGGAGAAAGAAGAGACCGTGGCCGTCGACCCGCGAGTCGAAGCCGCTACCGACGACGCACTCACTGCCCTTCCGGCTGAAGACCGCTTTGCGCTGGCGTCGTACTATCTCGATGGACGTACGCTGGCCGAGATCGCCAAGATGGTGGGCGTGCACGAGTCCACCATCAGTCGCAAGCTCGACAAGCTAGCTAAGTTTTTACGTAAGCAAATCCTTGCTGGGCTGGGCAGGCGGGGCATGGATAGACGGCAGGCGCAGGAAGCATTGGACGTAGATGTGAGGGATTTAAAGATTGCCGTGCGGACTAGGCTGGCGCAAGAAACGAGAGTTCAGACGTTCCCTGATAAGAAAGCGGAAGCAAGTACTGGAGATGGAGTGTAGTTTGGAGCAGATGGAACAACTTCCCAAAATCGTAGCCCAGCGTTTACAGGCAGTTAGCCGGGCCGAGACGCATCCGGATGCGAACCTGCTGGCGGCGTTTACGGAAAAATCGCTGCTGCCGCTGGAGCAGACGCAGATTCTCGAGCATCTGGCTGAATGTGCGGAATGCAGGAAGGTTGTGGCTCATGCGCAGCCGGAACAAGTGTTGCAGCAGGTAGCGGGTGCTGCAGCACCGCTGCCGGTGCGTCGTTCGTGGTTTTCCGGAGCAAAGCTCAGATGGGCTGCTCTAGCGGCCTGTGTGGTTGTCGTCGGTGCAGCGGTGATCTCCCGCACCCGTTCCACGCAAAACTCGCCTATGGCACGTTTCGAAAGTGCGCCGGCGGTAGTTGCCGAAACTCAACCGCTGGCTAATCGAGCGCCGACAGAAGAAAGAAAAAGTAATACGGTCAACGAGTCAGAGAGCGATGATGCGCGGTTCAAAATGAGCGTTGGCATAAAACGCGATGCGGATGAGGTTTCAGCAGCCCAGAAACAACAAGCCGCAGATAGCTTATCGCCTCTACGCGCGAAACAACGGCAACCCGAGAGGCGTTCGCCCGAATTGGTTGAGAAGAACAACAATGCCCCAGCGGTGACAACAAACGGAATCATCATGGGCCGCACTGCATCTCCACTGGCAGTGCCGCCACAATCGACAGTGACGGCGCAGGCAGAAGATGCCAAGTCGACTAAGAAAGAGTTTTCCGCGGACAAGGCCATGAAAGCACCGGCCGCAACCAACGAAGTTGCGCAGGCGCAGCCACCACCCACTCCGCCTGCTGCTGCAGCCAAGTCCGCCCCGGTTCTTGCGGATCGCCAGCTGCAAAAAGGTGAGTCGGGAGATTTAGGGGCCTTTAATTACAACGCAAAAGATGGGTACCTCGGAGTAGGTGCAAGTGCGGGTACGCTTGCAGGATTTCGCGGCGCTAATCCGCGCTGGCAACTTTCAGCCGATGGAAAACTCATCAGGTCGAACGATGCCGGCAAGAGCTGGCAGACCGTCCCAGTCGGTGACAAGGTGGTTTTCCGGGCGTTGTGCGTCACCGGTAGCGAACTCTGGGTAGGTGGCGCTCAGGGCAATTTGTTCTACTCGTCCGATGCCGGGCAGCAATGGCAACAGGTAAAACCGACCTCAGCTGGTCAGACCCTTACCGCGGACATCGCCACCATTGAATTTAAGGACTCTAAGCACGGCAAAGTCACGACCGCCGATCATCAGACTTGGACGACCAACGATGGCGGCCACGATTGGGAGATCGAAACCAGGTAACCGCCAGCGGGGTTACCTCACAGGAAGCCTCCGTTACCAAAGTGACGTTTACAGTCCGTAGGGGCAGCCCTATGATCCAACTCGTGGTTTGGCAGACTCTGGGGGAGGGCTGCCGAGGCGTCCTGAACTGAAAAGTTCCGGGCGCTTTCTTATTTTGGGAACAATCCCTTCAAGGGCTCCCCGGCAAGGCTCCAACATCCTACCTGCGACTTCTTGCTCTGGGTTGCATCGAATACAAGTGTTACGATAGTAGGACGAGCTGAGGCACCTAGGCTTAACCTATGCCGCTGAATGGTTTGGCGCGCTGAGGAGCATTGGCCCGGCGCACCTTTGGATGGAGGAATGATGGCTAGCAACGGAATTCTTGAAGTGACAGACACAAATTTTGATCAGGATGTATTGAAGTCGGACCAGCCGGTGCTGGTGGATTTTTGGGCGACGTGGTGCGGCCCTTGCCGCGCGATCGCGCCAATCGTGGAAGAATTGGCCACCGAGTATCAGGGCAAAGTGAAGATCGGCAAGATGGATGTGGACCGCAATCAGGCCACTCCCATGCGCTACGGAGTGCGCGGGATTCCGACGTTGTTGGTGTTCAAGGGTGGTCAGGTGAAAGAGCAGATTGTGGGCTACGTGCCTAAAGAGAAGATCCAGCAGGCGCTGAATAAGCACGTTGGGTAAGGGTTAAACGACGCCCGGGAATGATTCCCGGGCGTTTGTGTGTCTGGGTAATGTGGCAGCAACCTTTAGTTAATATAGTTAATACTTGCGTAAAACCCCAATCACTCGCCCCTGAATTTGCACCGCCGCCGCCGGAACGATGATTGGCTTCATGTTCACATTTGAAGGTTGCAAGCGGATGTTGTCGCCTTCGCGATAGAAGCGTTTGAGAGTCGCATCGTTTTCGTCGACCAGTGCCACGACGATGTCGCCGTTGTGCGCGGTCTTTACTTTTTCCACCAGCACATAATCGCCATCAAGAATGTGCTCATCCTGCATGGACTCGCCGCGCACTTCGAGCACATAGACTTCTTTCGATTGCACGAAGTCTGCTAGGGAAATCGTCTCGTGGTTTTGTACGGCCTCAATCGGCTGGCCAGCGGCGATGCGCCCCAGCAATGGCAGAACCATGGTGGTGTTCACCGACATAGCCTGCTTTAAACGGCCCTTCGGCGGTACGAGGTCAATCGAGCGGCTCCGGTTGTAGTCACGCGTGAGCAGGCCTTTAGTCTCGAGGTTTGAAATGTGCTTGTGCACAGTGGCCAGCGAATTCAGCTGCATCCCTTCGGCGATTTCTTCGAAGGAGGGAGAGTATCCGTTTTTCTGCACGAATGAGGAGATGAAGTCGTAGACCTGACGTTGTCGCTTGGTGATGGCCATGGGGCCATTGTAGGCGAATATAAAGCGAAGTCAAGGGACTCTTGTGATACCGGCTGAAACAGAGTAGGTTTCTTAACAAATATGATGGCGATTCTTAAATCAACGAACTATGAGTCGGCGTTGCTTTGGCGATTATGCTGACATCGATGCTGCTGGTTTCGCTGACCTTCGCACTGCTCATATCTGGCGTTGGAATGACAGGTTGGCCAATAACAGTTTCATGGAACAATCTGATATTTCTATCATTGAATGCATTTTGAACTTTTCATAGCCTCCCGCTATCTTCGTGCCAAACGCCGCCAAGCCGTGATCGGCGTCATCACCGCCATTTCAATTGTTGGGGTCGCGGCCGGCGTTACGTCGCTCATCGTCGCACTAGCCATCAACAACGGCTTCCGCCAGGATTTGCAGGACCGGCTGTTGGGTTCGACTTCCCACGTGAATGTTTTGCGGACCGAGAGCGATGGCATCAAGGACTGGCAGCCTTTGATGGACCGGCTCAGCAAGCAGCCGCATGTGATGGGGGCGGCTCCGGCGATTTATGACCAAGTCCTGATTTCGCGCGGGCCGCGCGCGAGAGGGGCTGTATTGAAAGGGATGATCCCGAGTTACGAGCGCAGGGTGAGTGATTTACTTAACACGGTCAAGACCGGGTCGGTGGATGCTCTAAACCCCCGGCAGGCGGGCGGGTCGCCCGCCCCCCCACAATCAAAACCTCAATCCCAATCTCAGTCACAAACTGCTTCAACGCAAACATCCCCGGATTCGATGGCTGGGGTGCAGGATCGTTTAGTTACTATGCCGCCCATTGTTCTTGGAAAAAATATGGCTGATGATTTGGGCGCTACGGTTGGTTCCGTGGTGCTTGTCGTCAGCCCACAGGGAGAGCTCACTCCGTTTGGATTGGTTCCCAAGTACACACGCTTTCGCGTCGTGGGAATTTTCAACTCTGGCTTTTATGACTACGACAGCTCCTGGGCGTTTGCCAGTCTCTATGACGCGCAGCAACTGGAAGGGCTCGGCGATGTTGTCACTGTTCTCGAATTCAAAATTGATGACATTTATAAAGCCGGATCGGTCGGTGATGCGCTGGAGAAAGTTGCCGGTGGCGGTTTCATGTCCACCAACTGGATGGAGCAGAACAAGGCCATCTTTCGCGCCCTGCAACTCGAGCGCAGATTCACTTTCATCATCATTGGATTGATTGTGATGGTGGCCGCGCTGAATATCCTGATTTCTCTCATCATGATGGTCATGGAGAAGACCCGCGACATTGCAGTGCTGATGTCGATGGGGACACGCAAGTCGCAAGTGCGACGCATTTTCATCGCGCAGGGCTTGTTGATTGGAGTCATTGGCACTGCGATTGGCCTGGTGCTCGGATATTTACTGTGCTGGATCGGCGGACACAATAATCTCCTGTATTTGTCTCCTGAGGTTTATTCCATCGATCATGTGCCGTTCGCGCCGCGGGTGATGGATGGAGTGTTTGTGGCTCTGGTGGCGATTGGGATTTCTTTCGTGGCGACGATCTATCCTTCCTGGTCAGCGGCACGGATTCTGCCCGCAGAAGCTCTCCGGTACGAATAAGTCAAAAGCTTAAACCACAGAGGACACAGAGTTTCACAGAGATTTGCCCTCTGTGGTTCGCTGTGTCCTCTGTGGTTAGTTTTTGTTTTTGACTCTTCCCATTCCTGATACGAATCCTTGGTACACCACACAATCGGAATGTCATGGTGCTGTTGGTACCCTCTTCGTGACCAAGGTCACGACCCCCTCTCCCTCAATTTGGAGTACAGTCCGGCTATAGCGCCTACTCTGCAGAAACTTGCATAGGTCGCTCCGTGTTCTAATAGTCGTGACGGCTTTCATGCCCGCTGGTCATGCGGGGTTGGCCTGATCCGGGGAGCGCTCCTTTTGCATCTAATAGCACAGCAAGCAGTGCTGAAAGTTGATGGTTTGAAGAAAGTGTTCCGCTCAGGCGGAGCGGATTTGGTGCTCTTTGAAAATCTTTCGTTTCAAGTTGGCAAGGGAGAGATGCTCGCCATTGTTGGAGAATCCGGCGCGGGGAAGAGTACCTTGTTGCACATCCTCGGCGCCCTTGATCGAGCTTCTGCGGGTGACGTATACTGCGCGGAATCGAAGTTGAATTCTCTTACAGAGGACAGCGCAGCCGGATTTCGGAATCGCGAAATCGGTTTCGTTTGGCAGTTTCACTATCTGCTTCCGGAATTTACGGCGGCAGAGAACGTGGCCATGCCGCTCCTGTTGCGGGGGACCAATCAGCAGGAGGCGACGTCAGAAGCTTCACGCTGGCTTCGCGAAGTGGGCCTGGAGCACCGCGCGCATCATCGCTCGGGAGAGCTTTCCGGCGGGGAACAGCAGCGTGTATCTCTGGCCCGGGCGCTCATCACACGGCCCAAGTTGCTTTTGGCCGATGAGCCCACCGGCGATCTCGACGGCCGCACAGCAGACACCGTCTTCGAATTGATTGCCCGTCTACATCGCGACTATCAGTTGACCTCCCTAATAGCTACCCACAATCTTGCGTTTGCACGGAAGTGCCATCGCGTCTTGAGATTGCAGCGTGGCAAAATGGAGGAGGTCGCGCCCGGTTCCCTTGTAGGGTAGGCGGATGACGGGTTTTGGCGTTCAGAGTGAAATCGGTGTTCAATTTGGAACGAAAGTACGGTGCAAGTTCCGGGATGCAACGTGTTGCATCTAATGGAGTAGGCAGTAACAATGGCAGTTTTTGGTAACTTGATGGGGTTCCAAAGGTTAGCTGTAGATTACCAAGGCCCTTGGTATCCCGATTGCACTGGTAAAACAGTGGGCCAACAGTTTCGAGGGCAGAGGCGGCCAGCGGTGACCGAACTCCTTCCCAGATGAATGGGGGTTTAGGGCTTATGTTTGAGCGGTATACAGAAAAGGCGAGGCGCGTGATCTTCTTCGCGCGCTATGAGGCAAGCCAGTTCGGGTCTCCGTATATTGAGACGGAACATCTATTACTGGGACTGCTGCGCGAAGACAAGGCCCTGACGAACCGCTTCCTGCGTTCGCATGCTTCTGTGGAATCGATCCGCAAACAGATCGAAGGGCACACCACAATTCGAGAGAAGGTCTCCACTTCAGTAGATCTACCTCTTAGTAATGAATGCAAGCGCGTATTGGCGTACGCGGCAGAGGAAGCGGAAAGACTTTCCCATAAACACATTGGAACTGAGCACCTTCTTCTCGGACTGCTCCGGGAAGAAAAGTGCTTTGCTGCTGAGATTCTCCATGAGCGCGGCCTGAGGCTATCGACCATCCGGGAAGAACTTGCCCGGACCAGCCAGGAGAAATCGCAGCCGCAGCGTCAGCGTGAGTCTTCTTTATTAGCTGAATTTTCCCGCGATCTGACCCAGGCCGCGATGGACTCCGAGCTTGATCCGCTGGTGGGACGTGAAAACGAGCTGGATCGGGCGATTCAAATTCTGTGCCGCCGCACTAAGAACAATCCGGTACTGATCGGCGAACCCGGCGTTGGAAAAACTGCCATCGTCGAAGGTTTGGCGCAACGGATCGCGGATGGTGAAGTGCCTTCGTTCCTCGCAGACAAAAGAATTCTTGCTCTCGATCTTTCTTTGATCGTCGCTGGCACAAAATACCGCGGGCAGTTTGAAGAGAGATTGAAGACCATCATGAAGGAGTTGATGGAGTCGCAGAATTCCATCATCTTCATCGATGAGTTGCACACCTTGGTTGGAGCAGGCTCGGCAGAAGGTTCGCTGGACGCCGCCAACATCCTGAAGCCTGCGTTATCGCGCGGCGAAATTCAGTGCATCGGCGCAACCACGCCGGGTGAATATCGCAAGTCGATCGAAAAAGATCGCTCGCTCGAGCGCCGCTTTCAGGCGGTGAAAGTTCCACCTCCAAACGAGGAAGATGCCACCAAGATTCTGTTCGGGATCAAAGACCGCTATGAGAAATTCCACGCGGTTACTTACACCGACGATTCCATTGCTTTCGCTGTGTCGCACTCGAACCGCTATATTCCAGACCGGTTCCTGCCAGACAAGGCCATCGATTTGATCGACGAAGCTGGCGCGCGCGTGAAGCTGCGCCAGACTTCGTTGCCAGAAGAGATTACGGAAGTCCAGAAGCGGATCAAGTTCATCGTCCACCGTATGGAGAACGCCATCGCGAACCACGAGTTCGAGAAGGCGCGCTTCTACTCGGATGAGGAACGCAAGGAGCGCGAGAACCTGCGCGCCCTTCGCGAAAAATACCACCTCGATGAGTCCTCCACCGGCGTTGTCGGTCGGGAGGACATCGAGGACGTGGTATCGCGCTGGACCGGCGTGCCCGTCACCTCGATCAAGGAAGAAGAAACGCAGAAGCTGCTGCGGATCGAAGAAGAGCTGCACAAGCGGATAATTTCGCAGGACAAGTCGATTGTGGCTTTAGCCCGCGCGATTCGTCGTTCACGCGCTGGCTTGAAGAGCCCGAACCGTCCGATTGGTTCGTTCCTGTTTCTGGGACCGACTGGCGTCGGCAAGACCGAAGTTGCTCGTACCTTGGCCCAGTTCATGTTCGGTTCGGACAAATCTCTGGTCCGCTTCGATATGTCCGAGTTCATGGAAAAGCACTCGGTTTCGAAGCTGATCGGTTCACCTCCGGGATACGTGGGCTACGAAGAGGGTGGACAGCTTACTGAACGCGTGAAGCGTGCTCCTTATTCAGTAGTCCTGCTCGACGAAATCGAGAAGGCGCATCCGGATGTGTTCAACATCCTGTTGCAGGTGTTTGAAGACGGCCAGCTGACCGATGGTCTCGGCAACACGGTCGACTTCAAAAACACAATCATCATCATGACTTCCAATATCGGCGCACGGCACTTGCAGCGTCGCGAAGGTCTCGGCTTCCAGTCTTCCAAGGAAGAGATGGTTTCCGAAAAAATTGAAGATCTGGTGAAGAACGAAGTGAAGCGCACCTTCAACCCCGAGTTCCTGAACCGGTTGGATGAAATCATCCTGTTCATGGCTCTGGGAGAGAGCGACCTGATCCAGATTCTGGAGCTTATGGTCAATCAGCTTAACGCGAACCTGGCTCAGAAGTCGATCACGGTCACCGTGACCGATGAAGCCAAGAAGTGGATCCTGAACCAAACGCTCGGCGACCGCAGCTATGGCGCGCGTCCGCTACGCAGAGCGTTGCAGAAGTATATTGAAGACCCTCTGTCAGAGGCTCTGATTCAGGGCACGATTACTACACGGCCGGCGTTCATTGAGGTCTTCCTTGATGACAACAAGCTGTTCTATCGGCCGGTGGATTCGGAAAAGACTGAGGGTGTGCTCTTGTACGAGAACTCGTAAGTGTGCGATGAAGGAAGAGTTTAAGCCGCCAGCCAAGCTGGCGGCTTTTGTTTTACACCAAAGTTACCGTCAGTTTTGCATTCAGTGACTGACTTAGGCTGTGCTGGTGCGATGTATCTATGGTGCCGCCGCAGCGTCGGTAGCCGCGGTTCCCGCGTTCATCGTGTCGGACCGCATCATCGCCGTCCATTTGTCTCGCGTGGTTTCAAACTCAGCCCACTCATGTTTATCCACGGGATTAGCGGGAGGCAGCCTGAGGCGTTCGAAGTTCACGAATTGCCCGTGCTGCTGAATCCGGAAGTCTAAATGTGGTCCCGTGGCCAGGCCAGTTTGGCCCACTAGTCCGATACGCTGGCCTTGGTGCACGCTCTGTCCGCGGCGCACCAGTACACGCGACAGATGCAGATAGTAAGTTTCGTATCCGCGGGAGTGGGCGATCTTCACCATGTTGCCGTCGCCGCCTTTGTATCCGGCGAATGTGACCTTGCCGTCAGCGATGGTTTGGACCGGAGTTCCGGCTGGCGCTGCGTAGTCAGTCCCAAGGTGCGGACGGCTTATCTTCAAAATCGGATGATAGCGATGCATGGTGAAGTGCGAACTCACGCGTGCGGCAAAACGCAGCGGCGAGCGCAGAAAAGCTTTCTGCAATGATTTGCCATCGGCGGAGTAATACGCCGGGCGGCCTTCTGGATCGTGAAATAAGACTGCCTTATAGGGATGGCCAACGTTGTCATATTCAGCCACTAGGATTCGTCCATAGGCGGGCGCCGAGTCATCGGGATATTGTTTTTTCTCCACCAGCATGTGGAAGATGTCTCCACGCTGCGTGTCGGTGTTGAAGTCCATGTCCCAGGCGAAAATTTCCGCGAGGCGCACTGCAAGTTCTGGTTTCTCTCCGGCGGCGATCACACTGTCAAACAACGAACCTTCCACTGAGCCGCTGACTGCGACGGTTGTAATTTTTCCCGGCGTTTCTTTGATTTCGGCGTGGAAGGATTCACCGTCACGGCTCACGAGTAACTGGTGTTCTGGATCGATGCGGTAGCTGGCCAGTTGCAGCTCGCCTTTATGCGAGCGGGTGACTGAAAACTTGTTGCCCGGGCGAATTGAGCGCAGGTTGTAAACGCGACGCGCGGCTTCGGTGGCATTGAAGATGGTTTGCTGGTCGAAATCCATGTCTTGGAGCATATCGCTCCAGGTTGCGCCGTTGCCGACCACTGAATCCACCGTCTGGTCGCGATTGTCCCAAGCCGCCTGGGCTTCGGCGTTTTGCTCGGCAACGGTCTGAAGACTGTCGAAGGATTTCTGTTCGGACCTTGAACGCCAAGCGTAGGAAAAGCCGACTCCAATGATTGCGAGAACGATGTAAATAACGATGCGCGTCCGGTTCACCAAACCTCCACATTCCTTATGAAAGACAGGGCCGAGAACTTTACAAATCCAACAGCAAAATTAGTGCCCTCTCACATTGCTCGTAAAGCTATGAAACTAAAGCCAGCCTAACTTCTATTAAGATGCAAGGTCAATGCCGCACGACCATGTGGAACCCGCGCGTACATCTCCCTTCCGTACCGTGGAAGATCGCGCTCCCAGCCATGAAAATAGGGCTTTACGGGCCGCCTTACCCGAGTTCCTCCCCGCAAGGTGTAACTGTCTGTATCCGCGATGCCAGATCATCTAGAACAGCCGCAAGAGGAACCTGTTGCCAAACTCTGGCCGCAGTTTGTGCAAGGGACGCTGGGCGTCTTTTTGCTTGTTGGCTCCGGTCTGCTGGCTCACTACTATGCTCCGGCACCCACCAACGAATTGCAGCAACAGGCCAATGGCTTGCAGGCAGAGGTAAAGCAGCTCTCGCAGCAGGTACAACAACTTCAGCAGGACCAAGCGATGCCGGCCATGGTTTTGAACCGGTATCGCAATTCAATTTGCTACATCTTCGGGACGTATCAGGTTGGCTATCCACATCAGCAACCGGAGTTGCGCGCGCGTGTTTCGGGAACTGCGTTTGTAGTTGGAGACGGATTGCTGGCGACCAATCGCCACGTTGCCCAACCTTGGTACGGAGATTCAGAGGCCGCGGATTTGGTGAGCCGCGGCGCGACGCCGCAGCTTGAGCGACTCTTAGTATTTTTCCCCGGACGCCCATCGCCGGTGGATGTGACTCCGCTGGCAGTTTCTGCGACCGGAGATTTAGCCGTGTTGTCGGTGGACGATCCGGTCGGTCACGAGCTTCGTCCGCTTCCATTGGCTGATGGAACGCCGTCCGCAGGTGAACTTGTTACAGTTGTCGGCTATCCCATGGGAGTGCTGGGTATGGTCGCGAAATCGCCTCCCGCGGTTTACGACCGGTTGGCTTATCGTAAAGATGATGTGGGAGCGGCTAGCGAGCTTGCGGCGTTATCTCTAATTCGTCCCTCGGCGACCTACGGCCATCTGGGCGATGTTGTAGGCGAAAAACTGGTGTACGACGCACCCACAGCTCACGGCGGCAGCGGCGGACCAGTGTTTGACTCCCACGGCGAAGTGATCGGGATCAACGCGGCTTACATTGACGGTTTCTCGGGTGGGACCTTGGGAATTTCGGTCAAAGCTCTGCGTCCATTGATTGCAGCCGCAGAGAAGAAGCGCGTGCAGAATTCTCACAGCATGACCGCCGCGCAAAAGTAATTCCTAAAAAAACTTCTTGATCCATCCCGGCTCGCGTACGTGTTCCTCATCCAAGCGGCGGAGGCGAGCCGACATTACGCCTGGCCTTCCCAAGTATCCGACAACGTTACGTGAATCACCTCGATCTACCACAGGCAACCGGCCTACATTGTGGCGCAACATTTTTGCCAGGGCTTCGTGCAGGACTTCGTCAGGATAAGTCACTACGATCTTGCGCGTGCCTGCTTCTGAAACAGTCATCGTGCCTGACGGAGCTTTATCGAGCGCGCGCAGGACATCGCCCCGGGTGATGATGCCGCTGAGTTTTCCATCCTTGTCCAGAACCACCAATCCCTGATGCCGGGTGACTGAGGGATCATGCCGCGCAATTCGTTCCGCGACCTCTCCGATGCTGATATCGCCAGCGATCGTGGGAACATCGCGGTCCATGGCTTCGCCGACCGTAGTTTGTTGCATAACGTCGGCTTCGTAGTCCTGATGAATGCGTATGCCGCGCCGTGCAAGCTTCTCCGTCATGATCGAGGTTTTGGGTTGCAGCAAGATGGCGATTCCAAGAGCGATTACGCTGACCAGCATCAGAGGAAGGACCGAGTTGTAGTCGCGTGTGATCTCAAAGGCAAAAATAATGAAGGTGAAAGTTGCCCGTGATGCTGCGCCGAATACTGCGCCCATGGCGACCAATGCGAACGCGCCGGGGTCTAGATGAGCGCCGGGATAAACCTTGTCTACGATTAACGCGAAGGCGCCGCCCATGGCTGCGCTCGACAAAAAGGTGGGAGCAAGTAATCCTCCCGACGTTCCGGAACCGAGTGAGATTACCAACGCTGCGCATTTGGCTAGCGCCACGATAGCTAGTAATTTTAAACTCAGGCTGCCATTGAGAATGTCGCTGATGGAGTCATAACCAACACCGAGAACGCGCGGTACGAAGAAGCCTATGACCCCCACTGCTAAAGAGCCAATGGCTGGCGCCCAGAATTCGTCGATGGGCAGGTGTTCGAAAAAATCTTCCACCCAATAGAGAGCTTTGCTGAGTCCCACCGCAGCCAGGCCGCAGACCAGACCCAGAATCAAATAAAACGGCAGTGCCACCGGTACGCGGAAGTCCATGGAGGAAACCGTGAACATGGGCCCGGGGCCGAGTAGTTGGCCGTGGATGGCGGTGGCGAGTGTACTGGCGATGACCAGCGGAATAAATGATCGCGATTTGAATTCGAATAGCAGCAGTTCTATGGCGAGGATCACGCCGGCAATGGGAGTGTTGAAAGTGGCCGACATTCCCGCAGCGGCACCGCAAGCGAGAAGCACTTTGCGTTCGGTTGCGGTGGTGTGGAGTACCTGCCCAATGAGCGAGCCGAGGGCGCCTCCGGTTTGAATGATTGGACCTTCCGCGCCGAACGGGCCGCCTGTACCTATTGCGATTGCGACTGAAATGGGCTTCAGCAAAGCCACGCGCGGCTGAATGCGGCTGCGGTTTACCAGGACCGCTTCCATCGCTTCGGGGATACCGTGTCCTTTGATTTTTGATGAGCCGTATTTCGCCATGAGGCCTACGATGAGGCCTCCTACGACTGGCATCGCGATGACCCATATCCCAAGCGGATTGTCGCGCAATGTGTCGAAGCTGGTTCCCAGGCGATGAAAGAAAAACAAATTGGTGAAAAAGCCGATCAGCCTGTAGAGGCCATAGGCGGCGAAGCCGGCGAGAATTCCAACTACGGCGGAGAGGAAGGAAACCAGCACCATGCGGAATTGTGCCGGTTCGCCTAACGCTACTTGCTGAAGAGGAGTTCCATCACCATTGGTTGAATTGCCGTTGTTCGACGTCGATCCATCCCTTCGTGCAGACATCTTATTTCACAACTCCGTTCTCTTGTTCTTTTTGGTTTTTCTTGTTGGTGCTCATGACGCGCTTCAAGGCTGCTATCAGGGCTGGCCCACGGGTGCTGAGTTCTGTGTGATGGCTTAGAGCCAGCTCTCGCAGAATTCGTTCTCCTTTTCCGGTTAGAGAGACGAGAACTTCACGGCGGTCCTTGTCACCTCGTGTGCGACGGACATACCCTCCCAAGACCAGCCGATCGACTAACTCGACCATGCTGTGGTGTTCCACCAGCAGTAGTTCCGCGAGGTCGCGGATGCGGGGACGGCGGTCTTTGGGCAGCCCTTTGACGGCGAGCATCAACTGGTATTGGCGTGGTTCCAAGTGCGCTTCCCGGGCCACCTGTTCGCTGAAGTGGAAGAACTTGCGTAGTTGGAACCGGAACTCGGCTAAAGCCTGGTAATCGTCTAGGGTGAGCGTTGCCGGCATGCAATGAGTATATTATATCGTATAACGATATAATATGGATTGCTTCCCCCTTCTCCGTTGGTTCATTGTGCGGCAGTTGCGACGAAATAAAGATTGTTGGTTCGTGTCCTAAACATGGGTTGGTGAAAACAGCAAGCATTGCAATCGGTTCTTTCCGATGGTACGGTTTCGTCATGCCGAAGAAAAATGACCTCGCAGCGCTGCGGAACATGATCTATGAAGCGCACGATATTCTCCGTACTACAATCCTTCCAGATGGACGGTCAGAGCGTGCTTACGAACTTCTGACTGCTGCCATCCATCTCTCCGACGAGCTTCTTGAAAATTCACCCGCTGCCACACTAGGCAGAAAGGGCGGCAAGGAAACTGCAAAACGTGGCCCTGATTACTTCCGCAAGATAGCTGCCATGCGCAAAGAGAACAAGGGCGGATGACCGGAAGGTTGAGACCTTGCGGCGTAATGTTTTCAGCGACCTGGGATTTTTGCTTGGCCTTTCACAGTCAACTTCTTCCGGTAGGACAATTCGTTACTTGAAAAAATGCTAGCAAAAGTTTTTGCGGAAAATCAAACGTTGGCAGCGTTAAGCGGAACAGGTTTATGGCAAATAGAGCCGGTGGGAGTGGTCATGAAAACCGTCCTGTTTAAGCTCCTCAAATTAGAAAAATTCTTGAACGATCAAATACTTAGCAACCGATGGTTGCTTGAACTGGCCTCAATCGCCCCACTCCATTTAGAATCTCCAGTCCCGCATTCAACTCAAACTGAGGTGGTGCCGTCTTGATCCCACGCTATACACGCCCGGACATGGGCCGCATTTGGAGTGAGGAAAACCGCTTTCGCAACTGGCTGGCCGTGGAAGTTGCCGCTACGGAAACCTTGGCGGAAGCTGGCATCGTTCCTCCTGAGGCTGCGAAGGCTATTCGCGAGCGCGCCAACTTTAAAGTCGAGCGTATTCACGAAATCGAAGCCGAGGTGAAACACGATGTAATTGCCTTCACGACTTCGGTGGCGGAATTTGTCGGGCCGCAATCGCGTTGGTTCCACTACGGGCTTACTTCAAACGATGTAGTAGATACGGCGCAAGCTCTGCTTATCGCGCAAGCCTCAAACATTATTGCCGCCGATCTGGAGCGTTTGGCTGAAGTACTTAAGCGCCGCGCCTGGGAGTTCAAGAACACGCCGATGGTCGGCCGCACCCACGGCGTGCATGCGGAACCGATCACATTCGGTTTCAAACTGGCCAATTGGTATTCGGAGGTCCAGCGCGATATCGTTCGCTTCAAACATGCCGCCGAGGACATGCGTGTCGGCAAGTTATCTGGCGCGGTCGGAACGTTTGCCCATCTTTCTCCAGAGCTGGAAGAAAAAATCTGCGCTCGACTGAATTTGAAGGCGGCAGCGGTTTCCTCTCAAGTGATCCAACGAGACCGCCATGCATACTACATGTCCGTTCTAGCTGTGATTGGGTCCACTCTCGACAAGATCGCGACCGAAATCCGCCATTTGCAACGCACCGAAGTCCGCGAGGCAGAGGAGTTTTTCAGCGAGAAGCAAAAGGGTTCTTCGGCCATGCCACACAAGCGCAACCCGGTAACCTGCGAGCAGATCAGCGGCCTGTCACGGGTTGTACGGTCAAACGCTCAGGCAGCCTTAGAGAACGTCGCTCTCTGGCACGAGCGTGATATCTCCCATTCTTCAGCAGAACGCGTCATTATTCCCGATTCCACCACTCTGGTTGACTATTTGTTACAGAAGACAGCCAACCTGATTGACACCATGTTCGTCTATCCCAAGCGCATGTTGGCCAACCTGGAGAGCACGGGGGGCCTGGTATTCAGCGGGCAGTTGTTGCTCGATCTGGTGGAGCATGGGGTTTCGCGCGAGGACGCTTACCGCATGGTGCAGAAGCATGCCATGCATGCGTGGAAAGAGGGATTGAACTTCCGCTCGCTGGTCCTTAAAGACAAGAAGATCAGCAAGCGGGTCCCGCGCAAGCAGATCGAACGGGCGTTTGATTTGAAGCGGCAGCTGCGTAACATCGACAAGATTTTCGCCCGGGTCTTTGCTGAAAGCGACCGGGCACAAAAAAAGAAGGCGCGATAACTCGCGCCTCGTTGAATCTCGCTTTACAGTCACGAAACCTATATAAGGCTGTCGATCGCCAAAGCGCCAGCGCCGCTGAGAGCCAGAGCCAGGCAAGCAGCCATGAGGCTTAGAGCAAATTCATATCCTCCATGGTTGGAATAAAAACCATTCTTCCAATGCACGAAGTAGATGGCCCCGACCATATCGATGGCCAGCAGAAGCGATGCCCAGCGCGTGGCCAGGCCCAGGATCAGGGCAATCCCACCGAGGAATTCCACCAGGATTACAACTGCAGAGGAAATCGTAGGCAGGGGTATGCCAATCTGGCCAAACATCCCCGCCGTGCCGTGGAAGCCCATGGCGGTGATTTTCTGCCAGCCGTGAACCAGAAAGACGATTCCAACTACGATGCGGAGGATCGTCAGTCCGCAAGATGCCATACTCGAACTCTTAGCCATGATCTTTCCTTTCGAACCGATTTAAAAACACATGCAGAGGGCCACTTGCGGCCCTCTGCGGGAATTTGGAGTGCGTTACGCTTTCTCGACGCCGTAACCAGCCTGTCTCCACTGTTCCAAACCGCCTTCGTAAGCGCGGACATTATCATAGCCGAGCTTGGTCAGCTTTTCCGCTGCCAAGCGGCTTTGCGGGCAGTGCGGCCCGGCGCAGTACACAACGATTTCAGCATTCTTGGGAATGCCAGCTTGGCGAACTTCGGCGCCAACTTTGTCGAGCGGTACGTGGCGCGAGCCGAGGATGTTTTCGCCCTTGAAATATTGGTCAGTTAAAACATTCCAGAATTGAAAGCCAGCTTTGTTTTGCAGCTTCTGATGAAGTTCCTGTGTGGAAATTGTCTGTATGCCAGTTTCGCTTGTATAGGTGCTCATCGTCAGTCTCCTTGGCAAATATTCGTTATAACGAATATATTCGCGATGTTGTTTGGATGACATCTTCAAAGGAAAGTTTCACCTCTATTTTTCGGAAGTCTCGCGGACCTTTTCCAGCAGCCGAAGCAATGACTTCAGGTTGGATTCGCCCATTTGCGGCATGAGATCACAGTGAAATTGCTGAATCGGGCGGTCGAGACTCTTCAAAATTTCCAGACCTTCGCGGGTGATGCGGGCAATGTGGACTCTGCGGTCTTTCTGATCGCGTTGTCGCTCGACAAAGTCGCGTTGTTCCAGGCGATCCAACAAGCGCGTAATGTCAGGGTCATGATTGATCATGCGCTCCCCGATCTCGCTGCAGGGCAGGCCAGCCTCCCCCGCCCCGCGCAGAATGCGGAGCGCATTGAACTGGGTAGGGGAGAGCCCGTGCGGCTTCAACAACTCCAGCAATAATTGTTGCAGCTTGTCCGCTGTGCGCAGGATGGCGATGAAAGCCTCTTCTTCCAGACTGCTGAAAGGTTTTGTTTGCTTCAGCTCGGCTTGGATCCCTTTCGCCACGGATACATTATATTCGTTATAACGAATAGTTTCAAATCTCCCCGAAACTTTTTGTCAGAGCCCGTGTTTGCACTAGCACAAGGATGGTCCCAGGTCGGCATCTTAAAGATCAGGAGCGACATCCAATTAATTAACTAACCGGTTAATCAAATACCGGGCGAGGAGATGTAGCACCATGAAAAACCTATTCAGATCGTTGGCGTCGTTTCTTCTGATGGGTGTCCTCAGTATCGGTGCCGCGGCACAAGCCGGCGCGGCACGCTATGACAATGACATCCAGTCACGGGTTTCCACTGAACTCGGCAAGAAAGCCGCGTTCCACAACTTGCAGGCGTCGACTGAAGACGGCATCGTAACTCTCACCGGCGACGTGAATACGTATCAAAACAAACTGGATGCCGCGAAGAAGATTCGCAAAATGGATAAAGTGCAAGGCGTCCGCAATCTGATCGCGGTGAGCACGTCGGTGCCGGATAGCGAATTGCAGGCGAAGCTGAATCATAAGCTCTCATATGACCGCATCGGTTATGACAACCGCTTCAACTTCGTGACCGTGTCGGTGAAGGACGGCGTTGCGACGATGATCGGCGAAGTTCGTCAGCCCATCTCCAGCGACTCAGCTTTCTCAATTGTGAGCTCGGTTCCGGGAGTGAAGGAAGTGGTCAACAACGTGAAGGTAGCCCCGGTTTCCGGATTCGATGACCGGATTCGTATAGCGGCAACGCGGGCGATCTACGGTGACTCCGTGCTGAATCGCTACGCCATCGACCCGGTGCAGCCGATTCGCATCGTGGTCGACAACGGCAAGCTGAGCCTCTACGGCACGGTTGACAGCAAGATGGACAAGGATATCGCTGGCATAAGGGCAGGCAGCGTGTTCGGAGTGTTCAAGGTGCAGAATAACCTGGTTGTGGCTAAGTCATAACTGAGGTTGGGTCGGAGGAAGGCGCGGCGCAAGCCGCGCCTTATTTTTTCTTGACTCCTCAGAAGAAATCGTGGGTTGACTCCGGCTCGGGCAACTTGGCAGGCGAATGATAAAGGGCCAGT
>Ga0207689_10000820_pt1 | contig 29947 bp, 29 predicted proteins | sample KBSMisM52_FD_184312 | JGI IMG/M metagenome (GOLD analysis project Ga0207689, IMG submission 184312) | Miscanthus rhizosphere microbial communities from Kellogg Biological Station, Michigan, USA - KBS Miscanthus M5-2 (SPAdes) (version 2) | ecosystem: Host-associated > Plants > Roots >...
CTGGCCGGTCCGATTCGCCCTCTCTGAAGCTCTTCCGTTGGTCCGCAGGGCAGCATTTCAACGCGCTCAGTGTGACGGCCATCCATACTTGCAACCCCTCAGCGCAGGAAACGAGGTCTCTATCCTGGGTAAAACCAAGCGCCGTCATAAACGAAAAAGAGGGCTGTAGCCCTCTTTTGCGCGTCCCGCGGAACTGGATAGCAGTGTCGCTGTTACCGCCACCCTACTTGCGCTGGCCGTATTGATTGCCTGTAGAAGGATTCTTGTAGCTCCCACCTTTGTTGGAACTGTTCGGCCCGCTTGAATACATGCCTCCGTTGAGAGGCCCGCCCGAGTTGCTCTTGGTGCCCTTGGTGCTTTTCGCGCTCTTGGTGCTCTTGGTGTTCTTGTCGCTTTTGGCTGCGGCCCCTCCTATACCTCCAAGCGCGAGTGCTACTGACAATAGAATTGCAAGTGCGAATCGCATATATATCCCCCTTTCAGTTCTGTCAAAAACCCCGAGGCATTGCTGGTGGTGATGCTAACGGCCCGCAGGCAGACAACATTAGCGGAGTTATGATGCTGGAATGCACCCCGTTTCTATCCTGGTCGCGATCGCGTTAGGCCTATCCGGCCCCACCTGGCTGCAACACTTCGTTCCTGACCGCGTTCGCACACCCGGTGCGATAGACCTCGGCATGAAGCAAGATAGCATCGCAGAAACGATCTGCGTTCTCCGTTACACTAAGACTGTGCGCCCCCTTCGAACTACACGGCTCGGCTCAAGCGGGAACAGATGCGCGAGCTTGGGCTAGCGGGAAACGCGAGCGCCTACCGCGAAGACCACCTTGTTCCGCTGTGCGCAGGCGGGCATCCATCCGACGAAAAAAATCTTCTTAGTGATAATCTCGCCTTCGCCGGATCATTAAGTGGGCGATTGCTCCCCTTGGCTATAATGTTGCCTGTGCCGGATTAGCTCAGTTGGTAGAGCAGCGCACTTGTAATGCGAAGGTCAGGGGTTCAATTCCTCTATCCGGCACCAACTCCGTCCTCCTCGGCATCTTCTGAGGGTGATCGCTATGCATAGACCCAACTATCGCGTGCGCCCGTTGCGCGCCCACGTCTGCTGGATATTCATTCTTCTGAGTGTGAGCGGTGCGGGACAAACCTGCCTTGCAGCGGATCAGCCAGCCACATCCTCTTCCGCTGAAGCTCTTGCCCAAGCCCAGCACAAGCTCCGACTGGCCGATGAGAATATGCAGCGAGCGGAGCAACGGGTGAAGGCTGCCCAGAAGCGTTTGCAAGAGGCCGAGAACGCTCAAAAGGCAGCGCAGCGCAAAGTTGATGAAGCGCAAGCAAAAGTGGAGCAAACGCGCCACGAGGTTGAAGAGGCTGATGCTGCGGCAGGCACCGCGAAGCGCGGTTACGATGATGCGAGAGCACTTATCGAGAAGATTTATCAATCCCGCCAAGGTTTGGCGCGCTAGGGGGCGTGCAGTGGCAAATTTAGGCAAAAAAGAAGGCAGCGGGGGAGGATCCGCTGCCTAGAGTTCCCCATACAGGGGAGGAGACCAATTTATTTAGCGGCACAGTGTCGGAGATCTTTAGGGTTTTGAGGTGCCAGCCGGAAAAGGTCCAAAAAAAAGCAGCGGGGGAGGATCCGCTGCTTGGAGTTCCCCTTTGCAGGGGAGGAGACCTATGCTGGTGAACGGCCCTTTCAGAATGACTCTTTAGAGAAATCTTGCGAGTCCCGGCGGGAACCCCTTCTGAGTTGACGTCTGCCTAGGCAGGGCGGTCAAGGCAAATGCGCCCTAAGGTATACTCCCGGGACTTTTGTTGCACTGCCATACCAGTCGACCCACGCTGCGGACTAGTGACGATCCATTCAGATGAAAATCCACGAATATCAAGCCAAGGAGCTGCTGCGCAAGTACGGTGTAGCGACCCCCCGCGGGAGCGCCTGTTTCAGCGTCCCCGAGGCCGTTGAGGCTGGCCGCAAGCTGGGCGGGCCAGTCTGGGTAGTCAAGGCGCAAATCCATGCCGGCGGCCGCGGCAAGGGTGGCGGTGTAAAGGTAGTCAAGACGATAGAGGAACTCCAGGCGCAAGCCTCCCGCATGCTCGGCATGCGTTTGGTTACCCATCAGACCGGCCCGGAAGGCCGCATCGTCAAACGCCTGCTCATCGAAGAAGGTGCGAATATCCAAAAGGAGCTCTATATCGGCATGGTCGTCGATCGTGGCTCGCAGCGGGTGGTGCTGATGGCTTCGAGCGAAGGGGGCATGGACATTGAAGAGGTCGCGGCCCAGACCCCAGAGAAGATCCACAGAGTGAAGATTGAACCCGATGTTGGGTTGACGACCGAGCAGGTCGCAGACGTGTGCCGCAAGATCGGTATTCCGGATGCATCACTGCCCCAAGCCATCGATCTGTTGCGCGAACTGTATCGGGCGTTCGACGAAACGGACGCGTCGTTGGTCGAAATCAACCCGCTCATCCTGACAGGAGACGGGAAAGTGATTGCCCTCGATGCCAAAATGACATTCGACGACAACGCGCTTTACCGTCGCCCGGAAATTGTCGCACTACGCGATTTGGACGAGGAAGACCCGGCGGAGATCGAGGCGTCCAAGTTCGGCCTGTCCTATATCTCCCTGGATGGAAACATCGGTTGTCTGGTCAACGGTGCCGGGCTGGCCATGGCCACGATGGACATCATCAAGCTATATGGCGGCGCGCCCGCGAACTTCCTCGATGTTGGCGGTGGCGCGACGACCGAAAAAGTGACCGAGGCCTTCAAGCTCATGCTGGGCAACCCGAAGGTCAAGGCGATACTGGTCAACATCTTCGGTGGCATCATGAAATGCGATGTCGTCGCTCACGGTGTGGTCGATGCAGCACGGCAAGTGAAACTGGGAGTTCCGCTCGTCGTGCGGTTGGAAGGTACCAACGTGGATCTGGGAAAGAAGATTCTGGCGGAATCGGGATTGCCGATCATATCGGCCGCGAACATGGCAGATGCCGCTCAGAAGGTCGTTGCGGCCGCCGGTGTAAAGGGTTAGGGCATGGCGATACTCATCAATAAGAACACCAAAGTCATCACGCAAGGTATAACCGGCAAGACCGGTCAGTTTCACACCCACGCCTGCGCAGCCTATGCAAATGGCAAGAATTGTTTTGTCGGTGGCGTGACCCCGGGAAAGGGCGGACAGGACTTCGAAGGAATCCCGATTTTCAATACTGTGGCGGAGGCGAAGGCCGCAACAGCTGCGAATGCGACCGTGATCTATGTACCGCCCCCCTACGCGGCTGCTGCGATCGATGAAGCCGTTGATGCAGGGATCGACTTAGTCATTTGTATCACCGAGGGCATTCCGGTACGTGACATGATTCGCACCCGCTACAGGATGCGAGGCACCCGGGCGATCCTGATCGGTCCCAATTGTCCTGGAATCATCACACCGGACGAGATCAAGATCGGCATCATGCCGGGACACATCCACAAGAAGGGACCGGTCGGAGTGGTATCGCGCTCGGGTACGCTTACTTACGAGGCCGTGGGGCAGTTGATGGAACTCGGTCTGGGTCAAAGCACGTGCGTGGGTATTGGGGGGGATCCGGTCAATGGCCTCAAGCATGTCGATGTAATGAAGATGTTCAACGAAGATCCGCTAACCGAAGCCGTCGTTATGGTGGGCGAGATTGGCGGCACCGATGAGGAAGAATGCGCGCGTTGGGTTAAAGCGAATATGACCAAGCCCGTTGTGGGCTTCATTGCGGGTGTGACAGCACCTCCGGGTAAGCGCATGGGTCATGCGGGTGCCATCATCTCGGGCGGCAAAGGTACCGCCGCAGAGAAGCTTGCGGTGATGGAAGAGTGCGGTATCAAGATCACCCGAAGCCCAGCCGAAATCGGCAAGCTGGCGCAATCAGTCTTACGTTAGGTCGCGTTCCGCACGTCGGGAAGCACGACCGCAATCAAAACGGCGATCGACTGCGACGCATATTTGCGTCGCGGTCTTGCGCAACCTGACTAGTGCTCTCGCCAATGTTCGAGATACTGGGCGCTCCCCACTTCTGGGTCGGACTGCTCGAGATCATCGGCGTCAATGTCCTGCTCTCAGGAGACAACGCTGTGGTCATAGCGTTAGCTGCGCGGTCGTTGCCCAGCGGACAACGAGCGCGGGCTGTTCTGCTAGGGAGCGTTGCGGCAATAGCAATGCGGATTGTTCTCACGCTCGCCGCGGCGGAAGTGCTCGACCTGCCATATCTGAAAATGCTCGGAGCCGCGGCCTTGCTGTGGATTGGCATTCGGCTCTTGCTTCCTGGTCAAGGCAAAGGCCCAGATGCCCCCTCAAATCGCACTCTCTTTGCGGCGATTCGCACGATACTTCTCGCCGACATCGTCATGAGCCTGGACAATGTTATCGCGGTCGCCGCCGCCGCCGAAGGCGATCTCACACTGCTGGTACTGGGCCTGCTGATCAGCGTTCCCTTGATTGTGTTCGGTAGCACACTCGTTCTGAAGTTGATGGATCGATTCCCCATTTTGGTCGCGGCCGGTGGCGCGTTACTGGGATATGTTGCGGGCGAAATGGTGATGCGAGAGACTGCGTTGCAGCCTTGGCTCCCGCCTGAGAATGGACCTTGGAGCATCGCGCTGCCAGCAGTTGGCGCATTGCTGGTGGTGGGCATAGGCAAGTGGTTGGCAGGGCGCCGCGATCAAGCAGAACCACAAAGGGTTATCGAACTGAACGATGGTGAGCGTAGGTGAGAACTGGCGTTCCTTCGAGCCCGTGATAGCAGGAGAGCTACGATGCTGAAACTATTGCTGCCTGTAGATGGCTCCGACAATGCGTTGCGTGCGGTCAAGCACGCGGTGGATTCCCAGACGTGGTATCGGGAGCCGCCCGAATACCACTTGCTCAACGTTCAGTCTCCGATCGCTTCCGGTGCGGTGAAAATGTTCATTTCGCAGCGGCAGCTCGACGACTACTATCATGAGGAGGGCGCGACGCAGCTACAAGCCGCACGTGAACTCCTAACAGCGGCAGGCGTGACGTTCCACGCGAAGATTATTGTGGGCGAGATCGAGAGCAGCGTGAAGCGCTACGCCAAAGAACAGGCGGTGAGCATGATCGTCATGGGCACACGCGGAATGGGAGCTGTACGCAATATGGTACTGGGCTCCATTGCCGCTAAGATCATTTACTCGGCTGAGTTGCCCGTTCTACTGATCAAGTGAACGGCGCAGGCCCACCGTGTGCGTCGACATTCTCCTTGATCAATGCTGTCAGGCAACTCTGGCAATAACACGCATCGGCGGAGCTTTCCAACGGTACGACCGGCGCGAAGGCAGTTGCGCACCAACACGGGGTGTCTTGCCCAAAACCGCACCGGGTGTTCGAGCCGCAACGCGGGCACCTCGTCGCTCGTGGGGTCGATTGGTCCATTCAGAATAGCTCCTTGAGCGGGCCCGCGAGAGTGAGCAGGCCCGTGACGATGAACAATATCGCGGCCGCCAGGCGGACCTTCCGCATCGGGACGCGCGCGGCAAGTTTGGCGCCGAGCCACACGGCGGGAACATCGGCCACGAGCATCCCAGCGGTCGTTCCTAGCACTACCGGCCACAAGGCCTCGAAGCGCGCTGCCAGCGCAACCGTGGCGAACTGGGTCTTGTCTGCCATCTCCGCCAAGAAGAAAACGATTGCTGTTGTCACGAAAACCCCTGCCTTGTAAAACTCTGGAGTCTCATCCAGAGAATCGGGGCGCAGCGTCCAGATGCCAAAACCGACGAAGGCGAATCCCACGATCCACAGCATCGGTTGGCGCGGGATCCATTCTGCCATCAGATAACCGACGCCGCCGGCGAGAAAGTGGTTAGCCAATGTGGCGACAAGGATCCCTGCAATGATCGCCCAGGGTTTGCGAAACTGTGCGGCAAGTACAAACGACAACAACTGAGTCTTGTCGCCCATCTCTGCCAATGCGACGAGACTTAACGAAACCAGAAACGCTTCCAATTGCACCCCCGCCATGAATGGAGGGATTCTACTAGGCGCGAGAAGAGGGAGCGTGCAGGGTGAAAGATGAAGCGGAAAACCTAAGACGCCGGAAGACTAACCTCCCACGTCGCCCTTCACGCAGCAGACAGGCGATTATTAGCCCACGTCAACCGATCGATAAGAATACGCAGGAAAGCCTTGTTCATTTCCTTCTGCAGCGTGTCGGAAGACTGGCTGAGATCGGCGGCCTTGATTTCGATGACTGACAGGGGAGAAAGGGACGTAATGGTGGTGGAGCGTCTAGTGTTGGTCTCGCTGAAGTAGAGCATCTCGCCGAAACAGTCGCCGGGGCGCAGGATGTTGAGCAGGCGTCCCGACTTGGTAACCTTGGCCTCGCCACTGGTGATAATGAAGAAGCTGTCGCCGGTGTCGCCCTCGCGGATGACGCTCTGCTCGCCAAGGAATTTGCGCCATTGCGTGATGCGTACTGCCTCCCACAGTTCCTGCTCTCGGAAATCCCTGAAGAAGGACAGGGTCTTCAGCGTGCTGAATTTCTCCGTGTCGGTGATGGTGTCTGTGGGTACCTCGAGACTGCGATAAGAATGCGTCAGTTCGCGCGAGAACTCGCCCCAGCCGGGATAGCGTGCCTCGGGGTCTTTCTCTAGGCATCGAAGTACGACACGGTCGAGATCGGCGGGAATATCGCGTCGGAAGGTGCTGGGCGGCACCGGCGGGATGTTCACCACTTGGTACAGCAGACTGGCCTTGCTGGAGGCACGGAACGGTAGTTTACCCGTGAGCATCTGGTACATCAGCACGCCCAGCGAGTAGATGTCGGTCCGGAACGTGAGTTCCTTGTCCTGCACCTGCTCCGGCGACATATAAGCAGGCGATCCCACGCCCTTGAGATGCGTGTGCTCAGCTTCGTCGTACAAAGCGGCACCGAAATCGCTGATCTTAATGTCGGTGTCTCCGCTGATAAGGATGTTCGCTGGTTTGATGTCGCAGTGGATTACTCCGTGCCGCTGGGCGAAAGCAAGCGCCAGGCTGCACTTGAAAACAATTTCCACTATCTTGCTCACCCCGAGCAAGTTGACGACGTCGCAGTAGTGCTCCAGGGTCTTCCCTTCCACGTACTCCATCACGATGTAGGACAGATCCGGATCGCTGACGGCGTCGTAGATGGCGAGAATGTGAGGGTGGAACAACTTCCCGACCAGCGCCGCTTCGTTTAGGAAGACTTTGTGGAACCGCCGCCGCAGATCTGTGTCACCGGGAGACTGGCTGCGCACAACCTTGATGGCGACGTCGCGATTGGCGAAGGGATCGCGTGCGAGATAGACCACGCTGGTTGCACCCCGGCCGAGTTGACGAATGATGGGGTACTTGCCGACTTTTTCCGGTATGGGTTCGCTCATGAGGGCCTTTGGCGCAGAACCGCCGCGCCAAAGGTCGTAGATCGGCAACAAAACGGAAGTCTTGAGTTCCTGCAGCGGGGAAAGCAGCTACTTCCGGATTTGAGGAACGCTCATACCAGCCTGCACGGGCGGTCTGCTTCCGATCCGCTCGAACCAGCTTTTCACCGCAGGGAAATTATTCAGATCCACTTTGTGCCAATCGTAGCGTGCGACCCAGGGATATGTGGCGATATCGGCCACCGAATACTCGCTGCCTAGAAATTCCCTACCTTCGAGGCGGTTGTTCAATACGCCGTAAAGGCGGCGCGTCTCCTTGCTATATCGCTCGATCGCGTACGGCACCGGCTCAGGTGCGGAGCGCAAAAAGTGGTGCGTCTGACCGAACATGGGGCCCACTCCTCCCATCTGGAACATGAGCCATTGAATGACTTCGAACTGCTCGACGATTCCTCTGGGGAGAAACTTGTCAGTCTTCCATGAAAGGTACAACAGTATTGCACCAGACTCGAACAGAGCAAGCGGCTTACCTTCCGGGCCTTCCTGGTCGACGATCGCGGGGATCTTACTGTTGGGGGATATCGCCACGAACTCAGGTGTGAATTGATCGCCTCGGCCGATGTCGATGGTGTGCACGCGATAAGGCAGTGCGCACTCTTCCAGCATGATAGAAATCTTACGGCCATTCGGTGTGGACCATGTGTACAGATCGATCAACTAATTCTCCTGGGGCGCCTGCGGGAAGACGGGATTCTAATGGAATCGCGCTGTGCGCAGCGCTGGTATAGTGGGCGCAGACTGAAGAGGAGATAGCATGCTCAGGTGGATGATCGTGCTGACGCTAGCTCTCGCGCTGATCGGATGGCTAAGCCCGTTCTTGCGCCGGATTGGCTTGGGTCGTCTACCGGGCGACATACATTTTATTCGAGGTGGACGCGAGTACAACTTTCCATTCGCGTCGTCGCTTCTGCTTTCCGCCCTGCTGACACTCCTGATTCATTTGTTGCACTGAAGTTGTTCGGCGCTACGGCTACCGCGGCGTTCCCTTCATCGTCCCCGGATGTGACTTGAGGTAGGCGCGGATCTCCGCCTCCGACACCGTGCCATCTTTGTCTGCATCTACCTTATCGAAGTTGCGAGCTACTTTCGGCAGGGCCTTCGCTTCTTCGCGACTCAGTGTGCCGTTCTTGTCTTTGTCGGCAGCCTGAAAAGCGTCTTTGCCCTTTTCCTGAATACTCTTCGAAGCCTGTTTGAGGTAGGCCTTGATCTCAGCCAGGGATATCGCGCCGTTCTTGTTCAGATCGATGCGGTCAAAATGCTTCGAGACCTGCGGCAACGATTTGGCTTCGTTCCGGTCCAGCGTGCCGTCCTTGTCCTTATCGGCACGTTTGAATGCGTCGTCCAAGCGTTTCGCAAAGTCTCCCGCCAGCACTACAGCGGCTGCCGACCACAGCGTCGCAATGATTAGCAGACGGGCGATTCCGTTCGACCTAGATATCATGGTTGCTCCTGAGCGGATCCACTCAATGATAGCCCGAACCCTGGGACCAATGCAGTTCCCTATAGCGCCGCCTTGACGGCACGAACACGGGCCTCATGCACAGCGGCAGCGATCTTCTTGGGCTCGGTTGCAGTACGAGCGATCGCGCCCGCGTCCACGCCGCGGGCCGCGTCCAGTGCCTTGCGCAGCAGCGTCGCAGGTGCATAGGGAAGCGACTCGAATCCGGGGCGGCCGTGGAAATCGCAGGCGCAAGCACGCAACAATTCTTCGAATCGCTCGGGGCGACGCAACGCATCGGTACGCTCGAGCAGGTTGACTATCGTGGCCGGCCGCAATTCTTCCGCCCGATGAATGTCGCCGTGATACCGAGCCACCGCGAGTGCCAACTCGTGGCAGTCGCCGGGGACGCGCAGTCGCTCGCATAAGGCTTCGACCAACGCGACACTGTTCGTCTCATGCCCGAGGTGGCGGGGCCAGAGTTCTTGTGGTGTCTGACCTTTGCCGAGGTCATGGGTCAACGCGGCAAACCGTACCGGAAGTGTGAAGTGGCGCGAGGCGGCGTAGTCGATCACAAGCAGAATGTGCAGGCCAGTGTCGACCTCTGGATGGTATTCGGGCGGCTGAGGCACGCCAAATAGCGCGTTGACTTCAGGCAGGATGCGCGCCAACGCACCGCACGCACGCAGCGCCTCGATCATCAGAGAAGGGCGTGCCTCCATCAGACCGCGCGCAAGTTCTTGCCAGACGCGTTCCGGGACCAGGTGATCGACCTCGCCGGCGTCCACCATGCCACGCATGAGTGCCACAGTTTCGGGAGCGATCTCGAATGCAAAGCGGGCGGCAAACCGGGCGACTCGCAGGATGCGGACCGGGTCCTCGGAGAATGCGGAGCCGACATGACGTAGTACACCGTGCTCGAGATCTCGGGCTCCCCCATGCGGATCGATCAGATTGCCCCGCTCGTCCTTGGCGATAGCGTTGATGGTGAGATCACGCCGAGCGAGATCCTGCTCTAGTGTGACTTCGCGCGCCGCGTACACGCTGAATCCCTTGTATCCGCGACCGGTTTTTCGCTCTGTACGGGCAAGCGCATACTCCTCGTTGGTCTGCGGATGCAGGAACACCGGGAAATCCTTGCCCACCGGGCGAAAGCCCAGCTGCATCATTTCTTCGGCGTCGCTGCCAACGACAACATAGTCATGATCCTTGATCGGCAGGCCGAGCAGCTCGTCCCGCACCGCTCCGCCTACGCGATAAATTTTCACGCGACCAGAAAATCCGTTGATGTTGGTTTCGCGAGACGCCCGTCCATTGCTGCTGCCGCTGCTAGACCGGCGCAGGTTCGAACGCAGCGATCACCTCGGTCTCCGCCGCCCCATCGGCAACCCACTGTTGCAGGGCAGGTAACGCGAGGATGGCGTCCGCATATTGCCGGCAGACCGGATCGAGCTGCACGGCATAAGTTCGAAAGCGCAGCACCACCGGCGCGTACATGGCGTCGGCGATCGAGAATGCGCCGAACAGGAAGGGACCGTTCTGCCCAAATCGCGCTCGGCAATCGCTCCAGATTTGCTGGATACGTTCGATGTCAGCGGCCACTTCCACGGTGCGTCCCAGGCCGGGGAAGCTGCGACGGCAGTTCATACTCATGCGTTGCCGCAGGTTCTGGAAGCCCGAGTGCATCTCCGCGCTGACGCTGCGTGCCGCTGCACGCTGGTGGAGATCTGCCGGCCAGAGGCTGAGAGTGGAGTGTTTCTCCGCAAGGTACTCGCAAATCGAAAGCGAGTCCCAAACGGCCAGCCCGCCGTCCAGCAGGCAAGGGACTTTGCCCGACGGGGAATATTTGCGGATCGCTGCCTTCGATTCTGGTGTGTAGAGCGGTATCCGCACCTCGTGGAACACGAGCCCCGCCTGCCGCATCAGCAACCAGGGTCGCAGCGACCACGACGAGTAGTTTTTGTTGCCGATTAGCAGAGTGTACTGGGTCATACGAGCTAGTGTCCTGTTCCGTTGATTCGTGGGAGAACTCTCGCATGAGGAAGTGCAGATGCCGTCACGATTAGCAGCATACCGATCCCGGTTGGAAAACTCGCGAAATCGGCGTCAGGCAAGGCGCGAACCACAGCCAGGTTGAACACCTGGCGCCGATTCTCGTCGGGTTTTCGGCCATGAATCAACGGAACAGGACACTATCGACGCGCACGGAACCGAAACCAGCGATAACGCGACCGCGGTGATGCCTCGGTGACATACATCGGCACCACCGCTTCCAGCGGACTGGGAGCGAAGCCAAACACCTCGGGAAAGGCGCAGCCACACACGTTGTCCACTTGCATGGACAGCAGGTTGTCGCGTGTCAGGAGCTTGCCGGGGAGATGCTCGAGCAGTGCGGCTTGCAGACTGGACAGCGAGTGCCCTAAGCCGATGATCGGACGCTTCAGCCCCGCCGTGCGAACGACGTATTCGACCAGTTGTCGCAATGTGTATATGTTTGGCCCGCACAAGTCGTACGTCTGCCCGAAGGTGCGGGGGTCTGTCAGCGACAAGACCACGGCGCGTGCCGCATCATCCACGTGAATGGGCTGGAAGCGCGCGGCGGGACATGCCAATGCGAGCACCGGCAATGTGTGGGCCAACTTCGCGAACAGATTGAGAAAGCGGTCCTCGCGCCCGAATATCACGGACGGCCTCAAGACAGTCGTTTGCACACGCTCGCTTTGTGCCGCGCCGATGAGCTTTTCTGCTTCGCCCTTTGAGCGCAGATATGCGCTGGGTGCGTCCAATGCGGCGCCCAATGCGCTGATGTGTACAAGTCGCCCAACGCCGGTATCGCGGCACACCGCGATGATCTTGCGTGGCAGCTCGACATGTATACGCTGGAAGTCGCCATTCAGGACGCCTACGAGGTTGACTACTGCGTCCACCGGCGCTATCAAGCGTTCAAGGGTCTTGGGGTCGTGGATGTCGGCTTTAACCACATCCACTGTCGGCAGGAGAATCAGCTGCTTGGCCCGCTCGCGATTGCGCGTGGGTACCCGGACTTGTATGTCGAGCGCAGCGAGTTGGCGCACAACGTGGCGGCCGAGCAGACCGCTGCCGCCGGTGACCAGTACATTGCGAATGAGCATGATCGAATTGGAAATAGCCTGACCGCCAGGCCGCCACGCTATTCTACGCTAGCGAAGCTCCGACCGAGTCTTGCGTAAACGACCAGCTGATTTGGTCTTCGCCCCGGAACGTAGTCTCTTGTATCCCTAGCCGCAACACCCTAGGAGAGACCAGCAGTTTGCCTTACTCGTTTGCCGACAATCGAGGCGCTACCACGCCCAAACGCTGCTTGAGCGATACATATTGGTTGCCGAACTGGCGCGCATAAAACATCGTGTTGTTCATTACCTTGCGCACGTAGTCCCGGGTCTCCGAAAACGGGATGCATTCTGCGTAGATGGCACCTTCCAACGGCTTCTCAGAGCGCCAATCACGCGCGCGTCCTGCCCCGGCGTTGTAGGCGGCGGAAGCGAGCATTGTCTGATTGTCCAGACCGTCCAGCAGTTGACGCAGATGATAGGTACCGAGATTAATGTTGGTCTCTACTGAAGTGACGTGTTGTTGCCCGCCAAACCCCGGTATGCCAAGACGGCGGGCCACCTGTCGGGCTGTGGCAGGCATAAGCTGCATGAGGCCTTGGGCGCCTGCGCTTGAACGCGCATCGACGACAAAACGGCTCTCCTGCCGCACTAACCCATAGACCCACGCTTCGTCCAGATCGAGCTGTCGGCTGTACCCATTTACCACCTCGCGGTAAGGGGTCGGGAAGCGCAGCGAAAAATCGTGCAGTTGTTGTGTTCTTTCCGCCGAATCGATCGTCCGCTCATACCAGCCAGCGCGGCGCGCCACTTCAGCCGCCGCCAGAAGTTGGCGATCGTCGAAGGCGCGCGTGCTCCACCTCCACTCGAGAGCGCCTTCGTAGCGCAGCCCGAGCTGGTAGAACCTCAATGCACGTTGGATCCCCGGCGTGCTCTCCACGACGGCAACTTCCTCGGCGCTGGGGCGATAGTTTTCAGGCACGACCGAAAGGACTGTCCCGAGTTCCTCGTTGGCCAGCTGCCCATAGAAATTGTGCTCGAACGACAGAGGAGCCAGTAGTGCATTGGCTTCCGCGACGCGATCAAGCGCGATGAGCGCGCGGGCTTGCCAGTAACGCCACACGGGGAGCTGGCGCTCGCGCTCACTCATTGCGGAGATCGCGGAGTTAACCAACTGCCACTCGCTGGTGCGCAGGCCAGTGCGCGCCTTCCAGCCAAGCTGGCGGTCGCTGAGTCCGCTGTCGCCAGCACGTTTGAACCAGACCGTTGCTTCGGCGCGCTGCCTGAGTGCGCCGGCCGTGGCTACCTGGCCCCATACATATGCTCGGTCGTCGGCAGGGAGCAGATCGGCGTATTTCTCCAGGCGCGCAGCCGCTACCACCGGCAGGCTCGTGGCCAACCGGTACGTCGCGAACATCGCCAGTTCGCGTTCCGCACGGGTCTTCAGCGGGACGGGCTGGCGCTCGAGAAAGCGCTGGGGTACACGCGCTGCAGAGTCCAGGTCGCGCGGATTGATGCGTTGCGCGGCCGGCAGGTACGCCATGAGCAATTTGGCAAAACTCACGTTGCCCGCTTCTAGCGTGAGGCGAACGCGGGTCCAAACGTCTTCCTGGGTGAGCTGCGCACGGTTGATCAGCGCATCGAACAATGGGGAGCAGCTCTCGGGTTGCGCGCTGCCCTGAAACCACAACAAGCGTGCTTCTTGCAGCGCGCTGGCGTCATTGCGTGCCTGTTTTGCCTGCAGCGCGTAGCAAGTCAGCTCGGGATCGTCGAGCGCGAATCCACGGTACTCGCGTTCGAAAGTTTCCCAATCCTTGGCTTTGCCCAGCTGTTTGAGCCAGTCGGCGCGAAGGCGCTGCGCCGACAACGCATCCCCCTGCTGGGTCAGAAGGCCCTGAATGTCCGAAGCAGGCGCATCGGCGAGGTGTGAACGAAGCTGCCAGTAGGACACGTACGGGTACAGCGGATAGTCCGCAAGTTCGGACGCGAGGTGGTTCAGCCTGTCGATCTGGCCCTTCTGAAAGGCCTCGCGGGCCGCCATGAACGCCGTGTCCTGGTCGAGCGCCCGGGCGGGGCTCGCGGCGCCAGTGGTCAATACGATCAGGGCAGCAGCCCGTATGCACCCGGCCCATCCTCCCTTGGCGGCCAGGGGCTTGCAATGCAGCGCTCTCAAGATTCAGCTCCCTTTGCGGTCGTGTGCTCTGTCGAGATATTGTCGCGGCTGATTGCAGCCGTCATGCTGCGGCCTCTAATGGGCCTGTGAGGCACATTTTCCCATAGCTCCGAGTCGGATTTTCCCATAGTTACCACGGGGAAATTGCAAAATCCAATGCTCTGGGGTTCAAGCCTCATGCCCCAGGAACAGTTCATAAGCCGGATTGCCGGTTTCATCCCAATACCTGTACTTGAGCTGGGTGAGGAAGGCCTTGAAGGCACGCTTCTCAGCCCAGGGCACCTGAATGCCCACCAGTACTCGGCCGAAGTCCGCACCGTGGTTGCGGTAGTGAAACAGGCTGATGTTCCAGCCGCTGCTCATGCGATTCAGAAAATTCATCAACGCCCCAGGGCGCTCCGGGAATTCGAAGCGGTATACCATCTCATCGACCATTTCCGGCGAACGTCCTCCTACCATGTGGCGGATATGCAGCTTGGCCATCTCGTTGTCGGTCAAGTCCTCGGTTTCCAGGCCTACTTCCCGCAAGTGACGTACCAGATCGCGGGTGTCCTCGCGGTTGTGGGAGGACAGGCCCACGAATACGTGCGCTTTGGCTGGATCACCGTAGCGATAGTTAAACTCAGTAACGCTGCGGGAGCCGATCAGTGCACAAAACCGCTTGAAACTACCCGGACGCTCTGGGATGGTCACTGCCAAGATGGCCTCGCGGCGCTCTCCAAGTTCGGCGCGTTCGGCCACGAATCGCAGCCGGTCGAAGTTCATGTTGGCCCCGCAAGCGATGGCCACCAGGGTCTTTCCCTTGGTGCGCCGCCGCTCGACCCAAGCCTTGGCGCCAGCGATGGCAAGGGCACCCGCAGGCTCCAGGATCGAGCGGGTATCCTCGAATACATCTTTGATCGCTGCGCAGATATCGTCGTTACCGACCAGGACCATGTCGTCCACCAGGTCCTTGCACAGCCGGAACGCCTCTTCGCCCACCTGTTTGACCGCCACTCCATCCGCAAACAGTCCCACCTGCGCCAACCGGACCCGGTGACCGGCGGCGAGGGAACGAGTCATTGCGTCGGAATCCATCGGTTCTACGCCGATGATTTTGATCTCGGGACGCAGCCGCTTGACGTAAGCCGCGATACCTGAAATCAGGCCACCTCCGCCCACGGCTGCAAAGATCGCATGGATGGGCCCGCTGTGGCTGCGCAAGATCTCCATGCCGATAGTGCCCTGACCGGCGATCACATCCGGGTCATCGTAGGGATGCACGTACACGAGCCGCTCACGTCTGGCCAACGTCAGAGAATGCGCATAAGCGTCGTCGTAGGAATCGCCGTGAAGCACCACGCGCGCACCGCGCGCTGCCACAGCATCGATCTTTATGCGGGGCGTGGTTGCCGGCATGACGATTACCGCGCGGCAACCGAGCTTTTGCGCGGCATAGGCTACGCCTTGCGCGTGATTGCCGGCCGAGGCGCAGATGACGCCGCGCTTGAGTGCCGCGGCGGGGAGATTGGCCATCTTGTTGTATGCACCGCGCAGCTTGAACGAGAACACCGGTTGCATGTCCTCGCGTTTGAGCAGAAGTGCGTTTGCCATGCGGCGCGACAAGTTGGGCGCAAGCTCAAGCGGCGTTTCCACGGCGACATCGTAGACCCGCGCTTGAAGAATTCGTTCGAGGTAGTCGAAGCTCATGGCTGCTTGGATCTGACGATGTGTAGGAGCGCAACCTATCGAACCGGGAGGCGTCGGCGCTTCATTGAGTAAAGACAGGCTTGCGGCTATCCTACACGGATTGGATGCAGATTCAGGAACGCTGACTTTGACCTCGGCCGATCAAATGAAACAAGCGGCAGCGCGTGCCGCCATCGCCCATGTGCCGGAGGATGCGGTAATAGGGGTGGGCACAGGCTCGACCGTGAACTTCTTCATCGACGAGCTGGCGAGGATCAAGGGTCGCATCGAGGCGGCCGTATCCAGCTCCAAGTCGTCGACGGAGCGTCTGCGCAAACTCGGCATCCGGGTGCTGGATCTCAACAGTGTCGACGAACTGCCCGTTTATGTGGACGGCGCCGACGAGATCACCCGCCATATGCATATGATCAAGGGCGGCGGTGGCGCGCTCACTGGGGAGAAAATCGTCGCCGCGGTGGCGCGCAAGTTCGTGTGCATTGCGGATCGGAGCAAGCTGGTGGATGTGCTGGGGACATTCCCTCTCTCCGTGGAGGTCATACCGCTTGCTCGTAGCCTAGTTGGGCGTGAGTTGGTGCGGCTGGGTGGACAGCCGCAGCTGCGCGAGGGATTCACGACGGACTACGGAAACATCATCCTCGATGTGCATGGGCTGTCGATCCTCGATCCCATAGAATTGGAGGATGAGATCAACCGGATCCCCGGCGTGGTGACCAACGGCCTGTTCGCGCGTCGTCCGGCAGACCTTTTGCTTCTAGGTAGCCCGGAAGAGGTTCAGACCCTGACAGCGTAGGCTGCAACCGTTCTGTCAAGATTGAGCAGTACACTGGTGGACCCGGTCACGCAAGCCCGGCAGCGAAGGACCGGTCGCATGACAGGGAATCACCTGTCAAGGAGGTGGTGCAAATGACCAACGAACACACCCACACGTCCAAGCAGTTCGACGCCGAACTGGAAGCGTTGCGCGCGCGCGTGCTGCAGATGGGAGGTTTCGTCGAGCAGCAGATCACGCTGGCGGTCGAGGCACTCTCCCTGAGTGACCTGGAGATGTGCAGCAACATCGTCGCCAACGACCATAAGGTCAACGCGATGGAGGTGGGAATCGACGAGGACTGCAGCACGATCATCGCTCGTCGCCAACCAGCCGCTAGCGATTTGCGCTTGATCATGATGGTGGTCAAGACCATTACGGACCTCGAGCGCATCGGCGACGAGGCCGCCAAGATCGCCCGCATGGCCAAGCTGATCAACTCGGTGGATCGAGTGCAGCAGCCGCGTTATGTGGAGATCCGCCGCATGGCGGGGTTGGCGATCGAAATGCTGCGAAAGTCTCTCGATTGTTTTGCTCGCCTGGACGTCACAGGATCGGCCGAAGTTGTGCGTACCGATCAGCACGTCGATGACGAGTTCCGCGCCATCCTGCGCCAGCTCATCACCTTTATGATGGAGGATCCACGGACCATCTCCGCTTCTATCGAGATTCTGTTCATCGCCAAAGCCCTGGAGCGCATCGGCGATCACGCCAAGAACATCTCGGAGTACGTGATCTACATGGTCAAGGGCAAGGATGTGCGGCACGTCTCTTTGGAGGAGATCGAGCGCGAGATCATGGCGTGAGGCCCCAGCGGGTCGCACTCACATATCGCGCCATGGCTTGATGGCACAGCTTGCCACCCTTGCAGCGGTCGACCTGGGCTCCAATTCGTTCCGCCTCCAGGTCGCCCGTGTAGTTGACGATCAGATCTATCCCCTCGACTCGCTGAGGGAACCGGTCCGTCTCGCAGCGGGCATTACTCCCGACAAGAAGCTTGATGAGCCTTCGCAGCAGCGTGCCTTGGAAGCGTTGAGCCGCTTCGGCGAGCGGTTACGTGGTTTGCCTCCTGAAGCGGTGCGCGCCGTTGGTACCAACGCATTGCGCGTGGCCAAGAACTCGCGTGATTTTCTGGCCAAGGCACAGGTCGCGTTGGGATTCCCGATCGAAATCGTGGCCGGCCGGGAAGAGGCCCGCTTGATCTACCTGGGCGTGGCCCACAGCCTGCCGGTGACTGGCGACAAGCGTTTGGTCGTGGATATCGGCGGTGGTTCCACCGAGTGCATCATCGGTGCCGGCTACAAGCCGCATCGCCTCGAGAGTCTGTACATGGGTTGCGTCAGCTACAGCCTCAAATACTTTCCCGGTGGTAAATTCAGCAAAAGCAACCTCAAGCAGGCGGAAACGGCCGCACGCCTGGAGGTGCAGACGATTGCGCGGGAGTTTTCCGCCAGCCGTTGGAAGGAGGCGGTGGGCTCGTCCGGAACGGCACGAGCGCTAGGCGATATTCTCGAAGCCAACGGTTGGAGTGAGGGCGGAATAACCGCCGAGGGGCTGGATCGCCTCAAGAACGCTTTGCTCAAGGCTGGAGACGTCGATCGTGTGCAACTACCCGGATTGCGGGCCGACCGGGTGCCGGTCCTGCCAGGTGGGTTCGCGATCATGTCAGCGATCTTCTCGGAACTGCAGATCGCTCACATGATCCTTGCCACCGGCGCCATGCGTCAGGGCATCCTCTACGACATGCTCGGGCGCTTCCATCAGCGCGACATGCGTGATGCCACGGTCGTGCAATTTATGAAGCGCTACCACGTAGACACCAAGCAGGCACGGCGCACGGAAATGCTGGCGCTTGGTCTGCTGCGTCAGTTCTCCGGCGATCTGGAGGCGGATGCCGAATACCCCTCGCACCTGCTGTCCTGGGCGGCTCGTCTGCACGAGATCGGTCTGCTGGTTGCGCACACCGGCTACCACAAGCACTCCGCGTATATCCTCGCCAATGCCGATATGCCGGGCTTCTCGAAGATGGAACAGGCGCATCTCTCTTTGCTCGTGCTCGCCCACCGCGGCACCATGGAGAAGATGAAAGGGCAGATCACCAATACGCTGGATCTGGCCATGGTCATGGCTTTACGTCTGGCAGTCTTGCTTCATCGCAGCCGGACCGATGTGGCATTGCCTCCGATCGAAGCCCACTACCGCAAGGGCACGTTCTATCTACATCTGGACGCGGGCTGGCTGCATGCGAGCCCACTGACGACAGCGGCGCTGCAGGAAGAAATCAAAGAGTGGAACAAGCTCGGCGTCGAAGTGGCCGTGGAGTCTCTGGACGAAATCCAAGACGTCGAATTGTTGGGAGCGGACTAGGCGTCTTTCTGTGCGTCTTTCTGGTTGGACCGATCACCACGGGACAGTTCGTGAGTGGTCCACAGCGCCAGTGAGAAGAGCAGCAACGCCCCCGCCTGATGTGCTGCGGCTACTGGTATAGGGACGCCAAGCAATAGGGTTGTCAGACCGAGTGCCACTTGTACGCCGAGCATGGCGAGCAGAAGACCAGCCGCGAAACGTGCCCTTCCGCCGATACGCGTTCTCCGACTCATCAACCAAAAGGTAGGGATCGCTAGAACCAATGCCCAGGCGATCAGCCGATGATTGAACTGGACCGTGGCCATATTGTGGAGAAAGTTCTCCCACCAAGGTTCCAGCATCAAAATCTCAGGCGGAATCACGTATCCGTTCATCAATGGAAAGGTGTTGTAGGCGTATCCCGCTCTCGTACCGGCGACCAGCCCGCCTGACAGCGCCATCACGAATATGAGGGCACATAATCCTTTCCCATATCGCGCAAGGCGGCGGGTGGCGCTGTTCGTGACGACAGCCCGGACCGGGGTGAGTAGATCCAGTGCCGTCCACAACATGGCGGCATAGATCACAAAAGCGATGCCGAGGTGGATCGACAAGCGCACGTGACTCACACGTGGGTCATCGATCAAGCCGCTTTTTACCATCCACCATCCCACCGCGCCCTGTAGACCGCCCAGGAGAAAAATCGCTACGAGGCGCGTCGCAAGACCCCTGTCGATCCTTGCGCGCGAGATGAAGTAGAGCAACGGAAGGAAGAAGACCAGCGCGATCATGCGACCCAGCAAACGATGAAAGAACTCCCACCAGAAGATGCCTTTGAACTCGTCCAGTGACATCCCGTGGTTTACTTTCTGGTATTCGGGGGTCAGTTTGTATTTGTCGAAGACTTCCTGCCACTGAGGTTCGTTCAGGGGCGGCAAAGTGCCCATCACGGGTTGCCACTCGACTATGGAAAGTCCGGACCGTGTAAGGCGTGTGACGCCGCCGACCACCACCATCGCAAATACCAGTGCGCAGCACACCAGCAGCCACGCTGCGACCTGTCGGCGCCCGCTGGGATTGGGGCCGTGCCGCACGCGTTGGGCGGGTAAAGTCAGCGTCTCATCCATGCTCAAGCCCGAAGTGCTGCTTGCTTGGCGTGAAGGAACCACTCATCGATGAGGAAATTGCGCGTAAACCACTCGCTGCCAAACAGGCGGACCGCGACTAGTTTCCTCAGTCCCGCGGGCAGCCGGTCCGTCAACGACTTTGCCTGCCGCGTGCCGAAGCGTTCGATCATCTTCGTCTCGTAACCTGCCAGCTTCGCAGCACTGTAGTCGCCTCTCGCAGCGATCAAGGTCTCCGCGGCGAATATCGCCGACTCGACCGCGGGGCGGATACCTTCCCCGCTCTTTGGATAGGCCAGGCCGGCGGCATCGCCGATCAACATCGCACGCTCCGCAAGAAACGGTCGCGGTGCCTGGTTGTAGAGCAGGTAGGCGTGTCCTCCGAATTTCTCGGGCGAGTCCTGCGGAATGCGGCGAGTGGCTTTCAACCAATGCACGAAATCGGCAACATGCTCGGAGAGCTTGTGGTTGTCTTCGCGGCCGAGTCCGACATTGAGATACTCTCCTTTGCGGAACACCCAGCCGTAGCCCTTCAGGTCGGCGCAGAAGTAGAGCTCCGGTTTGTCGCCTTCTGCCGCGCAGTCACGCTTCTGCGCGTCGGTCATTGGAAACTCCACTTCCTGCGCCGCGACTACGATCTCGCTGTGGCCCAGCTTGGCGCCGATGTGGCGGGCGACAGGGCAGAAGTGTCCACCCGCGCCCACTATGAACCTCCCTTCGATACTGCCGTTGGCGAGCCAGCCGTCGGCGCTGGATTCGAGCGATTTGAGTTGAGCAGGTTCCGCGACAAGGGCGCCGGACCGTTGGAGCAGATACGCATCGAATTCGATGCGTCGGATGCCGTAGCTCACCGGTTCGTCGTACTGCGTTTCGACAACGCGGTCGCCGATGATTCCCGTCCGAAAGCGCTTGATGGGCTGGATCGTGCGGCCGCTGGCTCGATAGTCCTCGACGTCGAACTGCAACTCTTCGACTACTGCGGGCGTGACCCAGCCGGCACAGATCTTATCGCGCGGGAACGCCTTCTTGTCCAGCACCAGCACGTCGATGCCGGCGCGTTTCAGAAGCCATGCGCAGGTGGAGCCTGCCGGGCCACCGCCTACGATCAGTACTTCGCAGCGTTGCATGTCAGGACCTGTGGGGATCGACCAATGCAGGGAAGGCGATATGAACAATTGACAGCTAACAGATTCAAACCGTATCACATGCCGGTCGACAGGATCAAGGCGAGGTGCCGCGCAGGATCTTTAGTCCCAGTCGTCGAGAATTATGCGAAACTCGGAAGCAGGCGCATTCGGCCATATGGAGATCAGAAGCCATGCTGCGTGAGCGCATCGAAGGAAAATGGATCGACTGCTTCGCCGACGTGTTTGCGAAATGCGGAGTCGTTGCCGGCGACAGCGTTGCCGTTCTGTCCGAAACTCAATCTCGCCAAGTCAATGTCGACTTGTCGGAGCTTGCCTTGCTCAGGCTCGGCTGCCGTCCCTTTCATCTGATCGTCCCAAGTCCCAGGCTGTCCGCGCCGGCGCCGGTGCGCTCGACAGGTGCCAGCAACGCGCTGGGCGGGGTGACGCCGGTGGTCAACGCGCTTGCCTCTTCCGTACTGGTCGTCGACGTTACGGTGGAGGGGTTGCTGCACGCAGCCGAACTTCCGAGGATCCTGGCCGGTGGCGCACGCGTACTGATGATTTCCAACGAGCATCCAGAAACACTTGAACGCTTGATGCCGGACGTCGCGCTCGAGCCCAAGGTGCGGGCGGGTATGCGCATGCTCAAAGCGGCCAAGCAAATGCGCGTCACCTCGCACGCCGGCACTGAACTCAGCATAAAACTCGAGGGCGCTCGGGTGGGTGGCGTGTGGGGTTACACCACGAAGCCGGGCAGCGTGTCGCACTGGCCCGGCGGCCTATGCCTGGCATTCCCGGCGGCCGGAAGCGTGAACGGCCGGCTGGTACTGGCTCCCGGCGATGTGAACCTGACCTTCAAGCGCTATCTGCGTGATGCCATCGCTTTGACGATCATAGACGACTACGTGACATTGATAGAGGGTGATGGCGCGGACGCCGATATGATGCGAGGCTATCTGGCGGCATGGGGCGATCGCGAAGCCTACGGCGTTTCGCACGTAGGATGGGGCATGAACCCGTTGGCGCGCTGGGATGCAATGGCTTTCTACGACCACCGCGATTTCAACGGCACCGAACTGCGGGCTTTTGCCGGTAACTTTCTCTACTCGACCGGTGCAAACGAAGTTGCAGGCCGTCACACACTTGGCCACTTCGATCTGCCATTACGAAGCTGCACCATTGCACTGGACGAGAAAACCATCATCGAAAAGGGTGAATTGCTGGGCGAATTGAGGTAGTCAACAATTTGGAGATTGGAGATCAAATTGTCGGGTCTCTCAGTGATCTCTGTCGCAAATGATATAGAAGGATGAGCGAAGCGATCCCAGCCTACTCGAGCCGAGGCGACGGCGAGTCGACGGTATTTCTGCTGCATGGCATCGGCGGCGGCAAGGAATACTGGACCCTCCAACTGGATGTTCTCGCACGTGCGGGCTACCGCGCGATCGCCTGGGACATGCCGGGCTACGGTCAGAGTGCATCGGTCGAGCCGTACACGCTCTCGGAGCTTGCCAAGTCACTGGAGCGACTGATCGACCATGTCGCCCCCCGGCGCGCGATGCTGCTCGGACACAGCATGGGCGGCATGGTGCTGCTGGAAGCCCTCGCACTGTTTCCAAGCAAGATTGCGGGTGCGATCCTGTCTTGTACCAGTCCTGCCTTCGGCAAGCCGGACGGGGCATGGCAGCAGGCGTTTTTGCAGCAGCGGCTCGCGCCGCTGGACGCAGGACACCGTATGGCCGATATTGCACCGAACCTGGTGCGTGGCATGGTAGCGGCGGATGCCGATCCGGCTGCTGTCCGGCGAGCGGTCGATATCATGAGCGCGGTGCCGCCTGCCGCCTACCGCGCGGCCTTGCATGCGCTGGTGAACTTCGACCGCCGCACCCTGTTGCCTGCAATCACCATCCCGACCCTGGCGTTGGCCGGCGAGGTGGACCCCAATGCGCCTCCAACCGTGATGCAGAAAATGGCCGAGAAAATTCCTGGTGCTGCATACGCATGCCTACAGCAGACTGGCCATCTCGCCAGCCTGGAACAACCGGAGGCATTCAATGAGGTTGTTCTGCGTTTTCTGAAGATGCATTCCTGAGAGGTTCAGCATGCCCTACGTTGCACCTTCCATCGTCGGCGACGGTTATCGGTTGACGTCGAAGCAGGTCGACCTTCTTGCTCTGGTGGAAAAACTTGGGCGAGAGCGCTTCGCCCCGCGTGCGGCTCAATACGATCGCGATGCCACGTTTCCGTTCGAGAATTATGCGGACATGCGTGAGGCCGGGCTGCTTAGGCTGTGTGTGCCGGAAAAGTACGGCGGACTCGGGGCGGACCTGCTGACCTACTGCATCGTGGCCGCGGAAATCGGTCGCCACTGCGGCGCGACCGCGCTCACTTACAACATGCACATCTGCTCGACGCTATGGAGCGGAATGCTTGCCGACGATCTCGACATGAGCGCCGAACAGCGTCGGGAGCATGAAGGCTACCGGGAACTGCACTTCTCGCGCATCGTGAAGGAGGGAAAGGTCTATGCGCAGCCGTTCTCGGAGGGCAGTGCCGCCGCTGCAGGCAAGGCGCCATTCGGCACGCTGGCTACCAAGGTCGATGGCGGTTGGGTGATCAACGGCAAGAAGATTTTCGCATCGCTGTCCGGCGCGGCCGATTACTATGGCGTGTTGTGCACGGAGGACAAACCTGATCGCACTCTGCGGGACACGCTGTACATCGCTGTGCCTGCGGAGGCCGCCGGCTTCTCGATTGTGGGCGACTGGGATCCGCTGGGCATGCGCGGCACCGTCTCGCGCACCCTGGTGATGAAGGACGTGTTTGTTCCTGACGGCGGTCAACTCATGCCGCGTGGTATTTACTTTCAGGCTGCATCACGCTGGCCACACATGTTCGCTACTCTATCGCCCACATATATGGGCATCGCCCAGTCAGCGTACGACTTCACCATTCAATACTTGCGCGGAGAGGCACCCGGAACCCCATCTGTAAAGCGGCGCATGTATCCGACCAAACAGATCGCGGTGGCCGAGATGCGCATCAAGCTGGAGCAAACGCGAGCGCTGTTCCTGCGCGCACTGTCGGAAGCGAAGGTCGATCCGAGCAAGGATGAGCGCCTGCGCTGCTACGCTGCACATTACACGATCATGGAGAACGCCAACGACATCTGCCGGCTTGCGATCCGTACCTGCGGCGGCCAGTCGATGCTGCGCTCTCTGCCGCTGGAACGCCTCTATCGCGATAGCCGCTGCGGTTCGCTGATGCTGCCATGGACGGCCGAGCTGGTGCTAGATCGCATCGGCCGCGAAGCGCTTTATGAGCCGGGCGAGACGGATGAATAGGCGCTCGCTTCGTCTGTTCCGTGTGGCTTTGAGTTGAGGTTATTGTCCGCGTGACTCTGTACAACGTCATCGAACGCTGGGCACAAAGCCAGCCGAGCAAGACCGCAGTGCACTTCCAGGGCGAAGACATCTCCTATGCCGAGCTGGCGAAACGAGCGGCGCGGACCAGTGAAGCGTTGGCTGAGCAACTCGGGATCGGTGCGGGTGATCGCGTCGCCTATTTGGGGTACAACCGGCCCGAGATGCTGGAGTTGTTGTTTGCACTCTCTCGCATCGGCGCGATCTTCGTGCCGCTCAACTTTCGTCTTGCTCTTGCCGAACACCAGGACATTCTGCGGCATGCCGACGCCAGGGCGATCGTCGTCGACGCTGAGTTTGCCAATACGGTCGAAGCTTTGCGTCCAGCGTTTCCAACTCTGCAAGTGATCAGCGTCGAACGGCTACGCCGATGGGGTCGTGAGATACGCGCGAAACACGTCAAGGCTTTGGGGCAGGAGGGGGATCCGGTGCTGCTGATTTACACCTCCGGCACGACGGGTCGGCCCAAGGGCGTGGTGCACACCCCGGCGGGCATGATCTGGAATGCGATCAACGCGATGCACTGCCATGAGTTGACCAGCGAGGACCATATCTTGACGGTGCTGCCCATGTTCCATGTCGGCGGGCTGTGCATCCAGACCATACCTGCGCTGTACGCGGGAGCTACGGTCACGCTCCACGAACGCTTCGACGCGGGACGATGGATCGGAGACGTCGCCGAGCGAAAACCGACGCTGTCCCTGTTAGTACCGGCGACGATCAAGGCCATCGTCGAACAGCCTGGCTGGGCGCAGGCAGATCTCTCACCGTTGCGTGCAGTCTTCACAGGCTCGTCCACGATTCCCCCGTCGCTTTTTTCGCACTTCCATGCTCGCGGGGTTCCACTCGGCCAAATCTATGGGGCAACCGAAACCGGGCCGGTGTCGATCTACCTCCGCGCAGCTGACGCGATGCACAAGGTCGGCTCGGCTGGTAAAGCGGGTATCCATTGCAACGTCCGACTCGTGGGCGACGATGGTCGCGAGGTAACAGCAGGAGCAGTGGGTGAGATCCAGGTTCGAGCGCCCAGCTTGATGCAGGGTTATTGGAAGGACCCGCACAACGCCGCCCTCGAAGATGGTTGGTTCAAAACCGGCGACCTCGCGCGTCAGGACGACGAAGGCTTCTACTGGGTGGTCGGTCGCTCTAAGGACATGATCATCTCGGGCGGCGAGAACGTCTACCCCGCGGAGATCGAGCACGTGCTTGCCATGTGCGAGGATATCGTCGAATCCGCGGTGATCGGCGTGCCCGACGAGCAATGGGGCGAGGTCGCGGTCGCGGTGATTATCAAACGGCCTTCCAGGGCACTGGACGAGGCAGCGGTGTTGAGGCTATTCCAGGGACGTCTCGCGCGTTTCAAGCATCCGCGGCGAGTCGTCTTTGTCGAAGCTTTGCCGAAGAGCGCATTGGGTAAGGTGCAGAAAGCAGATCTCCAGCGAGAGTTGGCTCGGATGCCAGCAACTTCCATGCAGCGAAGCAATGGCTAGAACGTGCAATTGCCCGATCAAATGACTCGGCGGTTGCTACTGCCGCTTGCTCTCATCGCCAGTGTGTCGTTGCTCGCGATGATGCTCATTACAGTCGTCGATGTAGTCGGGCGTTATTTCTTCAATGTGCCCTTGAGCGGCTCAGGGGAGGCCACCGAACTGCTGCTGGCCGTAGCGGTCTTCGCGGGCATCTCGCTGGCCGCAGCGTCGGGCGAACACATCCGAATAGACCTGCTGGAACACCTGCTCAGTCCGCGTGTGCAGCGCTGGCAGCGCCTGTTCGGCGCTGCGGCCTCGGCGGGAGTGTTGGCTTTCCTAGCCTGGCGTCTGTGGTTGCGTGGAGCGGAGTTGGCTCGCTTCGGCGATACCTCATCGCACTTGAACGTTCCGATGGGACCGTTAGCGTACTTTATGGCGGTCAGCTGCGCTGCCGCTGCGGCGGTGTTCATCGCGATCGGCTGGCGTGCCGCCCGCAATATCGAGTCCCCCTCGCAGGGCAACTAGCCTCGCATGTTTGCTTCCGACCCGTTCAGTCACACCAACTAAGCAACATGCACTCTGCGCTGATCGGGTTCGCAGTTCTGCTCGCCATCTCGGCCTTCGGCTTGCCGATCGCGTTCTCGATGCTCGCCATCGGCGTAGTGGGCTTCGCGCTGCTTTCGGACTGGCATGCGGCGTTTTATATGGCCGGTCAAGTCGCTTTCGAGACCAGCCAGAACTACGGACTTTCGGTAGTTCCGATGTTTGTCCTGATGGGGAATTTCATCAATCACGCTCGTTTGTCCAACGAACTCTACGACGCTGCCAACGCGTTTCTGGGGCATCGTCGCGGTGGGCTGGCGATGGCGACGGTGGTGGCTTGTGGCGGGTTCGCTGCTGTGTCGGGGTCGAGTGTGGCGACGGCGGCCACCATGGGAAAGGTCGCCATCCCCTCGATGCGGCGTTTTGGCTATTCCGATCGACTGGCAGCCGGCGCTGTCGCCGCGGGCGGCACGCTCGGGATCTTGATTCCGCCATCGGTGGTGATGGTGATCTACGGCATCATGACGAGCACCGACATTGGCAAGCTATTCGCCGCCGGGATCCTCCCTGGCTTGCTCGGTATTCTGCTGTATGTGGCCGCGGTCAAATACGCGGTGTGGCGCGAACCCACGGCAGGGCCGCCTGGCGAGCGCCTCGATTGGGCGGCGCGGCTGGTTGCGCTGCGTAATGTGTGGGCCATCGCCGCGTTGTTCGTGCTCGTGATCGGGGGAATCTACTGTGGCGTGTTCACGCCGACCGAAGCGGCCGGTATCGGTGCGTTCGGTGCCTTCGTGATCGCGTTGTGGCGGCGCGTGCTTACCGTCGCGGTGTTTCGCACAATCCTGGTGGAGACGGTCCGAACCACCGCGGTGCTGTTCAGCGTATTGATCGGGGGGTTGGTATTCTCGAATTTCATCAACATCGCGGGGTTGCCAGCGGCATTGTCTGACTGGGTGGGCGGATTGCCGATCTCCCCGATGATGGTGATTCTGACGATCATCGGCGTGTACTTCCTGCTGGGATGTGTTCTGGAAAGCATGACCATGATCCTGCTGACCATTCCTGTCTTCTTCCCTATCGTTCAGGGTTTGGGGTTCGACCCCATATGGTTCGGCATCATCGTCGTGGTCGTTACCGAGATCAGCTTGATCACCCCTCCCGTAGGCCTCAACGTATTCGTCATCAGCGGCATGTTCCGCGAGATTGGCACGGCGAATGTCTTTCGCGGGATCGCACCCTTCATCGCCGCAGACATCATCCGCATTCTTATCCTGGTGTTTGTGCCGGCGATCAGTCTGCTGCTACCATCGATGATGAAATAAAGGGAGAAAGAGAATGTCGACGATTGCACGTCTGGGCGCGCTGTTGCTCAGCCTCGCGCTACTACTCGGGCCGCACGCGGCTTCCGCCCAGACGGTGTGGAGATATTCCAACTGGCTGCCGCCGACGCATCCCGTCAGCGAGGGGGTGGTCAAGGTATGGGCGAAGCAGGTGGAGGAAGCCACCCAGGGAAGAGTCAAGATCGAGATCATCGCCGCGCTGGGTGCACCGCCGGCGCACCTGGATCTGGTACGCAACGGCGTAGCCGACATGGCGGGAATCTCGGCGGCATACACGGCTGGCCGCTTTACGCTGCTGCGAGGATTGGAGTTGCCCTTTCTGTCCGACTCGAACTCCGCGATGTCCATTGCCGCCCAGCGCACGTACGAGAAGTTCTTCGCTAAGGCGAACGAATTCGAAGGAGTCAAACTGGCCGGCCTGGCGCTCGTCGGGCCGAATGAGGTCTTTACCACCAAGCGACAGATCCGCAGCATCGAGGACTTCAAGGGACTTAAGTTGCGCGAGGCTGGTGGCATCACCAAGGAAGTCGCGGAGTTACTGGGCGCAACGCCGTTTTTCGCGCCAGCCCCGCAAGTCTACGATGTGCTCTCCAAGGGCGTCGGCGATGGGGTCCTGTTTCCGCCCGAATCCATTCCGAGTTTCAAATTGGCCGGTCTGGTCCAATACGGAGTAACCGTGCCCGGTGGATTTCATCAGACCGCGTTCGCTTTCATTATCAACGAGGCAAAGTGGCAAGCCTTGTCTGCTGCGGATCAGACCGCTATCTCGAAGCTCACCGGCGAGCACTTGTCGCGGTTATGGGGAAATCTCTGGGACAAAACCAATGCCGATGCCATCGCGCTGATGACCAAGGAAGGTGTGAAGCTGGAGTCGGCCTCGCCGCCCTTGCTGGCCGAGATCCGCAAGCGCCTGGCGAGCCTCGAAGCCCAATGGATCGCCGAGGCTGCCAAGAAAGGGGTGGACGGCAGAGCCGCGCTCGAATATATGCGGGCCGAAGTCAAGGCGCTGGAGAAGAAATAAGACCTCGCCATATGCGGTGCTTACTATCAGAGGAGCGATTTGCCAATCTTCGCTTTCAGTGAGCCGCAACGCGCATGAAGTCCTCTTCGGGAGAGCACTACATCGCGTTGGACCATGTGAGGGCAGTGGCCGTTTACATGGTATTCGCATGGCACTTCCTGCACGCGAATGGATTTCCTGGCTCTCCCGTGCCCTACAAGTATGCTCCAGCCGTGTTCCCGCTCGCCCTGCTGGACGAGGGATACACTGGCGTAGCATTGTTCATGACGCTCAGTGGCTACCTGTTCGCAAAGCTGCTCGACGGGAAGCGCATTCGTTACGGGTGGTTCGTCTGGAATCGGGTCCTGCGGCTGCTCCCACTGCTCGCCGTCGCGCTGCTGCTTACCGGAATCCAGGTCTACCGCCGCGGCGACAGCGTTGCTGTCGACGTGAGCAGCACGACCAATCACTACCAGCCAGAACTCATGCCCTCCATTCTGTCCATGAATCGTCGCTACAACATTCTCCCAGTGCCACTTGCGCAATCCATCTTTGCGGCCGTCGCTGTCGTAGTGACCAGCAGCGCGCATGCTGCGGTGCACCAGCGAGACGAGCCCACGCGATTTCGCGCGCGCGCTTCACGCCCGGGGCGCGGCGGTCGCGCTCGGCGACCTGGACTCGACCGGTGCAACCGCGGCTGCAGCGGCCCTCGACGAGTCGGGCCACAACCTGCTCGAGCGCGCCGTCGAGAGGCTCGGCCTCTCCGCCCGCGCCATCACGCGCGTCCGCCGCGTCGCCCGCACCATCGCCGATCTCGCCGCCAGCGACACCATCCGCGCCGCGCACGTCGCCGAGGCCCTCCAGTACCGGGTCCTCGACCGCCCGGTGGACTGACGACCGCATGCACCCAGCTTTTCGTAAGA